>Ga0209382_10007243_pt1 | contig 14176 bp, 10 predicted proteins | sample SoiMetdeltSBSDD5_FD_187599 | JGI IMG/M metagenome (GOLD analysis project Ga0209382, IMG submission 187599) | Bulk soil microbial communities from a Populus tree surrounding site in Tennessee, USA - Soil MetaG P. deltoides SBSDD5 (SPAdes) (version 2) | ecosystem: Environmental > Terrestrial >... | reverse complement strand
CCTCAGCGCCCGCTCGCCCATGTGGCGGGCGGAGTCGGCGTCATCCCGTGCCAACAGCAGCTCGCCGGCCCGGGTGGCCATGCGAACCAGGCGGAGACGGCGTTCCTCGACATCAGGCAGCGCCCAGCCGTTGTCGGCCAACTCGCTCGGATCGTCGCGCCACAGGGGGACGGCCTGACGCATCGCATCGAGCGCGGCTGATGGCAGTCCCTGATCGTCGGCTGCGGCAGCCCGTTGCCAGAGCTCGTCGAAGAGCCAGACGTCGGTGTCCAGCCACCCGTCGTGGTGGAGCACGAGGTTCCCGCCATGCGTCCGGATCAGGAACGAGGCATCGCGGTCGGCACGGTCCGGTTCCAGGACGCGCCGGAGATGGGCGAGGTTCACCCGGAGGTTGTGCGATCGGGACTCGACGTCGAGGGTGGGCCAGAGGTCCGCCGCGAGTCGTTCGCGGCTCACCGATCCGTGGAGCACGAGGTGGGCGAGCAGCGAGCGGACCCGCACCCGGCGCCAGTCGGGCAACTCGACCAGGACCCCGTCGCGTCGAAGCTCGACCGGGCCCAACAGCTTGAGCTCGAGGCGCCCGGGTGGCGGCACCGGGAGCCGGGCGAGCGCCGTCCGTGCCGGTCGGCTCAAGGGTCTCCCGGTCTCGGTGGCGTGGCGTCGCACATCGACCTGCGCCACAGGCCACAGCGATTCGAGCAGTGCCCAGCCGTCTTCCGTGCCCGTAGCGATGTGGGCCAGGGCGAGCTCCGTCGCCCAGGGGACCGGGAGGGCGCTCCGCACGACCCTGGGTGCAGGGAGCCGTGAGGCCCCGGCCGGCAGCCGCCCCGTCTGTCGGACCGCAACGAGATCTCGGGCGAGCGAGCGGCTCACGACGAAGCACGGCCCCAGCGGGGCGTGATCCCACGTCCGGCGGCTGTCGGGAACGAGGACGTACCACAGGGCGAGCATCGTGTGGTGGACGAGGGCGGTCAGACCGGTCTCCAGTGGTGGTGAGCCCTGGAGGTGGTGCTCGAGGAGGCGGACCGCTCTCGGCTCGTCGGCCGAGGCCACCGCCAGCGTGGCCTCGGCGATGGCGAGGTTCGCATCGACCATCGGCACAGCCGGGGAGGACGGGGCGGCACGACGGGCGTGTTCGAGATGCTTCGTCGCGTCCTCGGTCCGGCCGGCGATCGCAGCCACCATGCTCCCCGCAGCCGTCATGTAGGCGACGAAGTCGCTGAGCCCGGTGGCAGAGACACGGGACAGGAACGCCGGGAGCTCGTGGACGACGTCATCGATCTCGCCGCGAAGCCACAGAGCGTGCAGCCGTACCGCCTCGAGGGCCGGCACCGGCAGGGGGCTGTCCGAGTCGCGTGCCCGGCGGATGGCTGTCAGTGCCTCGCCCGGTCGACCGAGGTGGTTCAGGCACATCGACCTCAGCCATTCGGCCACGCTCTGCCAGGGTGCGCTCAGAGACCGCGCCGGGACGCTGTCGAGCTCGGTCAGCGCCGCTTCCCAGTTGCCCATCGGCTGGGCGATGGCCGCCCTCGCCAAGCAGGCGAGCGGTCGTGCCTTGTCGTACTCCAGCGATTCGAGCTCGAACAGCCGGGCCGCGATCCCGATGATCTTCTCCGGTCGTTCGAATATCCAGGCCAGCCGAGCGAGCTGGGCGAGACAGGCCATCTCGCCGGCGAGGTTCTGGTCCAGTCGGAAGGCCTTCGCGGCCGCCTCCAAGGCGAGCTCGGCGCCGACGGGCTCACTCCACGTGCCGCACGCAGCCCGAAGGAGCTGGGCCAGCGGCCCGTCCTTCATCGTCTCGGGCAGACGACTCATCCATCCCTCGACGACGTCACCGGGCAGGCGTGGATCGGGCACCGCCAACACGTCAGCGATCAGATGCGTGACCTGGTCCCATGCCCCGGCGTCGGTCAGCAACCGGATCGCGGTCGTGAGGTCTCCCGCCCGTGCCGTCTCGGTGCCCGCTCGTCGCCGCGCCTCGGCGATCTCGCTCTCGTCCACCATCGGCGCGAGATGTGGTCGCCACAGGGGATGTAGCTGCCGAGCGCCGTCCGCGGTCACTGCCACCAGCGGGAGCTCCCCCATGAGCTCCGCAACGTCCGTCGCCCGTCCCAGGACCGATGTGGCCAGCGCGTCGTCGACCGGGCCGACGTGAGCCAGCAGCGCCAGCTCGCGACGGCGGTCCGGTCGGATCCGCTCGAGGACCTCCTCCCAGAGGTAGTCGCCCTCGACTCCGCCGACCGAGCTCGCCGACAGCTCGGCGAGGGCAGGCCAGCCTCCGCAGCCTGTGAGCCGATCGCCGGGCACGTTCCTCGCAGTCGCAAACGCGGCGAGCTCGTCCTGGCTGAACAGCAGCTCCGACTCGGCGAGGCGGATGACGTCCCCTTCGACCTCGAGGCGTGACAGGGCGACCGGCGGAGCACGCCGGCCGCAGAAGACGAAGTGCCCGTTGCGAGGCGCCGACGCCAGGAGCTGGGCGAGCGCATCGGCGCCCGTCGACTTCCCGGTGATCTCGTGGATGTCGTCGATGACCAACGCGACATCACGGGGTGCGTGATGCCAGACCGTCTCGACGACCTTCTCGATCGCGTCGTCGACGCCTCGGGCAGGCGGGACATCCATCGCCCGGCAGAGACCCTGGGCAAGAGACGAACCCGCGCTGTCGTCACTGCCGCAGGTCAACCAGAAGTCCGAACCGAGCGGGTCGAGCTGGTTCTCGGCGACGGCCTGGGCCAGCAGCGTCGTCTTGCCGAACCCCGCCGGAGCGACGATGACCGTGACACGGGCCGAGAACCGGTCGCGCACCCTCGCGAGAAGTCGCGGGCGTACGAGGCTGGGGCGCCGAAGTGTGGGCGGCTTGAAACGGAGCCCTAGATCCTCAGTCGGCCTCACGCGCTCCCGAGGGTAGGTGGGGGTGCTCGCGGTGTCCGGGCGGGCACACCAGCGTTCTCCGGCTCGGGCAGGTCAACCCCCGACAGGCCAGGTGTGCACGGGCGTGCTGGCGTACGAGCGCTGGTGGTAGATGCGCACCATCTCCCGGATGGCGTCCTCGCGGTCGAGCCCGTCGTCGACGAGCTTGCGCAAGGTGGCGATCTGCCAGCCGGCGCCGCCCATGCCCGACAGCGTGCGCTCGGCGATGATGCCCAGGTAGTAGTCGACGTCGCCCGCGTCGACCCCCCACTCCACCAGCCCGTCCCGCGCCAGCGGAAGCAGGTGCCGCAGGATCAGCTCGGACACCGGGACCTGGGCCCCGATGCGGGGCCAGTACAGCCGGGCGCCGAGCCCGTCCCGCGCGGCGGTGTAGAAGTTGTCGGACGCCGTGGCGAAGCTCATCTGCTCCCAGAGGTGGGGCCGGGGCCGTGAGGCGAGACCGTGGAGCAGCCCGTAGCAGAAGGCGGCGTTGGCCACCGAGTCGGGGACCGACGGGCCCGCCGGCAGCACCCGGTTCTCGATGCGCATGTGTGGCCGCCCCCGGACCACCTCGTACACCGGACGGTTCCACCGGTAGATGGTCCCGTTGTGGAGGGTGAGCTCGGGCAGCCGGGGCACCTCCCCCTCGACCACCATGGCCAGCGGGTCCTCGTCCTCGCAGATCGGCAGCAGCGCGGGGAAGTACCGGACGTTCTCGTCGAACAGGTCCCAGAGGCCCTCGCCCTCGTCCAGCCACTTCTCCCCGAACCACACCCGCGGCCGCACGCCCTGCTGCACGAGCTCCTCGGTGCGGGTCTCGATGGCCTGCTCGAAGAGCCGGATGCGCGTCTCGTGGTGGAGCTGGCGGCCGAGGAGGAAGGGCGAGTTGGCACCGACCGCCACCAGCGGAGCCGACAGCGTCTGCGCGGCGTTCCAGTACAGCCCGAAGTCGTGGGGGTCGACCTGCAGGTGGAGCTGCATCGACGTGCAGGCCGCCTCGTACAGGATGTTCTTGGAGTGGACCTCGAGCTGGTCGACGCCCTCGATGTCGATCACGATGTCCTCGCCGCGGCTGCCGAGGATCATGTCGTTGAGCGCCTTGTAGCGCTGGTTGGAGGACATGCGGTCCTCGGTGAAGTCGCCCTCCGTGAGCGTCGGCAGGATCCCGATGATCATCACGTGACCGCCGAGCTCCTCGGCGATGTCGTGGGCGTGGTTCAGCGAGCGGCGGAGCTCGGTGTCGATGGTGTGGAAGACGTGGCCGGTGAGCAGCCGCGGCTTCACGTCGAACTCGATGGTGAACTGGGCCAGCTCGGTCTGGAAGTCGGCCGACGCGATGCGTTCGAGCAGCTTGGCGTTCATCGGCACCGCCGAGCCCGCGGGGTCCGTGATGTAGACCTCCATCTCCACGCCACAGGTCCGGCGGCCGGTCTCGAAGCTGCCGCTGTCGACCAGCTCGCGCAGAGCGGCGAGGTTCGCCTTGACCTTCTGACGGAACCGCAGTCGGTCCTCGGGCGTGAACTCGGTGGTCTCGATGTCCCGACCCATGGGCCGGCCTCCCCCCGGGACGCTCCAGGTCAGGACAAGTCTAAGGATCCCGGTGCTACCTGAGCAGCGGTGGCGCGGTCGACATCGGCTTGTCACGCGCACCGGAGGACGTTCGTACGGCATATGAGACCACGGCGGCATCCGTCAGCCAGTAGCGTGTCGAACCATGCACATGCAATGGCGCATGTACCACCGGTTCGAGGGCTATGAGGAGCTGAAACCGCTGCTCGAAGGGTCGGACCGGGAGATCCTCGAGGCGTTCGAGGGCAAGCCGGTACTGGTACGGATCCCTGCCGCGAGCACGGTCGGCACGCCGAAGGCCCGATTGGTGTCCTGCCTCCTGCACGGGAACGAGCCCGCCGGCTTCCAGGCGGTGGTCGACCTACTGCGACTGGGCGAGCGCTTCCCCTTCGACCTGTGGGTGCTGATCGGCAACGTGCGCGCCGCCACGGAGGAGGGCCTGTACGCCCACCGTCACCTCGACGACCAGGAGGACTTCAACCGGGTCTGGGACCTGGACCCGACAGCCGCCGCGACCACCGAGATGCGCCGTTGCGCCGCGGGGATCCTCGACGAGCTGCGGTCGGCCGACCTGGAGGCCGCCGTCGACCTCCACAACAACAGCAGCCGCAATCCCTACTACTCGATCCTCACCCGGCTGAGCCCGGAGGGCCAGCTGCTGGCCTCGCTGTGCGCCGACACGGTGCTGCTGTGGGGGCTCCATGCCCACACGCTGATGGAGGCGCTGGGGGCAACCTGCCCGGCCGTGTCGGTGGAGTGCGGGCCGCCCCACGTGCCTGCGGGCCGAGAGTTCGCGTCGGCGGTCGTCGACCGCTTCCTCGCGACCGAGAGCTTCGGGCCGCCCGCGGCCGACAACCGCCCCCGTCCCCACCGCATGCTCGAGCTGCTCCACCGGGTGACCGTGCGTCCCGAGGTCGAGTTCTCCTTCGGCGGCACGGTCCACGACGGGACAGACTTCGTCATCGTCCCCGGGCTGGACGCCTACAACTTCGGCCACCTGCCGGCCGGGTCCCCGATCGGCCGCGTGGAGCCGGGAGCGGCGATGCCGCTGCTGGCCTGCGACATGTCCGGCCACGAGGTGACCAGCGAGCTGCTCCACCTCACGCCCCACGGCGACCTGGTCCTCGCGACCGACGTCACGCCGCTCATGATGACGACGACGGTCCAGCAGACCCGGCGCGACTGCCTCTTCTACACGGCCCGTCGCGTCGACTGACGCTCCCTCGCGGCCACCACCTCTCGCGAGGAATCTCGGCGCCGCCCGAGCCGTTGGAGGAACCATGGCATCGACAGAACGTGGCCGGGTCCGGACCGAGCGGAGCGCCAAGCGGGTGCGGGCCTACCTCGAGGGGCAGCTGGTGGTCGACACCCTCCACCCCCTCCTGGTCTGGGAGGTGCCGTACTTCCCGACCTACTACCTCCCCCTGGCTGACTTCCGGGCCGACCTCGAGCCGACAGGTGAGGTCCACCATTCGCCGAGCCGCGGCGACGCCGGCGTCCACACCGTGACCGTGGGCGGCTCGACGGCCAAGGACGCGGCGCTGGTCTACACCGAGTCGCCCATCCCCGAGATCGTCGACCACGTCAAGCTGGACTGGCCGAGCATGAGCGCCTGGTTCGAGGAGGACGAGGAGGTGTTCACCCACGTCCGCAGCCCGTACGCGCGGATCGACATCCTGCCGACCTCCCGGCACGTCGAGGTCCGCCTGGGCGAGGTGGTCCTCGCCGACACGACCGGAGCCCACGCCCTGTTCGAGACCGGCCTGCCGACACGGTGGTACGTGCCGAAGGTCGACACCCGGATGGACCTCCTCCGGCGATCCGACACGGTGACCCACTGCCCGTACAAGGGCCGGGCCGAGCACTTCTCGGCCTGGGTCGACGGCCAGGAGTCGCGCGACGTGGCGTGGAGCTACCCGACGCCGCTCCCCGAGAGCCAGCGCGTCGCCGGTCTCGTCGCCTTCTACGACGACCGGGTCCAGGTGCTGGTGGACGGGGTCGCTGTCGGCTGAGCGCGCCGGCTGACGGCGCAGGCACGTAGGCACACCGCCTCGTCGCACGGCGTCCGTCCGTCGCGCGAGGCGAGCAGGCGACGGACGAACGCCGGCGCGGCGGATCACGAACCGGCGATCAGGCCCCCGGGACCAGGTTGGCGAACAGGACCAGGCCCGAGCCGACCCGACCGACCTCGACCGGCTGGAGCCCCATCCCGACGAACTCCGGGAGCGGGAAGCCGGGCAGGGCATCCTGCACCGAGCCGAACACCTGCGGGGTGAGCGCGCGGAGCGCGCTCTCGACGACGGGGTCGGGCAGCCCGAAGGCGTTCCGCACGATGGTGGCGTCGAAGTCCGCGTCCGCGGGCACGTCGAAGGCGAACTTCAGCTGCCCGTCGGCGAAGACCATGGTGACGCCGGTCCGGAAGTCCATGACCACGTCCAGCAGCACCGCGTTGGTGGCGTCGGTCGTGCGCAGGGTTGCCCGGTAGCCGGCCAGCCGGAGCTCGGCGAGCGCCCCGTTGGGCCCCGCCGCCTCGGTGATGATCGGCGCCACCTCCGGCCGCAGCTGGATGGTGATCGGCCGGTCCTGGGTGATGAGGCCGCCGGCCCCGATGAGGTCGAGCAGTGACCGGAGCGTCAACGGTTGGCCGTTGAGCTGGGTGATATCCACGTTGAGGAGGCCCCGCTCGACCTCGCCGCCGAGGAGTTGGTTGAACCCGCTGGCCGAGGCGCCGACCGCGACATCGAAGGCCTGGCCGGTCGGCGTCGTGGCGCCGAGCGGGCCGAGCACCTCGCCCCAGGCCACCGAGCCGGTCAGGTCCGGCGCGCCCGGCGCGACCTCGCTGGCGTTGAAGGAGGCCGTCGCCCGGAGGCCGAGACCCGCCTCGTCGACGTCCACCCTGGTGACGTCGGAGTCGAGGTCCAGCCCGAGGGCCTCGCCGATCGGCCCGGCGATGTGGATGTTGGCCAGCGCACCCTCGGTGGCGTCGGCGACCGGCGAATCCACCGGTCCGGCGCCGTCGGGGTCGCCGAGCATGGTCGTCAGGTTGTTGCGCATCATCGACTGCACGTCGCCGAGGAACAGGTTCACAATCTGCTCGATGCCGGGCACGGAGCACACGCCCCCGGTGAAGTCGTGGTCGAAGCCGTTGAGCGTCACCGCCGGTGTGGCCCCGACCAGGTTGACGTCGAGGAACTCCGGATCGGTCGGGTCGGGGCGAAGGGTGTAGTTGCCGTCGATGCCGATGGAGTCCGCGGTCACCTCCAGGTCGCAGTTGACCGGCACCCCGAAGACCCGGGCGTTGACGTCGAGGTCCAGGTGGAAGCTCTGGAGCGTGACCACGGCCTGGACGGCGCCGGCATGGCTGTTGAGCGCGACGTCGAACCCGGCGATGGTCGGCGGCGCAGCGATGACGGCCCTGGTGTAGACGGTGCACACGCCGAAGACCGACTGCTGGCAGGCGTCCAGCACGACCGTGCCCGCGGGCGCGATCGCGCCGGGATCGATGGTGGTCAGCGACTCGATGGTCGGCCCGAGCTTCGCGAACGAGCTCTCGTTGATCCGTAGGCCGACGGCGTCGTTCATCACCGCGCCGGCGGGGAGGACCGTCGCCGTGTCACCGTCGCCGAAGACCACCGTGCGCCGCTCCCGGAAGACGGCTCCGGACCGGAACCGGGCCTCGACCAGCACCGGGTTGAAGATCGCAGCGCCGTCCAGGGGCACGTCCACCGACCAGTTCTCGCCGTCGACGGTGGCCGGGATGCCGTTGGCCGTGACAGCCACCAGGGCGTCGCCGTCGCCCACGGTCACCTTGCCCGTGATCTCTTGGGTCGGTGAGGACGTGTAGACCCCGGATTGATCGACGGTCAGGCCGTTGCAGGCGGCCAGCAGCATGGCCACGACGACGAGCGCGAGGCGTCCAGTGCGGCGCTTCGACATGACTCCCCCTCTGTCCGACCGGTGCCTTGTGGCATGCCCGCCCAGCGCCGGCGATTCCCCTTCTCTCGGACCCTACGCCTGAGTAACAAGAAGTGCAACGAGTTCTACTGTGCTCCGCGGTCGTAGGGTCGAGGTCGGTGGAACGCACGGCGATGTACCGGCGGATGGCCGAGGCCCGGGTGGGTCGGCTGGCCACCGTCCGCCCCGACGGCCGCCCCCACCTGGTGCCTTGTTGCTTCGTGCTCGACGGCGAGACCCTCTACTCGGCGGTCGACGCCAAGCCGAAGTCGACCCTCGCGCTGCGCCGCCTGGAGAACATCCGGGCTCACCCCCGGGCCTGCCTGCTGGTCGACCACTACGGCGAGGACTGGGCGACCCTGTGGTGGATCCGGGTCGACGGCGCGGGGCGGATCCTCGATCCGGGCGCCGAGCACGACCGGGCCCTGGAGCTACTGGTGGCGAAGTACCCGCAGTACCAGCGCGACCGCCCGCCCGGGCCGGTGGTCGCCGTCGACATCGTCAGCTGGGCCGCCTGGCCCTGAGGCCCGACGGCGCCCCTTGTCCCCGGCGTCTTTGCAGACGTTCGGCCCCTATGGGGCCGTTCTCCTTCACAGACGACGGGACGTCGGCCGGCCCCGGCCTCGGGAGGCCGGCCGCGGGTGCTCAGGCTCGGCGTGGTGGTGGGCCTTGGCCTCCTGGACGACCTGGCGCCAGGCGTCGCGGGCCTGCTTCACCGCGACGACGACCTGCTTGCGGGCCTCGTTCGCGGCGTCGGCGGCCTGCCGGAGCTGCTGGCGGCTGGAGGGCTGGACGACGAGGTTGAAGGCGGACAGGCCACTGTCGGCGACCCGCGCCGCACGATGGACGTCCTCCAGGACGGCGGCGCGGACGGCCTCCATGCTCTTGCTGCCGTCGGCGTAGCGCTGCAGGGCCCGGAACTGGGCACTCCACAGGGCGAGCACGGTGGCGGCGGCGAGCTGTGGCTCGGGATCTTCGGGGTCGATCCCCGCCCGGTCGGCGAGGGTCCGGGCCGCGACCTGCGTGAGGCGCTCGTTCATCGCCTGGAGGGCGGCCTGCAGCGCGGGGGTCTCCTGGATCAGCGCGGCGAACCGTCGCACCATCGCGAGTGCCCGCGACGGATCCTCGGTCTGAGCCCAGCGGTCGTAGTCCAGGTTGACGTCCGCTTCGATCGCCGCCACGACCGCCTCGGTCAGGGACACACCGTCGCCCCGGTCGCGGAGCGCCTCGGCGAGCATCGCCGCCATGTACTCCTCCCGGTCCAGGAGCAGCGCCTCCTTGGTCGGGAAGTAGTTGAAGACCGTCTTCTCCGACACGTCACACGCCTCGGCGATCTCGCTGACCGTCACCTCGTCGAAGCCGCGCTCCAGGAACAGGGCGGTCGCCGTGTCGGAGATCAGCTGGCGGAGCAGCCGCTTCTTCCGGTCGCGCAGGCCCTCGGGCGTCGAGGCCGCGGGACCGGCGGTCAGGAACCCCTCGATCACCGGCCGCAGCACCTCGGCGACCACGCTCCGATCGACGGACTCGTGCTCCGGGCTCACGACCTCAGCCTACCGAAGGTTCTGTTGCGGTAGAACTTCAGTCACTATACGTTTTCAGCGACAGAAGGATTCCTCCCTCCCCTTCCCCCTTCGAGAACGGAGACTCCATGACCGCACCCCTTGCTGTCACAACGCACGGCCTGACCAGGCGGTACGGCGACGTCGTGGCGGTCGACGGGCTCGACCTCGAGGTGGCGGCGCAGACCGTCGTCGCCCTGCTCGGGCCCAACGGCGCCGGCAAGACCACGACGGTCCGGATGCTGGCCACGCTCGAGGCGCCGTCGGCGGGGACGGCCCGCGTCTGCGGCTTCGACCCGGTCTCGCAGGGCGACGAGGTGCGGCGCCGGATCTCGCTGACCGGCCAGTTCGCGGCCCTCGAGGACAACCTGACCGCCCGCGAGAACCTGGTGCTGATGGCCCGGCTGCGGGGCTTCCGGCGGGCGACGGCCCTCCGTATCGTGGGCGAGCTCGTCGATCGCCTCGACCTCGGCGAGGTCCGTGACACGTTGATCAAGAACCTGTCCGGAGGTCAGCGCCGCCGCGTCGACCTGGCCGCCAGCCTCGTGGTGCAGCCCGAGCTGCTCGTGCTCGACGAGCCCACCACCGGCCTCGATCCCCGCAGCCGGCAGATGGTCTGGTCGACCATGCGCGACCTGGTGGCCGCGGGCGTCACCCTGCTGCTGACCACCCAGTACCTGGAGGAGGCCGACGTCCTGGCCGACCGGATCGTTCTGCTCGACCACGGCCGTGTGGTGGCGACCGGGACACCGACCGACCTCAAGTCCCGGATCGGCGAGCAGCGGGTCGACGTCGTCGCCGTCGACACCGCGGCGCTGGACCAGCTGGTTGCCGCACTGGACGGGGCGTTCGAACTGCAGGTGCTCCGGGAGCGGCGCTCGGTGTCGATCCCCGCGCCCGGCGGATCGGCCGACCTGGCCCACATCGCCGCCGCGTTACGAGCCACCGGCGTCCCGCTCGACGAGGTGGCGCTGCGACGCCCGACGCTGGACGACGCGTTCCTCGCGCTGACCGCAGGGACGGCGGCATGAGCCCCTCGACCTCGACGCTCGTGCGCCCCGGGGCCGAGGAAGCGCCCAGCGCCGAGCGGCGGCTGGTGCCCGAGCTCGGTACCCGCCCTGGGTCCTTCCGCCGCTACGTCCGCGAGACCGCACTGCTGGTCGGCCGGGGCCTCCGCACCATCCCCCGGGTACCCGAACGGCTCCTCGACGTCACCATCCAGCCGATCATGTTCACGCTGCTGTTCCTCTACGTCTTCGGCTCGGCGATCGACGTCCCGGGGATGCGGTACCAGGACTACCTGTTGCCCGGCCTGCTCGGCCAGGGCCTGGCCTTCGGTGTGATGGGCGCCGGGGCCGCGACGGCGGCCGACTTCAGCAGCGGCGTCATCGACCGCTTCCGCTCGTTGCCCGTGACCCGACTGGCGGTCATCTCGGCCCAGGTCGTCGGCCAAGTGCTGGAGCAGATCATCGGGATGGCCATCGTCGTGGGCCTCGGCCTCGCCCTCGGCTGGCGGCCGGACCTCACCGCCTGGGGCTTCCTCGAGCTGTCGGGACTGGTGCTGCTCGGCCTGTTCGCCTTCACCTGGCTCGGCGTGCTGATCGGCATGACCTTCCGCAGCCCGGACGCCGTGCAGGGACTGGGGTTCGGCGTGCTCTTCCCCTTGGCCTTCCTGGCCGGGACGTTCGTGCCGATCGACGGCATGGCGGCGGTGCCTCGGGCCATCGCCGAGTGGGATCCCATCTCGGCCCTCGTCGCTGCCGTCCGCCAGGTGTGCCAGGGCAGCCACACCTCGGGCTCGTGGCAGCTCGAGCACCCGGTGCCAGCGATGATCGGATGGTGCGGCCTGGTGATCGCCGTCTGCGTCCCCCTGGCCCTGCGGCGGTTCCGGACCATCCGGGCGGCGTAGCCCGAGGGTCGGTAGCGGTGGTGATCGCTCGCCGCCGGGCTGGACCCCGCGCCTCGCCGGCGGCATCGAGCAGACTGGCCCGGTGATCAGGTCCAGGGCGGGCTGGGTCCGGCTGGGGATCCTCGTTGTCGTGGCGGTCGTCGCCCCCGTGGTGGCCTACGCCGTCGTCGGCCGGGACGACGCGGCGTCGGCGCCACCGTCACCGACTCGGTCGCGGGGCGAGACAACCGTGAGCACGGCGGATCCGACGACGTCCACGACAGCGCCGGTGACGACGGTGACGGCGGCGGCTCCCGACGGAGGTGGCGCGTCGTCGGGCGACTGCCCCCTGTTCCCGGCGGACAACCACTGGCACGCTCCGGTCGCCGACCTGCCTGTCCACTCGGACAGCGCGGCCTATGTGGCCAGCATCGGCCGGGACGACGGGGTCAAGGCCGACTTCGGCGCGGGGACCTGGGACGGCGGTCCGATCGGGATCCCCCTCACCACGGTCGACGGGGGCCAACCCGAAGTCCCGGTCACGTTCGACTACGCCGACGAGAGCGATCCGGGGCCCTACCCCATCCCGTCCGACGCCCGGATCGAAGGAGGCCCGGACAGCGACGGTGATCGCCACGTCCTGGTGCTCGACCGGGGCGCCTGCCAGCTGGCCGAGCTGTGGGACGCCCATCCGAACCCGGACGGCTCGTGGCGGGCGGGCTCGGGGGCGGTCTACGACCTGCGCTCCAACCAGCTGCGGCCGGCGGGCTGGACCTCAGCGGATGCCGCGGGCCTGCCGATCCTCCCTGGGCTGGTGCGGTACGAGGAGGTCGCGTCGGGCCGGATCGACCACGCCATCCGGGTCACCGTTCCGGCCACGCAGGACAGGTACGTCTGGCCGGCCCGGCACGCCGCGTCGAGCAGCGACGACCCGGTCCTGCCGCCGATGGGGTTGCGGTTGCGGCTGCGGGCCGACGTCGACCTCTCCGGCCTGGCGGCCCAGGCGCAGGTCGTCGCGCGAGCGATGCAGACCTACGGGGTGATCGTGGCTGACAACGGCTCGGCCTGGTACCTCAGCGGCGTGCCGGACGACCGCTGGGACAACGACGGGCTCCGCACGCTCGGCACGCTGACGGGCGCCGACTTCGAGGCTGTCGAGGCCTCCTCGCTGATGGCGGATCCCGACTCGGGCCGGGTGGCCTGAGCGGTCCGCGTTCGCGGGCCGCGGGAGCGCAGGGAAGAAAGGTGGAGAGGGTGCGGTTGGCCGACGCATGAAGGCTGCTGTCTACGACCGCACCGGCGAGCCCGAGGTGTTCCGCTACGAGGACGTCCCGGACCCCGCGCTGCATCCGAGCGGGCTGCTCATCGAGGTGGGTGCCGTCGGCATCCAGGGTGGTGACGTCCTCCACCGACGGGGCGGCGACATCACATCGGTGCCGCACATCGTCGGCTACCAGGCAGCCGGCGTGATCCGGGAGGTCGGCGCCGACGTCGATGTCGAGGGCCTCGCACCCGGCCAACCCGTGGTGGCGGTGATGTTCGCGGGATCCCACGCCGAGCTGGTGAGCGTGCCGGCGGGATCGGTCTGGCGGCTACCCGACGGTCTGACCGTCGAGCAGGCGGCGGGCATCCCGGTCGAGTTCGCGACGGCGCACGATTGCCTGTTCGAGTTCGGGCACCTGGAGGCCGGCGAGTCGGTGCTGGTCCAGGCGGGAGCCAGCGGCGTCGGGCTGGCCACCATCCAGCTGGCCAAGGCCGCGGGGGCCACGGTCCTCGCCACCGCGTCGAGCGACGCCCGCCTGGAGCGCCTGCGGGACTACGGGCTGGACCATCCCATCAACTACGCCACCAGCGACGTCGCCGCCGAGGTCCGGGCGGTCACCGACGGGCGGGGCGTCGACCTCGTCGTCGACCCGGTCGGCGGCAGGGGGTTGGAGACCAGCATCGCCGCCCTCGCCTACCGGGGTCGGATCAGCTGGGTGGGCCGGGCCGGCCGCGACGGCGGCGTCCCGGACGTCTGGCCGATCGCCCAGAAGAACGGTTCGGTCACCGGCGTGTTCCTGGGTGCCGAGATGGTCCTGAACCCCGACCGCGTCCACGGTCTCGTCGAGGACCTGATCGGCCGGGTAGCGAGCGGAGAGCTCCAGGTCGTGGTGGACCGCACCTTCCCGCTGGCCGCCGCAGCCGACGCGCACCGCTACATCGAGAGCCGCCAGGCGTTCGGCCGGGTGCTTCTCGTCCCGTGACGCCTCCCAGGCCGACGCGGAACCGGCCGGTAGCGTTGGATGCCGGTCCG
>Ga0209382_10007242_pt1 | contig 14177 bp, 12 predicted proteins | sample SoiMetdeltSBSDD5_FD_187599 | JGI IMG/M metagenome (GOLD analysis project Ga0209382, IMG submission 187599) | Bulk soil microbial communities from a Populus tree surrounding site in Tennessee, USA - Soil MetaG P. deltoides SBSDD5 (SPAdes) (version 2) | ecosystem: Environmental > Terrestrial >... | reverse complement strand
CCACCGCCGACCTGGTCGCGGTCGCGGTCGCCGAGGCGCTGGTGCCGGCCCTTGACCAGACCCGCACGACCGGGCTGGTCACCCTCCCCGGCGCCTTCGTGGGCGCCCTGTTCGGCGGGGCCAGCCCACTCGCCGCGGCCCGCTTCCAGCTGGTCGTGCTGGTCGGGCTCCTGGCCGCCGAGAGCGTGGCCACCGTCGTGCTGCTCCGACTGCTCGCCAACCTGCCATTCCTGCCGGCCGAGTCCCGCTGAACCTGCCTTCAGGCTCGTTCAGGCTCCGTTCAGGTCGGCCGTCGCAACCTGCGGCCTGGATCGGGTCGGCCGCGCCGGGCGGTCGACCGCCCACGAACGAGGAGATGCAGATGCTGGGACGCACGCGCAGGCTCCTGGGCATGGCGGCGCTGGTGGTGGTCGCGCTTGGGGTCGTGCCGGCCACGGCGGCCGCGACGGGTTCCTGCCGGCTGCCCAGGTTCGGACCTGGCCGCAGCTACCATCCCCACATCCGCCCGGCCGACTTCGGCCCCCGCGTCGACAACCCGTGGTTCCCGCTCACCCCAGGCCGGACCCTGGTCTACACCGGCACCAAGGACGGCAAGAAGGCCCTCGACCTGTTCGCGGCCACCTCCAGGACCAGGATGATCGACGGGGTGCGGACCCGGGTGGTCGAGGACCGGCTGTACCTGGACAACGTCCTCGAGGAGCGGACCAGCGACTACTACGCCCAGGACCGCTGCGGCAACGTCTGGTACTTCGGCGAGGACACCGCCACCCTCGACCGCCACGGCCGGGTGGTCGACACCGAGGGCACCTGGCACGCCGGGGTCGACGGCGCCCAGCCGGGCGTGTTCATGCAGGCCCAGCCGCAGCTCGGCCGCAAGTTCCGCCAGGAGTGGTACCGGGGCCAGGCCGAGGACGTGTTCAAGGTGACCGACCGCTCGGCGGCGGTCACGGTGCCCTACGGCTCGTTCCGGCACGCCCTGCGCACCGCCGAGTGGACCGCGCTGGAGCCGGAGGTCCTGGACAACAAGTACTACGTGAGGGGCATCGGCGAGGTCGCCGAGTTGTCGGTCAAGGGCCCCCGCGAGACCCTCCGCCTGGTCGAGATCATCCGCTGACGCGAGGGGTGCCATGCACCGCGAGACCCTCGCGCGACTCCGGCCGAGGCCCTGACCGGGCCCTCGACGGGGTAGGCTCCTGCGGGACGTCAGGGAGGACAGGTGGCCGACCACTCGCCGAGGATCGCGGTTGTGACCGGAGCCGGGAGCGGCATCGGCGCGGCGGTCGCCCACGCCCTGGCCGGCGACGGCTGGGTCGTGGTGCTGGCCGGCCGCCGCCACGAGACCCTGGCCGCGGTCGCCGAGCGGGGCGCCGGCCTGCCCGGGGTGCTCGACCCGACGCCGGCCGACGTCACCGACGAGGCGTCGGTACGGGCCCTGTTCGACCGTGCGGTCGAGCGGCACGGCCGTGTCGACCTGCTGTTCAACAACGCCGGCACGTTCTCGCCGGCCCGCGAGCTCGACACCGTCCCCCTGGCCGAGTGGAACGCCGCCGTGGCCGTGAACCTCACCGGCGCCTTCCTCTGCACCCGCGAGGCGTTCCGGGTGATGCGCCACCAGCGGCCCCGCGGCGGCCGGATCATCAACAACGGCTCGATCTCCGCCCACGCCCCCCGGCCCCGGTCGGTCGCCTACACCGCCACCAAGCACGCCATCACCGGGCTGACCAGGTCGACCGCGCTCGACGGACGGGCCTACGACATCGCCTGCGGCCAGATCGACATCGGCAACGCCGCCACCGACATGACCGAGCCCATGGCCGCCGGCGTCCTCCAGGCCGACGGCAGCGTCCGCCCCGAGCCCCGCATGGACGTGGCCGACGTGGCCCGCGCCGTCCGCTACATGGCCGACCTCCCCCTGGACGCCAACGTCGCCACGATGACCGTCCTGGCCACCAAGATGCCCTTCATCGGCCGCGGCTAGCACGATGGCGGCCGGACGGCCGTGCCGTTGGTCGTGCCTCTCGATCTCCACGGCTATCTGGAATCGCTGACCACGCCACCCCGGTCGAGCCGCCTACCGGCGTCGGGTCGAGCGCCTGGGGGCCGAGCGCCGCCCCGGCCACGTACCCGGCGATACCAGTGGGGTTAGCGCGAAGCTCGGCCGCCGCGGCCAAGGAAGTCTCGTTCGGCGTCGGTGGGCGCCATGGCGGCGGCACGCTGGTAGGCCGCTGCGGCCTCGATGCTCCGGCCCAGCCGAGCCAGCAGATCGGCACGCGTGGCGTGGTAGAGGTGGTAGCTGTCCAGGTCCAGCTCCTCCACCAGGGCCAGCGCGGCCGCGGCGCCCTGGACCTCGCCGACGGCGACGGCCCGGTTGAGGGCCACGACCGGCGTGGGGGCGACCTCCTGCAGGTGGTCGTAGAGGGCGACGATCTGTGGCCAGTCGGTCTCCTCGATGCCCGCAGCATCCGCATGGACGGCGTTGATCGCCGCCTGGAGCTGGTAGGAGCCGGGTTGGTCGCGGCCAAGGCAGCGGCGGACGATCGCCTGGCCTTCCTGGATCAGGGCCTGGTCCCAGCGGGTGCGGTCCTGCTCGCCGAGCAGCACCAGCGAGCCATCGGCCCGGGCTCGCGACCTGCGACGGGACTCGGTCAGCAGCAACAAGGCGAGCAGGCCGGCCACCTCTGGCTCGTCGGGCAGGAGCGAGGCCAGGAGCCGGGCCAGCCGGATCGCCTCGGCGCACAGACCCAGGTCGGTGGCGCTGGTCAGCCCGGCGGTGTAGACCAGGTAGACCACGGCCAGCACCGGGCGCAGGCGGCCCGGGAGCTCGTGGTCGGCCGGGACGCGGTAGGGGATGCGGGCGGCCTTGATCTTGCGCTTGGCCCGCACCAGCCGTCGGGCCATGGTCGGCTCGGCCACCAGGAACGCCCGTGCGACCTGGGTGGTCGACAGGCCGCCGAGCAGCCGCAGTGTCAGCGCCACCTGCGCTTCGGTAGACAGGGCCGGGTGGCAGCAGGTGAAGATGAGCCGAAGCCGGTCATCAGGCACCGGCCCTGTCTCCTCGGGCACGCCGGGCTCCTGGTCGCCGGGCAACAGCACCGCCACCTCGCCGAGCAACTCCCGTCCACGCGCCTCGCGGCGCAGCCGGTCCAGGGCCCGATGGCGGGCGGTGGTGGTGATCCAGCCCCCCGGGTTGGGCGGCAGGCCGTCGGCCGGCCACCTGTGCAGGGCGACGGCGAACGCCTCCTGGACCGCATCCTCGGCCAGGTCGATGTCGCCGAAGACGCCGATCAGGGTGGCCACCGACCGGCCGGACTCCTCCCGGAAGATCCGGCCGACCTCGACCTGGTCGAGCCTGGCCGCGGCGTCGCCGTCAGCCACGCGGTCAGGCCTCAGCGGCGGCGAACGGCCAGACCTCGATCGGCTTGCCGACCGCCGCGGCGGCCCTGGACGCCCAGACCAGCGCGGCATCCAGATCCTCGGCCTCGATGATGTAAAAGCCGCCCAGATGCTCCCGAGCCTCCACGAAGGGCCCGTCGGTGGTCACCACCTCGCCGTCGGCGATGCGCACCACCGTGGCGGTGCCCGGTTCGTGCAGCCGGCCGGAGAACAGCCAGGCCCCGGCCGACTTCAGCTCCTCGTTCAGGACCTGGATCTGCTTCCAGGACTGCTGCATCTCCTCCTCGGTCATGTCGGCGGGCTCGCCGTCGACGCTGTGGACCGACAACAGGTACTGCGCCATGTGATTCTCCCCGTGCTGGGCGGGCACCTCCCGCCGCTCACCTCCACTACGAACCGGCCCCGCCCAGATTGACACCCGGACCCAAGAACCCCCCAGCGGCGAAGGCTCGGTCGCATCCGGCGGTGGGCTGGGTCACGGTGATCATCGTCGCGATGCCAGCGGACGCGGCGGGATCGGTTGTCGCTGGTGGCCGGTGTTGCGCCCGGCTTCGACCGGCAGCTACCCAGGCAGCTTGGCCGCAAGGACGTCGACCGGCTCGATCACCGGCGGCTGGGCCAGCAGCTCAGGCGCCTGGGCCATCAGAGCGGCCGCCACCTGGCCGCCAAGGTGGGCTTGGCGGCCCGCGTCATCGGGGAAGGCATCGAAGATGCCGAACTCCGAGGGTCCAAGGCGGACCGCGAACCAGGCGATAGTCGCCGGTTCCTGCTCCGCCAGGGCCAAGCCCCCCTCCAGGAAGCTGGTCACCTCGGTCTCCATGCCGGGCTTGGCCACCAGGCGAACCAGCAGTCCCACTGTCACCATGGCCGCTCTCCTTTCGAGGAAGCCGCCGCCATAACAGGCACAAACCAGAATCGAAGCATCCTACTGCGGGGCTCATGGGCCCGGGCAGGGAGGCGATGCGTTGACGACGAGCAGGCCAGCTTGAACGCTCCGCTACCTGCGTACTGTAGATCAGATCTCGAACCACCCTCTGGTCTGTTGTCGCCCAGCCGACCAGACGAGATGGCCTCACCCACGCTCGTCCCGGCGATCCGTGCCCGTCGCCGCAGCTGGCGAACACTCTGGGGGAGCGGGATGTCGGCGCGCGGGCCCGGCGAGTCGCCCGGGAGCGACCAAAGGCGATCACCGACTCGTGGTGACGGTGTGCTCGAACGCCGAGCGCGCCAGCACCAGACCGTGCAGCAGGGGTGACCGTCACACGCGCCGGTTCGCCGCGCGAGAGCAGTCGCATGGCGCGGCTGGCGGTCGAGCCGTGGATCTGGATCCCGTCGCTGTGGGCAAAGAGCATCGGGATGCAGACCGGCTCACCGTTGTCGATGAAGGCGACATGGGCAACCAGGGCCCGGTCGAGGATGGCGTCGATCCTGGCTCGGTCGTGGTGGCCCTTCTTCGGATTGCGCCGCACCCGGACACGCTCAGGTGGTCGGTCGCTCATTCGGCTGCCGGTCGCTGGTCCGACCTGACGGCTCGGCAGCTCACTGCGGCGGCTGGCAGGTCACGTTCACCACACCGGTTTCGTCCTGCCGGACGGTCGCTTGCACATCGTCTGCTGCTCTGACGTTGCTGCATCCCTGTCTCGGTGTCGGGTGGCAGGTGGAGGTGCCGGGGCGCCACACAGCGGCGAGCAGGCGGACCAGGACCACGCGGTCCAGCCGCAGCGCGTCGAGCACCGCGCCCAACTGCCGCTGGTGGGGGCGTCGTCGGGGAAGCCGTGCAGCAGCACCGGCGGCGGGTCCTGACCCGGGTGGTCGCTGACGTGCAGGCGGCCGCCCGGGGCCTGCACCATCTGGTTCACGGCGCCTGTAGTAGCCCATCAGGAACTGGGTCCCGGTGACGCCGCTCGCCGCGGCCAGGCGCCCCCCGGCACCCAGTCGCCGGCCAACCAGCCACCGATCGCGGGCGGGGCAGCATCAGTGGGGCCAGGGCAGCCAGCAGGTACTCGGACGATGAGAGGGCGGGGGTGACCGGTGAGGTCTGACCGGTTGCCGCAGGTCGTCCGGGCGAGCCGGTCATGCGACCGCCCCCCGCACGGCTACAACGACCTGACGCTGTCAATCATTACCGGTGTCATGGACACGCCGGTCGAGAGGGTGCGCAGGAGGGTCAGGTGATTCATGCCTTCTCAGCTTCACCACTCCATCGGAGTCGCTGTGCCCGATACGTGCCCGCGGCCTCGACAGCGGGTCACAGGCTGGCGGCGAAGCTGGAGGTCAGCAAGCCAACGCGTCAGCTAGCGAATGCTCCATCTCAAAGGCGGTAGCGCCGGTCCAGGCTGCGGGCACGCATGGGCCACAACGTCCCCTGCCTCTCGGCCGGTGCGCCCGTGCCGGCAAGGCCGTCCGGTGGGCCGCGAAACAGCCCGTGGGCGCGAGAAGCCTCCGCAGCGGCCCGTTCGGTGACTGCCGGCGCCAAGCCGGCGTCGCGCCATCGCACCTACGGGGCGAACCCGTTGTCGATCCAGGTGCGAAAGCGCTGGACGTTGTCCGCCGGCCATGGTCCGTAGCAGGGCATGGTGCCGTCGGCGAGGCGCCGGTAGATGCGCTCGGCGTTGGCGCGTACGTCGTCATAGGACGACAGGTCGAAGAACCTGGACATCGAGCCCACATCGCGGTTGCTGAACAGCGGCCGGATGTCCCGCGCGAACGCGACCTCCTCATCCATCCCTTCTCCTTCCTTCCGACAAGCGAGCTACGAACGACCGGCCTTGAGCATAGCGTCGGCGGACGCGCCCGGCGCTTCTTGTGGGAGGTCGTGGCCGATGCCGCCCTCGATCGTCCGAGCGGTGACGATATTGCGATCCTCACCGACTCCCGAGAGCCGGTGCTGCCCGATTCCAGCGACCGCAGGCTGCGCAGGCTTCGTTGGACACCGCTTGTTGGTCGGCATCAACACCACTCGGGCGCGGCCGTGGGGCAATGTTGGTGGACGTGGACATCGCAGAGCTCGGGGGCCGTGCGGCAGTTCCCCTGATCGTCATCTGCCTGTGTGCGGTGGTGCGGCGGGTAGTTGCACCGTGACGCGGAGCCCGCCAGCGTCCCGGGGGGTGAGGGTGAGGGTTCCGTCGTGTGCTTGGGTGATGCTTTTGACGATTGCCAGGCCGAGGCCGACCCCTGCATGGTCGGTGCGTATGCGTTTGCTGCCGCGCTGAAACGGCTCGACAAGCGTCGAAGCTAATTGTGGGGTGAGCTGCTCGCCGGTGTTCTCGACGGTGAGCACCACATTCTTGGGGTGAACGCTGGTCGCGACCCACACGGTGCCCTGTTCAGGCAGGTTGTGGACGATCGCGTTGTGCACGAGGTTCGTCGTCAGCTGCAGCAGGAGCGCGTGTGAGCCGATGGTCGGGGTGATGTCGCCGGAGGTCTCGATGGTGAGGCCGCGTTGTTCTGCGAGGGGGAGCAGCGTTTCGGTGGCTTCTTCCGCTATGAGGGACAGGTCGAGGTGTTCTCGGGTGAAGGACCGCTGGTCGGCGCGGCTGAGCAGGAGCAATGCCTCGGTGAGGTCGATCGCTCGGGTGTTGACGACGTGGAGGCGGTCGACAAGTTCGCCGTTGCCGCGGCTTTGATCGTTGCGGGCCACGTCGAGCAGTGTCTGCGTGATCGCCAGCGGGGTGCGCAGCTCGTGGGAGGCGTTGGCTGCAAATCGCTGCTGTTCGGCGATGTGTGCTTCGAGCCTTGCGAGCATGGTGTCGAAGGCGTCGGCGAGTTCGCGGAACTCATCTCTGCGGCCCGGTAGCCGGATTCGGTGCGAGAGCGATCCGTTCGCCGCCACGCGTGTGGCGCCTGTGATGCGGGTCAGCGGGGCGAGCATGCGGCCGGCGAGAAGCCATCCCCCTAAGAGACCGAACACCAGGAGGAACGCCAGAACGATGGCCGCGGCCGGAGCGAAAGCACGCAGGAGGAAGGAGTTGTTCCCGGGCACTAAGCCACCGAGCGTGCTGATCACATCGTCGGGTACGTATCGCAGCAGGAAGTCGAACGATTGCCCTGGCTGGCCGGCGAGCCACGCGGCGGCGAGCAGCAAGACGCCGGCGAGCATGAGGAAGCCGGCGTAGCTGAGGGTGAGCTTGAGGCGAACACTCAACCCAGGCGCTCTATCCACGATCCCCTCCCTCACGCCCGGTGCGGGGTGCGGTGTCGATGCGGTAGCCGACGCCGGCCACGGTGGCGATGATCCAGGGTTCGCCGAGCCGTTTGCGCAGTGCCGAGACCGTGATGCGCACGGCGTTGGTGAACGGATCGGCGTGCTCATCCCACGCCCGCTCCAAGAGTTCTTCGGCGCTGACGACACCGCCTTCGGCAGCGACGAGGACTTCGAGCACCGCGAACTGCTTCCTGGTCAGCGCCACGTAGCGGCCGTCGCGGTAGACCTCGCGGCGGAACGGATCCAGCCGCAGACCTGCGATCTCTCGCACGGGTGGCCTGTGGTGGGCACGCCTGCGGTCGAGCGCTCTGAGCCGGAGCACGAGTTCTCGGAGCTCGAAGGGCTTGGTGAGGTAGTCGTCGGCGCCGAGCTCGAACCCGGAGGCCTTGTCGTCGAGCCGGTCGGCAGCGGTGAGCATGAGGATCGGCATGCCGCTGCCGGAGTCGACGACGCGTCTGGCGATCTCGTCACCGGAGGGCCCGGGGATGTCGCGGTCGAGGACGGCGATGTCGTAGGCGTTGACGCTCAACAGCTCCAGAGCGGTGTCGCCGTCACCGGCGATGTCGGCCGCGATCGCCTCCAGGCGTAGGCCATCGCGGATGGCTGCTGCCAGATAGGGCTCGTCCTCAACGACCAACACCCGCATGCTCGTCCATGCTACGAGCCGGCGCCTATCGTCGGCATATCGAAAACCACATACGTGCTGACAGCACCGCGCTGGCTTGACTGGCGGCATGACCTACAGCAAACCAGCACCTACAGCAGCCCGCCGTACCCGATCGACCATCCTCGCTGCCCTTGTCGTCGTCAGCGCGGCGCTGATCGGCGTCCTCGGTTACCAGTCGTTGGCGGTCTGGTCTTCGTCGGCAACATCACCCATCGCCCTGGAGCCGCGCGCGCAGCACCCGCACGACAGTCTGCACGGCGACCGCCATGGTGCACTTGGCGAGGCTGACGGTGTCGTCCCTGACGGCGTGACGGTCTTCGACGACGAATTCCCGGCCGTGGCCAACCTCGATCCAGCTCTCCTCGGTGCCCTCCGCCAGGCCGCAACGGATGCCGCAGACGACGGCGTCGAGCTCTTCGTCGATAGCGGCTGGCGTTCCCCGGAGTACCAGGAACAACTACTCCGTGAGGCGGTCTCGAAGTACGGCTCAGAAGAGGAAGCTGCCCGTTGGGTGGCCAGCGCGGACACGTCTGCTCACGTGTCGGGGGACGCGGTCGACATCGGGCACGCCGATGCCACGGCGTGGCTGTCCGGACACGGCGCCGAGTACGGGCTGTGCCAGACCTACAGCAACGAACCCTGGCACTACGAACTGCGCCCCGAAGCCATCGATCACGGTTGCCCGCCCCTGTACGCCGACCCTACGCACGATCCCAGGATGCAGCAGTGACCAGCACGCTCGGCCTCGAACCGGTGTCAACACATTCACCACACGCTCGGGCACGCCCACACCGACACCGCCATGGACGCGGGCACGAATAGGGCACAGATGCTCGCCCACGGCCGGACCTGACCGGATACCGTCGGACACAACACGGCTCCCTACCTTCATTCGTACGGTCAGAGGCCGTGTTCGACTGGTGCTGGATGGTAGCCCCGACCGGATTCGAACCGGCGCTACCGCCTTGAGAGGGCGCAGGCGCACGCTAACGCGTTGGTCTGCTGACCTGCGGCTTTGTCGTCAGCCCGTGTGCGCCCGTCCAGGTCGCGGACACGCATTGAACACAATGCTCCGCCCACCGGCCGGCGCGCTCGCGCCGTCGCGGAGGCTTACCGGCTCTTCGTCATGAAGCGTGGTGCTAGGTGTTGGTGACATTGGCGTAGGCGACTCGGTGAATACCTGAGGCCTCGCCATCTTGCGGATGTCTCACGTCCAGCAAGAAGGAGGCCCCAGGTGGGTCAACACGGTAGTGCGTTAGGGTCGATCCTGCTCGGCCTTGACGGATTCGAGGTCACCGCCGCCGAGGTCATCGACGACGAGTGGCGGCTGGAGGTCCAGACCACCGCCACCGCGGTGGGCTGTGTGGCCTGCGGCAGCCAAGCCCGACTCCATGCTCGCCGCACGGTGCGGATCCGGGACCTGCCGATCGGCGGTCGCCCGGTGGTCCTGGCCTGGCGCAAACGGGTGTGGCGTTGTGTCGAGCCGGCCTGTGCGGCCCGGACCTGGACCGAGCAGACGGTCGCGATCGGACCGCGGGTGGTGCTGACCGAACGGGCCCGGGCCGAGGCGTGCCGGCGGGTCGGCAAGGATGCCCATGCGGTGGCCGCGGTCGCCCGAGACCTGGGGGTTGGCTGGGCGACGGCGATGCGGGCGGTGCGCGATCATGGCCAGCGGCTGGTCGACGACCCGGCCCGCCTTGACGGCGTGACCGTCCTGGGCCTGGACGAGACCAGCTTCCTTCGGGCCACTCCGACCGCGCCCACCCGGTATGTCACTGGCCTGGTCGACGTGGAAGGTGGCCGGCTGCTGGACGTCATCGCTGACCGCACCGCCCGGGCCGTGACCGCCTGGCTGGGCGCGCGTCCGCGGTCCTGGCTGCCTGGGGTGGACACGGTCGCGCTGGACCCCTGGCGCGGGTATGCCAGCGCCCTGGTCGCCCCGCTGGGCCATGCCACTGTGGTCGTGGACCACTTCCACGCCATCAAGCTGGCCAACACCGTGGTCGACCAGGTCCGCCGGCGGACCCAGCAGGCCACCTTCGGCCACCGCGGCCGCAAGCACGACCCGTTGTACCGGATCCGCAAGCTGCTGTTGACCGTCGCCGAACAGCTCACTGGCCGTGGCCGAGCGCGGCTGGGCGTGGGCCTGGCTGCCGGTGATCGTTTCGGCGAGGTCGCCGCCGCCTGGCAGGGCAAGGAACTGCTGCGGGCGGTTTACGCCGCCGGTGACCTGACGGGCGCCCGGGTCGCGTTGGACCGCTTCTACCGCTGGTGCGACGGCGTGCAGATCCTCGAGCTGTCTCGTCTGGCCCGCACCGTACGGGCCTGGGAGGTCGAGATCCTGGCTTGGCACCGGACCGCCGGCTGCTCCAACGGACCCACCGAGGCGATCAACCTGCTCATCGAGAAGGTCAAGCGGGTCGGCCACGGCTTCCGGAACTTCGCCAACTACCGGCTGCGGCTGCTGTTGCACTGCGGCGTCAGGTGGCAGACTCACCGCACCGCACGATTGCGAGGGCCCCCCCCGTGCTTGGTGGCGTGGAGCCGTCAGAGGAACCCGCACGACTTCCCGGCGCCGAACAGACAGTTGGTCCTAGCGACAGCATGAGCTGCCGCAGGTGAGGCTGATGTTGGTCAGGGTGTCGGGTTGAGTCCCGCGAGGGCTTCGCGGAGCCGCGCCGCCTGCACCATTGCAACCTTGAACTCGTGGGCGTCGGCGACGGACCTGAGGTAGCGGAGCTGGTCGTCGAGGTCGTTCCCATCGGCGCTGTCGAGCCGGATTCGGTCGCGGATCCACGCCAGCGTGGTGACATCGCCGTGAACCGCGGCGGCGTTGTTGGCTGCCGCGTCGACCAGGAGCCGGCGGGCCCAGAGCTGGAAGCGGGCGAGGTTGATCTGGACCGCAGCCCGGTAGCGGAGCTGCAGGTCGAGGCTGGCGTCGGCCACCTCAAGAGCCGCTTGCTGGGCTTGTTGGCTGTTGTGCGCGCTGACCGCCGTCGCCAGGGCGTGGAGGGCTTGGCTCATTTGGGCGCCGAGCCGCTGCGGGACCCGGCCCGCCCGGAAGGTGGTCCAGGTGCTGATCATGTGCTTGACGGTGACCGACGCCGCGTTCCAGTCCTTGGACCGGGCGGTGTCCACGAGGTGGTCGGCGTCGCTTGACAGCATCGTGAGCTCGGCCGGGGTGGGGACCGCGAGGGCGTCGGCCGGGACGGCCAGGGCGTTGGCCTCGAAGTCGTGCCCGCCGCCCGAGAACCACTCGCCATGGCCGGGGGCGAACGTCTTTGGCTCCAGGGCCGTCTCGTCCTGGTGGAGCTCTTGGCCGACCATCGCCCCCGGGATGGGGCCGCTGGGGCCGTTGACGGTGACGCCGACCTGTTTGACGGTGACCTGCTCGAAGGCGACCCCGGGGATGTTCTCGGTCCGGTAGACGTCGCCGACCCTGGGGTGGGCGGGCATGATCATCGCGGCCGGGCCGTCGACACCTACGCGCCAGGTGCCGGCGGTGGTGGCCGCGACCCCTTGCTCGTAGTCGACCACGTCCTCGCCGAGATACCAGACCGAGCCGTCGTCGGCCTGGGCGTACAGGTCGACCGCGACCTCGGTGATCCGGTCCTTGAGGTAGGCGCAGAACTGGGACTGGAGCGCCTGGATCCGCTGGCCGTTCCATTGGACGGTCTTGGTCTGGGGCAGCAGGGTGGTCTCGATCTTCAACGGCGCACCGTCGACCTCACCGAGAATGACAGCATTCAGCGAGCTGATGGGGAACAGCGCGTTGGTGACCTTGGTCGGGTTGGAGAACGACGGCATGACGAGATCGATCCGCTCGCTGTCCGGTGCCAGCCGGCCACGGGTGAGCTTGCTCAGCTTGCCGAGTGGCGGCTGCGGGATGGTCTTGGGACTGGAGGGTGTGGTGCCTGCGCTGGTGGGAGCCGAGCGTGCCGCGGGCGAGCCGCTGTGGCCGGTACACCCGGCGGTCACCAGCACCGCCAGCATGACGGCGAGCAGCATCACGGCCGGCCGGCGGGCCGCTGTGGGTGGTCGAGCCGGCCCTGCTGCCCGGCGGTGCATGTCGCCCTCCTTGGTTGGGATCCCCCGAGATCAATCGTTGCCGGGCTCGTCGTGATCTCTTGGGCAGCCGTTGCCGGTCACCGGTGGCGAGGGTGTCCAACCGCAGACCCACCCACCGCCGCCTCGGGTCGCGCCGGCGCCACCAGGCGGACAAGGCCAGGCCGGTCGGGGGCCTGGCGATCTGCCAGACCACCCCACCCAGGGTCGCCGCATCGGCGAGGCCGCGACCGCATCGGCGCGGGTTCGGGTCAGGAGATGATCTCGACGAGCTTGAACTCCTCCCGTGGGCCCCTGACCGCCAGCTCCGCGACCTCACCGATGCCCCTGACGTAGTACTTGTTGTCCAGGACGCCCGGTTCCAGGGCGGTGGTTTCCGCGGTCCGCAGGGCGTGGCGGAACGAGCCGTAGGGCACCGTCACCGGCGCCGAGTGGTCGATCACCTTGAACACGTCCTCGGCCTGGCCCTGGTACCACTCCTGGCGGAAGCTGCGGCCAAGCTGTGGGTGGGCCTGCATGAACACCCCGGGCTGGGCTCCGTCGACCCCGGCATGCCAGGTGCCTTCGGTGTCGACCACCCGGCCGTGGCGGTCCAGGGTGGCGGTGTCCTCGCCGAAGTACCAGACGTTGCCGCAGCGGTCCTGGGCGTAGTAGTCGCTGGTCCGCTCCTCCAAGACGTTGTCCAGGTAGCCGCGGTCCTCCACCACCCGGGTCCGCACCCCATCGATCACCCGAGTCCGCGAGCTGGGAGCGAACAGGTCCAGCGCCTTCTTCCCATCCTTGATGCCGCTGTAGACGAGCAGCTTTCCCGGCGTGAGCGGGAACCAGCGGTTGTCGACCTGGGGGCTGAAGTCGGCCGGGCGGATGTGGGGATGGTAGGCGGGGCCGGGGCCGAACCTGGGCAGGGGGCACGAGGACCCCGCGCCGGCCGGTGATGGAACGACCCACACCGCGGCGGCCACCAGCCCAACCACGCCCGCGACCCTACCGACGCGTCTTATCATGGCCCTGCCTCCCGTAGTTCACTAACCCTCTGCTCGGGCAGCGGGATCAGACCACACCGAACCTGAGGCGAACCTGAACGGCGCCAGGCCCTCCTGACCGTGGGGACAGCGCCAGGGACGGCCCGGTACCCAGGATCACCACAGCGCTCACCAGCAGAACTACAGGCAGACTTCCCGAAAACGCTGAACCTGCCCGTCAGGAGGTCAAGGGCGGGCAGCCACACTCCCCAAACTCAGCAACGAGCGGCAGCGCCCGCCACTGCAGTGCGCCCTCACATGGCACACTCACCGAACCGCACGATTGAGAGGTCGCTACCACGCCCGGTGGCGCAGAGCCGGCTTACCTTCGCAACCAGAGCCACGTAGAGTGCTCGGAGCGCTACGCTGAGCGTATGACCGTACGAGACATGCTGACGCGCTCCAGATGCTCCCGCGGGATGCCGAGCTGCTGGCCTTCGAGGCCGGATGCGAGGACTACTGCGAGCGCGAGGTCGATGACTTGAAATTGCAGGGCGGCCGGGTCTACTTGCACCTAGGTATCCGCCGGGACGACTCACCGCGAGGCTTAGTGGTCCGGCGCGTAGGTTTGTGCGGGGTCCTGGCGCACGTCAGGCTTGTGTTCCTGCCTAGTCCGGTGAGAACAGCCAGCAGGCGCGATCCATAGCTTGTCGGGACGCGGTCGTCGGCCTCGCTGGTGCCACCGAAGCCAGCTGCCGACCTGGGGCGGAGCGACACTCGCCGCGCAGGTTGCCCCGCTCATAGGATGACGGCGGCATGAATGCGCTCTCGGCATCGGGACTTGCCGACCTCGCCGGCACCACGCAGGCCGAGGTCGAGCGGCTGG
>Ga0209382_10007241_pt1 | contig 14181 bp, 12 predicted proteins | sample SoiMetdeltSBSDD5_FD_187599 | JGI IMG/M metagenome (GOLD analysis project Ga0209382, IMG submission 187599) | Bulk soil microbial communities from a Populus tree surrounding site in Tennessee, USA - Soil MetaG P. deltoides SBSDD5 (SPAdes) (version 2) | ecosystem: Environmental > Terrestrial >... | reverse complement strand
ATCCTCGACTGTTTGCGCCATGGGTCCAGGATGATCGAGCGACCACGACAGCGGCACCACACCCTGGAGGCTGCAACGTCCGTACGTCGGCTTCAGTCCGACAATCCCGCAAACCGACGCTGGAATGCGAATCGATCCGCCGGTGTCCGAACCCAAAGACCCAAATCCGAGTGCTAGCGCCACCGCACTCGCGGAACCGCCGCTCGATCCGCCGGAAATGTAATCCGGTTTCCATGGGTTTCTGGCTGTGCCGAAATGCGGATTGATGGTCGTAACGCCGAATGCGAACTCATGCATGTTCGCTTTGCCGACAATCACAGCGCCGGCATCGTTCAACTTCCGCACTACAGTCGCATCTTCAGTCGGAATACGATCGGCGAACACCTTACCGCCGGCTGTTGTCCGCACGCCTTTCGTGTCGTAGAGATCCTTCAGCGAGACCGGCACACCGTGAAGCGGTCCACTCGCAGAGTTCTTTTCCGCGGATCGTGCGCTTTCCAACGCCTGCTCGGCAGTGATCGTGATGAATGCCCGCATTCGATCGTTCAAACGCTGCACGCGGTCAAGCACGGCTTCCACGAGTTCGACCGGCTTGATCTCTTTGTTCTGAATCAATCGAGCGGCGGAGGCCAGAGTCAGCTTTTTCAGATCGCTGTCGGTCATTTGTACTCCTCACTCCGCTTCGAACACGTTCGCGGGCACCGCGGATCGGATATCGGCCTCTCGAACAGCGCGGGTGTCTCGAGCAACGGCGTCGTAATTGGCGGCCATTTCCGCCAGTCGCTCCTCAGGTATGGTCCAGCCGGACGCTTCCGCTAATTTTTTCAACAACTCGATATTCGGATTTGATGGGCTCATGAAGAACTCCGAAAGGAATAGAAACAATAAACAGTAGCAGCAGCAAAACCTCGGAATCTCCGAAGTTATATTGAAAAAGACCCGACACGACAAATCCCGTCAGCGCGGAAATGGCGGAGAGGACGATCCATCGCGTGCCTTCGTCCGCAGCTTTCAAAAGACGCAGCAGCCCAGCATACAACTCGAGGAGAAACCAAATGAACGCGGCGAAACAAATCAGGCCGCGCTCCGCCGCGATCTGTAAGAAGTTATTCTCCAGGTGACCGTAGTAGACATCTTTGAGGTTGGATCCTCGATACATCTTTAGGAACTCGATCGGAACGCGCTCGGGTCCGACGCCGAACCACGGATGATCGCGAATCATTCTGGCGCCGGCTTTCCACAACGTCAGTCGGCCAGTCCTCGGCGCGAAATCCGGGTCATTTAAACTTCGATTCAGCCGCTGATAGATCAACGGAGACGCAAGTACGCCCATCAACACCAGCGGCAGAATCACAACCACGAGAAGCCGCCGTGGCAGAAGGAACGCAACCGCGCCGATTCCGGCTGCCGCACCCAGCCACACACTCTGCGTAAAACTCAGGATGAGGGCGGCTCCGACGATCGTCAGTGGAACAAACCAGCGCTTTCCGAGATAAATCAGTGCGGGAACAGCTGCGCACCAGATCAACAACTGTTCTCCACTGAACGTCAGCCAATGGCCCATGAATCCAGTGATTCGAGCGAGGACGGTCGGGTCGTCGGCTAGTTGTTCAGTGCTGAGAAAGCGCGCATAGGCAATGCCGAACTGGACCAATGCCCAGATCGACGTGAAGGTGGCAAGCGCGAGAAGAAGCGCGTAGGACGTTCGCGCACGCCAGCGTGTCGTCACGAAGGTCGCAGCTAACAGCGCCATTCCGAAGATCACCGTTTTTCGAAACGCCCAATTGATGGCGGGATCCGGCGATACGGCGAGCGAAAGGAACGTCGTCAGGATAAACACACATAGCGGCGTGACATACGACGGCAGCTGCGGTCGCCGCGGTTGCCAGATCAGCCACGAGACGACAGCGGCCGCCAGAAGGATTTCACCGGCTGCGATGGAAACCAGCAGGGCCGTGGCTCCGGACAGTACGAGACCGAAAACAAGCGGCTCGTGCTTTGTTGGCATAAGTTGCGGATTCTATTCGATCCATACCGGTATTTGGGATATAAATTCCGTAGTGAGCAGGAAGATCCACGCGATTTACGCGTCCTATCTGGGCTTATACCTCCTCGGATTTATCGTTACACCGATATCCGTGCCCGTGCGCGACTTTGGAATGATGGCGATTGCCGTCTTGCCGGCATTTCTGATTGTTCGCAAGGGTCTACTGCATCAACGGTTCTGGCGAACAATGGCCGCCGCGCACCTGGCGTGGGGAATTGGCCAGGCGATGTGGGTGGCCAAGCAACCCGCAATACAAGATTCCGCTTATTGGTTATTCAAGCTGCTGCTGCTCGGTGCCATCCTGTATCGTCCCTTTTACGGCGGAACGGAGACCAATCGCCGGTTACACGTCGTCGACACAAGCCTGGCCCTGACACTCATCGGGTATTACGTCGGATACTTCTTCATCCTTCCCTCAATCGTGCATCAACAGCTGACGCGGACGTTCTATGCCTCGGTGGCAAATGTCTTGCTGAACTCTGGAATCGCGATTACCGCACTATTCATTGCATGGCAGGCGCGGAAGTCCGTGTGGAGCGACTCGTATCGCTTGATTGGGACAGGTCTTGGTCTCTATACGGCAGCTTCTCTCAGCTACGTCACGTTTGGAATGCCGTACACGGATCCGTTTTGGTGTTCGGCGTTCTGGGCGTTGGCGCAGGCAGTCACCTTCGCACCCAACGACAAGGCGAAGCCGATCGATGCCGTGATCGTTCCATCCCGCTACGGTTTGTCGATGGCGCTCGTCGCTGCTGTGGCGAGCATTCATCTGATCACCACCGTATTTTCGACCGCCTCGCACCAATTGGAGGATCTTCGGGTCCTGCTGACGCTGGGTGAAGTTGTCGCTCTAATCGTTCTCCTGCATTTCCGCCTACGCATCGTGGTACAGGAGTCCGAGCTCCGTAACCATCAACTCGAGGTCTCGCTCAACTCACTGGCGCAGCCCATATACATTGTCGACGGCCAGTACAATCTGGTTCTCGCCAACGACGTCTTCAGAAGCCGTTTCCGTACCACCGGCGGCGCGTGTTTCGCCGTTGTATTCGGCCGCACCACGCCGTGCGACTGGTGCCAGCTGCGTCAGAGCAGAACGTTTTCGCTGACTGTCGATATCCAGGAAACGTCTTATCAACTCGAGTTTGCGCCGATGGTGGTTGGGCAAGGTGCGAAGGGCGGTGTCGAAACATTGATCGATATCACCGGTGAGAGACGGCGCGCCCAGCAGTTGATCCAGACGGAGCGCATGGCAGCTCTGGGCCGAATGATTGCCGGCACAGCTCACGAACTGAACAATCCATTAGCGATCGTTCTCGGCAATGCGCATTTGCTGCGCGATGCGTCAGGCCTTAGCTATGAGGGCCGGCGGCAGGTCGCTGCGATCGCCTCCGCGGCGGAACGCGCACGCGACATCGTCCAGACGTTTTTGACCTTGAGCCGGCCGGGCGATTCAGACAAAACGCTGGTGGACGTCGTGGACGTTATCCGTTCCGTTCAGCACTTGAAGATCTCGGAACTCAACACCTACGGAATCGATGTCGATGTGGATCTCCCCGAAAGTCTCCCGACGATGGGCCGCTACACGCTGCTTCAGGAAGTCTTCCTGAATCTTTTGGACAACGCGCGGGATGCGATTCGTCAGGCGAAGCGCCAGCGGGGATTGATTGTCGTGCACGGCCGCCGCATTCGTGGCGAGCGGATCAAAATTGAGGTCTCCGACAATGGTGCCGGAATCCTGCGCGAGAACCGCGATCGGGTGTTCGATCCATTCTTCAGCACAAAGGATGTCGGCCAGGGTACGGGACTTGGGTTGTCCATCGTCCATTCGATCGTCAGTGATCATGGGGGGAACATCCGCGTCGAGAGTGATGGCCACTCGTTCACCAGATTCGAGATGGATTTTCCGCTCTGCTCCGTCCCGTCGAACGTCGTGCCCCCGTCCTCACGGGCCACTAACGTTCTGCGCATTCTCGCGGTCGATGATGAACCGGAGATGCTCAACATTTTGGAGAACTCGCTGGGTCGGATGGGCCACCACGTCGAATGCACGACGACCGGCAGTCGTGCATTGCAGCTGCTGTCCAAAAACAAATTCGATGTGCTGTTGCTGGACATGCATCTTCCGGAAATGGATGGGACGCGGATCATTAGGCGCATCGAAGCCATGATCCCGCCGGTGTCGGTCCGTACCATCGTCATTACCGGCGATACGATCAGCGAAGACATCCGCAAATTCGCCGCCGATCATTCGCTGCCGCTTGTCATGAAACCCGTGGACATCGATCAGCTCAATCAGTTGCTTCAGGATACGGCGGCCGCCGACTAACCGTGCTGTTCCGGCTCGAAGATCTCAAGTTTGCGTATCCGGCAACGCCGGTTCTCAAGGGCATCACCAACGGCATCAAACGTGGGGAGTTCATCGCGTTCGTTGGTCCCAACGGCGCGGGGAAATCGACGCTGTTGAAGGTAATGGCAGGTCTGCTCCACGGTTACGAGGGCACGGCGGATTTCGACGGACGGCCGCTGCGGTCGTTCACGGCTCGCGACATTGCCCGGCGACTCGCGTTCGTTCCGCAGGAAACGCACGTGATGTTTCCTTTCACCGTCGGCGAGATCATCATGATGGGACGCCTGCCGCATCGAACGAGCGGTTTGTTTGAATCCGCTCGTGATGTCGAACGCAGCAGGGAAGCGATGGAACTCACGGACACCGCCTCGCTTGCAGGAAAAGTGTTCAGCCAGTTAAGTGGAGGTGAGCGGCAGCGCGTCGTGCTGGCCAGCGCGCTCGCACAGGATCCGGAAGTACTGCTGTTGGACGAGCCGACGGTTTATCTCGACCTGAAGCACCAGATTCAGTTCTACGATATTGTCGAGCGGCTGAATTCCGAGAAAGGCATGACGATCGTGAGCGTCACGCACGACGTCAACCTGGCCGCGCGCTACGCGCGGCGAATGATCGCGATTCGCGATGGCCGCTTCATAGCTGATGGCTCGCCGGATGAAGTACTGACGCCGGACAATCTGTATGACATCTTCGAAATCCATGCATCCGTCTTCAAGCGTCCCGACGGCCGCGGTTCGTACATCATACCCGGCCGATAACGCCGCGCTGTCGTGGGGCCGATTCGTCTCGGTGATCGGCACATGCGTGGTGATATTTGCGGTCGTCATTCTGGTCGCGCCGTGGATCGGCGCGAGCAATATCTCGATTCGCGGCGTTCTGGCAGGCGTGTCTCCGGACCGCGAGATCTTTCTCATCGCGCGCATGCCGCGCGTGCTTTTCGGCGCGATCGTCGGCGGAGCGCTGGCGGTGGCAGGAGTTCTGTTCCAGGCGATATTGCGAAACTCGTTAGCTACGCCTTTCACGCTGGGAGTTTCCAGCGGAAGTTCATTCGGCGCAGTGCTGGCGATCCGGCTCGGTTTGAATCTTGTTGTTTTCGGCGTGCCTATCATATCGGTCGCCGCGTTCATCGGCGCCTTCCTCACGATCATGCTGGTGTTCTTCATCGCGCGAAGCAGCACCGGTCTGCCGACGTTCACGTTGCTCCTCGCCGGGGTGACTCTGAATTTCGTCTTTGCAGCTCTAATCCTGTTCATCCACTTCGCGGCAAACTTCCAGCAGTCGTTCTACATGGTTCGCTGGATGATGGGCAGCCTCTACGACGCTACCGACTTTAGCTATGTCTCCCAGACCGCACCTTTCGTATTGGCCACGCTGGCCGGCCTGATTTGGATGTCGCCGCAATTGAATCCGCTCGCCGCCGGTGAAGAATGGGCCGCTGCCCGCGGCGTGGATGTGGAGCGCGTGAAGAAGTTGTCGTACTTCGCGGGCTCAATTTTGACCGGCGCCGTCACCGCGTTTGCCGGCCCTATCGGCTTCGTGGGTTTGATCGTGCCACACACGTTACGCTTGCTCGTGGGCCCCGATCACCGCTTGCTGATCCCCGGCTCCTTCTTTCTCGGCGGCGCCTTCCTCGTGATCTGCGACACCTTCGCCCGCACCGTCCTTGCCCCAACCGAAATCCCCGTTGGTGTCGTCACAGCTCTTCTGGGCGGCCCCTTTTTCATCTTCCTGTTGAAACGGCGACCAGGCGACTTGTGGTGATTTGCGACTCAAAAGAGTTGGATGGATAATGCAGCGTTCCTTCAGGAGGAAAATATGTCGCTCGTGATTGCGCTGTTATTCCTTGCTCCACTTCAGTGCGAGAGCCTGACTTCATTCAAACTATCGAATGGCACTATTACGCTCGCCCAGTCCGTCTCGGCGGGAGCTTTTGCGGTGCCCGGAACTGAAGCAAATCCCAATCCAGCGTTCAGAAATCTCCCAGGCTTTTGTCGCGTTGCGGCGACACTCAGACCGGTCTCCGATTCCGACATTAAAATCGAAGTGTGGCTACCGCTGACGACGTGGAATGGAAAGTTTCAGGCAGTGGGCAATGGCGGTTGGGCTGGGACCATTACATATTCAAGCGGAGCCGGCGGAGTCGAGCGCGGCATGGCGGAAGCAATAAACCGCGGTTATGCCACTGCAAGTACCGATACCGGCCATATCGGTGCCGACGCGAAGTTTGCATTCGGTCATCCGGAAAAAATGGTGGATTACGCTTATCGAGCTATTCACGAGACGACTGTAGCGGCGAAGGCAATCGTTGACGGATTTTACGGAGCTCCGCCGCGCTTCTCATATTGGAACGGCTGTTCGACCGGTGGGCGACAGGGTCTGATGGAAGCGCAAAGGTATCCCGATGATTTCGACGCCATCATTGCCGGAGCTCCGGCAAACTACATGACGCATCTGGAAAGCTCCCATATAGCCGAAGGCAGCGCCAGTCTACGACGATCGGAAAGCGCTCTGACCTCGATTCAACACGCATTGCTAAAAAACGCGGCGGTTCAGGCATGCGACGCACTCGATGGTGTAAAAGACGGGTTAATTACGGACCCACGAACCTGCCAGTTTGACCCTGGAACTCTGTTATGCCGCAACGGTGATTCGCAGAGTTGTCTCACGTCTGCTCAAGTGGAATCGTCCAAGACGATCTATGCCCCAACGAAAAAGCAGAATGGCGAATTAGTTTTTCCAGGCTTGGAACCGGGGTCAGAGCTTGGTTGGGGACCGATCACGAACGGACCGGAACCGTTCGGAGTTTCGATGTGGATGTTTCGGTATCTTCACAACGACATGAACTGGGATTGGCGGTCATTCGATCTGGATAAAGAGACATCACTGGTGGACGAGAAGCTCGGCTTCATTAATGCCATCGCTCCGGATTTATCGAAGTTCAAAGATCGGGGAGGAAAGCTGCTCCTGTATCACGGGTGGAACGACCCATTGATAGCACCGGAAAACACCGTGGACTATTACTCGAAGGTTCTGTCGAAAATGGGTACTAACCAATCTGACTGGCTCCGCCTGTTTATGGCCCCAGGCATGAATCATTGTGGCGGGGGTGACGGTCCGAATGCCTTTGATGCAATAACGGCACTCGAGAAGTGGAGAGAAAACGGTGAACCGCCGAATCGAATTATCGCTGCACACACACTCGGCGGCAAAGTAGATCGGACGAGACCGCTGTGTCCATATCCTCAGGTGGCAAAGTACAAAGGCGACGGAAGTATTGACGACGCGTCGAATTTCGAATGTAAGGCACCCTAGATCGACCGGCGATCATCAAAAAAGATCGGAGTTGTGTTCGTCTTTTGTTGTTCCGAGAAATGTCCACAAGGATATACTGGCGCAAATTTTCTTGAGCAGCTTCAATGGACATGGGTACCAAAATCGAGTTTCTGAAGAGCGCCATTGCAAGTCAGCAAAGCACGCTGCGTGTGCAAACGGTTCTGGCTGCACTGCTCTTCGTGTTGGGCGTCACGGTGGTCATTTTGAGTTTCGTGAATCCCGGCCTGATTCTCGCGGAAACTCTGAAAACCGGACAGACGCTCGGCGGGACCGTGGTGGCCGTTAGCGGCTTCATTCCCATTTTCTTCAGTCGTCGTGACAAGATCGTCGCGCTCCGTTCCTTGCTCAACAGCTATCAGCATCAGCAGGTGGGCGGTCTGAGTCCTGACGGCAAGCTCGATCAGTATTTCGACCAGTACTTCGGTAAGGTTTTGGGAGGGTAGGATGAAGAGTTCGACTTCTTTTGCGCCGGGTGGCGAGCTTCCCGTCCTGCTGGAGCGCATCGAACGGCGAGAACAGAATGCGCGACGTCGCGCTGTGTTGTATTCGCTGCTGCCTGTGGCGCTCACCGTTCTCCTGCTCGGCTACACCGCCTCAAGCGTCCAAACTGCGCAAAAGCAGGTGGACGCCTTGAAGGCCGAGGCGTCGACTTACACGACCCAGATTGACACATTAAAGAAGGATACCGAGACCTACAAGGTGCAGGCGCAGACTGCGCAGACGGATGCCGAAAACTACAAAAGTCAGGTCACGGAGTTGCAGGCTCAACTCGCGGAAACCCAGAAGACGCTTTCGGAGGCCGTGAACCTGAGCCGAGCCGTCCGCACGATCGATTACGTGAACGCGAAAGAATTGGCCAGCCGATTCCCCGGCAGCGAAACCCTGTTGCTCGACATTCTCGAACTCCGCCAACGTCGAATCAAATGGAAGCTTGGCGGGCAAACTCCGCAAGAAGGTTTCGATTCCCCCAGTTTCGCGACGTTCATATTGAAGCAGAAGCGCGCCTCGGGACTCGAACTGAAGTCCGGTGAATCGGTGTCAGACGCGAGTCGCGAGCTCTACAACAGACTTCCCGCAACCACCCAACCCAAGACAGGCGATCTGGCGTTCTATCCTGCCGGCTACGCCATGTTCTATTTCCAGGATCAACGTGAAGGAAATTTCGTCCTGGGCATGACACCGTTCGGCATTACGGCGCTGAAGGCCGACTTTGCAAAGCCTGTCGGCTACCGACAAGTGCAGTGGCGATAACACAACTTGTGTTGGTTTGCTTTCCGTTACGCCGATACACCGTCGGGCCGGCGCCAGACCTTACCTCCGACCATCGCTCGAGCGAGCTGTAACGGCTGGAAGGTGATGCTTGGCCACAGAAAAATCTCGGTCGTGCAGTGGCACTCTTTCCGGCAGATCGACTTGCGGAGGGCATATGCAGCTTCCGAACGCCAGATATCGTTGAACGACTGCTTGCGCAAGTTGCCGAGTGGTGCGTGTATTTCGCATACGCTCACGTCGCCGTTGGCATAAACCACGGCGCTTAGAACCCCGGCCCGGCACGGAATCACCTGGCGTTGCTCACGCGCGGTTTTGACCTTGGCCCATTGCAGCATGGGTTCAACGATGGCACCGTACCGACCCGCTTCGCGCGGAGCCCACAGACGTCGCACATATTCGTACAGCTCCTGGTACCTTTGCAACTGCGGCCCCTGCAGTGAGGGATTCTTTCGATCGCCGCGGATCAGGGCAAGGTTGTGATGCGACATCTTAGGACACCTCTCGTACAAAAACGTCGTGAGGCGTTGGATCTCTTCAATGTTGTCGGCAGTAGCGGTCGAAATCGAATGGATCTGCACCCGGGGATCTTCGCGCTGGAGATCAACCAATGCGTCATACGTCTCCATCGCTTTTTGGAAGGAGTTCTTGGAGTCGCGGAAACGATCATGAAACTCCGCCATTCCATCGAGTGACAGTTCTATAGCGAACAGACGAAGGCTGGGTTCCTTCAACGTCTCGCGCAACTGAGCGATTGTTCGTTCGGTAAAGTATCCGTTCGTGGGAACGTAGATTTCTTCAACTCCGTTCTGCCGGATAAATTGGCGGCAGATCGAACCGAATTCCTTTCGCAAAAAGGGCTCGCCCCCGGAGAGATTGAGGTTCTCGATATGTCCCAGTTGCTGCGAGAGAGAAACGATCTCATCAAAACTGAGATCGTCCGGCCGGTTGAGATTCTGCCAGTAAAAGCAGTGTTCGCACCGCATATTGCAGATGGAGTTGATGAACAGAGTGAGGAACGGGGGACTCGGTACGTCTGGAATACCCAGGCTCTGCCAGTTCAAACGGAGGTGCTTTTTAACCCGATCAAGTGGAGCCTGCATCCGACCCTATGCCTCTTTCTATGGAGCATGAATGCTATCCCTGGGACGAATTTTCGTCGAGAACAAAGCGAAAGTTGCGCGCTTTCAGGCCTGTGGTTGTGGAGGAAATTCTGGTCGTATGCGATCCACCTTGTTCGCACAAACGATTGAGTGGATGCTCTTTATCACCATCTACGCCTGTCCCCACACCGAGACATGATGGTCGCTTGCGCTCGTGAACCGTTCTCGCGTCCAGCCCGCCCAGCGCTCACGCAGCCGCAATCCAGCAAGCTGTGCCATGAGGTCAAGTTCCGCCGGCCACACATATCGGAACGGGATCGAACGGTACTCGCCGCGGCCCCCTACGACTTCGACGTAATTGGAGCTCAATGCCTGAGTCGCTACGTCGTACAGGTCGAACGCCCAGCGAGTCGGGCTTACATGGCATGGTACGGCGGACTGCCCGACTGGGAGCTTTTGCAGCTGCGGGATCATGACCTCAACGACGAAACAGCCGCCCGGGGTGAGATGAGACGCGGCATTGCGGAAGCATTCCACCTGGGCAGCCTGCGTGGTCAGATTCATGATCGTGCTGAAAACCAGATAGACGAGCGCGAACGTTCCGTCGACTCGGGTCGTGGCGAAGTCGCCGATTGTCACATTCCGCGATTTTACTGCAGATCTTTCGTTCAGTTTTGGAGTGGGATCAAACGCGGTTTCTTTACAAATCCCGGCAGCATTTGTTATCAATCATGCCAAGACAATCCCGAAAACCGACACCGGAGAGTGCCCATGTCTTTTAGTCGATTGGTGGGAATCCTGCTGATCGTTATAGGCTTGGCCGTGAACAAATGGACGCTCGAGGCGACAATCGTTTTCGATGGCTCGATCGAATCGATATCGGCACAACTCGCCATCGCCGTAGCCCAAATCATTTTGCTCGCACTGGGGACTTGGGTTTGTGTGAAGCCACGCCGTTTCACGGTCCCGACAATTTCGGAGTGGACGTTGTTGGGGATATCCGTAACCGTTGCTCTCGGACTAGTAGAAATGTTCTACCGATTCGACGGTACAGCCTTCAATCCTCCCGTTGCCTACGTCGGGCAATACGCCAACCGACCAAGTGAGAATTTCGTAGCGGATGAACAAACAGGGTGGCGAATGCGAGCAAACCAGCAATTTCGATGGACGACAGACGGGCATCTGATCACCTATCGATCAAATCGCCAAGGTTTTCGCAGCGATCGCGATTTTGAAGACCAACCTCATTCACTCATCGGTGTAGTCGGCGATTCTTTCACCTGGGGAACTGGCGTAGATTATGCACAGACCTTTGGACACTTGTTAGAAACAGCGTTGACCGGCACTCAGGTATACAACTTTGCACAACCTGGATTCGGAATTGACCAGATGTGGATGAGCGTCCGACACCAGGTGCTCCCTCTGAACCCGGATCTCATCATAGTTGCGTTTATTGATGAAGACTTCGAGCGAAGCTTGACGGCTTACCGTGAAGGAGAAGGCTTCAATAAACCCAGGTTCATTCTTGATTCCGATGCTCTCCGTCATCAAACCGTCGACGATGTACCGAACCGATTGACGCAGCTGTTACAAGTGTCAAGGTTGTGGCAAACCGCCAGTTCTGTTTTGGCGATACGGAAACGCGAGTCCTGGCGTCTGAATATGGCAATTGTCGACGCCATTGCCGACGATTGCAAACGTCATAGTACCTCGGTGCTCTTCGTTCACTTGCCGGAGAAGTCATCCGGATATATCGGGCCCCTGAGTCGTCGTTTGCGCGATGATGGTCTTGAGTTCATTGATCTAGCGACGGGTGATATTCCGTCTGGCATCCACTTCAAGGACGACGGGCACATAAGTGCCTTAGGCCACCGTTTTGCCGCGTCGGCAATAATCGACTGGTTCCGAACACGGCAACCCCAGATGCTGGAACGCATTCAAAAGTGACTAGATTTATTGTGGTAGGGGTAGCTATTCGATCGGAACAATCGGAATAGCGACAACACCATCGCGAGAAAACGCGAGGGCTGCGATTGCAATAGCTTGTGTGGAGCGCACGGTCATTGTGCCTGCAAAATCGTTTGGTGGAAGCGCGCTGAACCATTCGTCCAGAAATTGGGAGAGCTGAGCTCCCGCCGGTAACATTCTTTCGATCCGCGATATTTCAGCGCCGGAAGCGTTCACCAATGTCAGAGTCAACGTCGCGGGTTGTAATCCCTGGTTGGTAACAGCGATTCCCGTGTTCGTCTGATCGCTTCGCGATAGCCGAACATGGAACGTTCCGGTTCGGGCCGATGTTGCCGGGTAAACCGTTACTGTCGGTAGGCCTGCTGCGCGGATGACACCGAAAGCACTCAGTCGAGTATTTGCGCGTATTCGTACAGTTCCGGCGCGTAGCGAGCCGGAAACATCAGGTGCGTTAATTGTCCGCGATGCGAGCGCCGGTAAAGTGAAGGACGACTCTGATCGATTGCTACCATCCAGCGTCGTGCTCAATGGATTGCCGGTAATGTCGCTGACAGAAATCTTGACCTCCGAGGCGCGCGATGCCGGATTCGTCACAACGATCTCGCTGCGATAACCTGCGCCGACGACAAACTGCGGCAACACGATGTCCTGAGCGACTTCGAAAAAGTCACTCTGTTCGGTGACGCCATAACCGGATACCGGCCCACCACCAGGAACGTAAATTCGATTACCGATTACGCCAGCGCCAATGCCATGTCTGGGCAAAGGCATCGGTTCGAGTGAGATCCATTCGTTCTGATCGACATCGTATGCTTCGTTTTCCTCGAATATTCCGATCGGGGATGAAGGGTTACCTTCTCCGCCCAAAACATAAACGTACTTATCCAGCGAGGTAACTGCGATTCCAGAACGTCCGGTTGGCATCGGAGCCTTGACGGTCCAGGTCTCGGTAATCGGATCGAACATTTCGTTAACGGCCAGATTGCCCGGTCTGCCTCCAACGACGTAAATCTTTCCTCGTACTACAGTCGCGCCCGTGTGATTTCGAGGTGTCGGCATCGAAGGTAGAGTTTTCCACGAGTCGGTGATTGGATCGTAGACGGCCGCATCATCTACTGTAATACCGCTGCGGTCTCCCCCGAATACGAAGATCTTCCCATCATAAGTCGCAGCAGCACCTGCTCCGCGCGGAGTCGGCATGTCGGCCTTTCGTGTCCAGATCGAGCGATCAGGATCGAATTCGTATGTAAATGCGTGTGCGAAAAACCCGGGATCCGTGTAGCCTCCAGCCACGTAGACCTTGGGCCCGACAACCGCCACCATCGGATGATGAATCGTGATTGGGAAGGAAGGCGCTTGACGCCATTCGCCCGTGCGAGTGTCGAAGTAATCCACCCGGCTGGAATTGCCGCCATCCCTGGCCAGTCCTCCAATGACGTAAACGAGACCTTCTGTCGCGACGACACCCACTTCCTGACGCGCGTCAGGCATCGGCGGAATTCCACCCCACAGACCCTGCTGAATGGCTAAAGACATCAGGATGTAACCCAACATAACTGTCTTGGATTTTATTACGGTTTTGTCGGCGTGTCCTCATACGAGGCCGATGTCTTTAGCTTTGATCGCGGCCTGAGTTCGATCGCGAACTCCGAGCTTTTGAGAGAATGTTAGTCACGTGGTTCCTTTACGGTGCCTTCAGCAATGAACAGCCCACTGGCGATTTCCCGATTACTCGTGCCGCGGGCGATCAGCCGTAATATTTCCAATTCGTTATCGGAGAGCGGCTCGATCAAGCTGCGGCTGTCCTGGCGCTCAACCGAGCAAATTCGCCACGACCTTTGCGGCCACTGAAGGTTGCAGGAAGGATTCTCCGCGCGCCGCCGCACGAATGGCTTCCGCCAGTTTTTCCGAAGGGACGTCCTTCAATAAGTAACCGACGCCTCCCATCCTTGACTCGTCAAGACGAAGTAACGCTCGGGAAAAGATGTTGCGAGGTGTTGAAGGTGTGCTTGAAGGTGGGACATGGCTGGAGTTGGTGAACAGAATTGTTCAGCGACGACGGACTAGGGGTTATCAACAGGTGCTCCGAGAGTACCCAAAGCTGAGAGAAGCTGTTC
>Ga0209382_10007237_pt1 | contig 14184 bp, 17 predicted proteins | sample SoiMetdeltSBSDD5_FD_187599 | JGI IMG/M metagenome (GOLD analysis project Ga0209382, IMG submission 187599) | Bulk soil microbial communities from a Populus tree surrounding site in Tennessee, USA - Soil MetaG P. deltoides SBSDD5 (SPAdes) (version 2) | ecosystem: Environmental > Terrestrial >... | reverse complement strand
TATCCCGAACATACCCCAGATAGTCCTGAATCGCTCGGGTATCATGCCCGTGGGAGGCTAAGTAATACCCGCATACATGCCGCAGTTGGTGAGGATGGGGCATGAAGGGAAGTCCCGCCAGCTTGCCTGCTCTCGCTACGATCGCGCGAATGGCGCGTGGAGACAGCGGCGTCTTACGCTCCGACACAAAGACATACGGCGAGTCCGGGTACGTACGCTGGAGTTCTCGAAGCAGGCGAAGCTGCGGGCCTCGTAAAGGATGTTTGGCGTCGTGCCCGCGCTTGACCCGATGCACAACGAGGTAGCCGGCGTTGAGATCAACCTGTTGCCACCGCAGTGCCACGAGTTCGGCTGTGCGCAGGCCGTGGCGAAACAGCAGGAGAATAATGGCGGCATCTCGTACCCGATGGCGGCCGGATTTTCGCGCGGCCTGCATCATCGCCTCCACCTCGTCAGGTCGAAGATACTCGCGCCCGGTGGGGTCAAGTTTCTTTTTCCTGGGAGGGCCAGGACGAGACTCCGGTTGAGACTTTGCCGAAAACGAACGTTGGCGGGTTGGCGCAGGCATCAGCTAACCTCTTGCACTACAGGTATGGCCCTTGCTCTTCTTTGCCGAAACCCATATCTTCTCGGCAATGTCCTCCGACGCCCGGAGTTCTCACTGGAGCCTCTTACTCCGCCAAATAATCTGACCAAAGCACCGCTGCTTAATGTGGAAAGTTACAACTTGCGGTATCCGACCCAGTCAGCTTAATTCCGCACTGATGGAAACCATGTCTTGGCCCAGTTTGTATAGTAGGTATAAGAGCGTGGGGGAAAAGACGGGCGATCCTCGCCGTCGCCCACTCCATCATGGTCAGTGTCTTTCATATGCTCACCCGCAATGAACCCTACCGGGAACTGGGGGCCAACTATTTTGATGAGCGACGGCGGCATTACACGGTAGACCGGCTGATATCACGGATCGAGCACTTGGGCTATCGGGTGTATCTCGAACCGGTAGCCGCGCCCGCGGCGTGAGAAATTTTCAAGGCAGGCAGCCCTTGCGATGGCGTCTCCCTGGCCTGCGGGGCGGATGCTAGCCATCGGGGCGCCGGCGAGACTGCGCAGGGTGACTGATGCAGTTATACGCTGAGGGTCGCGCAGGCAGCGAGTCGCGCAAGGGCTCCCTCCGGTATGGCGCGCTCTCGTTCGCAGACCTCCCAGGGCGTCTGCATCCGCCTCCGTGCTACGCCCCCAATACCCCCAACAGCCGCTGCACGCACCAGACAATGCCAATAATGGCTAAGAGTACCGAGGTCGTGCGGACGAAGCGTGGCTGCCACGCACAATGGCTGAGCCAGGTCAACACGGGCAGCAGGGCGGCAATGATTACACTCTGGGCGACCTCCACGCCCAGGTTAAAGCCGACCAGTGCCATGGCCAGGTTCCATGATGGTAAGGCCAGCGGACGCAGGGCCGAGGCAAAGCCGAAACCGTGCACGAGACCAAAGAGAAAACTCACCACCCAGCGCTGTGACGGCGCGCGGTGTCGCGCCAGGTTCTCCAGGGCCACCCAGGCAATCGACGCGGCAATGATCGACTCTACCAGGCGGTCTGGTAATGTGACAAGTCCCAGCACCGCGAGCGCCAGGGTGCAACTATGCGCCAGCGTAAAGGCGGTGACGATCTTGGTGAGGGTGAGGAAGGTTCCCCCGCGCAGGAGGATGGCAATCAGAAAGAGCAGATGGTCATAGCCAGTGAGAATGTGCTCAACCCCGAGCCAGAAGAAGCTCAGATCGTATCGTGCTCTCTCAGTATCAACGGCGATCGTGGCCTCGCGCGCATCCGGCAAGAACGCGGCTTGATGCACACGACTGGCGCCTTCGATGCGTGCCAGGGTGCGATAATGCTCCCCAAACACGTCACACCAGTCATCGCGTATGCTGAGTTGGGTAGGGGCGCCCGGGCAGTGCAGGGTTAATGCCAGCGTGAGGCGCGCATCACCCAGCCGGGAGCTCTGGAGAGAGGCTCGGCCAGCGCGACACGGGTGGTCATCGGCGCTCACATGGATGCTCTGATGGAGCAGGACGGCCACGCGCTCGGCACTGCTCGCGTCACCCAGCACAGCAGCGGTGAAGAGCTGGGCTGGCGCATCGGGGAGTTCGCTGAGCATCAGGGTCAAGCGATAGGTGAGTGTCGCTCCGGTGACGGTGAGGGTTGCAAGTCCTGTACTCGTGGTGTGCGCGAGGACTACAGGGGCGTGCGTGAGGGGGAGCACGCATACCAGAAGCAGTATGGTCGCTGTCCAGGGCCCCTTCAGGGTACGAGCGCTTCCCATGGCTCACCCACGAACCGCGGCAGGAGCAGGAGTTCAGTGTTCCCATCAATGCGCGCGTACTGCGCCAGCCCTTGCGGGTGCATATCCCCAAACTGGATCACCAACGGCGCGCTCGCAGCCGTTCTCACTACGACGCTATAATGTGGCGGCGCCAGGCCAAATTCTGCGAAGGGCGTCCCGGCGTATTCCTCCGGGCTGAGGATACGCTGTGGCGCCGACACCTGCAGGAAACGCAGGCCACGCTCGAGGTGTTGGACGATCTCCGCTGGCATGGGTGCCCCCGCAGTGCTCCACGTCCCTGCCGGCGAGCGCGTAAAGCTCTGCTGGTGATTGCCAGCTCTCACCTGCACCTCGACGATATCCTCCACGCGCACCTGGAGCATGACGCCACCAGGTTCGAAACGCACCAAGCCCGGGTCAGGTCGGTGCCCATGCCAGGCGCAGACTACAATCAGGCCGGCCGCCAATCCTGCCCCTCCCACCCAGGCAGCGCGCTTCAGCGCCGCCGTCTCCACCATACCACGCCTCCTATCGCCGCCACCAGGCCCGGCAGCACTAGAACGGTCACGGCAAAGATACCATAGACCTGCTGCTGTGTCAGCACCACAGTCGGCAGCACCTCGGTGGGCGGCTTCATCGTGGGGGCGCGTTCCTCGCGCACGAGCCAGGCCAGCATGGCTAACACCAGATCACTGTTGGACATATAGGGGAAAAACGAGTTGCTGGCGAAATCGGCATCCCCAATCACCACCAGGCGAAAGGGTGTCGGGCGGGCCTGAGGAGCCCCAGGCCATACGCCTTCAGCGGCGATGGCCAAGACCTGCGGCCCGCGCACTGTGGCCGCGGCCGGCTTTGCTGCCATGCCAGGGAGGGGCTGCACAAAGCTCTCGGCACTGCTCATGAAGAGGGGGGTGACGGTGATGTCTGGAGCCGGGAGCACCTCAAGTGGCCGCACACCCGGATAGAACGACAGGGCCAGGCCGCGTGTGATGGTATGAGTGGCATATCGGGTGACCGCGACCATCTGCTCGTCCGTAAAATAATGATCGAGCGGATCTACGACGACCCCATCCCCCACGCCGACTCCGGCCTGAGCTAACACGGCTGCCAGGTGTGGCTCCAGCGGGAACGCCAGATCGACCATGAGCAGCACGGCCCCACCCCGGGCAAGATAGTCCGCCAGGACCGCGCTTTCTGACGGCGTATACATGGTGCGAGGGTTGGCCTCCACGAGTGCTGCGCACGCCTCTGGGATGCGACCGGTCGTCACCAGCGTCACGTGCTGGGTCGCCAACCCAAGGCTCTCGAGGGCACGCCGGAGTCGACCGAGGCCATGCTGCTCCATCAGCACCACGCCACTGCCCTCGGCCCCGTGGCTATGCGTATGGACGCCCTCGAAGTGCGTGTGATACTCCATGTTGTCGATGTCGTACTCCCCATGCCCGACGGCAAAACAGATGGTCTTCACGGTCGCCCGCGTGACCCGGAGGAGTCCCAAGGCAATGTCGCGATCGTCCGTCGAGACCACCTGCAGGCGCCGACCGCTGCTCTCCAGCACGGCCACATTGTAGACACGCACGCCGTACGTATTTGCCAGGCCCGGATACTGGTCGAGGTCGACCGTCCGGACGTGCAAACGGGGATTGGCCCGCGCCATGATTTCCACCAGGCGCTTGGCCAGGCGACCTGCCGGGTGTTGTTTTTGGTAAAAGTAGAGCAGGTCCACGTCCGTTGTCAGTCCCTGGACCACCCGTTGCGCCTCGGGGGAGGGCGTAAAAGCACGCTCATGCGTCACGTCAAAGTGCACGTCATGGCGATACAGCGCGACATTGGTGAGGAGGGTCAGCGCGACGGCACCGAGGGTGACAAGCCCTTGCGAGCACCAGCGCCGCCAGCCAGCCCGGGCTACAGGAAGGCGTAGCCCGGCCACAAACAGGAACAGCAGCGCGACCAGGACCGCGGCAGACGCCAGGCCGTTGCGGAGATCAGTGCCGGGGCTCATCGTGTCGCGACCACGCGCGTGGTGAGGAACAACGCCAGACTCGCGAGCGTGACATAGTAGCCCGCGTCCGAGAGGAACAGTGAACCACTGACGCATGTGGTGAAATGGCCAATCAACGACAGGTTCACAACGAGGAGATCGCCAGGAGCTGGGAGCAGATAGGCGGCGGCGTCAGCGAACCACAACATGAGGGAGATGCCGAGTGCCATGGTCGCTGCCACCACCTGATTGTCCGTGAGACTTGAGGTCAGCATCCCCAGCGCAATCAGTAGGCACGCTAACAGTACTAGCGCAACATACCCCCCGTAGACTGGGGCCCAATCGGGCTCGCCATACAGCCCGAGCACCATAGCATAGCTCCCGGACAGCGCGAGGAGGCCAACGACCAGTGTAAGGGTCGCTCCAAACTTCGCAAGCACAATCCACACCTCCCGCACGGGGGCGGTCAGCAGGAGTTCCAGGGTGTCGGCCCGGCGTTCTTCGGCAAAGGCTCGCATGGTCAAGACTGGCACAAGGAGCACCAGCAACACATACATCTGATGGAACATGTACGTCAGGTTGGCCACCTTCGTGAGAAACAGGGTGAGGCTGAAAGTATACCCGGTGATGAGCAGAAAGACTGTCCCCACCGCGTAGGCAATAGGCGAGGTAAAGGTGGCGTGCAATTCTTTCCGCAGCAACACCCCGAGCGCACTCATGTGAGCGAGAGAAAGAGCGCTTCGAGATCAGGGGTGTCCGCCAGCGCCCGGACCCCCAGGAGGTGCCCCCGCAGGAGGATGGCCACACGATCCGCCGTTCGCTCCACCTCACTGAGGATGTGCGAGCTCATCACAATCGTGCAGGCCCCTGCCAGACTGCGGATCAAGTGGCGCGTCTCCATGATCTGCCGCGGGTCGAGACCATTGGTGGGCTCATCCAGGATGAGAATGTCTGGAGCGTGCACCAACGCCTGGGCGATGGCGACGCGCTGGCGATACCCGCGTGACAGCGTCCGGATCGGGGCGGTCCACACCTCCTGCAGGCGCACCTGCTTGCTGACGCGGGCCAGGGCGGTGGCCGTGACCCTGGGAGACAGCCCACGGAGGCGCCCCATGAAGGTAAGAAACTCACACACCCGCATATGAGGGTACAGTGGGAGCGCCTCCGGCACGTAGCCGACTCGCCGCCGTGCCTCCATGGGCTGTCGCATGGTGTCATACCCAGCGACCATGAGCTGTCCCACGGTAGGGGAGAGCGCGCCTGCGAGCAAGCGCAACAGCGTCGTCTTTCCTGAGCCATTGGGGCCCAGCACGCCGAGCACTTCACCGCGCTCAACGTGCAGGGTCACGTCACGGAGTGCCGGCGTCTGGTTATACAGCTTTGTCACGTGCTCAATGGCAATCACTGTCCAGTCTCGACGGTCAGCTCTGCGCCGCTTATTCGTAGAATTCCGGCGCCTGTTTCGTCGCCTTAAACACTTCGGGGTCGTGCGCGTAGAAGATCTGCGCGCCCTCCGCATCCCGCACCAGGCGAATCTTCTGATAGCTCTCGTACATGGCCATGGGGCTCCACGTGCCGGGGATGGGCGGAATCAAGTTCTTGTCGAGGTTTTCTTTGAGATACACCACGTCACTCGTGAGGATGACGGTGCCAGTCTTGGGCAGCCGGACCACCGCGAACTGACTCCCCGGGGTGTGGCCAGGTGCGCGGATAATCTCGACGCTCTTGTCGCCAAACAGGTCGATGTCACCATTGAGACGGATGATGTTATACTTCTTACTCTCGGCAAAATCCCCGGGAATGTAGTAAATCGCATAGCCTGGATCCGGCCACCACGCCGCTTTCAGCTCATCATTCTGGATCACAAAGGTGGCATTCGGAAATTTCGACATGTTGCCCGCGTGATCAAGGTGCATGTGGCCTAAAACAACATACTTGATGTCGTCGGTCTTCATGCCGATCTTCGCTAGCTGCGCATCCATGGCGTCATTCTGCGTCATCTTCAGCCCAAAGCCTTTGGCAAGAGGTCCCCACCAGCCATCCGGGTCGGTAATCGTCTTGTCGTTATTGCCCGTATCAAAAATGACGGTCCCCTTCGGATGCTTGATCACGAAAAACCCAATGGGGGCCCACTCGATATTGCCCTGGGCGCCAATCTGCAATGCCGATTTGGGGAAGCCACCTACGGACCCGGACGTGAAGACATACAGCCGCATACCTTCTGGCCCTGCCGCTCGCGCTGGGAGCGCCAGGAGACCCAACAGCCCGACCAGGATACTCCCCAGTACCACTGCTCGCTTCATAGGCCTCTCTCCCCTGCAAAGGTGATAAGTAGTCGCATTATAGGGAGCCGTGCGCCCGTGTCAAGCATGCCTTCAGGGGCATGGCGTGTGCCCTGCTGTATAGGGAGGACATACTCATGCTTCCAGAGCACCAGAACATTTTGGGGTTTTTTGCATATACCTACTGTATCTCTCGGTGTAACTTCTGCGGTAGTAAGCAGTTGCAGACACGGGCCGGCGGCGTCCGGTAGTAACCAGTGGTGTTAGTATCTTACAAACTAGCCAATAATTATAGAACTATAAAAACTATCGGTGTACATTTGAGAGTGTCAACCAAGTAGTGATGTCTCTTTCTCATCGACGTAGACACACTGTTACACTTCCTCGCTCTACACAGGTCGCTCAATTTATCGTACTTTGTAGCGCGTAAAATCTAGCGGGGGCGCGATATCTGTCCTCGCCGTTGTAGGGCTCATCGCCTGCAAAGGCGTGAGCTTCGTCGATGGCTTCTCGTGCTCATAGACACTATTTTCGACCTTCTACAAACTGCTATAAATTGAGCGAGGCTCGTTATAGGTCGTCGAGGCCGTGGCCACGAGCCCGATATGGTGGGTCACCATTGCCAGCGCCGGCAGCAGCGTCAGTGGATCGAGATCGACGAGGTCGCGGCCCTGGCGAGCCAACGCGCCGCGCGGCACGTCACGCTCGCGGATGCCGAGGCCGCCGGCGAAGAAGATCAGGTCGCATTTGCCACGTTCGGCCGTCTGGGCGGTACGGACATAGTGATCGATGCGGACACTAGCATCAGCGGGGACGTCGGGATGCCGCCAGGAGGCGAGGTGATAGCCGTGCCCGCGCAAGGACATCCCGATCTGCATCTGTTGCTGGCGCATCCAGGTCCTCCTGTGCTCGATGTCAATGCGCCGCTCCACGCTCACTGCACCGAGCATGGAGAGGCAACGAGGCATGACGCGTGTGTCCGAGGGGAGGCCGAGACGTTGCAGGACTGGCTGGCAGCAGCCACTGTGCGCACCGTGGTCCTCCAGTTAAACGGTCAAGTTTCCAGACAATAAGCGTGGCACCAGGACGAGAACTTTGAGGCAACGGGTGAGGGCAGGGCACTTCACCGTCGCACCTGACATGCCTTCGTCCGGGACGATCGTCGTGCCGCCAGCCTTCTTCAACGCGGCACGTTGGAAAGCGGTATTTTGATCGTTGGTGCTCACACGCACATAGCCATATTTCATGCTGCTATGATGCGACAAACTTAAGATGGTGATACCCGGAGCGCCCTCCCACTGTGAAGCGACCTGATGACTGCAGCAACCCCAGAGACGGCGGCCGACAGGTCAGGTCTCCTGCCAGAGGCCACGTTCTTCGAGGACGGCCTTGCAGATCTTGAGGCCCTCCACGGTCGTCGGGACCCCGCCATAGGTCATCATCTGGAAAATGACCTCGGCGACCTCTGCCTTGGTCGCACCGACGTTCAGGGCTGCCCCTATATGCAAACGCAGCTCCTCCAGCCGGTGGAGCACCGTCAGCGCGGCGACCGCGCATAACTCGCGCTGTTTCTGCGAAATAACTTCCCGGGCGTACAGCCGCCCCGTATAGAACAGCGACATGTGCCGCGCCAGCTCCGGGTCAAATTGCCGCCAGAGCTGATAGGCCCCTTCGCCTGGCTTGGGGGGCCCGAACAGCAGGTCGGCTGTTTTGCGTGTGACCTCTCGTAATTCCTCGTCTGTCATGCTTGGCTCCTTGGCGCTGTCCAGGGACAGCACAGGTGTTTCGTTCCTACCAGTACGCTGATTGCATGCTCGTGTCAACCGAGGTTCATCGTGAACGGATGGCGCGTTTGCCGTCGCGCAGGAGCCGCTCGTATGGGCCACGTCGAAGACAACAGCGGCACACCGGAGTGGTGGGGTCAACACAAGGCAGACGACGCCAGGGCACAGCAAGGCACACGAGGCTGGTGAGCGCAGGATTGGTTGGCTCTGGTGCTCGTGCTACACTGCCGTGCCGAGAGCAGCTTGCTGTCCCTGCTTCACGCCGTGCGCTCCATTGGCACAACGCGCTACCAGTGACACGGAAGGCAACAGCGGAACGCAGTTCGAGGTCATCCGCCACACCAATACGGCGGGAGCGCACGATCTGCAGCGCTGGGGCCACCGGCGGCATGGCTACCCAGAGGCGTGTTCCCCGCGTCACGTCCCACCCGTTCAGGGCGAGATCAATCGCAAACGCTCGGCACAGGTTCCCAGGACCGTTGGCCAGGGTAGCGTGGCGATCCGTGCCCCGCCGACGGGGCATCACATCGAGTCCCCGCTCCGGCTGCACCGCCCACAGCAGCACCGCACTCGGGACCCCTGTCTCTTCCGTGAGAGGTTACAGCAGTATTGCCGGCCATAACTGCGATATACGAAGGCGTGCCCTGGGGGCCGAACATCAGCGCACACCTGGGGGTGATCCGATAGCCATGCCGGCGTTTGCTCTAGGCGTGGCTCGCCGGGTCCTGCGCGGCGAGGTAGGCTTCGGTCTCGATAATGCGTTCGGTCACGACACCATCATCCGCGCGGACGAACTGCTTCCCCAGGAGTGCCTGTACCACGGTCACGGGGTCACGATCGTCAAAGGCGCGCGGGAGTACGTTCCCCTGGACCATACGCCCTCCGTATGCCTTGGCGTGTTCATGTCTCTGTATGGTGTGGTCGACGCCGTGACTCCTGACGGGGTACACGCCTGTCCGTCCGTTGTTGTCTGCCACGATCATGCGCCTGTCCAGACGCTGAAGCAACCTCCAAGACTCCACTTGGCACCCCGTGTCCACCTCCCCTCGAAGCATGCAGCTCCTGTGGAGACATCGCAGTCCGCCAGCCTTGCTCGGCCAGGCTCGATCTGCGCACCCTCTTCTGGTAGGGCGCCGTGGGGGCCCGGGGGCCGGCGCTGGCGCTGCTGCAGCGATGCGCACTGAGACGATGCGCGCGCTGAAGGGGGGCCTACACGGCCCTGTTACTGCGCCCGATACGATGGGCTTGTATCCTCCCCGGTGTCCACTTCGAGGACGTTGTCATGGATCAAATGGGTAATCTCCTCGTCGGACATGCCTAACATGTCCTTACAGACCTGCACCGTATGCTGCCCAATGTTCGGGGCTGGCCAGTGGAATGCGGCGGGCACGTCGGACAGCCGGAATTCGGAGCGCTGCACCGGATGGCGTCCGACACCGGGGTGCTCCATATACACAAAGGCCCCGCGCTGCAGCATCTGCGGATCTTCCATGAGATCTTTATTCGTCTGCACCGCGCCCGCGGGCACCCCGGCACGCTGCAACGCGTGCATCAGCGTGAAGGCCTCATGCTGTTGCGTCCAGGTGCTGAGCAGCGCGTCCAGCGCCTCTTCATGCTGCTTGCGGCTGAACATGCTGGCAAAGCGCGCTTCACTGGCCCAAGCGGGAGCTCCCATGGCTTGGCACAGGCTCTGCCATTCCGCCTCGGTCGTGCAGGCAATGGCGCACCACCGATCCTCGCCCGCACAGGGATATACGCCATGCGGGGCCACAGACGGATGACGATTCCCCACACGGGTGTGCACATGACCATTGTTGGCGTAGTCCAGCACCGGTGGCGCCATGAAGTGCAGGGCCGCTTCCAGTTGCGAAATGTCAATGTACTGCCCCTGGCCAGTACGGCGCCGATAATCCAGAGCGGCCAGCAGGGTCGGCAGGGCAAAGCGCGGCACGACAAAATCGGTGTACGCCCCGTACGGCGTGCTGGGATCACGGTCTGGCCAACCTGTGAGGTCCGTCATGCCGCTCAGGGAGGCGAGCACCGGGCCAAAGCCTGGCTGCCGCGAGTAGGGGCCGCCATGCCCGAGCATGGAGGCGCTGATCATGATGAGATCGGGCTTGAGGGCGCGCAACACCTCGTACCCCAGTCCCCATTTTTCCATGGTGCCAGGCGTAAAATTTTCGGTGACTACATCGGCCCAGGGCACGAACCGCTTGACGATCTCCATGGCCTTGGGATGCCCCATGTTGAGGCCAAAGCCATATTTATTCACATTGTAATTGGCGTAGTAGGCGCTCCGGTTCAAGCCACGCTGCCCGCCGCCAAAGGGGGGAGCTGTGCGCAGCACCTCGGGACGGCCGCGGGATTCGATCCGCACCACGGTGGCGCCGTATTCCACCAGATAACTCGTGGTCATCGGGCCGATCACGACCCAGAAAAAATCCAGCACTTTTAACCCTTCAAACGGTCGCATCGTGGTGTCCTCATCTAGCCGCAGCCCCTTAGAGCACGCCCTGGGCATATAGCATAGCCATGTCTTCAGGCTGTAAGCCCAGCTCGTCATGATACACCGCCTGGTTATGCTCACCAGGCGCTGGCGGGGGCAGGCGGTGCATCTGTAAGGGCGTGGCACTGAGCTGCGCAAAGGGGCCCAGCAACGTGACCGGTGCTTCGGTGCCAGGCCAAGATACCTGCTGAAAATACTGCCGTGCGGCCAGTTGCGGATCGTGGACGATGTCCGCGGTCGTCGACACCGGAAAGAGCAGGATACGCCGCTCCACGGCCCCCTGTAACAGCTCGTGCTTGGTCTTGCTTAACAAGAAGCGCTCAATCGGCGGCACCATCCATGCCAGCATCTCCGGCGTAATCGTCCCATAGCCCAGTGTGGTAAAATCCACCGCTGCGAGCGCCGGGTCGCCCATGCCGTCTTCAGCCATCCAGCGAATCAGATTGTTCACCCCTAAGCCGGAGCCCTGCCCCCCAGAGAATTGAAAATTGACATAGCCGTCCTTGCAGGGCCAGGTCAGACGCATGAAGGACGAGGCCCCGGTTTGCCGGTAGGCCCCCTGACGCTGGATAATGGCGTGTTCCATGGTGTAACTCTGCGGCGCATTGGCCAGGGCGCGGGCCATGGCTTCCTGGCACGACACATCGACATACTGCCCCTTCCCCGTCAGTACCCGGTGCATGTGCGCCACCATGGCACCGCTGGCCCCGGCCCCGGCCCCATGCAAATAAAAATGGGGCACGCCAATGCGCACAGGCGCCCGGTCCGGCTCGCCGGTCACATACAGGAAGCCCGACAAGGCCATGCCCACGAGATCCGGCGCTTTATAGTGCGCATAGGGCCCCTGCTGGCCAAAGGGCGTGATCGCGACCATAATGAGTTGCGGATTGATGGCGGCAAGCGCTTGATAGCCGAGCCCCAGCGTGTCCAGGGTGCCTGGTGGACTCGACTCCAGGAGAAAGTCGGCGGAGGCCACGAGCCGCTGGAACAGTTTGTGGCCCGCGGGGCTGGTAATGTCCAGGGTGATGCTGCGTTTATTGGCCGCATAGGCCCACCAGTAGAGACTGCGCTCGGCCTGCACCTCCTCCCGATAGAAGGGCCCGATGCGCCGCGCGGCATGGCCTCCCGGAGGCTCGATCTGAATCACGTCAGCGCCGAGGTCGGCGAGGATTTTCCCACAGAGGAGGCACTCGGCGCTGGTGAGATCCAGCACCCGATAGGGACTGAGCAATCCCGCGGTGGCGGACGACTCCATAGGGTTCCTCCCCCTGGTCTCCTGTAAGCCCTGGTCGATGGTGGCGCCGGAGGACGGCTTCGGCGTTCACTCTAGAGACATTGCACGGGCAGGTCAATAGGGGCACTGCCAGGAACAGACAGGCAATGGCATGGAGAGGGCAGGGCGCCTTACCAAAACCATAGGCTCTCTGCAGCAGACCCTGATCCTCCTCCAACTTGCCGGGTGCTGGGCGGTGGCGCTGCCGCTGGCCCTCGCCCTCCAGCAACTCCACGTCGACTGGCTGGTCGTGTCGTAGATGTGGACTTCCGCCGTCATGATTGTCGCATTGTATAGCAATAGCCATACACGTGCGACTGCTCGTGTAACAACACCAACTTCACACCTCCAACTTCACCGCCGCCGCCAATGACTCCCACACGCGGGGTCGGGCTCGTTGTCGTCATCTGACTTCCTGGCGCAGCCTGTGGTTCACGCCATCTGGGGACCTCTCACGCTGGTGATGGCGCCCATTGGTAGACGCGTGTCAGGGCCTCGCCCATGAGCATGGCCTTGTCGCTGTCGGACAGGCGATCGGTGACGCGAAACGCCTCGACCCCGTCCCGATACGACACCACTTTGACGGCGCGGGTCCAGTCCGTCCCCCACAGACAGCGCTGCAGACCGAAGGCGTCGAAGATGCGCGCTAGCGGATCCCAGATGTCCGGGAAGGGAAAGGGAGCATGCGATAGGGTGCAGGCCCCGCTGATTTTCACCGCCACGTTGGCGTACTGCGCTAAGGCTAGGAGCTTGGGTAGGTCCGCGAACGGCTCTGGCGGCGCAGGGGGCTCGAACGGCTGCGGCAAGCCGAGATGGTCAATCACCACTTGGGTCTGGGGATGGCGGGCCACCATCTGGGCGACCTGTTCCAGCCGCCCCGTCCCCATGATGTTCACCGGCAGGTGGTGCTGCGCCGCCGCGGCCAGCACGCGATTGAGGCCAGGATCGGCGGGATCGGTCGCGGCATCGCGTTGCAGCATGAGCCGGATACCAATCGTGCCCGGCGTGGCGGCCCAGTCGGCGATGGTCTCGGCCACCGCGGGATCCGTGGGATTCACGGGCTTGACCAGTCCAAAGCGCCCAGGATGCTGTTGGTAGACCTCCAACGCATAGCTGGCGTCGTAGCCGTACAGGGAGAAGGGCGACACCAACACGGCGCCGGCCACGCCCACAGCTTCCATGGCCGCGACCATTGCCCCGCCCGTGACCTCGTCAGGGCCGGTCAGGAAACCGGCCCAGGGACGGCCCGGATGGTTGCGTTCGTACGCATGCACCTGGGAATCAATGAGCATCATGATGGTCGCTCCTGTTCAGAAGGGCCTGCAGAGCCCAGGGTGGGCTCGTAGGCTTCCATTAATTCAATGCTGACGCCGTCGGGTGCAGAGACGTAACACAGCAAGTGCCCCCCGTTCCCTTGCTTCAGTGCCACCGGAAACTGCACGCCTTTGGCACGCAGCTCGTCGTGGAAGGCGCGCAAGTCGCCGTGATACCGGAAGCCAAAATGATCCGTCCCCCAGGCGTTGTGGCTAGAAAAGCGTGCAAATGGTTGGATCGGCCGGGCCGGCACGGGGGTTTCGCCCTCTCGGTGGCCACGAATGATCAGGGTCTTACCGCCCAGCTCCAGGAAAATCTGCGGCGCGCCGTAGGCAGTCGTGTCAGCGACGATCTCAGCGCCAAACATCTCGACGTACCACTTAGCCGACTCGTGCGGGGTCTGGCTGATGATGTGGATGTGATCAAAAGTAAATGCGGGATTGCTCATGGCGCTCAGGCTCCCTCCCAACAATGAACGGTAGGGGCGTACAAATATACGCCCCTCCAGATGCGGTACGCCATCCTCCATGGACGCCTCTCTCGGTGCGGTCCGCAGCCCTAGACACAGGCCAGGGCATAGACACCCTCGGCCGGGAGCGGGTACGTCTGCCAGCTCTGCCCGCCGTCCTCGGTCCCGAACACCTGGCCCCGGTGTGCCGCACAGTACACCCGCGCGGGCGTCTGCGCACTGGCAGCGATGATCATCAGGGTGCTGTTAATGCTG
>Ga0209382_10007235_pt1 | contig 14191 bp, 18 predicted proteins | sample SoiMetdeltSBSDD5_FD_187599 | JGI IMG/M metagenome (GOLD analysis project Ga0209382, IMG submission 187599) | Bulk soil microbial communities from a Populus tree surrounding site in Tennessee, USA - Soil MetaG P. deltoides SBSDD5 (SPAdes) (version 2) | ecosystem: Environmental > Terrestrial >... | reverse complement strand
GATCGAGCAGCTCGGCACCTATGTCACCAGGCGGCGGGTCCAGCGTGGTGCTGTAATTTTCGCCAAGGGCGATCCCGGTCACGGACTGATGGCCGTGGTCCGGGGATCGGTGAGGATCAGCCTGCCGACTATGGGAGGGCGCGACGTCGTGTTGGACCACATCCATCCGGGCGAGGTGTTTGGTGAGATGGCGCTGCTCGATGGGCGGTCGAGATCGGCCGACGCGACCGCGAGTGAAGACTGCGAATTGATGGTGATCGATCGGAGAAACTTCATTCAATTCGTGCAGCATCAGCCAGAAGTCGCCGCCAAGCTGCTTGAAGTCCTATGCGGGCGTTTGCGTCACGCCAATGAACAAGTCGAGGATGTGATGTTCACGAGCTTGCCGGTTCGCCTGGCGAAGCTTCTTCTCAGACTTCCTTCGACCGGCAAGGTCAGTGCCCCCGGGAAAAGACTAACGATCACTCAGCGCGAGCTGAGCCAGGTGATCGGTATGACCCGCGAGAGCGTCAACAAGCAACTCCGCGCTTGGGAAAAACGCGGATGGGTGCGACTGGAACATGGGACGCTCGTTGTCTTGGACAGGGCTGCGCTCGCCCGGATCGCCGAAGAGCTCGACCACGCGACCCATTAGCGCAACCACATCTCAAAAGTCGCGGCTCAGGGCCGGTTTCCAGCTCCGAAGGCTGCACGAGTATCATTTGGCTAACGCCGCTCTCCGTAGCCGACTTCGGCGGGGATCGGACGCTGGCCCAGCTTCGCCTCACGCCCGGAAAGCGACCCACGGTCCGGCCTCAAAACATCGCCCAATCCATTGGCGCATGGAAGAGATTGCACAGATCCGAAGCCGGCCACCGGTCTGGCCGCTAGGCAAACGTTCGAGTGTTGAGAGGGGCCGGCGCCGTGGTGGGAATCTGAGGGCTCAATCAGGTTATTGTCGGGCCGCCCGCAACGCATTGCCGTGGTGTTGGCGGCGGAGGAGCGCGCCCTGCTTGCTGGCGCTTCAAAGTCGGGCGCGCTTAATGTTCGGCATCGGCCTATCTCTGCCGCTCTTGGCCGTGGTGGCATTTACGCCTGCCGTGAGCGATTTTGTACAGACTGCGCCGGTTAACGAGCGCATCCTTGGCGGTAACGTCGCACCGAATACCCGGCGCGGGCAGCTAAGGAACACCATATGCCGAAGGTCGTCATGGCCGCAGTGAACGACAGGAGCGGGTTGCCGCTGTTGGCGATCTGGGCGGTTCTGGTGCTCGCAGGCGGAATGGGTGCGGTGATGTTGTCAGCGATGAATATCCCGTCGCCGTATGGTGACATCCTCTTTATTGCCGCCGCATTTGTGGCGCTGATCCTGACTTTTCCGATCGCCGTGTGGATCGAAGACAAGATCGCAACCCGGCGCAGTGGCGTGGCTTGAATAGCGCGGGTTCCGCCCAAGTATGGGCGCTGTTCCCCGGTTAAGACGCATGAACCGGTGCGTGCGGCAAACAGCTCCGATGAAGGGACAGCTCGCGCGTTTTCTGCACGTTCGTAAAAAAGATCGGCAGCAGTCGACGAGCGCTCTCACCGGTGTGTAAGCGATGGAGCAGAGCGCGCTCTGGCCGGTTTCAATCATTCCTGCGCTTCTCACTTGGCTTCTGGAGCGGAGAAACGCGAGCGCGGGCATGGCTTCTCACCTCTGCCGTTCTATTCTTTCTTCTGCCGAATCTCGGCTCTTTTCTTCTGGCGAATCTCGGCGCAGCCCTGGCGGTCAATCGCTGGTACAAGTTCTTCTTCGACGCGCTCGAACAGAAGGACACGAAGGCCGTTGTCCTCGGCCTTGGTCTTGTTCTTGCGTTGCCAGTATTTTCAGTGGCATTTTCGGTGGGGCTCCCCGGCGTGGTCATCGAGGCGACGCATCAATGTATGACCACCAGAGGCGTGCACAAATCCGGCGTCACAATGGTGATCAGCCGATGTTGGGTTCGTTTCGGACAAGAGCGGAAACTCGGCACGAGTTTCTCTCCGCTCTCAATTTGAAGCATGATGGTTGAGAACGGGGAAGATTGCTTCCCGTCGAACCGTGCTCACTGACACTCCCTGAAATGAAGAAGCCGCTCGGGATCTACGCCGAACGGCCTCTCGTCCCAGTGCCGGCCTATAGCCGGTTCCCTGAAACCAAGGTTTGCCGAACTCTGGAACTAGGCTGCAACCTCCGCAGCTTCGAGGGGCTCGGCCTCGTCCCAACTCGCGAGCAGATCGTCCATTGCCTCATCTTGGCGGGAGAGCGCGATCCAGGAGACGGCCATCGAGAGTTCAAGTTTGCGGTAATAAGGTTCGCATCCCTCTTGAGCCGCCAACAGACACTCGGTGGCCCTATCGCGGTAGCGTTGTGAATCTTGCATAGCCCCCTCCATTCGCCCGAAGTGATTCGGTCACCTTGAGGATGGTGCCTGATATGGAGAGGATGCGCTCAGCGCCCGACGGTGTCTGTATAAAACTGCTCACCAGCCCTCGCGACAATCAAAGACGTGCACACTCAGCGCGGCGTGGGCAGTATCCGCGAGGTACAAGCTCATGGTCTCCGGCAGCGCGCTAACAGCTTCGTCGCGGGCTGGGCACACGCGAGAGGCGCTCGTATCGCAGACGGCGGGGAAATCAGAAATCATGCCTCCCGACCTGGAGAAGGGACCAACCCGTGCGTGCCGACGCGGGCCGTGAGCAATTTTGTACAGACTGCGCCGGTTAATGAGCGCATCGTTTGAGATGACTTCGCAATACCCGACCCGGGGAGCTCAAGAAACACCAACGGGCCGCGCGTTTCTCTCATCGAAAGGCGAACCTCATGCAACTTCCTTCAATTCTGCAAGGCGAGTCGCTTACCCGTCTGGCGCAGGGAATATGTGTCGGCGCAGTAGCGACGATGATCATTGGCTTCTACTGGGGCGGCTGGACACTCGGAAGCACCGCTAAGGAGCAGGCGCAGAGAACCGCCACAAGCGCAGTCGTAGCGGCGCTCGCCCCGATCTGCGTCGATAAGTTCCAGCTTGCCGCCGATTCCTCGACGAACCTGGTCGAGCTGAAAAAGGTCAGTACGTGGCAACAAGCCACCTTTGTGGAAAAAGGCGGCTGGGCAACCCTCCCCGGCAGCAAAACGCCGGATACGGCCGTGGCCCGGGCCTGTGCAGAGCTGCTGACCAGCATGAAATAACAGACCATCGGAGCGGGGCGCCCCGCCGGGCGCCTTGATATTTGAAAACCAAGCTCATGCTTATGTGCCAATGATGTTCGGTGAGCACTGGATTTACGTGATCGCCGCTATGAGTTCGATGGTCATCCTAGCTCTTCTGTACACGCTGAAGGCCCCAATTGATTTTGGTATTTGGTGACAAGGCGCCTGAAACATGGGGACAGTGTGGTGATCAGCATGAGAGTGGAGTCGAGCAGAATCCGCTCCGGGGCTCTAAGCAGACGTTTCCGCGGCATGTCGACCTCTTCAGCTTGGTGCACAAGACCTGACTCGGCTTCGAACACGCCGGTCCTCGATCGTCCGGAACGGCTCCGAAGAAAATCGGGGGATACGGTCGGTCGCCCACTTAGCTTCATGCGGACGTGAGAAGATGCGCCCATTCTTCAGGGCTCATTAGCGCCGGCTTGCGCGCGCAAGAGCGCTACGAAGTCGCGGCTTCCCGCGGTCGCCTAGTCGCGAGTTTTTTCGTCTTCGCTCCGGTAAGTGACGCTGGAAGAAGCGTCCGCGCAGCGCCCGTCACAATGTCGGCCACGACGCCCGCGGCCACCTCGCTAAGATCCTTAGTTACTTGGCTGCCGGCGTCAGCGGCTGCCTCACGCGCCCTCGCGACCTGACGACTATCCGAACCCTTCATGAGAGCGGCAGCCGCGGCACTCGCTGCCGCGACAATAGCGCCAGCAAGAATTTCGCGACCCCGTGGCGAATTGATGAGAGTATCCAGTGCGTCCGTAAGTGTCTTAGGTACCCTGACACCCATCACCTTAGTGCCCGTTGACCGTCCCGCTCGCGCTTTGCCGCCGCGGGGGGACGACTTCTTTATCGACGCGCTCGCCTTCTTTCCCCGTGAACCCGCCTTGGTCTTTGACGCCGTCTTGGTTGATCGCATTTCAAACCTCCATTCATGGGCCGGGGCGAAAGGACTCTGCTCGCGATAGGCTCGACCGAAAAAAGCCCCGCCAGAGGCCACTGGCGGGGCTCGAGTTTGCAGTCCATAAGTGACGCTCAGTTGTACTTGACCTGCTGCATGGCCTTGAGCTGATCCTTGGTCGCGCTCAGGACGGCGTGATCGGGATACCACTTCTCGTTGGCACTGCGCGCCGGACGAGCCGGCGGGTTTGTCGCCGTGCCAGTAGTGCCTGACGGCGGTGCCGTCGTTGTGCGCACCGAGTCGTTGGCCCACTTGAGCTTGTCGAAGCCGACCATCACGTCGTGTTCGCCTATGCCAAGAAAGCCGCCGACCCCGATGACGACACCTGTGGCTTTGCCGGATTTATCGAGCAAGAGCTCGTTGATTTCGCCGAGCTTTTCATTCTGCTCGTTGTAGACGTTGAGGCCGATGAGCTTGGAGGCGCGCCATTGACCTGCCGTTTTGGCGGCAGCGGTCGCCGCCGGCTGGTTGGTCGCTGGCGCGGTGGTCTGGGCAAACGCCGGCGTCACCAGCATTGCGCAGCCAAGCGCCGCACCGAACAGAAGCTTCGCAGACATTTTAAGGGCTCCTCAGCAAGAGTTTGGTTGATGACTCAACCAAACATGCCGCGTCCTGGTTCCGGTGTTTGACCGAATGTCGTCGGTTTTAGGAGCGAAGCATCAGTCACCGCGATGCGTTGAACTCCGGCGCCTCCATGCATCGCTGGTTTGCCTGGTTCCCGGTCGTCGTCGTGGTCGAAGGCGAACGGCCCCCAATATGGCTGCGATACATCGAGCGGAGACTAGGGACGAGCAGGGTCACTGGCGAAAAAAACGCTATCGTTACGGCCGCATTGACCATCATCGAGCACTGCCGAGCACGCTTGGCACTGTGCCGCCTTGCCAGCAATCACCTTCGGGGTATGCGGCTGACCAGGGAACGAGTTCCGTATCCTCGGTGTTCTCGATACGGAGCCCTGCTCAGCAGGCACAACAGGAAAGACCGAACCATGAAACGAACAGCTATTGCTCTTGCACTTCTCGGTGCGAGTACTCTGGGCTTCACGCAAACTTCGCACGCGATGTCGCTGCCCGGCCAGAGCGCCCTAAAGGTAGCGGCCCCGTCACACACCACCGACGTCTACTGGCGCCGGGGCGGGGGCTGGTGGGGTCCCGGGCTTGGCGTTGGGATTGGCTTTGGGATTGCGGCCGGTGCGCTCACCGCTGCTGCCTTGGGCCCCTGGGGAGGCGGCGGCTACTGGGGCGGCTACCCCGGCTACGCTTATGGGCCGGCGCATGACTACGGCTACGCTGCGCCGGGGTATGACTCCGGCTACGGTTATGCACCGGCGTACTCCGACGCCTATGGGCCCACCACTGGGTATGCACCCGCTTATTCGTATTCCTATGGGCCCTCCTACTCCTATGGAACCACGTATGTGCGCCCGCGTGCGCGTTACGCCTACGGGCGGGTTGGACCTGGCGTTCGCTACGCCAACACATGGGGTTCCGGCGTCCGCTCCACGTACAGCTCCGGCCCAAGATACCGTGCCGCAGGTTCGAGGAGCGCCGTCCGCGTCGCCAACCGGCGGCGCTAAGCTCACGGTTGCGAACCCGTACTCCAGGGGCCGCCCCGGACAAGGAGCGGCCCGCAATCTGCAAAGCGGGCCGGCGTTGCATCAGCGGGCGCAGGGGTGAATTCTCCCCCACTGCCGGCCGGCGCACTCGCCTCATGAGCTCGTGACCGACGCTTCAAGGTTACCGAGTGCGCAGGGAGTGCCAGATCGCCGAGCGCTCGCGGTTCCGCATCAGCATGCAGCGGGAGGCGTGAACGCTCTACGAGCGCGCACCGCTGGCGCGCATCCGCCCATGGTCCGGCGGCGTCTCGGAGCGCAGACGCTGAGTGTTGCCTCGTCCAAGCATCTCAGAAAGTTAAACTGTGACCGGCGATTGTGTGCCACTGGCTGCCGTTCTGTCGGCTTCCGAACAGACGCGCACAACTCGGGCACGGAAGCTCTAGGCGAGGAGCACGGACAGATGTTCGAGTCGGTGATTTGCTTTGCCTCAATCGCTATAATGACTGAATGCGGCCCGAGCAGAAGTTCTTTCTTGCAGGTATTTTGATCTTGGCGCTTCTATTGTTTCTCGCGGCCGCTCAGCATCTGAGATGGGTAGGCCCGCCGGTCTGAATGGCGCCGAAATGTTACCTGGTCTCGGTAGAGCTAAAAGGGTTCCGATAACGCGGGTTTGGGAGAGCATCAGTGGCGCGAAGCCGGCTGGGCGCCGGAGAGTCAGTCTCGCTCCGGATCACCGCGTAGCACTCGCACGCGACCACTTGAACGCCATGTGCCGTCGCTGCCGCGTCGACGGGCAATACCTCGCCTGCTGATCGGGTGTACAGGCCGCCCTGATAGGTGGCTGGGCCACCGTTGAAATAGTAGACCGTGGTGGCATTGCGCACTCCTCCCTGAAATAGGCGGGAGCACGACCGGTCCCTCAGCCGCCGACGCATTTGGTTTTGGTTCTCGGTCGGCGGCATACCAATGTAGGGCTCGCGCCTTTAGCCAGCTCTAGATAAACCTCAGGCCGGCCCATAGGGCTCCTGGCACACGGCTTGGGCTGTCTTGGCTTTGACTCGGCTGCACGGGATCGCCCGGCGCGGCAGCCGGAACCATGGATCTTGCGCCCATGCCGATCTCTTGCCCCGGGGTGCGCGGGCTCGTGTCGGGGAAGAGGTGGCACACGGCATCCACGGGGTTCGCGTCGGTCAAGCCTGCTGCGCGCTTGAGAGCCCGGCGTTGCGGGAATGCAAGAATCATTGCCATGGGTCGCCTCCGTCGGCTTGTCGCCGGTGCTCTTGCGGGATCGCTTGCGTCACGAAAGCAATGGCGTCATCGCAAAGCCGGATCACGTCGCGCTCACCGCGTTCGGCGAGGTCGACTATGTGCATGGCGAGGGCTTCGCGAGTGGCGTCCGCGTAGCGCAAGGATGCCAGCGCGCTACCGGAGACCAGTAGCCTCTGCCAAGCGGCCTCAAACGCTACGCCCAATGCCTCGCAGGTACCGGGCTCGAATATCTTCTGCTTCGCGATCGGATGGATGCTGCCCATGCCGCACACGTCCCCGAGCCGAACCCGGAAAGCTAAACCCCGGGAGCCGGGGAGGTTCTGTTCAAAATTGCTCAGTCGATGATTTGTTTGTGGTCAAAATTGCTCACTTCGGAGCCTTTATTTCCGGTTTTTCGTAGAGGATGGCATCCAGGAGGGAGGAGTGGACTTCAATGTAACCCAACTGGCGAAACCTGTTCATGAAGTGACTCACCCGGGAACGAGTGGTGCCAATCATTTCGGCAAGCGTTTCCTGGCTGACCTTCGCGATTATAGCGACCGTTTGGCGATCGCCCCAAAAGCTGAACTTGAAGCTGGACATCGAGGGTGCCTTGATGGTGGCAGTTCATGGCGCCGCGGCTCCTGCCCTTCTGCGAGATTTTTGAGAAAATGCGTGAATCTCTCTACTTGCAAGTTCACCTTCGGTTTCTTGCTACTGAAAAATAACATAAAGCCGCACAACCAGACCAATGCGAACGGCACCCTTTGGGGGGACCAGCAATGATGACGGCCATGGTGATCAGATCGAGCGCAAATGGAGACTGAGAAGCTTTACGCTTCATCTGCCATGAGAGGCATTGCTGAGTGGCTAGCATCGATCGGCATGGGAGAGTACACGCAACGCTTCGCCGAGGAAGCCATTGACCTTTCGGGTCTGCGTGATCTCACAGAGGAGGACCTCAAGGGTGTCGGCTTGCCCCTCGGGCATCGTCGAAAGATGCTGCGCGCCATCTCAGAACTCGGCGGGGCTGTTGTCACAGAGTCGCCCGAACTGGCGCCGCGGGATGACGCGCAGCGACGCCAGCTTACGGTGTTGTCTTGCGACATGGTCGGCTCGACTGCTCTTTCGGCGCGATTGGATCCGGAAGACATGCGGCGGGTGATCGCGGCCTACCAGACCAGCATCGGTGAGGTAATCGGTCAATACAACGGAGTTGCCAAATATATGGGCGACGGTGTGCTCGCCTATTTCGGTCACCCCCAGGCGCATGAGAATGATGCTGAACAAGCAGTGCGCGCCGGCCTTGCTCTGTTCGACACAATCACCAGGCTCGATACCAATGTCGGGGCCGCATTGCAGGTCCGCGTCGGCATCGCGACGGGTACAGTTGTGGTCGGTGATGTTCTGAGTAGCACTCACGTGCAAGACGTTGTTGGTGATGCGCCAAATCTCGCCGCGAAGCTGCAGGCGTTAGCCCGACCGGGGACGCTGTTGATCTGTGCGAACACGCGTCGGCTCACTGAAGGGTACTTCGAATATCGTGACCTCGGCCTTCTCGCAGTCAAAGGGTTGGTGCAACCAATACCGGTTTGGGAGGTCGTTGGACCGAGCGGAATCGAGAGCCGATTTGAGGCGCGGCATCAAACGAAGCTGCCGACCCTGATCGGGCGGGAGGAGCAGATCGAACTGCTGTTACGCCGATGGCATGATGCTGCGCAGGGCGAAGGCCGCGTTGTAGTGCTTACCGGGGAGCCGGGTATCGGCAAATCGCACATTGCGCTCGCGTTTGAAGAGCGGCTCCAGAGTGAACCCCACACCACACTGCGCTATTTCTGTTCAGAGCATCATACGAACAGTGCTTTCTTCCCATTCATTGGCCAACTCGAACGTGCTGCCGGATTTCAGCGCAGCGACTCGGCTACCGAGAAACTGTCCAAACTTGACGGTCTACTTGCGCAAGCCACGGCGGACCCGGAACACGTGGCGGTTCTGGCCGACCTTTTCGCATTGCCGGGCAGCGATCGCCACCGACTTGAGGAGTGGAGTCCGCAGAAACGCAAGGACAAGACCTTCGCGGCATTATTGGCTCAGCTCGATGGGTTGGCGGCACGGCAGCCGGTTTTCATCATTTTCGAAGACATCCACTGGATCGACCCAACCTCGCTGGAGCTGCTCGCCGCAACAGTGGAGCACATACCGCAGCTTCCGATATTGCTGCTCCTCACTGTCAGACCCGAATTCACGCTGTCTTGGCCGAGCTATCCGCACGTCACGGCGATCCTGCTTACACGCTTTGGCCGACGCGAGGGCGCGGCATTGGTGGAGCGGGTAGCAGGCGGTAAGACACTGCCCAAGGTGGTGTTGGAAGAGATTCTCGCTCGCACCGATGGCGTGCCACTGTTCATAGAGGAACTGACCAAGACGGTGCTGGAAAGCGAGCTGTTGGAGGAACGGGATGGCCATTATGTCCTCGAGCATCCGCTGCCGTCTTTGGCGATCCCAACAACGTTGAATGGGTCGCTGATGGCGCGTCTTGATCGGTTAGCACCCGTGCGGGAGGTGGCACAGATCGGCGCCGTCGCAGGTCGCGAATTCCAATTCGAATTACTGAACGCCGTCGCCGAATGGCCGAGGGAGAGACTAGAAGAGGCGCTTGGCCAGCTGGTGCGGTCAGAATTGATTTTCCGCCAGGGCGAGATTCCACACACGGTTTATACCTTCAAGCACGCGCTGGTGCGGGATGCCGCATATACCAGCCTCCTGAAAACCCGACGCGTGCATCTGCACGCCGCCATTGCGAACGCGATCGAACAACGGTTCCCTGAAATCGTGCAAACGCAGCCCGAAACTCTAGCGCATCATCTCACCGAAGCCGGACTACTCGAAAAAGCGACCAGGTATTGGCTACAGGCTGGCAAGAACGCGGCGCTGCGCTCGGCCAACCTCGAGGCTATCGCACACGTGCAGCGAGGCATCGAGGTGACAGGCCGCTTGCAGGCCGACGGGGGCAGGGACAAAGTCGAGCTTGACCTCCAACTGGTGTTGGGGCCGTGCCTCGTCGCCACACACGGGCCGGCCGCGAGCAAGGCCGTGGCGACCTTCACCCGGGCTCGTGAGCTGTGCGAGCGGCTCGGAGAGCCACCGGAAGTTCTTCAGGTCATGTTCTGGCAGGCGACCGTGAGCGTCGTGCGAGGCGAGTTGCGGCAGGCCCTTGAAGCGATCACGGATTTACCGAGTGCCGCCGAAGCGCGTGGTAATCAGCCCGCATTGCTCAATGGGATACGAGGGCAGGGGATGATTCTTATGTTCATGGGACGCATCGTTGAGGCTAAACAGGCGCTCGATCGCGCTGTCCAGGCGTTCAGCGCAACTCAAGAACCCGACAGGACCGCCGCTCGGGCAGCCGGCCAGGACGCCGGAGTGGCCATGCTGGTTCTCATGGCGTGGGTGCTTTGGCTTCTCGGCCAAGGCAACGAGGCGGTGTCGCGAATGGCTGCCGCGCTCGAACGCGCCGATACGGTCCAACATGCACACACGCATGCTTACGCTTGGTACTACGCGTCTGTTCTGCACGCCCTGCGCGGCGAGCCGGCCGTTGCTCAGGGCTACGCGGAACGCTGTCTCGCCATATCGGAGCAACACGGATTCCGCCAGTGGCTCGGACTGTCGCGTGCGATCCGGGGCATCTGCGCGGCCGCGTTGGATGTTTCAGGCAGCCGACTCGATGAGGTGCGGGGTGCGTTGGATGAGTACCAACGCGCTGGCTATCAGCTCGGCATCACGGCGCAGTTCGCGCTGCTGTGTCCGATCCTGTTGCTGCGCAACGAACCCGAGGCGGCGCTGGAGGTGATCGAGCGCGGGCTCTCTTTCGTGAGCGACAACAACGAACGGTTCTTTGAAGCCGAACTGTACCGACTGAAGGCCGTCGCGCTGCTCATGCGCGGCGCACCGGACGCCGAGGCGGAGTCCTTGCTCGACCAGGCTTTGCGAACAGCGCGTAACCAACAAGCGCGATCGCTCGAGCTTCGCGCGGCAACCGACCTGGCGAGGCTCTGGACGAATCAAGGCAAGCGCGCCGAGGCACTCGATTTGCTCGCGTCAATATATGGCCGGTTCAGCGAAGGCTTCGATGCGCGCGATCTCAAGGAGGTTAAAGCTTTGCTCGCCCAGCTGCAATAACGCGTGCTACCTCCCATCAGGGGGTCAAAATTGCACGCCGAATAACAGATGGAGTGAGGTCGTCATGACGTAATGTCGACTCCTGGCAGATTCTGTTGAAAAACTCCGTCAAAGGTGTCGACCCAATTTTTCAGCCTCACTGGTGCGATTTCTAAGCAGGGACGCGGGGGACCTCATTGGGCGGTGTCGAAGCGACGTGGATCGTCCTAAATGGAATTGCGAGGCCATCAATCGTCGATTTCAGATGTCGGCACGATTTGAGCTGATTTGCGCCGCGCCTCTATAGCTCAAACGCCCGGCCCGCGGAACGCGCACGAGATCAGATACTCGCCGATGCAAACATGGATTCGCCCGTCGGGAGATATCTTCCACTGGTTATAGTCAGCCGGGATCAGGACGGACGTGCCAAGTGCCATTACGATGTAGCTTCCATCCTCCCGGCGCATCACGTAGTCGGCCGGTGCACAATCGCCCCCTCCGCAGCACTCCTTTGGATACCAATCATGGGCCCTTGCCGGCGCGCCGATGAAAGCGATCGTCCCGGCGAGGAGCAACAGCATGACGAGCGTGGTGGCATTGAATCGCATCGATCGACACCGCGACCAGCTTGATGTAGGCAATGCGAAATCACCGGTCAAAACGGGCCATGCAACCCGAGGCCAGGCGGCAGATCGAGAATGCGAACGACATAGAATCCGTTCTTTGTCGGGAATAAGGACATCTGCTTCACGTTCTGATCGAGCCCAGGGCCGCCACGGCCATCCGTCTGCTCGATATACGCCAGCACATACGCCATCGTTCCGGTGAGGACCTCTCGCGTGCCCGCGTGGACAACGGCCGCATGGGGCGTCATTGAGTCGATTGTGCCGGGCTCGGGCGAGAGCTTGATGCACTGTTGCACCGGCCGGTCAGTGGCCACGGCCGAGAAAACTCCCAAGCAAACGACCCCTGCTGCGGCAGCGTTAAGCATTGTCAAGGGTTTCATCGGCTACGCAGCTCCTGCTGACCTCGGCGAACCGCGGTCGTCCACGGGTCACATCCCATAGCAGCTGGTGTGAGAGCGCGCTTTCGGATAAGCTTCGTTTATTCTTGAGATTTTCCTGACTTCCGTGCCGTAACGAGACTGCAGACAGGCAGATCAATCAGATGCGCTATAGCTTCGAGAACTACTCGCTCGATATCGATCGGCGAGAACTGCGCCGTGCAGATCATCTCATCTCAATCGAGCCTCAAATTTTTGACCTGCTGCAGTATCTGATCCGGAACCGCGAACGCGTGGTCAGCAGGGATGACCTCATCGCGGCCGTCTGGAATCGGCGCATCGTTTCTGAATCGACGCTTAGCAGCAGGGTCAATGCCGTGCGCTCCGCGATTGGCGACAATGGTAAGGATCAGCGCTTAATTAGGACGTTTTCACAAAAGGGCGTGCGTTTTATTGGCGCCATAGAACGAGATGAAGAATTCACCTGCGCTGGCGACGAAACGAGACTCCCGCCGGTGTTACCGGACAACCCCTCAATCGCGGTGCTTCCCTTTAAGGACCTCGGTGGCGAGGTGAGTCACAACTATTTCAGCGATGGGATCACCGCGGATATCATCACGGAACTGTCGCGTTTTTCCGACCTTTTCGTTATCGCCCGAAACTCGAGCTTTCAATACAAGGAGAAGCCTGTCGACGCACGCCAGATAGGGCGCGAACTCGGCGTGCGTTACCTGCTGGAAGGCAGTGTGCAGCGCGCTGGTGATCGCGTTCGCATAACGGTGCAGCTGGTGGATGCCGCGACCTGTGTGAATTGCTGGGCTGAGCGCTACGACCGAAAGCTTGACGATGTGTTCGCCGTTCAGGATGAAATCGCCCGGAGAATTGTCACTACTCTCGTTTCCCATGTAAACAAAGCGGAAGCCAACCGCACACTCTTGAAACCCGCTTCGACCTGGCAGGCTTATGATTATTACCTTCGTGCTGCTGAGGCACTGAACGCATGGTGGCTGTCACCTACAAAGGCGGCGAACCTTTATGAGACTCGGCGTCTACTTGAGCGATCGCTCTCGATCGAGCCAGACTATGCCCGCGCGCATGCGCTGCTCGCCGACACCTATATCAGCGCGTACCAAGCACCCTTGGATGCCGATTACATCAATTCCGAGGCCCTTGAGCGAGCCCACCGATCGGCCTGCGATGCCTTGCGATCTGATTCCCATCTTCCCCTCGCTCACGCACTAATGGGCTTTGTACTAGGATTCAAGCGACACCACGATGCGTCGATAGTTGAACTCGAACGTGCCATAGCGTTGAACCCGAACTATACGGACTGGCGTTTCGCAATGACATTTGTGATGGCTGGGGATCATCTCAGGGCGGTGGACGCAGCGCAGGCACATTTGCGCGCCGACCCGTTCTATCCGCCCCGGGCAGCCTTTTGGCTGGGAGTGGCGTACTACATGCTTAGGAAATATTCGGAAGCGATTCCCCATTTCCGCGAAGCCGCTTCGCGAGCCCCAAATTCTGGAGGCGCTCACAGGTGGTGTGCTGCCAACTACGCGCAACTAAAGCGATTTGATGAGGCTCAGACCGAACTCGCGGCAGCATTGCGAATCGATCCAAAATTTACACTTGAACTGCAAAGGCGCTTGGCCGCTGTCTGCAGGTACGAAGAGGACAGTGAACACTCGGTCGACGGCCTGCGGAAGGCGGGTCTTCGGGAGAAATGATTTGTATAACGGTGAGTGAAAGACGCGGTTGACAGGTGATAGCCCTGTCCCTGTCGGAAACCTCAATGATTGGCAAGCGAGCGCGAATCGGGTGATGCTCTTGCCTGATGTTCGATTTTCTCAGACTGCTTTGCGGCGCGCTCGTGGAACTCTTCAGGTCCAGCGCACGGCGTGAAGCCGAGATCCTGAGTTCTTCGCCATCAGATCAACGTGCTCAGGCCGCTCGACGACTTCTCCAGGCGAGACGCGAAAGCGCAACTCGTCCAGCAGACCAGAGAGGCGCGCCCGGGAGGTGGCGGCCTCGTGTTCAAGCTCGCGGGAAGTGTCGGTCATTGCGGGG
>Ga0209382_10007234_pt1 | contig 14193 bp, 10 predicted proteins | sample SoiMetdeltSBSDD5_FD_187599 | JGI IMG/M metagenome (GOLD analysis project Ga0209382, IMG submission 187599) | Bulk soil microbial communities from a Populus tree surrounding site in Tennessee, USA - Soil MetaG P. deltoides SBSDD5 (SPAdes) (version 2) | ecosystem: Environmental > Terrestrial >... | reverse complement strand
AACGCGGAACGGTGGCCACCCTCACTTGAGGGTGCCGCATACGCCCCGAAAGCGTGCAGCCATCGATCCAAGAGGCAAAGGTTCACGCTGATCAAGCGCTTGGTACCGCCAAGAGCGTACTGGTGGTAGGCGGCGGTCCACATCTCCCCGACGCTCCGAGACCCGATCTCAGCGTACTCTCTGCAAAGCCCTGGGTCCGTCGAGTGAAATCGAAATATTTCATACGTGCCCTCGGGGTTGCATTCCGCCGTGCGGCGCTCTGCTTCCATTACGGGTCGAAGAAAGGGGAACTTTCGTATCCCATCGAATAAAGCGCGCCGCGCCACCCCTGATACCACACTCTCGACGCTCCAAACATCAGTGCCGCACGCTGTAACGAATTCAGTTAAAGTATATTTGCCCTCGAGCCATAGATCGGAGATGTCCAGATTGGAGCCAAGGCGCCTCGCTGCCGCCTCGAGAACGGTTTTGATTGCGCCAACCTCGTTGCGTGGCTGGTGCCGATGCGACCACCAGCCGCGTACGGTCTGCCGGTACTTCTCTTCCGGATTTGGGTGCGGGTGCCTCGAGGCCTTTGTCTTGGCGTTTCCCTTCGCCCTGGTGGACCTCGCGGAACGCTCCTCGGCAAACGCCTTGAGGAACGTCTTCTCGTCCATGTTCCCCAGCACCAAGCAAAGGATGCGGAGGCGATCCGAATTCCCGATCATGAGTCCGCCACTCTGTGCGCGTCTGGTGAGCGGGAATCCGAATTATCGCATTGCCCCCGCACCGGCAATCGAACTTCTTGACACGAATCGGCAAACGGTTCCATCATGATACGCGTAGAAGGGTGTCTTCGACCCATTGGGGTGGGTAAGGAGGGCAGTGATGGTGCAGGCTGGATCTATCTTAGAGGCCGTGTGGGGAACGTGGCCGTTGCTGGCTGGCACGCTTGGGTTTGCAGCGTGGTACTTTTACATCGCGAGGGCCGCAGGCCGTGAGCCTCGGCGACCTCGTTGAGGTTGCTCAACTCTCTATTAGTTTGTAGTGATCATTGCCGCAATAAGGGTGCCCGGAACGCTGGGTGCGTCAGCTATTGCAATGCAGCAAATGTCGCTGTGGTGGCGGGGCTTGCTGGCATCCTATGCTCGTTGTTGGGGCGGTAGCCGACGAAGCCGACGATCGAGCGGGCCGGTCACGGAGACAGCCGGGCGATCAAGCAATGCGTCAGGACCATCGAGAGCAAGATCGCGAAGGCGATAAATGCTCCGACAAGGAGTCCTTTGGCGAGAGCAAGGAGAGCCTTTGCAAGGACCACCAGCAACCTGCCTAGAGCGCCGAGACTGCCTAGGATGCGGCGCAGGCTTGCCGCTAACAGCGGCCCATGTCGCGCTGGAAACACAATGGCGAAAAGCAGGCCAATTACAAAAGTGGTCGTGAATAGTCGGGCCTCGGAAGTCAGCCAGGGCACGTACTTGTAGTGCTCCGATGTCTTCAACACTGATCCCAAATAGTACGGGAATAGAACTGCGAAGAACACAATTTCGGCTACAGCCTGAATTTCCTTGATGGAAAGCTGCACCATGTGTTGACGCTCGGCCAGGATTTGCTGATTGACGGACGTTGCGAGTTCCCTTAGCCGCTGGTGACGTAATCCAACCATGTCGATGAACTCATAGCTTGATGCGAGTCTTTGCAGGACGAATTGGTCGTAAGGTTGAAAACCTTCTATGCGCCGTATCCTAAGAATTTCAACGCCATCTCTGAACTGCTTGGAATAATAGCGCGATCTTTCAATACGATAGTCTAGCCCCTCGCGGACCGCGGAGGAACGTGACTGATCCTCGATTCCTCCCCTGCTAGGCACGGGAGGCACGGCAGCGCTCGGGGAGTGGTCCGCGCTAAGAGCAGCCGCCGTCGCGAGCAGATTGATTGCCGTACCAAATTCTTCCCTTATTTCGGCGAGGATATTCCGATGCTCCTCCTGGGTCGGCAATCCGGCTAGCTTGCTCGACACGTTCTGGAACAGCTCCTCGGCGGCACGAAGGTTGTCGCTGGCCTTAACTACGACCCTCAGGTCCCATAGAGCGGCGAGCCGCACACTTCCCAAATGATTGATGCGGTCAAGCAGGCGGCCGGTTTGCCAGCGGTGCCCGCTGGCAGCGATCACCAGGTAGCATAGCGGGCGTTCATCATTTGGCACCTGGGGGCCCAGCGCGGTGGCATAGAGATAGCGGTTGCCGAGAAATCGGCTGATCGTGTATTCGGTCTTTCGGCCACGAAATGGTTGGCCCGAGGCGTCGTCCCGAAATGCAGGATCCGACGTGAGAAAAGGCCAAATCGTTTCGACGGTCTGCTGGGTGACGCGATTGTCCCTGAAGAAGCCGGTGCCGATGTCGTCCGACAAACGTCGTGGCCAGGGATTCCACCCGGGCTCCTTCATGTACGCCTTGTGCCGTCCTGGCTCCGCGGCGCTCTGTTCGCCGGGCTCGGTCGATGTGAAGACGAAGCCGCGAAAATCGGCAAATACAGTCTTTTCGTCGATCCGAGGCCTCACTCTCGCGAACGCCGGCTCGAAAAGGTCATGATAAAGCTCGTGCCACACGCGAAGGTATATTTGATCGTAGCTTCGCCACATGACCTTGCGGAACGCACCGCGCAGCCTGCGATACTTGTCCGCATCGTTACGTGCCCAAGACCCAAGGTCCGCTTCATAGCGGGATAGGAGCCTGCTCAGTTGTCGCACATAGCAGCATAAATCACGCGACGTGCCTGGCTCTGTCTCATTGAGCAATGAACCGTCGTTACGCTGGGTGGACAGATCGATGTACGCGGTCAGCGTAAAATATTCAGTATGCAATTCGATCGAGAGGGAGACAGGCAGCGTCTTCCAGATGCATGAGAAAACCACGACCCGGTGGTGATCTTCGGCAATTTGCAAGTCGGGTCTGGCGGGTTTCCAAGCACCCCGGACATTTTCGTCCGGCTCGTAAGTCTTGTCAAAAAGATGAAGAAGATTGCGTTCGGCGTTCGGAGACCAGCAATCTCCCCGTCCACATTTTTCCTGAAGACCAGCCCACAGCCGCCAGCAGAATTGCTCGACTGCTGCCACCCACGTTCTTCTTTCCATCCCATGCGGAGCACGATACCCGATATGGTGGGATATGGCCGGCGTCCCGAGCTGTGGTACGGGTTTTCGATGCGCGCCGCCCATGGCGGCCAAATAGCCGTCATGATAATCCAGGGCAGTAACAATGGGACCCGCACTCGTTTGAACCATTTTTTCCCGCACGCATTGAAGTAGCAAGGCAATGCGCTGATTGAGCTAATATGCTCGGGTTGTTGTCAAGGCCTGCGGCGGCGGTGTGGCCGATCGGCAACGGCGCGACAAGAAAAGGAGGGCCACTGAATAGTTAACCTACCCCACACGGCTGTGGCTCAAAGGGAGCCGCCCACCCCGCCTGCCATCATCCCAGTCAGGGCGGTCCGCGGCCCTCGCGCGATCGCCGGCCCGCGGCGCACCAACAGCAGCCCGATCAGCGCGGCCGGCACCAGCAGCCCTAGGCCAAGACCCACCATCTAGCAACTCCGAGAGCGGCATGATGCCTTCACGATGGGGCCGCGCCACTGCCACTCAATGACCCAGTCGCTCGCTCACCGGCTCGATGCATCACGCTACGCGGCGGGGACGGTCGACGTCGTCTTGCATGAACCTATTGGCGTTCGAGCAATTTGAGTTTGGGAGGAGAGCTGGGAACACCTTGGTCGCGTTTTGGTCGCACACGCACGGCGGTTGGAGGGTCCCGCGTTGGGACGCTCGATGAAGCATTTACCTGACGTGGCGATCATTGCAGGCTTTGAGGATCCGATTGTATCGGTCCGTCGTTGCTTGGTTCGATTTGGCGAGCACTTCGCGCTCCAACTTTGCGTAATCTGCAAAAGCCGCTTCAAGGTCCCGCCCAACGCATCGGCAAGCAGGATCGCACGTCGCCTTCGAGTTGACTTTGGGATTCTCACGACAACTCGAAACGCAATCGTTCACAAAGACATCGCGTTGACTCTTGGCCCATTGAGCCTGAGCAAGATTGCCGGCGGCCGACGCCGCCCCAATAGACAAGGCGATGACGCCAAATATCTTCAAACGCACAACCACGTTTTTTCTCCCCTTCTGAACTAACAGGCAATAGCTTGCGTGGGCGCAGAGATCACCGCCGCTGCCGAAGCAGCAACTGCGGCTCCGAGCTTGAACAGGCTGCTCATCGCGTCTTTGCCGCGACCGCTCTGCGGCGCTCGATCGCCGGCCCGCGGCGCACCAGCAGGAGCGCGATCAGTATGGTCGGCACCAGGATCGCCAATCCCAGCCCCATGATCTGCATCTGCGAGATCGGCACGATGCCGCCGCCCGGCGTGGCAAAAACAAAACCGCCGACCACAAGAGCCACCCGCAGGGGCCACTCCAGGATGCCGGCTTTGCGCAGGTCGCCGACACCGGCCTGGTAGCCCTGGATGCCGCCGCAAATGAAGAGCGTGCCGATGGCGATCACGACCGTGAGCCCGAGCGCTTCGAGATAGGGGTTGCTGCCCTGCAGCAGGAGTGCCGGGTTCAGCACGAAGAAGAACGGGATGAAATAGATGATGCTGCCGACCCACATGCTCTCCCACCCTGTCTTCATAGGGGGTGAGCCGGCAATGCCGGCCGCTGCGAACGAGGCGATCGCCACCGGCGGCGTGATCGAGGACAGCATGCCCCAGTAGAAGATGAACATGTGCACGGCCATCTTGTTGAGGCCGAGCTTCTCGAGCGCCGGAGCGACGAGGATGGCGAGGAAGATGTAGCAGGCCGTGGTGGTGAGCCCGAGGCCGAGGATCAGGCTGGTGGCGGCGCACATGACGAGCAGCAGGAAGGCGTCGTTGCCGGCGATGCGCAGGAGATCGTTGGCGAGAGAGGAGATGACGCCGGTCATCGAAAAGGCGCCGATCAGCAGGCCGCAGCCGGCCAGGATGCCGATCAGCTCGACGAATGTCTTGCCGTTGACCTCGAGAAACTCGATCCAGCGCTTCCCTCCCCAGTTCTTGCCCGGAAAGACCTCGTTGAGCGCGGCGAGAACGGTCATGCCCCAGAGCACGGCGTTCGCAACTTCGAACCATAGCAATGCGCCCGTAAAGGCAATCGACGCGATCAGCGCTATCGTGTTGCCAACTCTCCAGCGTGCCGGTCCCGACCACTGATGCAGGATCACGAGCAGCACTGCCGCGTAGAACGGCGCATGGCTCTCGCGCTTGAAGTGCAGGAGCATGACCACGAGCAGCACGATGACGAAGATGTAGTACCAGCCCTCCTTGATGGCGTCGCCGAGCCGCGGCAGCTCGACGCGCGGGATGCCCTTGAGGTCATGACGGGCGGCGTAGCTGTCGACCTGCATGAACAGGCCGATGTAGTACAGCACCGATGGAATCGTCGCGGCCAAGGCGACCTCGGCGTAGCTGACGTTCATGAATTGCGCCATGACGAAAGCCGTGGCGCCCATGACCGGCGGCGCCAGCACGGCGCCGGTGGATGCGCAGGCTTCGATGGCGGCGGCGTAGGACGCGCGAAAGCCCGTCTTTTTCATCGCCGGTATGGTCATGGTGCCCGCGGTCAGCACGTTCGACACGATGCTGCCGCCCACGGTGCCGAGCAGGCCGCTGGCGAAAATGCACACCTTGGCCGCGCCGCCGCGAAACGTTCCGCACAGCGCGAACGACAGATTGATGAAGAACTTGCCGGCTCCCGTCATCATCAGCGCCGTGCCGAACACGAGGAAGCCGATGACGGTGTCCGCAAAAGCCTGGATCGGGATGCCGAGCAGGCTTTCGCTGGAGAGCACGTGATAGGCGGTGGCCTGCTCGACCGTGGACTGGCTGCCCTTGAGGGGGCCGAGCCAACCCGCGGCGGCAAACAGCGGATAGACCGTGAAGGGCAGCACGCTCAACAGCAGGCTCCAGCCGCCGGTGCGACGCAGCGCCTCCATCAGCAGCACCCACATGACGAGGCCGGCGGCGATCACCCTCACAAAGTTGCCGTCGGGCGACACCAGATAGGAGACGGCGGCACCGAGACTCTGCGGCCGCAACACCGGTGGGCCGCCGAACTCCCAGCCGAGCTCGGCCGCCTTGCGCACGTTGAACATCAGGTAGATGCCGCTGGCGACCGTCGCAAGGAACAGCGCCACGTCGTACCAGGGCACCCGGTCGAGGGGCGCCGTGGTGCTGCCCGGAAAGATCACGAACGTGAAGGGCAGCATGCATACGATCAACAGATAGTAGTACTCGGTGTTGAGCTGGGTGAAGCCGACGAAGAAGCGCAATGTGAACTGCTGATTGAAGCACAGGAGGATGGTCGCCGCGGTTGCGACGACCAGCAGCCACCGCCACGCCCCCGCGAGCTTGCGCACGCGCGTCACCTCGCCCTCGACCGGCGCGGCTAGCGTGGCATGCGGATCGGCGAACTCGACTCGCGCCGCTCCCGGCGCGGCGGCGGCCAGGGCAGGCGCCGCTCCGGTTTTGTCTGGAAGAGGCGACACGGGCTCTCCTGTTGCTCGCGTTGCCGGCCTCGACGCTGGCCTGCGGCTGCCGGTGCTTGCAGCTCACGGCCAGCGCCACGGCCAGGCTATTCGAACACGGGATCCATGCCGGCGCCGGTCAGCGCGGTCTTGCGCGCCGCCGACCAGCCCTTGGCGAATGCGTCCTTGTCGTCCGGCGGGCTGTTCTTCAGGAACGCGGCCCATGCAGCGGCGAGCGTCTCTTGGCGCTTGAGGAGCTTCTGGTTGTGCGCTTCGTGCTCGGCCTGCCAGGCGCCCGCCTCCTTCAGGGCTTTCACGGCCCCTTCGTGATAGGGCAGCACCCATGCCAGGTTCTGGCGCTTGACCTCGAGCCCGGCAGCACCCGGGGCGGCATCCTTGTAGGCGTCGTAGTTGACGATCATCGCCTTGGTGAGATTGTAGATGAGATCGGCCGGCTGCGAGGCATAGGCCATGAAGATGGGATAGGGGTAGGAGGGGAGCTCCACCGACCCGCCAGGCGGCACGCTGGCGCCGCATGTCACCTTGTGCGGCTGGAAGTAGGGGCCGATCTTGTGCAGCCGCGCCCACGCTTCCTTGTCGGCCCAAGGCGTCGGCGGGTAGATGATGCCGCGCGGCGAGGTTTCGACCTCCTTGACCTGACCCGAGATGTTGGAGGCCGTCGCGGCGTCGATCTCGTTGTTGAGCATGCCCTTCCACATGGCGCCGTAACTGGAGAACTCGACGAGCTTCACGTCGTTGCGGGTGAGGCCGCCGAAGGCCAGCACCGCGAAGGCGTTCTGGTTGAGCGCGGGCGAGCCGACCACCATGCCGATGCGCTTGCCCTTGAGGTCCTTGACCTCCTTGACGCCGGTGTCCTTGGCGACGCCGAGCGAGATGGAATTGCAGTCCATGGCGGAGAGAATGAGCCGCAGCTGCTGCGGGCCCCAGTCCTTGACGGCGAACTCGAATACGCTCTCCTGCGCGAAATAGCCGCCGATGCCCATGGCCGAGGCCTGGGCCCGGTCGGCCCGCAGTGGATTCAGCCGGGCAACGTCATTGCCGGCCGGCAGCACGCGCACGTCCGACCCGTTCTTGTCCTTGAGCGTCTTGCCGACGGCAACCGCGATGTTGAACCCCGACGAGCCCGTATCGTAGGCCGTCCACGTCAAGCTGGGAGGAAGTTTCACGTCGTTGGCGCGAGCTGTGGCAGGTGCGCAGAGCGCTGCCGCCGAAATGGCGATGGCGATCGTTGTCGGATGGGCAGTGCGAAACATTCCTCTAATCCTCCCTTGCGTCCAGGTTGCGACGTGCGCGAGCTGCCGTCGCTTGTCATCAGCATGTCATCAATGCGCCGGTCGCGCAATTCCTGCCCCGCGTAACCCTTTCTCCGCCTTTGCATTCGTCGGTTCGGCTCATGGTCCCGTGCAACTCTCTCGCCTCGCCCGTGGACCGGCGTTTGCTGTCAGGAGAGGGCAGCACACAAATTCGCGATTTGTCGTCGCACCCATACTCTGCAAGCATGCGCGCTCGATCGATTGCGCCTTGGCGCTCGACCGAGGCCAATCCCGTGCGTGAGGCGCCGAGGGAACAAACTCGCAGCCTGGAAATTCTGCCTAGCAGCCATAGCCGCGCATGAACTGAGCGTGAAGGTGCCTGGGTTCGCCGACCCGGCACGAGCGGAATGGAGAATGCGCAAGATATGAGCACCCGACTTTCGTCTATGCAGTCCCGCGCCGAGCCGTACGGCTTCCAGCAGGAGAGACTGTTCGAGACACGCCGCTTATCCCTCGAGCTCGCCGAGCCGCTCTCGGCCGAGGACATGACGGTCCAGCCCATGGACGATGCGAGCCCGGCCAAGTGGCATTTGGCTCACGTCACCTGGTTCTTCGAGACCTTCATCCTCGCCAAGCACCTGCCGGGCTATCAGGCGTTCGACCCGGCCTTCAACTACTGCTTCAACTCCTATTACGAGAGCCAGGGCCCCCGGCAGCCGCGCCCCAAGCGCGGCGTGCTGACGCGCCCGTCGGCCGAGCAGGTGCTGGCCTATCGCGCGCACGTCGACGAGGCGTTGGCCAGGCTGCTGGCCCGCGGCGTCGGCCCGGCATCCGAGATCACGCGTCTCATCGAGGTCGGCATCAATCACGAGCAGCAGCATCAGGAGCTGCTGCTCACCGATATCCTGGCGCTGTTCGCCGCCAGCCCCTTGCGGCCGGCTTATCGGCCAGCGCGCCAGCGCCAAGAGCAGAGCGCGCCCGAGGCGGTCGACTGGATCGAATTCGCCGGCGCCATTCGCCAGGTCGGCCATGACGGCAAAGGCTTTGCCTGGGACAACGAAGCGCCGCGCCACGATGTGCTGATCCACCCCTTCCGGCTTGCGGACCGGTTGGTCAGCAACGGCGAATGGCTCGATTTCATGGCCGACGGCGGCTATCGCACGGCCGCGCTGTGGCTCTCGGACGGCTGGGCGACGGTCAATCGCGAGGGCTGGCAGGCGCCGCTCTACTGGGAGGAACGCGATGGCGCCTGGCTCGCCATGTCGCTGGAAGGTCTGCAGCCGGTCGACCACGCGAGTCCCGTGGCGCATGTGAGCTACTACGAGGCCGACGCCTTCGCGCGCTGGGCCGGCAAGCGGCTGCCGACCGAGTTCGAGTGGGAGGTGGCCGCGCAAGATATGGTCGTGGCCGGCAACACGCTCGCCACCCGGTCGCTGCGGCCGCTGCCTGCGGATGCGCCGGCCGACGGCCGTCCGCGGCAGATGTTCGGCGACGTCTGGGAATGGACGCAAAGCGCCTATCTGCCCTACCCGGGCTACCGGCCGCCCGCCGGAGCGCTCGGCGAGTACAACGGCAAGTTCATGGTCAGCCAGCAGGTGCTGCGCGGCGGCTCCTGCGCCACGCCGGAGGGCCACACTCGCGCTACCTATCGCAACTTCTTCTACCCCCACCAGCGCTGGCAGTTCATGGGCCTGCGCCTCGCCACGGAGATCGCGTGATGCTCAGTCCCAATATGCGTGAGCTGCTGTCCGAGCGGTATGCGCTCGACGACGACGAGTTCGCAACGGCCGTCCTCGACGGCTTATCGCGGCCGCAGAAAACTCTGCCGTGCCGCTTTTTTTATGACGCGCGCGGCAGCGAGCTGTTCGAAGAGATCACGCGCCTGCCCGAGTACTACCCGACGCGCACCGAGACGGCGACCCTCGAGGCCCATGCCGCCGAGATGGCCGACGGCGTGCCCGACGGCGGCGTGCTCGTCGAGTTCGGCTCCGGCTCCAGCCGCAAGACCGAGATCCTTCTCGGTGAGCTGCCGCGGCTTCGGGCCTATGTCGCCATCGACGTCTCCGAGAGCGCCCTTCGCGACGCCAGGCAGCGCCTCGTGGCGCGCTTTCCCAGCCTCGACGTGCGCCCGCTGGTTGGCGATTTCTCCTTTCCGGTCGCCCTGCCTGCCGATCTCGCCGGCCGACACAAGACGGGCTTCTTTCCGGGCTCCACGATCGGCAACCTCACGCCCGCCGAGTCGCAGCGCCTGTTGGGCGTGTTCCGTGAGCTGCTGTCTCCGGGTGGCCGGCTGATCGTCGGCGTCGACCTGAAAAAGGACGTGCGCAAGCTGGTGCGTGCCTACAACGACGCCGCCGGCGTCACCGCCGCCTTCAACCTCAACCTGCTGGGCCGCATCAACCGGGAGATCGGCGGTACTTTCGACCTCGATGCCTTCCACCACGAGGCCATCTACAATCCGCGCGATGGGCGTATCGAGATGCACTTGATCAGCCGGCGCGACCAGGACGTGAGCGTCGCCGGCCGCCGCTTCCGCTTGCGCACCGGCGAGACCATCCACACCGAGAACTCCTACAAGTACACGGTGCGCCAGTTCCAGGACGTGGCCCGCGCCGCCGGCTGGACGCCGGCGCGTGTGTGGACGGACGAGGGCAACCTGTTCAGCGTCCACGAATTGACGACGCAGTAGATGGCATACCGGGGCTTGTCCCCGGTATCCAGAGATCCACGGGCGCCGGAGCGAGCGGCACGCTGGATCCCGGTGACAAGCACCGGGATGACAGCTACCTCACCTTGAACACCAGCTTGCCGCGAAGGTGGCGCGCTTGGCTCACCTTGTGAGCTGCCATCGCCTCCGATAATGGAAAAAGCGTCACCTCTGGCGGGCGCACCGCTCCGGCGGCATGGAGCGCCACGATGCGCTCGAGGTGCGGCCGGTCGCGGGCCACGTTCGGCCGCAGGGACTGCACGTCGGCGCGCGGGGGCTTGGGCGCCTGCGCACCTGAGGCGATGAAGGCCGCGCGGCCGCCGGGCCTGAGCACTGTGAACGACCCCTGCGTGACGCTGCCGCCCACCGTGTCGAAGACGGCGTCGCAGCCCGAGACGACCTTGGTGAAGTCCTGCGCGTTGTAATCGATCACCTGGTCGGCGCCGAGGCTACGAACGTAGTCGAGGTTGGCGGCGCTAGCGGTCGTGATCACGCGTGCGCCGATGTGCTTGGCGAGCTGGATCGCAAAGCTGGCAACACCGCCCGCTCCGCCCTGGATCAGGATGACCTCGCCGGCCTTCAGCTTCAGCGTGTCCTCAATGGCGACCAGCGCCGTCAAGCCGGCAAGCGCCAAGGCCGCCGCGTCGACGTGCGACAGGCTCGCCGGCTTCTTGGCGGCGATGGCGGCCTTGATGGCGATCTTCTCGGCGTAGGCGCCCTCCTGGCCCACGTCGCATACGGCAAACACCGGATCGCCGATGCGCAAGTCCGACACGCCCTCGCCAACGGCGCTGACCACGCCCGAAAAGTCACGGCCGAGGATGTAAGGAAATTGCGTCTGCGGATAGGATTCGCCGGCGCGCACCTTCCAGTCGGCACCGTTGACGCTTGCCGCATGGATGTCGACGACGACCTCGCCGGGCCTTGCCACCGGGTCGGGCAGCTCGCCGTACTTCAACTCCTCGGGTCCGCCATGGCGCTCGATGAATACCGCTTTCATTGTCCGCCCTCCCTTGCTTTCCCGAGCCTTGAGTAAAAACCATCTGGCTCCGCGCTTTCGGCAACGCTACACCGAAACGATCGGTCACGGCGAGAAGAGGAGAGGACCAATGCGCGCAAGGATCATGCGGGCAGCTGCCCGGCCCACCAACAAAGCGCCTGCCGGCAACTTCACGGGTCTCGTCCTGCACGAGGAGGTATTCGCCCCCGAGGCCCCGTCGCGGCTGCGCGCCTCGCGCGTCTGCTTCACGCCCGGCGGCCGCACCAATTGGCACACGCATGCGGTGGGGCAGGTGCTCTACGTGCTGTCCGGTGTCGGCCGCTATCAGACGCTGGGCGAGCCGGTGCAGGCGCTTCTGCCCGGCGACACCGTCGTCATCCCGCCCGGCGTCAAGCACTGGCACGGTGCCGCGCCAGATCACATGATGGCCCATTTGGCCATGTCGGAGTCCAACGAGAAGGGCGAGGCGACCACCTGGCTGGAGCCTGTCAGCGACGCCGACTACGCCAAGGCACCGGCCAAGGTCGAGTGAGGCTCGGCGCTGCGCCTGCCCTGGCATTCGAGATCGACTTTCCCCGACCGGGCCTGTGTCGCCGCGGCGACAGCGCTCGCCCACGGAGGGTGCTATATTCGCGGGGTAATGTTGACGCCGTCCGTCAGCAATTGAGGATCGCGACGGGCAGCGCGTCGAGCCGGGCATGAGGGGGGTTGGCATGCGGGTGTGGGGACTGCCGAGGCGCGCGCGACGCCTCGTCTTTGCCTTGTTGGTCGGGGCAGGGCAGGCCCTATCTGGCTTGCCGGCCTCGGCGGAGGAGCCTTCGCCCTTTGCCAAGGTCATGGGCCGATGGCTCGGCGAGGGTCGGCTGGGCATAAGGGATGGCATCACCGAGCACGTGAAGTGCCGCGCGACCTATGTCGTGTCGGGGCAGGGCGAGCAGGTCAGACAGACCATTCGCTGCGCCACCGACAGCAGCAGCGTCGAGGTGCAGAGCACCGTGGCGCACGCGGCGGGAAAGCTGACGGGCACCTGGAAGGAATTGAGCCGCGACTGGAGCGGGGAGCTGACCGGCAACGTCACCGCCAACGGTTTCAAGGTGGCGGTCAAGGGCAGCGAGCTCAATGCCAACATGGATATCATCGTCAGGGACACCAGGCAGATCATCGAGATCCAGTTCATCGACAGCTCCCTGATCGGCCTGACGCTGATCCTCACCAAGGGTTGAGGCGGCGCATTAACCCGTTTCTCCGCGTCGCGAGGAGCCTGCGGCTCTGGACCGGCAACCCGGCTTCGTGTGATGAGATAGAGCAAGCGCCGAACCCAAGGCGAAGCGTATCATTTGAAGCAGGGCTGGGATCACCCGCATGTCGACCCGCGCAGCTAGGGGAAGCAAGCATCATGGCGCGTGGTATGTGCGTTACCCCGCGGCCGGGCGGAAGCTCTACCGCACATGAGGCGCATCCACTCTCCGGTCTTGCTCGGCAACATCGAGGACGCGCGGGCGCGTGCGTTCGTCATCCTCTTCACCTGCGATGCGTTCGCCAGGGCGATCCTGATCTCGCTGGTGCCGCTGCAGGCCTATGAGCTGCTCGGCGCCGCGCAGCTCGTCAGCGTCCTCTACTTCGTGGTCGCCTTCGTTGGGCTGGGTGCCAGCCTTACGGTGCCCGTCATCCTCCACCACGTTCGACGTCGGTGGGTGCTGACCATTGGCGCCGCCATCCAAGTTTTGAGCGTGGTGCTCCTGGCAGTGGGGACGAAAGCCTCGCTCGTTGCCGGCCTCGCTTTGCAGATGCTGGCCATGGCCGTGCTCGACGTGGTCATCAATCTTTATCTCCTGGATCACATCCCACGCCGCCGATTGGGCAACTTCGAGCCGCGGCGGCTGCTGTTTGCCGGCGGCGCCTTCGCCGCAGGGCCGTGGATCGGCGTCTACCTCTCGCGCAACGTGGCGGAAGACCTCACCTACCTGGTGGCGGCGCTGGCTACGTGCACGATGCTCACCTTCTTCTGGACCTTGCGGCTTGCCGACAACCCCGGCCTTCAGGCAGCAACGGCTCCGCCGCCCAGTCCGCTCCGCTACGTGCAACGCTTTTGCGCTCAGCCGCGTCTGGTGCTCTCGTGGGTGCTGGCGCTCGGCCGCAACGGCTGGTGGGTGATGTACTTTATCTACACCCCGATCTACGTGGCCAACGCCGGCTATCGGCCCGAGGTCGGCGGTGCGCTGGTGTCGCTGGGCCTGGCGCCGATGCTGCTGGTGCGCGTATGGGGGCGGATCGGCCAGAGCATCGGCACCGGAAATCTGCTCACTATCGGCTACGGGCTCACCGGCTTGGCAAGCCTCGCTGCCGGCGCAACAGCTGGGGCACCGCTGGCCTGCATGACGCTGCTGTGCTTTGCCGCCTTCTCGGCCACGGTCATCGACGGGGCCGGCAATGTGCCGTTCTTGCGCGCCGTCCACCCCTACGAGCGTGCGGCCATGACATCCGTGTTCATGACCTTCCGCCACGTCGGCTCGCTGGTCGTCCCAGGCGTGTTGGCGGTGGTGCTATGGCTGTTGCCGCTGCCGTTCGTGTTCGTTGCCGGCGGCGTGATGACGCTCGCCATGGCCGGCCTGTCGCGCTACCTTCCCCGCCGCCTGTAGACGGGAGCACTCCATGCCCAAGTTCCGCATTGTCACCCCTGCCGGGGCGTCC
>Ga0209382_10007232_pt1 | contig 14195 bp, 11 predicted proteins | sample SoiMetdeltSBSDD5_FD_187599 | JGI IMG/M metagenome (GOLD analysis project Ga0209382, IMG submission 187599) | Bulk soil microbial communities from a Populus tree surrounding site in Tennessee, USA - Soil MetaG P. deltoides SBSDD5 (SPAdes) (version 2) | ecosystem: Environmental > Terrestrial >... | reverse complement strand
CAGGAGGACGCTGGCGCCCGCGTACGGCGCGGACGCCGCGACGGGCGCCGCGGGCGCCGGGAGGGCCGGGGCGTCGCCGCATGCCGCCAGCGCGGCGAGAGCCAGCAGCAGCAGCAGCGTGCCCCTCATGCGGTCGTGGTCCAGAGGCGTCCGGTGAGCGCCAGCCACCGCAGCCGCAGGATGGTCACGTAGCTGCGCAGCAGCGTGCGGAAGGAGAGCGTGGACGTGCCGCGCTCGCGCTCCTTGAACCGGATGGGCACCTCGGTGATGCGCAGGCGCCGCAGCCGCGCCTTGTAGAGCAGCTCGTGCACGATGGCCGGGCCGGGGCTGAAGGCCGCCCGCACGTCGATGGCCTCCAGGGCCTCGCGCCGGAAGCCGCGGTAGCCGGAGTTGCAGTCCCTCACCGGCACGCCCAGCAGCAGCCGGACGTAGAGGTTGCTGGCGGCGGTGATCCCGCGCCGCAGGGCCGAGCGCCCGATGTCCGCGCCCCCCGGCACGCGGCGGCTGCCGAGCACCACGTCGTGGCTCTCCAGCGCCGCGATGAGCGCCGGCAGGTGCTGCGGGTTGTGGCTCCAGTCGGCGTCCATCTCGAAGGCGATGTCTGCGCCGTGGTCGAGGGCCCACACGAAGCCGGCGCGGCCGGCGCGCCCGCGGCCGCGGTCGGTGGTGCGGTGCAGGAGGTGCACGCGCGCGTCCTTCGCCGCCATCTCGGCCACGGCCTTCCACGTGCCGTCCGGCGAGTCGTCGTCGGTCACCACCACCTCGATGCGCGGATCCTGCGCCAGCACCGCGGAGACCAGCGAGGCGATGTTCTCGATCTCGTTCCAGGTCGGGATGGTCACCACGATCTTCACGAGCCGGGGACGCGCCCTCCGCCGCGCACGGCGCCGGCCGGCGCGCCGTCCCGCAGCGCCTCGATCTGCCGCCGCACCGCCGCGTGCACCGTGTCCACGTCGAGCGACTCCATGCAGTTGGGCACGAAGTCGCAGTCGGACTTGTAGCAGACCAGGCAGTCGAGGTCGGGCGCGAGCCGCTCGCCGCGGCCGAAGACCTCGATCTCGTGCAGCGACGTCGGGCCGAAGAGCACGACCACGCGCTTGCCGCGCGCGATGGCCACGTGCATGGCCAGCGTGTCGCCGGTCACGACCACGTCGCACTGGTCCACGATGCCCGCGAACTGGCGCAGGCTGTTGTCGCAGCCGGTGTCCACCGCCGCGCCACCGCCGCCGGCCGCCAGCCGCGTGTTGCGCTCCACCTCCTCGGGGCCGCCCAGGAGGAAGACCCGCTGGTGGTCCTGGTGCAGGCGCGCGACGAGCTGCTCGTAGCCCTTCTCGGTCCAGCGCTTGAAGCGCCAGCGGCCGCCGGCGCCCGTGTTGAGGCCGACGACCACGCCGCCCGGCGGCGGCGCATGGCGCGCGCGCAGGCGGCGGCCCGCGACGAGGTCGTCCTCGAAGAGCTCGAAGATGGGCGGCTCCCTGCGCCACTCGACGCCCATGATGGCCGCCATGTGCTCCTGGTAGGTGAGGCGGTTGGCCTTCTTCTTGTCGTCGCGCACGCCCATCTCGAGCCAGCGCTCGGCGGCGGCGGAGAGCGGCAAGGGCGTGCCGCGCGCGTCCACGTTGAAGCCCACGCGCTGCGCGCCGCGCGCCAGCTGAGCGAGGGCGCAGGCGTCGGCCGCGGCGTCGGGGTTGATGACGACGTCGAACTGCTCGGTCAGCAGCTCGAGAGGCACCGAGCCGTCGAAGGCGAGCACGCGGTCCACGAGCGTGTTGCCGCGGAACAGCGATGCCGCGGCGGGGCTGGTGATCCAGGTGACGTGCGCGTGCTGCCAGCGGCGGCGGATGCCCGGCAGCAGGCAGGTCGTGCGCAGCACGTCGCCCACGGCCGCCAGCTTCACGACCAGGATGCGCGTCGTGATCGGGTCGTAGAACTCTGTGCACGTGGCGCACACCACGCCGTGCTCCTTGTGTGGCGCGCACGGGCGGTCGGGCCGGAAGTGGCGGCAGTCGGTCTTGAGCGGGTCCATGCCGGGCGATGGTCGGGCCGGCTCAGCCTTCCGCCGCGGCCTTCCGGGCGGGAGCGGGAGAGCTTGCGGTGCGCCCACGGTACGCAGGAGGCGGCCGAAACTCCACGGGGGAAGGTGGGCGGACGGGCGATTCGGAGGCGGATGCAGGGCCGCACGCGCCTTGCAGCCCGCGGCGGCACGCCCGACGGCAGGCCAGCGACACCCGCCGTCTTCGGGCGAGACCCTTCGCGGTGTGCGATGTTGGCCGGCGCATGCCCATCGTCCCTGATTCCTCGGCGACCCCGGCGACCGATCCGCAGGCCGACGCGCGCGACGACCTGCTGCTCATTCCGCTCATCCCCGTGCTGCGCGACGCACGCTGGGGCTGGCGGCGAGCTGCCTTCGTGGCGCTCGCCGTCGTGCTCATCCTGCTCGGCTTCGCCACGGTGCCGGTGCCGCTCGCTTCCGGCGTGATCTTCTGGATCCCCGGCGTGCTCATGCTCGGCATCGCCATCCCGCCGGTCGCTCGCTGGCTCAACCGGCTGGAGCACAAGCTGCCGGACCGCTGGCGCCGCAGGCTGCGGCCGAAGCTCTGGTACAAGGCCCGCCGGAAGCTGCGGGACGCCGTGCGCGCGCCCTGACGGACCTACCAGTAGCGCTCGAAGTGCAGGTTGCCCGGCTCGGCGCTCGAGTGCAGCCGGAAGCCGCGCGGCTTCAGCAGCTCTTCCAGCTCGTCGATCATCCCGGGATGCCCGCAGAGGAAGACGTGCGAGCGGGCGGGGTCCAGCGCGAAGCCCGCGCGCTGCTCGAGCTCGCCGCTGGCCAGGAGTCCCTGCACGCGGCCACGCGCGCCGTCCCAGCCGGAGCCCTCGGGCTCGCGCGTCAGCGTGGGAACGTACGCGAGGTCGCAGTCCTCCGCCGTCCAGTGCCGGAGCTCCTCGCGATAGCCCAGCTCAGCCTGCGTGCGCGCGCCGTGCACCACGGCGCAGCGGTGCCAACGGCCGCTGCCGCGCGCGTGCCGCAGCATGGAGAGGTAGGGCGCGAGCCCGGTGCCGGTGCCGACGAGCAGCAGGTCCGCGTCCTCGGGCACGGCCGCCAGCGTGAAGCGGCCGACGAGACGAGGCGAGAGCCACAGCGCGTCGCCCTGGCCGTGGTGCCACAGGCGCGTCGTGAACTGGCCCTCCCTCACGAGCTGGATGTAGAACTCGAGGTGGTCCGCGCCCGGCGCTGAGGCGACGGAGTACACGCGTCTCAGGAACTTGCCGGGCCCGGCCGGATCCGGCAGGCCCAGCGTGGCGCATTGCCCCGGCTCGAAGGCCGGCAGCTCCCAGTCACGCGGTGACACGCGCACGATGGCCAGGCGGTCGGTGAGGTCGCGGCGCAGGGCCACCGTGGCATTGAGCGTCTCGTCGGCCATAGTCTGGACAGCTTAACGATGACCGAGCCCGCGACGCAGCCGCCGACCACGCCGCCGCCCGAGCCGGACGCGCTGCCCGACCTCATTGCCGAGGGCGGCCGCGAGCGCGGCATGATCGCGCGCGCGGGGCTGCTCGTGGCCGCGCTGGTGATGTTCGCGCTGGCCATCCTGCTGTGGATCACGCCGGTGCTCACCGGCATCCCCTTCTGGATCCTGGGCTTCGTCATGCTCGGCATGGTCAGCCGCCGCACCGCGCGCTGGGTGAACCGGCAGGAGAGCCGGCTGCCTCGGCGCGTGCGGCTGCTGCTGCGCCCGGGCTACCGGAGGAAGCTGAAGGAACGCGGCTGACGCGCTATTTCACGTAGCCGATCTGGCGCAGCTCATCGAGAGCCGACGCGCCCAGCGCGGTCTCGTCGCCCGCGCTCCAGGTGCGGCGGGCCAGCAGCTCGCTCAGGCGCGCGTCGGCGGCAGCCGACAGGCGCCGGATGTCCGCGTGCGCGGCCGGCTGCAGCGGTCCGCTCCAGCGCGCGACGGGTTCCTGCTCGCCCGGGTCGGCGAGCAGGTCGTAGAGGGTGCAATCGATGGTCCAGCCGGCCCGCTGCGCGCCTTCGGAACCCAGCGCCAGGGCCGCGGCCAGCTCCTCGCGCCCCAGCGACGGCCGGTCGCCGCGCAAGCCCTCCGGCAGCGTGACGTTCTTCCACTCCGTGCCGTCGTCGAAGGCGACCCACAGGCCCGACAGCCGCACGCGCGCGTCGGAGCCGTCGAGCTCCACGGCTTCCACCGTCCCGCGCAGCTCGGGCCCGCCGGGCTCGTCGGTGTAGAACTTCAGGCGGTCGCACAGGAGCGTGCCCTCCGCCAGGCTGCCGCGAGCCTTGACCAGCGCGCCCTCGCGCAGGCCGGCCTGTGCCAGGGCCGCCTCGCCCGACCAGCTCGCGCCGGGCGCGACGCGCACCGGGAGGCCGGCCAGCGTGAAGGCGTCGTCGCGCAGGCCGGCGATGCGCGCCTTGAGCTCGAGCGGATCGGCGGGCGGCTCCTCGCGCGGCTTGAGCTGCGTGGCGAGCCAGGTGCCGTCGGGTCGCACGAGCAGCTCCGCTTCCCAGCGGCTGCCGGGCACCAGCAGCGCCGCCGCCGCGGCGACGGCCTCGTCGTCGTCGCCGTCGTCCGAGGCGCGCGCGGGCGGCCGCCAGTCACGCACGAGCTTGAGCCCGGCGGCGCGCAGCGACTGCACGTAGCGATCGGGCGCCTTGTGCTCGGCCAGCAGGACCGCCGGCCGTTCGGGCAGGGAAAGCCGATCCTTGCCCTCGCCCGCGTCATCGGCCGGCAGCCCGGCGGCCGCCAGCAGCGTGGGAGGCAGGTCCACCAGCTCGACCGGCGCGGTCGACACCTCAGGCGCCCGCCCGGGCACGTGCAGGATCCACGGCACCGCGAGCAGGTTCTGCCACACGCCGTGGCCGTGGCCGATGCGCCCGTGCTCCAGGAACTCCTCGCCGTGATCGGCCACGACGCACACCAGCGTGTCGTCCTGGAGGCCGCGCTGCTGCAGGTCGGCGAACAGGGCGCCCAGCTCGTCGTCGAGGTAGCGCAGCGCGCCGTCGTAGAGCGCCGACAGCGTGTCGCGCTGCCCGTCGTCCAGCGCGACCTGGCCGTCGTTGATCGCGTCGCGCAGCGCGCGGCTGTCGCCGCGGCGGAAAAAGTCCACGTCGCCCGACGTGAAGCGGCGTGCGGCCTCGTCCGGGATCTCGTAGGGCCAGTGCGCGTCGAGGAAGTGCAGGTAGAGGAAGAAGGGGCCCTCGCCGTGCGCGTCGAGCCAGCGGCCGGCGCGGCCGCGGATGTCGCGCGCGTCGCCGCCCTCGTCGTCGAAGCTGTCGAAGCCCTGCTCGAAGCCGCCGCCGCGGCGCAGCTGCGCATTGTGGATGACCGCGCCCGTGGCATAGCCCGCCGCCCGGAACCTCTCGGCCAGCGTGGCGGCCGCCGCCGGGAGCGTGTGCGTGATCGTGCCCGCGAGCCCGCGCGCCGAGCCTTCGTACACGCCGTGCTGGCATGGGTACGTGCCGGTGAGGAACGACGGCACCGAGGGCTTGGTCCAGCCGGCGGCGGCCGAGACGTCGCGGAACAGCGTGCTGCGCGTGGCCAGCTCGTCCAGGGCGGGCGTCGTCGGCCGTTCGCGATAGCCGTAGCAGCCGAGGCGGTCGGCACGCACGGTGTCGAGGCACAGCAGCAGCACGTTGCGGCGGCCGGCCGAAGGTCCTGCTCCCGTGTCCGCCGCGTCGCCCGCCGTCGTCGTCTCGCCACAGCCGGGCAGCGCCACCAGCAGCAGCGCCAGCAGCCAGCCGGCCGCCCGCCGCGACCGGGCGGGGGCGCCGCGGGCGGCGGACGGCTCGGGTCGCAGGCGGGTCGCGCTCACGCTCGCTTCACGGATGCCAGGTGACTTCCATGCCGTTGCTCAGCGCGAAGGCCTTGACCGCGGCCGCGTCCTGCACGATCACCTGCGAGTACCAGGTGAAGCCCGCGAACTGCGGGTCGGTCGGCACCGGCGCCGGCAGCGTGAAGGCGCCGGCACCCGCCTGCCCGACGGGGCCCGAGAGCGGCACCAGAAGCACCAGGCCCGGCAGGGTGAAGATGTCCACCAGCAGCGTGCCCTGCTTGAAGGGGAACGCGCCCGGCGCGAAGCCCACCACGAGCCAGGCCGTGGCGCCGCCCTTGCCCTTGCTGAACTCGATGGCCCAATCCGGGTTGCCGAAGCGCGGCGCCCCGCCCGAGCTGCCGAGCAGCGGGACGAAGCCGCCGAGGCCGGCCAGGCCGCTGCCGTAGGGCGTGTTGAACGGACAGTCGGGCAGCGCGCCGTCCTGCACCGTGCTCACCGTGGTGATGACCACGCCGGTGATGGTCTCGCTCGCGTAGGGCACGTCGTACGTCGGCGTGAAGGTCACGTCGATCGTGCTGCTCCCGGGCACGACCACCTGGTAGAAGCCCGCCGCGTCGGTGTTGTCGGAGCAGAGCGGGATCTCGGCGCCGCCCACGGTGAAGCGCGCATCCACGTCCACGTTCTGCAGCGGCTGACCCAGCGCGTTCTCAACCGTGCCGGACAGGAACTGCCCGGCCTGCAGCTGCACCGTGCCGAAGCTTCCGTTCCCCGCCACCACGATGCCGGTCAGCAGCTTGCTCACCAGCTTGTCGGACAGGACCGGGCAGAACTCGATGCTGTAGGTGCCGGCCGGGACGATCACGTCCACGAAGCCGGTGCTGCCGCTGTTGTCGCCGGGCGTGTACAGCTCGTTGCCGGCGGCGTCGAGCACGTCGAGGTCCGCGCCGGACACGCCGGAGAAGTTGGGCTTCAGCAGCGTGCCCGAGAGCGTGAAGCCGGTCTGCATCGTGATGACGCCCAGGTTCAGGTTGCCCGTGAACGTCTTCGTGAGCAGCAGGGGCGCCATCTGTGCGCCCGTGTCGGCCGTGCTCTCGAGCGTGATGTCCCACGTGCCCAGCGGCACCACGAACGAGAACTGGCCGAAGTCGTTGCTCAGGTCGCCGGGCGTGTCGAGGACGTCGCCCGACACGGGATCGACCACGTCGAAGTTGATGCCCGCCAGCGGCTGGCCCTGCGCGTTCTTCACCTGGCCGCTCACGACGGCGCCCGTCGGCAGCGTCACCAGCCCGAGGTTCTTCGTGCCGGCGACGACCACGTCCTTCAGCGTCAGCACGGCGTAGGCTGAGCCGCCGGGCGGGTTGAACACGAAGTCGTAGGTGCCGCCGGGCAGGACGGTGGTGCTGAAGTTGCCCAGGGCATCGGTGCCGTCGTTGAACAGGTCGGGGTCGCCCCCGCTGCCGTTGTTCACGGCATCGATGTTGACGTTGGCGATGCCCTGACCCTGCGCGTTGACCACCTTGCCGGTGATCAGGTCCGCGCGGACGGCGGGGGTCAGGGCTAGCAGCAGCAGCATGGCGGTCGGGACGCGCAGGCTCATCGCAGCACTCCGGGTTGGACATCTCGAGGCGCGGCAGGTCGTCGCCCGCCTTCGCAGCGCGGTCCCGGGCCGCAATCGGCGTGCCGCTGCGGCGGGCGGTCCGGAACCGTCGGGCGCCTTCTCGGGCGGACGGGCACCTCCCCGGGGCGTCCAGATCGTGGACGGATGTCCGCGAACCGGTCGCCGCGAGCGGCGAGCGCGGACCGGCCCGCGCCACTCTCGCCGCCCGGCGGGCCCGCGGAGGCCGCGCGCGACGGTGGCGGCTTTGGCACCGGCCTTGCTCCCGCCGCTCGGGCCCCGTTCTCCGTCCGCGAGTCCACCCCGATGCCCGGCAGCCCCGCCCTCGCCTCCGCGCCCCTGCGCGTGCTGTTCTACAGCCACGACAGCTACGGCCTCGGGCACCTGCGGCGCACCAGCACGCTGGCCAGCGCGCTCATGCGCCGCATGCCGAACGCCGCCGTGCTCATCGCGACGGGATCGCCGGTGGCCACGCATTTCGTGTCGCCGCCGGGTGTGGACCTGGTCAAGCTGCCGTCGGTGACCAAGGACAGCGTCGGCGCGTACCTGCCGCGCACCCTGTCGGGCAGCCTCGAGCTCACGCTGCACCTGCGCCGGAGCCTGCTCGCGTCCACCTTCGAGGCCTTCGCGCCGCACCTGCTGGTGGTGGACCACCAGGTCACGGGCCTGCACGGCGAGCTCCTGCCGGTGCTCGAGCAGGCACGCCGCTCGGGCACGCGCACCATCCTCGGCCTGCGCGACGTGATCGACGAGCCGGAGGTGGTGGCCCGCGAGTGGAGCCGGCCGGACGTGCGCCGCGCGCTCGCGGAGCAGTACGACCGCGTGTGCGTGTACGGCAGCCCGACCGTCTTCGACAGTCGTCGCGAGTACCCCGTGCCGCCGGAGCTGGCCGCGCGCCTCACCTTCACCGGCTACGTGGTGCGCGAGCCGCCGCCTCCGGCCGTGCGGCCGCTGCCGGCCGAGCGTCCGCAGGTGTTGGTGACGGTGGGCGGGGGCGAGGACGGCGGCGGCCGCCTCCAGACCTACCTCGATTGCCTGACGCTCGGCCCCGTGACGTGGGACTCGACCCTGGTGCTCGGGCCGCTGCTCGACCCGACCGCGGGCCGGCACATCAAGCGCCAGGCCCGGCTGCTGGACGGCGTGACGGTGCACGCCTTCCACTCCGACCTGCCGCGGCTCCTGGCCGAGAGCCACGCGGTGGTGAGCATGGCCGGCTACAACAGCACGGCCGAGATCCTGCAGAGCGGCGTCTCCGCCGTACTGCTGCCGCGCACCTTCCCGCGTCGCGAGCAGCTCCTGCGCGCCAGCCGTCTGGCCGACCTGTCGCTGGTGCAGTGCCTCACGGCGCCCGATGCGCGCAGCCTGCGCTCCGCCGTGCAGGAGGCGCTCTCGCGGCCCGGCGGCACGCGCGCCGCGCGCGGCCTGCTGCCGCTCGACGGCGACGAGCGCCTGGTCGCCCTGGCCGCCGCGCTGCTCGACCAACCGGCACGCCGGCCCGCCGCGGTGGCGTCCTGAGGACGGCCCCTTGACCACCCCGCGCCTCGCCTACCTGCTCAAGAAGTTTCCGCGGACTTCGGAGACGTTCATCCTCAACGAGCTGCTGGGCCAGGAGGCGCTGGGCGCGGACATCACCGTCTTCTCGCGCCGGCCGCCGGACGACGAGCCGCGGCATCCGCAGCTCGCGCGGCTGCGCGCGCGCAGCGTGCTGCTGCCGCCGAGCCGCGAGATCGACGCCTGGAGCGAGCTCTTCGACGGGGACGACGCGCTGGTGCCGGCGGTGCGGACGGTCATCGCGACGCTCAAGCCCTACGGCCACCCGCGGCTGCCGTCGCTGCTGGCCGAGGCCGTGCTGCTGCGCCGCCTGCTGCGCGAGGAGAGCGTCGGCCACGTGCACGCGCACTTCGCGACGGACGGGGCCCTCGTGGCGCACATCGTGCACGCGCTCGGCGGACCCGGCTACAGCCTCACGCTGCACGCCAAGGACATCTACCGCACCACCGTCGACGCCCGACTCCTCGACCGCCTGGTGGCGGGCTCGGCCTTCAGCGTGACGGTCTGCGACGCCAACGTGCGCCATCTCGCAGGCCTGCTCTCGCCGTCGGCCGTGGCGCGCGTGCGACGCCTCTACAACGGCGTGGATCGCGCCGCCCTGCAGCCCGACGGCCGCGAGCGCGACGCCGGCCACGTGCTGTCCGTCGGCCGGCTGGTCGAGAAGAAGGGCTTCCACGTGCTGATCGACGCGCTGGCGCTGCTGGCGGAGGCCGGCCGGGACGTGCGCGCGACCTTCGTCGGCGAGGGAGAGGATCGCGAGGTCCTCGTCCAGCGGCTCGCGGCGCGCGGCCTGCCGTCGCGCGTGAGCCTGGTGGGCGCGCTGCCGCAGGACGCGGTCGTGGAGCTGCTGCGCTCGGCCACGGTGTTCGCCCTGCCCTGCCTGGTGGGCCAGGACGGCAACCGGGACGCGCTGCCCACGGTCCTGCTCGAGGCCCTGGCCGCCGGCCTGCCGTGCGTGAGCACGCCGGTCACGGGCATCCCCGAGATCCTCGACGCCGGCCGGGCCGGCATCCTGGTGCCGCAGAACGATCCGGCCGCCACGGCCGCCGCGCTCGCCCGGCTGCTCGACGACGCGGCCTTGCGGGAAGAGCTGGCGCGCGCCGGTCGCGCGCACGCCCAGCGCTGCTTCGACCTGCCCACGCAGGCGCGCACGCTGCACGGCTGGTTCACCGAGGCGCTGGCCGCCGCGTCCGCGCCGGGGAGGGCCGCGTGCACGTCGCCTGCGTGAACCAGGATCGGGGCATCGGGCGCGACGCGCGCAAGGGCGCTGCCGTGCACGTCGCGGCCATGCGCGAGGCCTTCGCGCTCTGCGGCGCCCGCGTGACCGCCCTGGACGAGAAGGACGGCCCCGCGCTGGCCCAGGTGCTGGAGCGCGCGCACGCCGCGCATGGCATCGACCTCGTGTATGAGCGCTACGCGCTGGGTTGCGACACGGCCAGCCGCTTCGCGCAGGAGACCGGCGTGCCGCTGGTGCTCGAGGTCAATGCGCCGCTGCTCGAGGAGGAGCGCCGCTATCGAGGCCTGGTGGACGACGCCGAGCTGGCCGAGGTCGAGCGCGCCGTGTTCGCGCGCGCGCGCCGGGTGCTGGCGGTCTCGACGCTGGTGGCCGGCTACGTGCGGGCGGCCGGGGTGCCCGCGCGGCGCGTGCTCGTGCGCCCCAACGCCGTCGACACGCAGCGCTTCCGGCCGCGCCGCCCGGGCGAGTCCGTCCTGCTGGCGGTGCCGAAGGACGACTTCGTGCTCGGCTTCCACGGCCGCCTGCGCCCGTGGCACGGCTTCCCGCTGCTGGTGGAGGCGGCCGCGCGGCTGCTCGCGCGGGGCGCGCCGGTGCGGCTGCTGCTGGTGGGCGACGGCGACTTCGAGGTCGCGCTCGAGGGCCGGCTGCCGGCCGAGCGCGTGACCCGCGTGGGCTGGACGCCGCACGAGCAGCTCGGGCCGCTGGTCGCACGCTTCGACGTGCTGCCGCTGGGCTACCCGCCCGACGCGCCCTGCTGGTTCTCGCCGCTCAAGCTGCTGGAGGCCATGGCGGCTGGCGTGGTGCCGGTGGTTCCCGCGCTGGGCGACCTGCCGCGCGTGGTGCGGCACGAGCGCAACGGGCTGCTGTACGCGCCGGGAGACCTGGACGCGCTGGTCGCGGCCCTGTTCGACCTGTACGTGCGCCCCGCCCGCCGCGCCGGCCTGGCGGCCGCCGCGCGCCGCACGGCGCGGCGGCGCAGCTGGACGGCGCTCGCGCGCGAGGTGCTGGCGCTCGGCAGCGCGCTGCCGGAGCCCGCGTCGTGAGCCGCCGCTCCGGCATGCTCGCCAGCCTGCGCATCGCGCGCCGCTTCCGGCCCTACCTGGCCGCCGAGCGGCGCCGCATGGTGGTCGTGGCCCTGCTGTCGCTGCTCGTGGCGGGCTTCGAGGTCCTGAAGCCCTGGCCGATCAAGTTCCTCTTCGACGAAGCGCTGATGCCGCAGCACGCCACGCGCTGGTCGCTGGGTGGAGTCGTGGCGGGCTGCATGTTGGCGGCGCTGCTGCTGGGACTGCTCGCGGCGGTGACCCAGTGGCTGCGGGAGATCCGGCTGGCCGAGGTGGGCCAGCAGGTCACGCGCTCGCTGCGGCAGCAGCTCTTCCGGCACCTCACGCAGCTCTCGCCGCGCTTCCATGCGCAGCACAAGAGCGGCGACCTCCTGGTGCGCCTCATGGGCGACGTGCCCATGCTGCAGCAGATGCTGGTCGAGTCGACGGTCGAGCTGGCCACGCGCACCGCCATCGTGGTGGGCACGCTGGCCGTCATGTTCGCGATCGACTGGGTGCTGGCTGTGGCCGTGCTGGCCGCCGCGCCCGGCCTGGCGCTGCTGCTGGCCGCGGCCGGACGCCGCATCCGCGTGCAGGTGCGCAAGCAGCGCCGCAAGGAAGGCGACCTGGCCGACTTCATGCACGAGGCGGTGGCCGGCACGGTGCTGCTGCAGTCGCTGGGGCGCGAGGAGGACACGGCGCACCGCTTCGCGAAAAGCAACCGGACCTCGGCGCGCGCCGGCCTGCGCTCCACGCGCCTCGCGGCCGGCCTGGCGCTGCGTGTCGAGAGCCTGCTGTCGATCATGCTGGCCGTGGCGCTGGGCCTGGGTGCGTGGCGCGTGACGCGCGGGCCCCCGCCCACGCCGGGCGAGCTCCTGGTCTTCCTGAGCTACGTGCGCGGCGTGCTCAAGCCGCTGCGCGCGGTGGGCAAGCACGGCGAGCGCGTGGCCAAGGGCACGGCTTGCGGCGAGCGCATCCTGCAGGTGCTCGACAGCGACATCGACGTGCTCTCGCCGCCGGGCGCGCCGCCGGCACCCGTCGCACCGGTCGAGCTCGCCTTCGCCGACGTCTCCTTCCGCTACGCGCCCGACAAGCCGGCGCTGGCCGGCTTCTCGGCCGCCTTCCGGCGTGGCGAGCTCTCGGCGCTGTTCGGGCCGAGCGGCGCCGGCAAGTCCACGGTCACGGCGCTCGCGCTGCGGCTCTTCGACCCGGACGCGGGCACGGTGCAGCTCGATCGCGTCGACATCCGCACGCTGGACGTGCCCTCGCTGCGCGCGCGCTTCGGCCTGTGCCTGCAGGACACGATCCTCTTCGGCGAGACGCTGCGCGAGAACCTGCTGCTCGGGCGGCCCGACGCGACCGACGCCGAGCTGTGGGCGGCGCTGCAGGAGGCCGCCGCCGCCGACGTCGTGCGCGCGCTGCCGGGGGAGCTGGGCGCACGCCTGGGCTCGTCGGGCACGGGCCTCTCCGGCGGACAGCGCCGGCGCCTCTCGCTGGCGCGCACGCTGCTGCGTCGCTCGCCGATCCTGGTGGTGGACGAACCCTTCGCCGGCCTCGACCGCCTCGCAGCCGAGCGCGTCCACGCCGCGCTCGTCGCGCGCGCGCGCGATGCGATCGTGATCGTGGTCACGCACGAGGTCCTGCGCCTCGACGACTTCGACCACGTGGTGTACCTGGAGGCCGGTCGCGTGGTGGACGAGGGCCGCCACGTGGAGCTGCTCGCGCGGCACGCGGGCTACGCGCGGCTGGCCGGACACGGCGTGCGCGAGGCAGCGCGATGAACGGCCTGCGCTCCTGGTCGCGCGACGCCACCTTGCCTGCCTGCGCCGGGGAACCGCAGCTCGTGCCGCCCGACGAGTCGGAGGCGCTGGCGCTGGTGACCGCGCACCTCTTGCGTGCGGACGCTCCCGCTCCCGTGGCGGCCGAGTGGACCTATGCGCGCTGGAAGCCGGGCGTGTCCGTCTCGGCCGGCTATCGGCTGCGCTTCGCCGACGGCGGCGATCGCAGCGTCCACGTCAAGCGCTACGCCGGCGCCAAGGCCGCCCACCTGGCCGACCGCACGGGGATGACGAAGGAGGGAACGGACGACGGCCGGCTGCGCGCGGGGGTCGCGCTGCCGGGCCAGCACCTGCTGCTCGCCTGCTTCCCGCACGATCGCGAGCTGCCCGGCCTGCCGCGGCTGCTCGACCTGCATCGCACGCGGAGGCTGCTCGGGGAGGCGGGCCTTTTCGGCGATCGAGTGGTCCGCGCGCATCGCTCGCGCGCCGAGCTCCTGCGCTACCGGCCCGAATCGCGCGCCGTGCTGCGCCTGCAGCTGGGGTTGAAGGGACCCGGAGGGGCGCGGAGCGAGGCGCGGCTCGCGGCGCGCGTGCTGCGGCCCGCCGCGGCCGCCCAGGTGATCGCCGCGCGCCGTGCCGCCCGCCACGTGCGGCTGGCGCCGCGCCTGCTGGCCGCCGAGGAGCGCACGGGCCTGCTGTTCGAGGAGTGGCTGGACGTGGAGACCCGCGCGCCCGACGACTTCTCCCATGCCCGGGCGGCCGGCGCCGCGCTGGCGCGACTGCACGCGCCGGCCGACGGTCACGGTCCGACGGTCCGCCATGACCTGCTCGCGCTGCAGCCGCTCTTCGCCTGGCATCCGCGCCTCGCCGGGCTCGCCGCCGGCCTGCGCGCTCCACCCGAGGAGGGACCGCCTTGCTGGACACACGGTGACCTGCACCCCGACCAGGTGGCGCTGTGCCCGGCGGATGGCAGCGCGCGGCTGCTCGACCTCGATCGCCTCGGCCCCGGCTCGCCCGTCGATGACCTGGCCAGCTGGATCGCCGATGCGCTCGCGAGCCGGCCGGAACTGACGGTCGAGGCCGCGGGCGCGGCGCTGCTCGAGGGCTACGTGGCGGCGGGGGGCGCGCCGCCCGGGACGCGGGCGCTCCACGCAGGCGTCGCGGTCGCCCTCGTGGCGCGCGCAGCG
>Ga0209382_10007231_pt1 | contig 14197 bp, 13 predicted proteins | sample SoiMetdeltSBSDD5_FD_187599 | JGI IMG/M metagenome (GOLD analysis project Ga0209382, IMG submission 187599) | Bulk soil microbial communities from a Populus tree surrounding site in Tennessee, USA - Soil MetaG P. deltoides SBSDD5 (SPAdes) (version 2) | ecosystem: Environmental > Terrestrial >... | reverse complement strand
ACCGTGCGGCGGGATCGCCTGGGCTGCTACGGCTGCGAACGGCCCACCACGAAGAACCTGGACGCCCTCGCCGCGCGCTCGGTGCTCTTCGAGCGGGCCTTCGCCAACAGCAGCTTCACGCCGCCCACGCACGCCTCGATCCTCACCGGCCTCTTTCCCGCCGAGCACGGCCTGCGCCACTGGAACAAGAGCCTCGCCGACGTGCCCACGGCCGCCGACGCCTTCGCCGCCGCCGGATACCGCACGCTGGCCGTCACGCCGCTCAAGACGCTGTTCATCGTCGGCCTCGACCGCGGCTTCGCCATCCGGCACAGCCCGGAGGCGAGCGTGTCGCCCGAGCAGGTGGTCATCGCCGGCGCCGACGCCGTGAATCACGACGCCTTCGAGGATCTCCTGCGCAAGCGCGACCCGCGGCCCTTCTTCGCGTGGCTGCACTACTACGACGCGCATCGTCCCTACGCCCGCCAGGGACGGGAGTGGTCCGGCCGCTTCGCGCAGCCCGATCGTCCCGAGGTGGGTGCCACCGAGGCCTGGTACCAGCTCACGGCGGAAAAGCGCGTCAAGCTCGGCGCCGACGCGGCGGCCGTGCAGATCATGCGCGACCACTACGACGGAGGCCTGGCTTTCCTCGACGACCGCCTCGGCCAGCTCTTCGGCAAGCTGCAGGACGCAGGCGCGCTGGAGAACACGATCGTGCTCGTGGTGGCCGACCACGGCGAGGTCTTCGACGAGCACGAACCGGAGTGGTTCGCGCACGACCCGTACCTCTACGACGAGAACATCCGCGTGCCGCTGCTCGTGCGGCTGCCCGGCGACGTGCAGGCCGGCCGGCACGTGCCGGACATGGTGAGCCAGGTGGACATCCTGCCCACGCTGCTGGAGCTGACGGGCGTGGCGCCGCTCCCGGGCCAGCGCTTCTCGGGCGAGAGCTTCGCCCCGGCCCTGTCCGGCGCGAGCCTGCAGCGCTCCTTCGTCTTCGCCGACACGCAGGGCAGCGACCTCTCGGTCCCGCGTCCGGGCGAGGAGCCGGCCACGGAGGAGCAGGTGCGCGCCTCGCGCGACCGCCAGCACATGCTGCGCACGGACCGCCGGAAGCTGCTCGTGCACGTGGATCGCGACACGATCGAGCTGCTGGACGTGACGGCCGGTGAGCAGAAGGACCTGTCGGGCACGCAGCCGGAGGAGCTGAAGAGCGCCGTCCGAGCCTACGAAGGCTGGTGGAAGGCCCTGCATGCGGTCGAGGACACGCAGAGCGTGCTGAGCCCGGAGTTGGAGGAGTTCCTGCACGCCTTGGCGTACACACGCTGATGGAGCCGGCTGGTTCTGCATCGGGACGACGCCTCTCGACCGTGCTGCTGATCGTCCTGGGCCTGTTGTTCCCGGTGGGCGCGCTGCTGCAGCCGTGGATCTGGCCGGCGCGCTCGCACATGCCTGCCGTGCCGCGGCGTCTCAACGCGCCCGTCGTGCTCGTCACGGTGTCCGGCCTGCGCGCCGACCGGCTGGGCCACGCGGGGGCCGCGCGCGCCGTCACACCGGCGCTCGACCGCCTGGCCGAGAAGGGCGTGAGCTTCGAGGTGTGCTACGCCGCGAGCAACCAGGAGCTGGCCTCGGCCGCCGCCCTGCTCACGGGCACCTGCCCCGCGCGCACCGGGGTGCGCGGCGCGGGGGAGGTCCTTCCCGCGAGGCACGAGACCCTGGCCGAGCGCTTCGCCGCCGCCGGCTATCGCACCGCCGCCGTGGTCTCCAATCCGGCGCTGCTGGGCGTCGGGCTCGAGCAGGGCTTCGCCTCCTTCGATGCACGGCCGGGCGCCCCGGCGGACGAGATCGTCGAGGCCGGCCTGCAGCAGATCCGCGCCGCCAATGACGGCCCGTGGCTCTTGTGGCTGGACGTCTCCGAGCTCCTGCCACCCTATGGCGGCGCGGCGCTGGACGTGACCGCGTTCGCGCCCGACGCGCCGGCCGGCTTCGGCGCGAGCCTCGACGCCTACGACCTCGACGAGGCGACGCTGGCCGCGCGCAGCTGGGGGCCGCGCGAGCTTTCCTGGCTGTCGGCCCGCTACGACGCCGCGCTGGCGCGGGTCGACGCCGCCATCGGCCGGCTGGCCGACGACCTCTCGGCCAGCAACCGGCTCGACATGCTGACGCTGTGCGTCACGGGCCTGCGCGGCGAGCGCCTCGACGAGCGTCCGCCGCGCTTCTTCACGCGCGGGATCGATCTCACCGAGGACAGCGTGTGCGTGCCCCTGCTGCTGCGGCTGCCGGCGCAGACCTCGCGCGGCCTGCGCCTCACGCGCCTCGCGCAGGGCGTGGACGTGGCGCCCACGCTGGCCGACCTGTCGCTCCACGCCACGCTGGAGGGGGCCACCGGCAACTCGCTGCGGCCCGCCTTCCAGCACCGCACGCGGGTCAACCGGATCATCGTCGCCGAGGGACTCGTGCTGGAGGCGGCCGGCCTTTCCCTGCTCCCGGCCGTGACCGTGCGCGCCACCTCCAAGCCGACGGACTTCAAGACGGTGCTGCTGCAGGACGGCCGCCTCTTCGGCGCCTGGCGCCTCCCGGGCGCGGAAGGCGAGCAGGAGAAGGTGCCGCTGAGCAGCAGGCAGCTCGACGAGATCGAGCGGAACTGGCGCGAGACCCTGGGCGAGGCCGCCGACTGCCTCGACCGCGTGCGCTGATCAGCCGCCGTCGTCCGCGGGAGGCTCGGGCTCGCGCGCCGGCGGGCGGCTGGCCATCCGCGCCTGCGCCGCCTCGGCGTCCTGCTGCGTGAGGTCGTAGAGGAAGATGGTGTGCCCCAGCCGCTCGAAGGGCTCCTTGCCCTCGAGGAAGCCGTACGCCTCGGGCATGCGCCGCAGCTGCGTGACGTGCACCGCGCACAGCCCCGTGAACGGCTCCCAGGTCGGCGGATGGCCGTAGCACGGCGTGGAGCGCACGCCCCACGCCTCCGGGTCGCCCGTGCCGTAGTAGTCGTAGCGCAGCCGCTCGACGCCGTGCTGCGCCATCCATTCCCCGAGCAGCTTCGTGTCCTGGCCGAAGTCGTCGCCGACCACGGACCAGGTCGTGCCGTTCTCGGGGCCGCCGACCCACTCGTTGAAGTAGACCAGGTCGTGGGGCTGGCGCGCGAGCGAGGCAAGCCCGGCCCACAGGAGCAGCGCGCCGGCCGGGCGCGCGAGAGGCACGCGTCCGCCGGCGTCCGGGCGCGCGGCCAGGAGCAGGCCCGCCGCGACGAGCGGCGCGACCCACGGCACGGCGTGGCTCCAGCGCCACGGCCCCTTGTCGCCGATCCAGAGCTGCACCGCGACGCTGGCCAGCACGACCAGCGCCGCCGCGAGGAGCGCCTCGCGCCGGCTGCAGCCGGGCCAGCTGCCCGGCGGCACATCCAGCCAGCGCGCGGCGAAGACGGCGAAGAACGGCACCACCGGCAGTACGTACTTGAAGCCGAGCTGGGCCTGCCCGCGGCTGAAGACGAACAGGATGAGCGCCGGGTAGAGCAGGAGCAGCGCCTCCGTCGCGCCGCCGCGCCAGCTCTTCCGCCAGGCCAGCAGGCCCAGGAGCAGGAGCAGCGTGAAGGCCTCGGGATTCTTGATCAGCCAGCTGCCGACGTAGAATTCCGGCGCGCCCTCCGTGCCGTTCACGCCGCGCCAGAAGGTCGCGTGCCCCTTGCTGGCGTTCGAGATCTGCTCGTCGATGCCGCGCAGGAAGGTCAGCAGCGGGATGGGCGTCTCCGTGCCGAACACGGAGCGCAGCTTGGTCTCGAAGGCCGGGTTCTCGAACGCGCGGCCGCTCACGCCCTCGGCCGCGAACCGCGGGTGCGTGGCCGCCTCCGCCAGGCTGCGCGCCTCGCCGCCGTACAGCAGCCACAGTACGCCCGCCGCCGCGAACAGGGCCAGCAGCGCCTCGCCCAGCAGCGCCGGCCGGCGCCGCCGGAGGGCCGTGCCCAGCACGATGAGCCCGAGCACCGGCAGCAGCACGAGCGCCGTGAACTTGCAGCCGATGGCCAGGCCCAGCATGACCGCGGCGCCGAGCAGGCTGCCGCGTCGCCCCGTCTGCAGCCAGCGCGCGGCGTGGTAGCAGGCCGCGAAGCCGAAGACGACCACGGAGAAGTCGTTGCTCGCGACGGCCGCGTGCGCGACGAGGTTCGGGTTCAGCGCCACGAGCGAGAGCGCCGCGAGGCCTGCAGCCTCGCCGAAGGCCAGCCGCGCCCAGCGCCAGACATACAGCGCCAGCACCACGCCGAGCAGGACGCCCGGCAGCCGCGCCAGGAACAGCATGTCCTGCGCGCTCGCCCGGGGCTGGTGGCTGAAGAAGGCCAGCGCGATGCCGGGGCGCGCCTGGTAGTCCGGCGGCAGCTCGAGGTCCAGCAGGAGCAGCGGCAGGCCGATGAGCAGCTTGGCCAGCGGCGGATGCTCGCGGTTGAGCGAAAAGTCGCCCGTGACGACGTAGCTGTACCCCGTCAGGATGTACATGGGCTCGTCGTAGGTCTCGGACTTGGCGCGCGCGGCCCAGCTGGCGAGCGCGACCCAGATGAGGAGCAGCGCGGCCACGGCCAGCTTCACGCGGCGCGGCAGCAGCGCAGCGGTCGCCTCCGCGACGGACGAGGGACGGGCTGCCGGCTCGCTCACCGCGGCCATGCTCGCACACCGCGAGCGCCGGCAGGAAGTCGAGGAGGCCGGGACGCCGACGTGCGCCCCGGCCCCCCTGACCGATCAGCGGCCGCGCCGCGGATCAGTCGCCTTCCGGATGTCGATCGATGAACTCGGCCGCGACCTTGCCGGCCGCGGTGCCCTCGTGCTTCTTGAGCACGGCGCGGATGCCGCGCAGGCCCTTCTCGAGATCGCCACCGCGCCACTGCGCGAGGGCTTCGTCCAGCTTGTCCGCGGCATCCAGCTCGGCCTTGGCCAGCTTGTTCTTGGCCAGGTCGGCCAGCGCCGTCTTGGCCGCCTCGGCCCCGGGCACGCCGCCGAAGACCTCCGTCACCTCGACGTACGCCCGCCGGGCCGCGGCGAAGTCGCCGGCCTGCTCGGCCGTGCGCCCCTCCTCCAGCCGCGCCGTCACGCGCGCCGAGATCTTCTCCGCCACCGCCGTGAGGTCGGCGTCGTCGGGACTGGCGGCCCGCGCCTTCTCGAGCGCCTTCCAGGCCTTGGCCAGGTTGCGCTCCGCGAGGAGCTCGTTCAGCGCCGCGTGCTTGTCGGGCAGTGTCGGCGGCAGCCAGAGCTTCTGCAGGTGCTCCTCGAGCATCTCCGGCTCGAAGCTGCCGGGATGCCCGGTCCACAGGATCTCGCCGTCAGGTCCCACCAGGAAGCTGGTCGGGAAGCCACGGATGCCGTACTGCCGGTCGAAGTCCTCGCCTTCCACGATGGCGACGGGGTACTTCATCTTCTTCTTGGCGACGTCCTTGGTCACCATCGACTCGGGCTCGTTGGTCACGCCAACGATCACAAGTCCCTTGGCCCCGAACTCCTTGTACAGCGAGTTCAGGTGAGGGACCTGCGAGGTGCAGGGGCCTCACCAGGTGCGCCAGACCTCGATGAACACGATGCGGCCGGCGAGGTCCTGCAGCGTCGCGGGAGGATGGTTGAGCCACTTGCCCGCGAAGCTCGGCGCGGGATCGCCGACCTGCACGGTGATGGTGACGTCCGATCCTGCCGAGAGCAGCGAGCCCAGCACGGCCGCGAGCAGGACGACCTTCATGGCGTCTCCTTCACGCGGGATGCGCCGGCCTCCTCGACCGGCAGACACCAAGCTACGCGACTGGCGGGCGTGGTCAAGCTCCGGCGCCGCGCGGCGGCCGCCGGGCCTGCTATCTTCCGCCTCCCTTCCCTCTCCGGCAGCCGCCCCCATGCCCGCCGTCGCCGTCATCGGAGCCTCGAGCCAGCGCGGAAAGTTCGGCAACAAGGCCGTGCGCGCCTACCTGCGGCAGGGCTGGACGGTCTACCCGGTGAACCCCGCCGCGCAGAAGATCGAGGGGCTGCCCGCCTTCGCCTCGGTGCGGCAGCTGCCCGGGCCCGTGCAGCGCATCGCGCTCTACGTGCCGCCCGACGTCGGCGTGCGCCTGCTTCCCGACGTGGCCGCCGTGCCGCACGACGAGCTGTTCGTGAACCCCGGCGCCGAGAGCGACGAGCTCCTCGCGCGCGCCCGGGCACTCGGCCTCTCGCCCATCCTGGGCTGCGCGATCCTCGAGGTGGGCGAGAACCCGTCCTCGCTCTGAGCCGCGCTCACGAGTCCGCGCCGTCCCACGGCGGCGAGGCCAGGACCGCCGCGTGGATCGCGAGCAGAAGCAGCGCCGCCGCCGGCAGCAGGAGCAGCACGAGCACGACGCGTCGCCGGGCCCGCTCGCCCAGCGCCAGGCGCGGCAGCCACGTGGCGCAGGGCGCCGCCGCCAGAAGCAGCGCCGAGGTGCGCGGCAGGTCGGAGTAGAAGGTGGCCGCGACGACCAGCGAGAGGAGCGTCAGCACGCTCGGCGCGACCGCCCCTTCCAGCGACGGCGGCGCGAGCCGCAACCCCGCGGCGATCGCAGCCGCAGAGAGCACGGAAGCGAGCGCGCCCGCCAGCAGCGCCAGCTTCACGCTGCCCGACAGGCCGATGGCCGTGGCCGCTCCGGCGGCCGTGAGCGCCAGCAGCGCGGGCAGGAAGGCCGAAGCGCCCGTCCGGGGCGCTTCGAGCACCGACCAGGCCAGCGCCCCGGCAGCGGCGACGACGACGAGCGTGAGGCGCGCCGTCGCCGGCTCGGCGCCGCGCCGCCAGGCCGCCAGCACCACGAAAGCCGCAGCGCCGGCCGCGATCAGCCGCAGCACGAAGCGCGCCGAGGATGAGGCGCGTCTCCCGAGCGTCGCCGCACCGAACAGCGCGCCCGCCACGGCGCAGGGCCAAGGCCAGTCGCTGGCCTCGGACGGCGGAAAGCCGCGCCAGCCCCGCTGCAGCAGGTGCCCGGCCACGTAGGCGCCACCCACCGCCAGCGCCGCGCCGGCCGACGGTCCGCACCGCGCGCGTCGCACGGCCAGCAGCGTCACGCCCGCGAGCAGCGCCGGAAGCACGACGCCCAGCAGGAAGTCGGCCGAGGAGAAGGGCATCTCCGGCGCGGCCGCTACTCCTCGCCCGCCTCGACCGCGAGCATGACCTCGACCTCGTCGCCGAGGCTGCCCTGCTCGATGCCGTAGTCCATGCCGAAGTCCGAGCGCTCGAGCGTGAAGTGCGTCTCGAATCCGGCCGTGGCGGGATGGCGGCCGTCGGCCTCGTTGTAGCCGGTCTGCTTCACCTTCAGCGTGAGGTCCTTGCTGACGCCGTGCAGCGTGAGCTTGCCGGCCACCTCGAACTCGTCCGCGCCGGCCTTCTTCACCGACGTGCTCCTGAACTCGATCGTCGGGAACTCCTTGACGGAGAAGAAGTCCGGGCTCTGCAGGTGCTGGTCGCGCTTGCCGCTGTGCGTGTCGACGCTCGCGGCCTGCACCGTGATCGTGACGCTGCACTTGCTGGCATCGTCCTTGTCGAGCGCGATGCGGCCGCCCACCTCGTTGAACCGGCCGTAGAAGCTGGACACGCCCATGTGCTGCACCTTGAACACCAGCGAGCTGTGCGTCGGGTCGATCGCGAGGCTCTGCAGCGCGGGCGCGGCGGGCGGCACCGGCGCGGCGGCGGGCACGGCGAACAGGGAAAGGAAGACGGCGCACGGGGCGAGCAGGCTGACCAGCGGCTTCACGGCGAGGACTCCTCGGGGTTGGCTGAGCGCCGGCGGTGGCGCGCGGGCCGGCATCATTCCCGACGCGGGGGCGGCGCGCAACGCGGCCGCTCCGCACCCGCATCTTCGGCGTGGTAGCCTCGCGCGCCATGCGCGCGCTGTGGCTCGAGCACGGACAGCTGACGCTGCGCGACGACCTGCCGAGTCCCGCGCCGCCGCCCGGCGAATGCCGCGTGCGCGTGACGCTGGCCGGCGTGTGCGCCACCGACCTTGCCCTGGCGCGCGGCTACATGGGCTTCGCCGGCGTGCCGGGTCACGAGTTCACGGGCGTGGCGCTCGACGGTCCACTCGCCGGCCGGCGCGTCGTGGGCGAGATCAACGCCGGCTGCGGGGCCTGCGCCGCGTGCGCCGGCGGCGACGCGCGCCACTGCCCGCGGCGCACGGTGCTCGGCATCCTCGGGCGTCCTGGCGCGTTCGCCGAGGAGCTCGCGCTGCCCGCCGGCAACCTGCTCGCGGTGCCCGACGGCGTGAGCGACACGGCGGCCGTCTTCGCCGAGCCGCTCGCGGCGGCGCTCCACGTGACGGAACGGCTGCCGGCGCTGCGCGACGTCCCGGTCCTGGTGGCAGGCGACGGGCGCCTCGGGCTCTTGTGCGCCCACGCCCTCGCGCTGGCCGGCGCGCGCGTGACCGTGGCCGGCCGCCATCCCGATCGCGCGACGCTCCTGCCGGCCGGCGCGAGCCATGCGACCGGCCTCCTCGAGGAGGACGGCTCGAGCTTCGAGCTCCGCGAGCCCTGCTGGCCGGTGGCCGTCGAGGCCACCGGCGATCCGGTCACGCTGCCGCGGCTGCTGCGGCACGTGTCGCCGCGCGGCACCGTCGTGGTCAAGACCACCTGCGAGCAGGTCGAGCCGCTGGACCTCTCGAGCGTGGTCGTCCATGAGCACGTGCTGGTGGGCAGCCGCTGCGGCCGCCTGGCGCCGGCGCTCGAGGTGCTTGCGCGCGGCGCCGTGCCCGTCGAACGCCTCGCGCAGGCGACGTACGGGCTCGACCGGGCGACCGAGGCGCTACAACACGCCGGGCAGCCGGGCGCCTTGAAGGTGTTGATCGAAATCTGACCAGGGTGGCTCGGAGCACTTTCCTCACTCTGGTGCGACCGAGGCAACCACGCCGGCGATCGTCGAGTTAGAGTGAAAAAATCGGAACTGTCGATTTGTTGCAAGGGATCTTGCAGTAGCTGGAAAGTTTGATAGACTGCGCGGCCATGGACACCGAATCACAGACCGCGCTGTTGACCGCTGTGCGGGAAGCTGCCATCGACGAGGCCAAGGCCGTCGCGTTCTTCGAGGCGCGCCGCTGGGGTGATTCTCCGGCCTGCCCTCGCTGCGGTTCCGTCGCGGTGTACCAGATGAAGGACGCCACGACGGGCACGCGGAACAAGGACTACCGCTGGCGCTGCAAGGACTGCAAGCGCATGTACAGCGTCCGGACCGGCACCGTGTTCGAGGAGACCCGCCTGCCGATGCGCGTCTGGGCGCATGCGTACTGGCGGGCTTGCGCGTCGAAGAAGGGCGTCAGCGCCTTGCAGATCAAGCGCGAGACGGGCATCACCTACCAGAGCGCGCTGTTTCTCATGCACAGGGTCCGCTGGGCCATGACCGACGCGCCGGAGACTCGGCCGAAGCTGACAGGCACCGTCGAGGCCGATGAGACCTACGTCGGCGGCAAGCCGCGCAACCGGCTGGCTGGCAAGCGCGGGCGTGGCACCACGAAGGCGCCGGTGTTCGCCGTCGTGCAGCGTAAAGGTGCTGTGCGCGCGTGGCCCATCGCCAACATCACCGGCAAGACCCTCGGCGCTGCGCTGCGCGAGACGGTGGCTCCTGAGGCCCGCCTCATCACGGACGAGTACCCTGCCTACAAGAAGATGGGCGCGACGTTCGGGGGCGGCCATCACCAGGTGAAGCACAGGGCCTTCGAGTACGTCCGCGGCGACATCCACACGAACACCATCGAGGGCTTCTTCTCTCTGCTGAAGCGGAAGATCTACGGGACGCATCACGCCGTCAGCCGCGAGCACCTGCACAGATACGTCAGCGAGGCGGCCTACCTCTACTCCACGCGGGACATGGACGACATGGCCCGGGTCGCACACGCCATCAAGAGCGCCGAGGGGAAGCGGCTCCTCTACCGTCCCTCAGGGGAAGCCGCCGCGTGACGGCGGCGCGCCGAGTCGGCGTGCAGGTCACGTTGCGGCGGTCGTGGGAATGGCTGGCCAGCCCCGGTACGATGGGCTCCAGACCCAGACCATGACCACCAAGAAGCCCAAGCGCCGAGGCCCGCAGCCCGAGATCCTGAAGGTCGAGGGCGACATCGGCCGCGTGCTGGACAAGCTGCTGGGCAAGTATGGGCCGCCGCCTTCTGTGAAGCAGAAGACCAAGAAGACCGGCCGGCGCCGCAAGGCGTAACATCCGTCAGAGGCGGCCGCCCGGCGTGGCGCATGGCCGTTTGGCGCGAAATTGCCGGATGCTGGAATTTGGCGCCTTCAGGGTGTACACCTGCCTGGGACGGCTGATCCAGCGGCCGCCTAGCACCAGCCCGAGGAGCCTGAAATGAGCGAAAACACCTACAAAATCAGTGCGAAGTTCGGTCCCGAGCCCTCGTTCGAGGTCGAGGGTCCGCAGGACGCGGCCCGCGAGGACTTCCGGGCCTTCATGGACAAGGCCGAGAAGATCGCCACCATCAACGCCGCGGCGCCTCCGGCCAGCCCGGCTGTCGAGGCGCCGCCGAAGGTCGATCCCTTGGCCGACCCAGCCATCCAAAACCCGGCTGCGGCCGCCCCCAGCGGGGTGGACGCCGAGACGATGGCCCGGACGTACATCAGCCGCGACGGCGTGGTCACCTTGGCGGCGCTGCCGCAGGGCGAAAACGCCATGCAGGACGCGATGCTCCTCTGTCTGTACGGCTTCGCCAAGCAGACCGGGGCGACCACGGTCACGGCCATCATGCTGGCGAGGGCTCTCAGGCTGTCGGGCCTGCCCTCTGACCGGATCGACCGGGAGGCCAAGTCCATGATCGGCACGTTCATGACCAAGGCCGGCATGGGGCGCGCAACGCGGTACGGCGCGACCAACAGCGGCATGAAGCGCGCGGAGGACATTCTGCGCGTGCTGCATGCCTAGGCGGGCAACGTGGGAGGCCACGGATACCAGCCGTGGCCTCCCCAGCCCGAGACCGGGGAGAGGAACCTGAAGAGAACCAGCATCCGCCGGCGCAGGTGGTCGATGGTGTACCACACCCGCGTCGGCGCTCGATGCGCTGATGTCCCGGCGCGACTCCGGGGAAGGGACGGTGCCTAGTGCGGTACGCCGACCGCGCCTCAAAAGCGTGAGCCCGGCTTCAGGCCGGGCTGGAGGGTGACATCCTCCGGCCCGGCCTCAGGCCGACAGCGCGCATCGTACTTGATGCGCGACTACTTGAGGGTTACGGCCGCGGGGCGCGAGTCTCGCGGCCGTCCTGTTTTCAGTGCAGCCCTTGCAACACCTAGACACGCCCGGAAAAAATTGCTCCGAGCAAGGTCAGCACGCTTCGCCCGCCGCGCGTCCGCTGGCCCAGGCCCACTGGAAGTTGAAGCCGCCGAGCCAGCCGGTCACGTCCACGACCTCGCCCACGAAGTGGAGGCCCGGCACGCCGCGCGCCTCCAGCGTGCGCGAGGACAGGTCGCGCGTGTCCACGCCGCCGAGCATGACCTCGGCCTTGTCCCAGCCGGCGTCGGCGGCCGGGAGGACCCGCCAGCGCTGGACGGCGGCGGCGGCGGCCGAGAGGTCGCGATCGGCGGCCTGCGCGAGCGGACGGTCGGAGGCGTCGCCGGGCAGCAACGCGTCCACCAGCCGGCGCGGCAGGCGCTCGGCCAGCGCGCCGCGCAGCGTGACGTTGGCGCCGGCCGCGCGTCGCGCCGCCAGCTCGGCCGGCAGATCGGTGCCGGGCAACAGGTCGATCTCCAGGGCCGCGCCCGGCCGCCAGTAGTTGCTGGCCTGCAGGATGGCCGGACCGGACAAGCCGCCGTGCGTGAAGAGCAGCGCCTCCTCGAAGGCGACCGCGCCGCACTGCACGCGGGCCGGCGCGGCGATGCCGGCCAGGTCGGCGAAGCGCTGGCTGTCGGGCCGGCTCCAGAGCAGTGGCACGAGGCCGGGGCGCGGCGAGACGACGCGCAGGCCGAACTGCCGCGCTAGGCGCAGGCCGAGGTCCGAGACGCCCAGCCGCGGCCACGAGAGGCCGCCGGTGGCGACGACCAGCGACTCGCAGGCGAGGTCGTCGCCGCCCGCGCGCACGACGAAGCGGGCGCCGTCCCGGGGCGCATCGAGCCGCTGCACGCCGGCCACCTCGACGCCGGCGCGCACGACGGCGCCGGCGGCCTCGCACTCGGCCAGCAGCAGCCGGAGCAGGCTGCGCGCCGAGTCGTTGCAGAAGAGCTGGCCGTGCTTGCGCTCGTGGAAGGGCACGGCGTGCGCCTCGATGAGCTGCAGGAAGTCGTCGGGCGTGAAGCGCGCCAGGGCCGAGCGCGGGAAGTCGGCGTTGCCGCCCACGTAGTTGGCGGCCGAGACGCGTCGGTTGGTGAAGTTGGCCCGGCCGCCGCCGCTGATCAGGATCTTGAGGCCCAGCCGCGGGTTGCGCTCGAGCAGACGCACGCGGCGGCCGCGGGCGGCGGCGGTGGCCGCGCACATGAGGCCGGCGGCGCCGCCGCCGAGGACGAGGACGTCGGCGCGCTCAGGCATGCGGGGGGCTCACGCGGGGCTCCTCGGGCCGCGCGCCGTGGACGGCGGGCGGCTCGTTCGCCTAGTCTCTCCCACCTTGCGCCGTGCCCGAAGCCCCGAGGAACGACCCGTGACCACTTCGCTTCTTCGCGCTCGCCGGCTGGCGGCTGCGCTCGGGCTCCTGCTGTGCGCCTGCGCCGGCGCGGCCGTCGCCGCGCCGGGCGGCTTCGACCCGCCACCGGCCGCGCAGGGCGCGCAGTCCCCGCCGGCCGTCGCGGGCCTGCATGCCTTCCGCGGCGCGCGCATCCTGCCTGTGAGCGGGCCGGAGATCGCGAACGGCACGCTGGTCGTGCGTGACGGGCGCATCGAGGCGGTGGGGCCCGCGGTCGAGGTCGACGTGCCAGAGGGCGCCACGCTGCACGAGTGCGCCGGACTCGTCCTCATCCCGGGCCTCGTGGACACGCACAGCCATGTCGGCGACGGCTGGGCGGCGGACGGCAGCGCGCCCATCCAGCCCGACACGCGCCAGCTCGACGCCGTCAACGTGCGCGACGCCGGCTTCCAGCGCGCGCAGGCCGGCGGCGTGACCACGCTGAACGTCATGAGCGGCAGCGGCCACCTCATGAGCGGGCAGACCATCTACCTCAAGAACCGCGATGCGGGCACGGTGGAGTCGATGTGCTACCGCTGGTCCGACGGGACGCCCATGGGCGGGATGAAGATGGCCAACGGCACCAACAGCCAGCGCGACCCGCCCTTCCCCGGCACGCGCGGCAAGTCGGCGGCGCTGGTGCGCGAGGCCTACGTGAAGGCCCAGGAGTACCGGCGCAAGCTGGAGGCGGCCGGCGACGACGCCGAGAAGCGCCCGGACCGCGACCTGGACGCCGAGGCGCTGCTCGAGGTGCTGGACGGGCGGCGCATCGTGCAGCACCACACGCACCGGCACGACGACGTGCTGACCATCCTGCGGCTGCAGCAGGAGTTCGGGTGGCGCGTGGTGCTGCACCACGTGAGCGAGGCGTGGAAGGTGGCCGACGAGATCGCCGCCGCGGGCGTGCCCGTGTCGCTCATCCTGATCGACTCGCCGGGCGGCAAGCTCGAGGCGGCCGACTTCGACGCGCACAGCGCCGCCATCCTGGAGCAGGCCGGCGCGCTGGTAGCCATCCACACCGACGACTGGATCAACGACAGCCGCCTGTTCCTGCGCTGCGGCGCGATGGCGGTGCGCGCCGGCATGACGCGCGAGGGCGCACTGGCCGCGCTCACGCTGAACGGCGCGAAGATGCTCGACCTGTCCGACCGCGTGGGCTCGCTCACGCCCGGCAAGGACGCGGACTTCGTGCTGCTCTCGGGCGACCCCTTCTCGGTGTACACGCAGGTGCTGGCCACGTGGGTGGAGGGCGAGCAGGTGTTCGACCGCGCCAACGAGAAGGACCACCTCTGGGCCGAGGGCGGCTGGGGCGCGGGGCGGCCGCGCACCGGGCCCATCTGCTGCCTGGGCGAGGAGGACCGCTGATGCGCTCGTGGCTCGTGCTGCTGGCGCTGGCCGCCGGTGCGGCGGCGCAGGACCTGGTCGTGCGCGGCGACCTCGTCCTCACGATGGAGGGTGAGCCTCTCCACTCCGGCGTCGTCGTCGTGCACGAGGGCAGGATCGCCTTCGTGGGCCCGGAATCGACCTACCTGGCCCCTGCCGATGCACGGACGCTGCACGCCGCCGTCGTCATGCCCGGCCTCGTCGACGCGCATACCGTCGTCGGCCTCACCGGCTACCTGAACC
>Ga0209382_10007227_pt1 | contig 14200 bp, 20 predicted proteins | sample SoiMetdeltSBSDD5_FD_187599 | JGI IMG/M metagenome (GOLD analysis project Ga0209382, IMG submission 187599) | Bulk soil microbial communities from a Populus tree surrounding site in Tennessee, USA - Soil MetaG P. deltoides SBSDD5 (SPAdes) (version 2) | ecosystem: Environmental > Terrestrial >... | reverse complement strand
TGAGGATGGCGAGCGATAGGACGCCGAGAAGGAGGGCGAGGATTGCTAACGGCCAGTTCATGGCGCCCTTACGCCGAACGTGATTGAGGTGACTCGTCGCAAAGCGAACCATAGGTACATCGGAGCCGGCGCTCAAGATTCGGTCGGCAGCAGCGTTAAGGTGGACTTGCCCTCGTGACATTCCAGATGCGGCGACTTCGCCACTTCACCACGTGAACGCGATATGCAACCTTCCGAGCTGGGGCTGACACATGGCTGCCGTCTGTCCGAACACCAATCAACCGCGACGGCAGCAAGGCAACCACGCCGTGCTCTCTCATTCCTCACCAACCGAATATGCCAAACACCCATGACCCAAAATTGTTGGCACGACGCCGCGCCCGATACGCTGACGGAACAGAAGCAACAGTCCGATTCACAGGCTGTGTAGTCGAAGAATCTCCGACCAACTTCTTGGTGTCAGCTTGCGCCACGAGGGCGACCATCTGTGGTGGTGACAACGCTAAGCAACGCACTAGGAAGGCAGCGGTTGCCTGTGCACGCGAAAAGCCGTGCTGCTCCAACTTTTTGATGACGCTGTTGGTGTCTAGCACCAAGCTCTGCATAGATTGTCAGTCTACCATGCGTCGGTGCGTCCGCAAGGAAACGGCCGTCGGCAACCTCGCGGCCACGTTCTTTAACGAGCGAAAAGAGGCACGTTATTTTGGTCGAAACATTGTGAGGGGTGTGCGGAAGGCCGAGCTTGCACAGCAATCCCTCTGACTAGAGGGGGAACGGCGTCGGCCATGCGGCGTTTCCCAATATCGACAACAACCAACGAGGATGGTCATGATTAAGATTATCTGTGCCGCTAGTGCTGGCCTTGCACTCTTGAGCTCCGCAGCTCTTGCCGACTTCTACGTCGTCCAGGAGAAGTCGACCAAGGAGTGCAAGATCGTCGAAACACGGCCGACCGAAACGACTTGGATACAGGTCGGGCCGCTCGCATTCAAGACCCGTGACGAGGCCGAGAAGCAGATCAAGGTAATCTGCAAGAAGTAACGAACTATAGCTCGACACAAAGAGAACCCCGCATGTGCGGGGTTCTCTACGTATACGAGGGAGGATCGCCTAGTTCGGGCTCGGCGCTGGCTTGGTTACCGCGCCGCTGTCCGCGCGCATCGGAGAATTCGTGGTCCACGTATGACCGTAGAAGTAGTAGCCGAGGACGATGAAGAGGGCGACAGCGATCGCGATCGGCAACCAAATCGTGGCGCGCGTCTCTTCCGGATCCACCATCCGCGGTTCCGTCGTCGGAAGATCTCGGCGGAGACCCGCCTCGTGATAGGGGTCGTAGGTCATGATCTTTCTCCTTTCATCCCGAGCGCGCTGATTCAGGCTCGTCGGCGCGCAGCTGGCTCATCCTGCGGCTGATGGGGATTGTAGGGACCTGTCGAGTTGTCGAATGACATGGGCTGCAGGCGCGGCTGCGATTGCGCGTTTATCGACGCAATAGTGCCGAGCAGCAGCAACGTCATCAGGAGCAGGATGATGCTCGTCGATTTGGTGATCATGGTCGGGCCATAGCGACCAGTCCGATCGGGCTGACGCTCCTCTGGTTGCTGGTGACTGTGGAACGACAACCCCTGCGACCGTGCGGCGTTCCTGATCGCTCGCGCCGATGTGATGAGCATTGCAAAGGTGACGCTGGAACTTTGTCCCGCCGGGATCAAACGCTGTTGCTGGGTGTTGCAGAATTGTGAAGCGCACGGTCGGAACTACGGGATTTCACAAAGGGTTAACTCGTAATCACCTAAGCCTTAGTTCGAGATATCGCCACAAAGCCTGCCTATCGGCCCGCCCTTCGGGAGAAACGACAACGAGGAGCATGCGGAATGAGACTGCACCAGTTGCCGCTTGAGACTTGGATGGTCGTGAACGTCACGGAACCCAAGTGGGATGTCGTGTCTTTGCATGCTTCGCGCGATGCAGCGGAGAGTGAGCGCGATCAGCGAAACCGAGGTCTAACTGAGCCGCGCTTCAGCGCCTTCATTGCCTTCGAACCGGTTGCGGAGCGCATGGGCCGTCCGTGCGGCTGATACCACCTTTCTATCGAGACCCAGCGCTGCTTCTGCTTGTCGCTACCGCAGCGGCAACAGGGTTCTTTGCCGTGTACGTAACTCTGTAAGGAGCGCGTATAAGTGCGCGTTGCTCCTTGCGGAGAGCCGGAGTCAGGCGGAAATTTTTCTGTCGAGTCCGAGGTGTTTTTCGATCGTGCCGATGCGCTCAAGCGCGTGGTCGATCTCCTTGCGGTAGCCAAGGATGTTGTCGACTTTTTCGGTCAGGTCGTTGAGTTCGGTTCGGATGCTGTGTAGTTCGCGATCGATGTTGTCGAAGCGTTGGTCGTGATTTGTCAGGAGCGCATCTATCCTATCGAAGCGCTCGTCGTGCTTGTCCAAGCGCTCGTGCACGCGCCCGAACTCATCGAGCATCAAGCGGGTGAAGCGCTCAATATCCCGGGTGAAGCGCTCAATATCCGTTTGCGCCATATGCCTGCAGTATAGCACGTCACGCAATTGCTCTTAGACACGCGCACGCTCGCGGCGACCGCACAGCATGGGCGGCACTATCAATCCTCGACAACGCGAGTTGTCAGGGAGAGGACGCCGCTTTTTCCGAAGCCAAGTTGGCTCGCGACGGAGCTTGAAATGTCGAGCGAACGGCCGCGGACGAAAGGTCCGCGATCACGGATAACAACGTGGGCACTTCGGCCGCTGCGTGGATTGGTGACAAGCAACCGCGTGCCCATTGGAAGTGTGCGATGGGCTGCTACGTGAGGGGCGGCAGCCCTATAATGGCTGGCAACCATCGTCTCTGAGTGTGCGGAAAGCGGCATGCATGAAACGAGAAGTGCGAGACCTACGCGGACTTTCATTGTTTCCTCTTCTGGTAATGCGCGTAACTGCGTTTTCGGTGTGATGCCAGAACCGTAATCGGATGAGAGCGTTCCTTCGCCCAGATCCAAATTGGTTAAAGCATCCCCATTTTGGGGGAGCGTGAGTGGTAGAAGAGATGTCGGAAACGTTCGCGATGGCGTCGCCGATGGCACGAATGCCATCGCCTAGAGGATGTACAGAAAAAAGCAGTCACGCGCGGTTTTTAAGGAGCGGCAACAGCGTGCGGGTGAGCGCGGCTTGCGGGTAGGGCTTGGGTAGGACGGGTATATCCACAAATCTAGGCTCGATCTGGGATCGGCCATAGGCGGTAGCGAACACGAACGGCACGTTGCGCTCCGTTAACCGGTCGGCAACTGGCCAGACATCCTCTGCGCCCAGATTGCAGTCGAGGACTGCGCCGTCGAGTTGGGGTGAAGAAGCAATGAGCAAGAGTGCCGCTGCAACGCTTCCGGCCGGCCCGAGGGGAGCGCACCCAAGCTCAACGAGCATGTCTTTAAGCATCATGCCGATGAGCGGGTCATCCTCGACGATAAGAACTTGCCAGGAACGGTCCTCCGCAGGCACTTCCAGAAGCCCCTCGCGATCGCGGTCGGTATTTTCTTTTAACCCATTGCAGACCCGCGCGTTCCGAGACTAGGTTCGCGCAAACGCAAGCAGGGAAGCGGGATGCCTCTAGGGCGCACTGGCCGGCAGTACTCGTTGCGCACGCACCTCATTGTCTTCGGGGCATTAATCCTGATCCCGGCGATGGCGCTTGCGGGCATCCTGCTTGCGCGGTCAGCGGGTCTCGAGCGCGCGCGTCTAGAGGCGCAGCTCATTCAAGTGGCTGACGATCTCGCCGATGATATTGACCGCGATATCACGCGGGATACCGCGCTTCTGCAGACCCTCGCCACGCTGTCCTCCTTTAGAAATGAGGACTGGCCTCTCTTTTACACAGAGGCCAAGGCAGCGCTTCAAGGCCGGGCCTACGTCGTGCTCATAGACCGCTCGATGCGCCAGCTCGTCAACACGTATGTGCCGTACGGATCGCAGCCCGACTCTACCGGAGACCCCGACACTGCACGGCGCATGATCGCAAGCAAGCAGGCTGACGTATCCGACCTGTTCGTTAGCCTCGTCGCGAAGAAGCCGGTCTACAACGTAAATATTCCCATCGTTCGCGATGGCGAAGTCCGCTACATCCTCCATTTGGGACGCCTCACCGACGATCTCCTCACCATTCTGCGGGGACAAAAATTGGGACCCGAGTGGCTTACGACCGTCCTCGATCGGAAAGCCGTTATTCTCGCTCGCTCGCGCGACCATGAGCGATTCGTTGGCAAAGCGTACCCTCAGTTAGCGCAGGATGTGACGGTGTCCCGCCGCGGACTTGTGAAAGGGACGGGCTTCGATGGTGAGGAGATGTTGCGGGCCGTGGTGCACTCCCCGTTTTCGGGTTGGTTCATGACCGCGGGGGTTCCGCTCGAGGTTGCCGAGGCCCCGCTGCGCAGGAACGTCTGGCTATGGGGTCTCTCCTGTGCGGGCATTCTAATTGCGGCCGCGGCGCTCGCTTGGCTGTTAGGGCGCGCGATGGCGAAGCCGATGGAGCATGCAGCGTTAGCGGCGGCAGCCCTTGGACGAAGAGAACCCATACTGCCGCTGTCCTCGTCACTGTCGGAGGCGAATACGATCACCAAGGCGCTTGAGAACGCGAGCGCGGAACTTACGCAGCACGGGAAGCACCAGCAGCTGCTCCTCGGCGAGCTGACGCACCGCGGCAAGAACATGCTCAGCGTCGTGCAAGCGATCGTGATGCGGACGCTCACTGGCGAGCGGCCGCTGCAGGAAGCGCGCGATGCGCTTCTGGCTCGCTTGCATGCGCTCGGTCGCGTGCAAGAACTTCTCATGCGGACGGATTGGAAAGGAGCACCGCTGAAAGATATCATTGCCGTCGAGCTTGAGCCGTTCGCGGATCGCGTTGGAGTGGAAGGTCCGGATATCATTATTGATGGAAAGATGGTGCAGACTTTCGCGCTCGTCTTGCATGAGCTGGCGACCAACGCATCGAAGCACGGCGCTTTGACCATTCAGAACGGCAGAGTCTTGATACGTTGGTCAGTAACTGGTTCGGGAGACGCAGCGCGTTTCCACTTCCGCTGGGAGGAGCGAGGTGGCCCCCTGGCCGCACCTTCTACGCGCAAGGGCTTTGGGACAATGCTCCTGGAAGGTGCCTTCCCGGCGGACCCGGCCGTGAAGCCGCGCCTTAGCTACGAGGCTGAAGGTTTCGTCTACGAGGTCGAGATGCCGCTGAACATGGTGCGCAGTATTTAGCGGTTCGGCGGTGCCGAGCTACAAGATTGCCACCCCCTCCGGCGCGATTACCGACGAAGATGCTTTGCGATGCAAGTAGGAAGGATCTTAGCGCCAGCTGGGGTAATCCGATCCCGGCCTCCCGCTACCCTTGAGCTGGGATTGATTCGTCCCGATAGGGCACACTTATGATCGATCATCGGCCGGGCACACATTCTGTCATGCGGGGCAGCTGTCCCGCTCTCCAACGGAGCTGGCGCCCAACTTTCATCCTGGAAGCGGCGGGTTCTAGCATGCGCAGCGGCATCGCGCGCAAAATCACAATGGGAGATCACTGGATGAACGGGAGCCGGGGCAGGGACCCGAGACCGCAGCGAAGACCGCCACCGGCCGGCCGCACCACTGCCATGCATCGTCAGCGCCAGAACGGGGCAGGCAACGCGCACCAAAATTACGAACGGTACTTGGCGCTTGCCCGCGAGGCGATGTCGAATGGCGATAGGATCGAAGCCGAGAACTTCTACCAGCACGCCGAGCACTATTTTCGAGTGATGCGAGACCGAACGAACTGACGTGGCGGAAGAATGATGGGAAAGAAGGGACGAGATCGGGGCTCAAGGCGGCGTGAGTTTGACGATGACGATTCGTTCGGCGCGCGTGCTGGACGCTACGAGCCGCCGCGGCAAGCATTCCGAAGAACACCCCGCCAAGATGCGGCCCCGAGCGGCCCCCCGGTCGACGCCACGGTCAAATGGTTCAATGAAGAGAAGGGATTCGGTTTCGTTGAGCTGGGGGATGGCTCGGGTGATGCGTTCCTGCACATTGGCGTCCTGCAAAGCGCCGGGCACGATGTCGTGGCTCCGGAGACCAAGCTCCGCGTCCAGGTCGGTCAGGGCGAGAAGGGTCGCCAGGTGACCGCGGTTCTCGAGGTCGATGCAAGCGGAGTCGACGCGGGGGAACAATCGAGCCGGCGTTCACAGGTGGCATCGAAGCGCGAGCGTGTAAATCCGAGCACTGCGTCCGCAGTCGAAGGCACGGTGAAGTGGTTCAGCGCCGATAAGGGCTTCGGCTTTGCCGTCGCCGAGGACGGTGACAAGGATGTCTTCATCCACATCTCTGTCGTCGAGAAGGCAGGGATACGCGTGCTTGCTGAGCGTCAGCGAGTGGCGATGCAGGTCGTCAAGACGCAGAAGGGACGCGAGGCGATTTCGCTTACGCTGATGGGCTAGCATCCTTCGAGACTGCGACTGCGCGGCTCACAACATTAGATCGGGAGGAGTGGCGGCGACGTTATGCCGCTTGCCAATTGTCGTTGCCCGTATGAATAGTCTTCTCGCGCCCCAAGTGAGGAGAACCATGGCCAAGAATGGATTGTCTCTCGACGATGTTGTCGTCCACCTCTTGCATCGCGTGTCGCAGCGCGCGGATGATATGTTCGCCAAGGAGGTCGAGGTGACTGGCCTGACCCCTCGGCAATTTGCCGTATTATTGGCAGTCGCACTCGACGACGACCCCTCGCAGACTGATGTCGTTGAGAGCACCGGCATCGATCGATCGACTGTCGCGGAGATGATCCGGCGGATGGTCAAAAAGGGCCTGCTGCAGCGTCGGCGCAGTCGCCTCGACGCGCGCGCCTACGTGCTGCGGCTAACAGAGGCGGGCGAACGCGCTCTCAAAAGCTCCGAGCCTCAAGCGCAACGGGCCGGTACAGCGGTTCTAGCAAGCTTGGGTAGCGAGCGCCGCAAGACCTTCGTCGAAGCTCTGAAGGCGATTGCTAGTTCGTGAACTTCAACGAGAGCGTGCGGCGACCGCGTACGGTCAGGTGCGGTGCGCGGCTATACTTGCTGGCGGGTTCCGCACCGCTTGCCATGTTCCGCTCTTAGCTCGCGGGATACGGCGGTCGCCAGCGAGCGTACTTTTTCGTAGTGAGCTGGCTGCAATAAAGCTGTCGCCGCCGTCGTATCGTCGACAGCACGCTTGAGCTCACCGCAGGTCAATTTCTTTCGCAGCACGCGATAGGCAAAGAGCCGCGTGCCGTCTGCGTAGCCATCCGCGGATTGTGGTTGCCCAATCCAATCACGCTTCGGGTCGTCGACCAAGACCCTCAACTGCACCGCACATTGTTGCGGAGTTTGGCAAGTGCTTTCGGTGGGCCCGGCGAGTGATGCGGTCTCGTTGTCGTCGTTCGCCGTGAACAAGGAGAACTCGCCCGAGGAGGTGCATCCCGAGAGGAGAAGAAGGCCGGTCAGTGCGGCCGCGCAGACGCCTGGGAAACTCAAGGACATTGGCAAGCTATATCACTCACAATCCGTATCTGTGTGGCCTAGCGGACACGGAGTTTGGAGAGAAGTTTGACGGGATTGAGGGGAGCTGCCGCGGTGGATGGCGGGAGAACTCCGCAGGGTGAGCGCAAGGCCGGAAGGTTCAGGTGAGGCCCGCAGCAGCTTGTGCGCGACCTGCAGAGAGTGAGGTCAATCCAAGCGGCCAACGAGCACAAGGTGACTGGCGCCTACTCTGGGGAGGCGATGTCAGGACCACTGCCGGTACCGATGGTAGCTGCCGGCGTGCCCGGTCGGTCACTCGCTGCTTCGACCAGGGGTTCGATAGACGAAGTGGGCGGCACAATCGCAGCCACCAAGGCGGCAGTCAGACACGCCGCCGCCAATCCGGCTGCCAAGCACGCGCGCATTCATTCCTCCTTATCTTGCTGAAGCCAAAGGTTGTGCGCTGACATTCACGGCGTGAATGCCACGGCGTCGGGTCACCGAAGTCCGTAAGTCCTTGCGCACTAAATAGGGCATAGCGCATGTGCGAAAAGACCCCTCACGGACGAGTGACGCGCGGTGACTGTTATTGATCTGGAGAGACCGGCCACGCTGCTGATACAGAAGAATGGCCAAGTATGGCGCTGCGTATTGAGAAATGCGTTACGGTAGGATGACCTATGTCGACCAAGTCGCAGTCCGGATGCTCGCTTTGTGGCACCCTCGGTGGCGGCGTTAAAGAAATAACCTACGGGGTTTTTGCATCCTTCGCCGATGGAACCTGCTCTGGCTTGGGCGATCGCAACCACCATCTCTCATAGCGTGTGAGGCACGTCGAGCTGCACGTCTTCGCTCCTGTATCTTCGTGCGTGTGCCAGATGCCGCCTGAAAACGGGCTTCGGCATACAAAGCACCGATCAGGATGAGCAGCGTGGTATTGACGTGGATTGCAGGTAAGCCGGCCACTGGAAGACATCCGCTGTCCTTTCGCGTCGGCTAGATGTACTTGATTCGAAAAATGAAGGTTGCAGAGGCGGTAGCCACTGAACGAAAAAGCCCCGCGGGGTAAGCGCGGGGCAGGGAAGAGGAGGTCAATACTCCTCAGCGAGCATGACAGTGAGGACACGCAGCGTCTTCTTGGGGTCGGTCGGGTCCTCGGACCCGAATTCTCCCGCGAGATCGTAGTAATCGATCTTCCAGAAGATCTTCTCGCCCTCGAGCTCGAACGAGCCGAAGTCGTGCTCGCCGTGCGGATCGTTGTCCGCGTTGAAGTCGTCGAAGGCCATCACTTTGACGAGCGCCTTTCCAACGAACTCCGAGCCTTTGGCGTTCAGGCCAGCCGTCATATGGACTCGGCCGCTCGCCAGACCCTTGCGGAATTTGTCGTTGAGTTCCGCGATGCGCGTTGCGCGCGACTGCTTCGTCATCGAACATCTCCGTCTTGCTGGCGATGCTCGAACAGCCGAGCACCGCAGTGCGGGACGGAGGGCTCTTGAAAGTGTAGCTCTCTTTCAGAAGGTTGCGGCGGGGTCGGTATCCTTAGTGAGTGCAAAGCTTTTCATCCGATCTCGGATGGAACCGTAGGCTGTTAGATGCGTTGTCCGATCGGGGCGCGGAGAACCCCATGTCGAAGTATCTTAACGATCTCATCAAGGCGCTTCAGGCAGAAGCCCAGGAACACCAGGCACTCCTCAAGGATCACGCCGCGCCAGCAAGCCGCCGCTTTCGTCATGACACTGGTCACGTAGATCGACTATTGCAGCGCATCAAAACTCTGCAAGAGCTTCAAGTGAGTGAAGCGAGGCGCCACCGCAACCTTTTGCGCAGTGCTGTTGCGAACAGCCAGCGGCGAGAATCTTCTCGGCAATCCCAATCCCAGGGAGACGCAAGTCCGGCGGGCAACAGGTGAGCGCTGGGGCGGGGGCAGTCCGAGTTGAGTCGGCGTGCGACGAAATCGCATGTGGGACGCCCTTCACATTACAAATCGGCTCGCGACTTGCGCGGGCCTTCTTGTTGGCGACGTTGGACTACGGTCGGCAAAGGGAAAGAGTTGCAGGTCAGTGAGTTCTCGAGCTGGCGTCGCCACGAAGGATAAGGCACCACGCAGGATCGTCCAGATCGAGACGTCTGCAGCGGTTGTGCCAATCATTGATGTCATAAATTAGTTTCGTGCCCGTCGCGTCCCGCTGTACGCTTACGACCAGCCCACACTCGGGACACGTGATGGTCTTGGCTGGCATAGCCTGAAACGTCCCTCCCCGTCAGAGGACGGCCCGGGACCCTACTGAAATGGGCGACGAACGGGATCCCCCTTTTGGGGGAGAGGTGTGCTGTGCGTCCTGTAGCAGGACTGACCGGCTAGGGCATCGTCAGGGAACAAACGACCATCATCGGTGTTTGATTGGTAACCTCAACATTTTCCGCGCTTTTTCCATGGACGTACGCATTGGAGCACCCACATGTCCGACAGCGAGAGACGCCTGCTGGAAGCTGAGCGAGCCTTGTATCGCCTCGAACTACAAGTTGAGCAGCACCAGGTGCATGTCGCAGAGCTCGGCGCGCATCCTTGCGAGGCGGAAAAAGCCTACGCTGTCCTCAACGGGCTGAGGACTGAACTGGAGCGGCAGCGAAAATACTGTGAGCTACTTGCGAAGGCCGTTCCGGTTCGCGCTGATGAGATGAACGGTTGGCGCGTCGCCTAGGCTTCGATGCCGTGGCGCGGTCTAGTGTGCGTTGCTCAAAGTGCTCAGAGCGCTACGGCACCACTCGGCGGGCAAATTATTTCCTTCCGCCTCTGCCGTACCGAATTTGCGATGTAGATCAGACCTGCTCTGTTGGGGGAGGGCGGTCAGATGAAGCGAGGCACACGCCTAGTATGGGCGACATCCGCGCTAGCACTTCTGCTCTATGCGGCAGGTCCCGTCATTGCTGCTTTCCTCGAGGTCGGGGATCGGTGGGGTCCCAAGATCTATCCTCGGTGGTACCACCAGACGCTGTACAGTTTGGCGTGGAAATTGGGTACCCATCGCGAGCAGAAGCCACGGGTCGGATTCTGGTCCAAAGAAGAGTATCGGCCATGGTTTTACGGCGTGTACAGCAAGAAGCAGGATCTTGGGTACTACGGGCCGATTCTTGAGCAGTGGGAAAAGGACCCACGTCGGCCCATCGAGGACATGCAAAAGACGAAGCGTTGAGTCGGACGGTGCCGCCGAGGCTGTGAACGATGAACCTCTCATCGGTTGGGAACCCTGCATGGGAGACGGTACGGGGCGTGCGATTTGCGATGCTCCGTGGCTCCGTGCTCGTACCGGTTTTGATCACCCATGCTGCGGTCGCGGGTATCGAACCACCGACGTCCGGAGTCGGTGGGCATCTCACCTGCTTCAATAAGCACAGGGACGCATTCGAGCAGATTGCGAGTGCCAAGCACGAGCGGCAACCGCTCGCAGAAGCCGGAATGCTGATCGTGGACGTCGGCGATCTCAAGTTCCGTTCACGATGAGACGGTGTTTTGTCATCGCGGTTGTCAGTAACTTCATTGAGCCGGGCAGGACCATCTTTTAATTTTGCGTAGGACCGCTTTTCGGGGAAGGACGGTGATCCGGGTTCCGGTTGTGAGTGTGCTTGGTCGATATGGACCGCTGGCGCTTTGCTTCGGCTCGCGCTTCGAGGCGGTCGAGTCTGGCGAGGAGGTGTTTGATGTTCGCAGGAAGCTCCTCGTCGGCAATATCTTGGGTAGCCCAGCGCAGTGTCTCGCCGACGCGCTCGAGAAAGTAGATGTTCTCGATCCTAGCGGTGTATTTGGGCTTGTCCATTTGCGTACCTAATGCAGGAAGCGCGATCAGCGTTCCGCGGTCGTGTGTTCGGGAAAACCACGGCAAAGACAAAGCCTGCGATTGCCCATGAGGCACTTGTACACGGGAGTGCGAGGATCGCGAGCGCGGGCTTGAGTGCAGAATCTGGGCTTTGTTGCATCCACGCCACGCGGATGGGGGACCTAATCTACGGCGAGACGACCGACGTGCCACTTCCCCTTTTTGGGGGAGGCTGGTTGCGATGGTAATGGGTTTGCTACTTCATGAACCGGAGCCAGTCTGAGGCAAATAGCGCGAGAGCCGCAACGAGTAGTGCGGCTCCGCCCAAAGACAAAATCGTCCAACGCCGCGCCGGGCTCGCTTTCGCCGTTCGAGCGGTTCGACGTCGGCTGAGCGTGTAGCGTTCACTGTCGCCTGGACGAGTTGGGGGCGTGCATGTTGGGCAGGGCACCTGATTGCCGCGCAGTACGACAAGCTGTGCTCCGCTACAGGTCGGACAACGGTCGGCGTCTATCGTCATCGCGGGAGAATACTGTCTCGATTGGCTTTCTTGAGGCGCGCGGTGACGCATCAGTTCGGAGCACCTCGGCCTTGCGCGCGGCCCTTCCTGTCCACAGCCTGAAGTGACGTGCCTCCGGCCGTCGCTGAATGGTCACCTTTTGCGGAGACGATGAGCGCCTCCGCACTTCCATGCGGGAGAGGCTGCCGGTCGCCGCACCTGTATGCGTATCAGCGGCGCCGGCAGCGGCCGATTGCGTCTCGCACATGAGGTAATCGCGTGTGACGCAGACCCGCCGCGCCCTTGCGAATCTATCCATGATGCTTACCTATTAACTGCGCGTCATGCGGGGCGCTGGTCCCCAGCATTCCCGAAAGGGCTGGCGCCCACTCTTCTTCTCCCAATTCCATGAGTGCTTGCCGCACTCCTGCAAGAAGTATGGATAGCAGAGAGTCGACGTAATCAGTTCGCTGAGAGCGGCTTTGCTGATCGATGCATTCGCGTTGGCGAGGGGCATCCTGACGGCCTGCCTAGCGGACTCTTGGTCAAGGGCGCCAATATCGATGCGTTGAAACAGCCGCTCCGAATACCCTCTTGCCGCTCCCATTTGACCAACGACCTGAGGCAGGCCCCCGCATGTGCGCCGCCTCAAGAATGGCATTCCCAGCGTGCACCAGCTGGGTGGCGAGGAAATGCGGTCGCTGCGGGCCCTCAAGCGAATGGATGGAGCGAGCCGCTACGTGTTCATGACCGAGCGCGGCGCACCCATGACCCCAGCTGGCTTTCGCAAGATGCTGTCCCGCCTCGCTGTCAGCGCCACGTTCCAGTTCTCCGTCTACCCGCACATGCTCAGGCATGCGTGTGGGTTCAAGCTCGCCAATGACGGCAGGGACACGCGAGCCCTGCAGCACTACCTCGGCCACAAGAACATCATGCACACCGTGCGGTACACCGAGCTGACACCTGATCGGTTCAAGGGCTTCTGGGAAGATTGAAGAAGGCCCGTCGTCGGTGGGCGGGCAGTAGGTGTCCGTAGAACCTCAGAAAGCTGACGGACTCGCTGCGGTGCGGAAGTGGTCGGCTTGGTGCCAAAAGGGCACCGGCACATTAGTCCAATGCCTGAAAGCGGACGTTCGGCACGGAGGTCGTGCGCCAAGCCTATCCCAGCTCACGCATCTCCGCCCGCGCCTGCTCTAGCCAGAAGCACATGCCCATCTCGCGGTACATAGCCGTCGCGGTGGTGAGGTGCTCCTGAGCCTCCTGCCTCTTGCCGGTGCGCCAGTAGAGTCTGCCAAGTCCGCGGTGGCAATGGGCTACCAGCGGGCGCATGCCGCGCGGCTCGGCGACCGCCAACGCCTGGCGGTAGTGGATCTCACCGCTCTCGCCGTCGAACCGGTCGGGATGGGTCGCGATGTCACCGAGCAGGTGCAGCGCAAGGGCCGCGAACCCGAGCTGACCCGGAAGGGATTTGACCACACGACCGCCCAAGCGTCGCGCATCGTCGAGCTGGCCCAGCATTAGACAGGCGCGACCCAGCGCATAGTCGGCCCAGCCGCGACTGCCGACGATGCCTACCGCGCGACGCTATTGACCCAAATTCACCGTAGCCGGGTACTGATCGCTGCGATGCAGCAAGAAGGCCCTAGTCGTCTGAGGAAATCCTGATTTTCTCGGCGCAATCATTGACCGCGACATCCAGCGAAGAGCAAACCTCAATGTCCAGTGGTCGCTGGAGCATTTTTGGAGCAAACGGGAGGAATTCGGTCCCATGACTTCGCAGCTCATACTTACCCGCCGTCAACTCATTGCCGCGGGCATTGTTGGCGCCGCCACGCTGCCGCTCGCTAACCTTGGCCGCGCGCAGGCCTGGCCGTCGAAGCCCATCAAAATTATCTGTGGCTATCCGCCGGGTGGGGCCACCGATCTCTTCGCACGCGCCTATGGGGAGCACATCCAACAGCGCACTGGCCAGCCGGTGCTAGTTGAGAATAAGGCGGGTGCGGGAGGCATCATTGCCGCGCAGGCGGTTAAGGCCGCCGAACCTGACGGCTACACGCTGATGTTCACGATCGGGACCACCATGATCCAGAACCGCGTGCTCTACAAGACGCTGCCGTATGATCCCGACAAGGACTTCGTGCTCATCTCATCCATGTCGGCCGGCCAGCTGCCGTTCGTGGTGCACAAGTCGACAGGCGCAGAAACGCTCAAGGACTTCTTCGAGTGGGCGCGGAAGAACAAGGCGACTTACGGTACTTACGCAGCCGGGTCCTACGCCCACATCGCCATTGTTGAACTTAATAAGCATTTCGGCACAAACGTCGAGGCGGTGCACTACCGGGGCGAGGCACCCATGTGGCAGGACTTTAATGCGGGCGTCATTCAGGCTGCTTC
>Ga0209382_10007226_pt1 | contig 14201 bp, 12 predicted proteins | sample SoiMetdeltSBSDD5_FD_187599 | JGI IMG/M metagenome (GOLD analysis project Ga0209382, IMG submission 187599) | Bulk soil microbial communities from a Populus tree surrounding site in Tennessee, USA - Soil MetaG P. deltoides SBSDD5 (SPAdes) (version 2) | ecosystem: Environmental > Terrestrial >... | reverse complement strand
CGTCCAACGTACACACCCCCGACGATCTTCCCCTGGCGATACAGTTTGCGCTCGATCCGAAATTCCAGTTCGCGCGTCAACTGCATGAAATACAACATGTCAATGAGGGTTTTATCGGGCGGTAGGACCGTGGGCCGGGCAGTCTCCTGCGCAACGATGTTGGGATTCAAAGTTTTCATGAATTGCTCTTAAAAGGGTGTTGGCTAAAGACTTTTATTCCAACCGTCACCTGCGTCGTAAAAGTGACGATAACCGATTCACGCTAGTGTTTTCAAGCGCCGAACCGGGGTGTGCGTCCCCCATACTTCTCCAGTTTTTTGAGATCAAAAGGCTCGTGTTCGGGATTGCGGTCAAATCCCCGATAGACCGCATGACACGAGTAACACACGGTTACACTTCCTACCAGCGCGTAAATAAGCAGATCAATCAGTGCCGTACCCACAAGCGCCGCCATCGCGTAGAACGCCTGCCGGTGGTTGAAGAAGTAAGTACTGACGAGAATTCCAACGACGACAATGCCCAGCCCTAACTGGCGGTTGAAGTCTTTCTGAATGTAAAGGTTTTCATGGCCGCACGCGACGCACTGCGTCACTTTCTTCCATTGGGACAAACTTGCCGGAATCCTGACCTCCTGTTGTAATTTGCAGGCGGGACAAACCGCGGAACTGACCGGATCAGGAGGAATGCCGATTTCTGCCTCACAGCCTCGGCACTTGAACTGTATAATGGTACCCATGAAACCCTTGATTCTACTGCTGTTGTTTGCGGTATCGGTCGAAGCTCAAACGCTTCCCGAAATCGCCCGAAAAGAACGCGAGCGTCAGGCAAAAGTAAAAAGCGTCCACGTGTTTACAAACGATGACGCCAAAACCGCGCCAAGTCGACCCGCAGAAGCCGCAACGCCGCAGCAGGGCACCCAGGCCAAGCCTGCCGAGACGCCGGCAGCTGCGGCCAAGCCAGCCGAAATAGTCGTCGTGCCGAATCCTCGCGTCCGGAAATACAACGAAGACCTGGCACGGCTAAGAGCCAGAGTCGTTCAACTCAACGATCAGAGCACGTCGCTGCAACTTCAACTGGTCGATCTAAAAAATCAGTTTCTCGCTCCCGTCACCGATACCATCACGCGCAGTCAAACCCAGACCAAAATCGAACAGATGCAGCAGCAATTGGTTGCTACGGAAAGTGAACTGGTAGAAACGCGAAGGGCGATACAGGTGATGGAAGCGCAGGGACCGCCTAAGCTCTAAAGATTGACACTATTTTCAGATCGCGAACAACGGAGATTGCACAAATCCGCAATGCAAATAGAAGATTCGAAATCCCAAGATTTACATGTAGATTTTGGGATTTCGAATCTTCTATTTGCATTGCGGATTTGTGCAATCTCCGTTGTTCGCGATCTGAAAATAGTGTCAATTTACATCAGCTCAGCCATGATCTTCGTAAGATCCGCTTCTGTCGGGCGGACCTGAGCCTCCGGCAGAGTCGCCAGCGGCGCATCGACCATGTTCTGCTGCGTAATGAAATCTTTCTTTTCTTCGTTGATATAGATCAAACCGGTCAGGAACTCGCCCGAGTCCTGCGCCTTTCTCAAACTATTCAACGCTTCGCCTTTGTTCCGCGGATCGTAACCGTGATCGGTCTTGCGGAGCCGAATGTGCGAACCATCGTGTAATTCAACATCGGTGGTTTCACCTTCTTTGTAATCCACGCCGATCTGCTCGAAGAACGGCACGAACGAGATCTCATGCAACAGTTCTTCGTGTTCCTTCGCGTACTTGTAGCTCTTCGTCGACCCGTCGTGATTGTTAAACGTCACGCAGGGGCTGATGATGTCGAACATCGATGTTCCACGATGGCCGAGCGAAGCCTTCAGCAAAGCAACGAGTTGTTTCGGATCGCCGGCGAAGGATCGCGCGACAAAGTTGCATCCAAGCTCGATAGCCATTGCGCAGACATCGATTGCGGGCAGTTCGTTGACGACGCCCTTCTTTGCCTTCGATCCGTAGTCGGCTGTTGCCGAAAACTGACCTTTGGTCAGGCCGTACACGCCGTTGTTCTCGATGATGTAAATCATCGGAACGTTGCGGCGAAGCAGATGGACGAATTGCCCCATTCCGATCGAAGCGGTATCGCCGTCGCCGCTGACTCCAATCGTCAGCAGCTCGCGATTGGCCAGCATCGCTCCGGTTGAAATCGCAGGCATGCGGCCATGAACGCCGTTAAAGCCGTGCGACTTGCCGAGAAAATAGGCCGGTGTCTTCGATGAGCAGCCGATGCCGCTCATTTTGGCAACGCGATACGGATCCACTCCGTATTCGTAAAACGCTTTGATGATCTGCGAAGTGATGGCGTCGTGGCCGCAGCCGGCGCACAGAGTCGAATCACTGCCTTTGTATTCGTTGATCGTGTATCCCAGCCGATTAACGTTTTTGGGTGGGGCCGGTGGTTGCATCGTTGTAGACATTTATTTCTTTTCCCCTTTCTCGGCTGAGATGAGTTCATCCGTAACGAAACGGGCGTCGAGCGGTATGCCGCTGTAGTGACGAATGCTGCGAACCTTTCCGACCAGTTCGGCCGGCAGTTCCAGCTTGATCAGCATCTCCATTTGCCCGTCACGGTTCTGTTCCACGACATACACTCGATCGTGTTTCTTGACGAATTCGACGAGGTCGTCGGTGAAGGGAAGAGCTCGAAGCCGGTAATAACTGACTGGCGTGTTGTACTCCTTCGTCAGCTGATCTCTGGATTCGATGATCGCCCAATGCGTGGTTCCAAAGGCGATAACACCAACCTTCGCTCCCGGCGCATTAATGATCTCAGGCTGAGGAACATGCTTGCGAGCGCCGTCGAATTTCTTATTGAGGCGATCCATGTTGTTCTTGTAGTCGTCGGGACGTTCGCTGTACGCGGCCTTGTCGTTATGACCGCTTCCGCGCGTGAAATAAGAAGCCGCGGGATGCTTCGTGCCGGGCAGCGTGCGATAACCGATGGCGTCGCCGTCGACGTCCGCGTAACGTTTGAAACTCCCAAGCCGTTCGAGATCCTCGGCGGTCAGCACCTTGCCGCGATCCAGTTTCTTTGTCGGGAACTTGAACGGATCAGACATCCAATTGTTCATTCCGAGATCGAGATCCGTCATGACAAAGACCGGCGTCTGGAACCGTTCAGCGAGATCGAATGCTTCGATTGCCATATCGAAACATTCCGACATGCTGGACGGAATCAGCATCAAGTGCTTGGTGTCACCGTGCGAGCAGAAGTATATCGACAGGATGTCGGACTGCTGCGTGCGCGTGGGAAGACCCGTGCTGGGTCCAACGCGGGTGACGTCGAAGATCACGACGGGAATCTCGCCGTAATATGCGAGGCCGACGAATTCCTGCATCAGCGAGATGCCGGGTCCGGCGGTCGAAGTCATCGAGCGCGCGCCTGCCCAGCCGGCGCCGATCGCCATACCGACCGCAGCGAGTTCGTCTTCCGCTTGAACGATGGCAAATGTTGCCTTGCCGTCCGCCGCCATTCGGTAGTCATACATGTAGTCGGTCAGCGTTTCACAAAGGCTGGATGAGGGCGTGATCGGATACCAGGTAGCGACCGTCACTCCGGCAAACATGCATCCCAGAGCGGATGCCGCATTTCCGTCGATGATGATCTTCCCCTTCGTCGCCTCCATCCGTTCACATCGATACGGAACGAGGTTGCGATCGAAATTCTCCTGCGCGAACTTGCGGCCGATATCGAGCGCCTGCTTATTCAACGCGACAGCTTTGGCCTTGCCCTTGAACTGCTTTGTGAGGGCAATCTCCATCTCGGCATGATCGATATCGAGAAGGTGTCCGACAACACCGACGTAAATCATGTTCGCCAGCAACTTGCGAAGCCGCGAATCCGGCGTTATTTCCGTTGCGAGCTTGGCGAACGGGACCGGGAAGAACATGACGTCCTTCCGCAACTGATTCAGGCGCAGCGTTTCTTCGTAAACGACAATCCGGTTCGGATCTATCGTCAAAACGTCTTCACGCGCCGTTTCAGGATTCATCGCGACGAGGAAATCGATTTCCTTGCGTCGCGCGATCCATCCATCCTTGTTTGCGCGAATCGTAAACCATGTGGGCAGACCGGCGATGTTGGATGGGAAGAGGTTCTTGCCGCTGACGGGAATCCCCATCTGAAAAATAGATCGCATCAGGACACTGTTTGAAGACTGACTTCCGGAGCCATTAACGGTTGCAACCTGGATACTGAAGTCGTTGACGACGGGAGCGACCTTTTCCCTTCGTTCGTCCTCAACCAATGTTGCCTGCGGGGACTTTTCTGACACCTTCTGACTCTCCTTTCTAAACTCGAATCTCCTTGATTTTGCGGAGTTTCCTTATAATGACCAAACGACGTAGTATACCAGATGACAAATCGTTTTGAGTTATGAGTAATGAGTTGGAACATCCGAACTCATTACTCATTATTCAAAACCCTGCTCCTGACCTCTATTATCGCTCTCGCGCATCGATCAACGTTGCCAGGTGCTTGCGGATATACCGCATAAACAGAATGGCGCGATCCTCGGCAAGGAACGTTGCCGTTCCAACTTCTTCAATCGGAACGGGAAAGCGGAAACCACACTCCGTCTCGTACCAAAGCTGGCCATCTCGATAGAAACTGAAACGCACCTTTTGGTTGTTCATGATCATCTCTTTGAGCGTACGCATGCTAATCCTCCTGGGTTTTGTGAAAAGCGTTTAGAGAGAAATGGGACCCGAGCGGGTCAGGCGGTCAGGCAGTCCGAGGAGTGAGTTGAGAAGTTCCTCCGGTTCGGCGCCAGGCCGCCTCACCGTCTGGATGGAAACGATTCATCATGTGGAAAGGGTATCCGGGAACGGGGGAAACGATCAATGGTTAATGTTCAATTGTCAGTTGTCATTTAAGGTGCGCGCTTCGCGCGAGCAATTTGCTTTATAAAGAAAAACAATCCGCGCGAAGCGCGCACCTTAGATGACAACTGACAATTGAACATTAACCATTGACGTTTCCCCCGTTCCCGTTTTACGCCTTTGTCTTAGCGCTGATTTGTAGGTCGTAGCCGTTGGGTGTTGTCGTGTGATAGCTCTTGTAATTTGCGGTGTGGATGTCTCCGCCTCCGCCCGTATCGACGCGGGCGTTGAGGCCGCGCTTCATAAGGGCGTCGTTCACCTTGTCCGGATCGAAGTTCAGAATTCCGAAGGCGATGTGACCCATCGAAGCGCGACGCACCAGCGGCCCGTTGGGATCCTGCCCGCGGCCGCCTCTCAATCCACCCGGAGCGTTCGCATTGCCGCCGCGAATAATGAGGCCACCGATTTCCGGCGATACAGTTGTTTCATCCTGGCTTCCTTCGTCACCGCCTGGAATCCAGCCCATCAACGCTCTGTAGAACGCCACGGACTCTTTGTAGCTGGTCACGCCGAAAGAAATGTGATCGAGGTACACGGTCTGCCAGCCGGTCGGCTCGAACGGTGGCTTTACGCCAAGCTCAGCATTTGCCGGCTTCGTTCGGCGATTCTTCTTGTTGCCATTGCTGATCTGAAGATCAAACCCATCGGGATCCTTCACATGGAAGCTGTAGAAATCCGTTTTCGGATCGTGATCGGCGACAGGATTTAAGTTGCGGCTCTTCAGTTCTGCCTCAACTTTCTTGGTGTCCCACGGAGTGATGCCCCAGCAGAAGTTGTCCCATACGGCACGAGCAGGCGCGTTGCCGCGACCAACGCCGCCGCGTCCGCCAGCGCCGCCACGACCGCCGCGCGCTTCAGCGTTGGCTGGCGGTGCGGGAGGAGGTGTCGCGGGAGCCGGTGGCGCCGGTGGAACGACCAGGCCGCCGCGTATTCTGACGCTACCAACGTTGCCCATGTCCAGTACGGCCAACTTTCCGTCGTAGCTGCGGACTTTCCAGCCCATCAGCGCGTTGTAGTACGCAGCTTCCTTTTCGAGGTCCACGACCTGAAGTGAGAAGTGATCGAGCAGCACGGTTTTCCATCCCGTCGGTTTGAACGGATCCGGGAATGGTTTGGTGTCGCATTCGGGCGTGCCTTTTCTGTCTCCCCCGCAACTGCCCTGGCCAAATGCGGCCATTGGGGCAGCCATTGCTGTCGCGCCGAGCGCCTTTAGCAAATGCCGGCGCGAAATCAGGCCGCGATCGAAGTCTTCGAACAATCGAGACAACCTGTCGTCCATGTCATTCCTCCGAGTCGAATGATAGTGATATCTAATTTCGGGCAGAGTATGTCACCAGCCGCCCGCAAGCCGCAAGGTATCAGGCGATTGGCAGGTCAATTTCGATCACGAGACCGCCGTCTGGCGCGTTTTGTGCCCGTATTGACCCACGGTGCGCCGAAACAGCGCGCTGAGCGATAGCGAGGCCGAGGCCGGAACCGGACGCGTTCGTCGCATCGGATGAAGGTACTCGCGCAAAAGGCCGGAAGATCTCCTCCAACATCGATTGTGGAACGCCGGGGCCATGATCGCGGACGCGCAGAACCCCACGCGATTGGTTTGCAATGATCTCTCGACGCAAGGAAACCTCAACTGTCGTGTGGAGTGGCGTATGGCGGACCGCATTCCGCACGACGTTCTCAATCGCGCTGCGCAGCAGGTCCTCGTGTCCGCTGATGTCGCAATTGTCCATCACGCCGCTGACCACCTCGCGAGACATCGCGCGCGCTTCAAACCCCGCGTCGGCGAGTACTTCTTGCGTAATGACCGCGAGATCGATTGCGGCCGGAGGGGTCGCGAGGACTTTGCTGTCGAGTCGAGACAGCATCAGCACGTGCCCGATCAATGTGTCCAGACGCCGGGCTTCCAGCGCGATTCTTTGCAAATGTTCTGGATTTTTGTCAGCACCTTCCTGTTTCAGCAACTCGAGGGCAACGTTCAATCTCGCCAGCGGCGATCGCAGCTCGTGAGAAATGTTGGCAAGCAGGTCTTGTTGGCTGGTGACGAGCGTTTCAATACGCTCAGCCATGCGGTCAAAGTCACGGGCGAGAGCGGCAATCTCGTCGTGGCGTTTTTGCAAATCCAGTCCGACTCGTGTGTTCAAACGGCCTTCGGCGATCGCTTCAGCTGCCGAGCTAAGCCGGACCAGCGGCGCTGTGACGTGCCGTGCAATCAGAAAACAGAAAATGCCGGCGGCCGCCAGCATGATGATCGGTGCCTGAAACAGCAGCAGCCGGCTTTTGACGGTTGCTGTGTCTTGCGCGAACACGATGACAAGCGCGTACTTCCGGCCTTCAGTGTCCGTAATACGCTGGCTGGCGAAGGTCCCGAACGCGTGCAGCCCTTCCTCGCGGAAGGCAATGACGGCAAGCTTCTGAATCTCTGGAGCAACCTTCTTTGCTTCAAAGAACTTCACATCATCCGCACTGAAAAAATAGGCATGCACCGGATATTTTTCTTCAATAGCGGTAATGGTCGCGCTGATGTTCCGGCTCTGTGATGCAAGGGCTTGCCTCAGGTTCTGCGGTTCTGTACTGAAGATCGTGGACATCACCGACGCAGCGCGCGCGTCGAGAGCTCTGGAACTGTACCAGACGGAGACGCCGATCGCGGCGCCGACGACAACCAGAGTGACCCAGAACCAGACAAAGATCTTGAGGAATAAGGATCGCACTCCTTTCACCGTCCTCTCTTTGTGCCGCCGGATGAAACGTAGAGATAGCCGGTACCCCGAACACCTTTGATCCGATCCGTTCCATCGTCGAGCGGACCGAGTTTCCGGCGCAGGTTGTAAACGTGGGTGTCGATGCTGCGGTCGAATGGCGAGAAGTGGCGGCCAAGGACATCGAGTGCGAGCGACTCACGGCTGACCACGGTTCCCGCAACGCCAACCAAAGCCGCCAGCAGATCGAACTCGACGGTTGTCAGCGCAACGATCTCGCCGCTGCGCCGAACAGTACGTGATCCTGAATCCAACTCGATGTCATCCACCGTGACAATGGAGTGTCCGGCAGGAACTCGGGCACGACGTAAAATCGCGCGGATGCGCGCCGCGAGTTCCGACGGATCGAATGGTTTTGCGAGGTAATCGTCGGCTCCCATTTCTAATCCGCGCACGCGATCGTGGGTATCACCTTTCGCAGTCAGCATGAGGACTGGCGTTTGTAATCCCGACGCGCGGAGACTACGAAGTGCCTCAAAGCCACTCTTGTCCGGCAACATGACATCCAGGACGATCAACGCGTATCCGTTCTTTGCGACCTTCTCGAGGCCGGCCGCCACCGTCGCCGCCGATTCGGCCTGGAATCCTTCGCGTTTCAGGAAGCGCTGCAAAAGTCCGAATAGTTCCACGTCGTCGTCGATGACGAGCAGGCGGTCTTGCATATGCGCATATTAGACGGCCGCTCCCGTGCCCATCGTCAAGAACTGTCAAGCCGTCAAGAATCACCTTTAGTACAGTGTCCAAATTGGAAACGGTTGGGACACGCGTATTCCCCTCCTTCGCGAAGGAGGGGTGGACGCGACCTAAAGAAAATGCTGCGTAGCATCCTTTGATAGGAGCGGACGGGGTGGTTGTTTCAAGCTACCGCTTAATCGGTGGCCTTAAACAACCACCCCGTCTGCGCCAGCAAGGAAGGCGGCCTTTTTCTTATCGCGCAGCCACCCCTCCTTCGCGAAGGAGGGGAATGCGCGTGTCTCAACTGTTTCCCCAATTCAGAACGCTTACCGCGCCTTGACATTTCTTGACCGCGTCCCCGTTCGATTTAAGTTAGATTGCGCTAACTAATCAGGAGGAACATGATCCTTCACACTTGGACTAACTTGGCATTAATCGCGACGCTTTGGTTCCAACAAACAGCTTTCGAGGTCGTATCCATCAAGATCAGCGATGGCAACGTCAAGACGCCAATGACGATGACTGCTAACCCCAGCGGCATCGTGTACGTAAACGTGACGGCGCTTGATGTCATCACCGCGGCGTATTCGGTCAAGGACTACCAGGTCAGCGGCCCCAATTCCTTGAAGGCCGATCGCTATGAGATCGTGGCGAGAACGCCGTCTCCGGCAGACGGTGCACAAATCAAATCCATGCTTCAAGCCTTGCTCGCGGATCGATTCAAGCTCGTTGTGCATCACGAAACCAAAGACCTTTCGGCTTACACAATCACGCAGGGGAAGAACGGAACCAAACTCCGCGCCTCGCAAGGCGGTCGGGAAAACAGCCTGAGTTTTCAAGGCAACAAGCTCGCCTTTCGCAACTACTCGATCACGGCGCTCGCAAAATTTCTGTCCTCGCTTCCGTCCATCGATCATCCAGTGGTTGACGCGACCGGCTTGGAAGGTAATTTCGATTTCGAGATCAGCGTCGATGCTGAAGGCACCGGGCCCGATGCCGTGAAACGCGCGATGGTGGAGTGGGCATCGCTGTTTACCGATCTCGATCAACAGCTGGGCCTGAAGGTTGAAGCGCGAAAAGGTCCGATCGACACTATTGTCGTCGATCGCATTGAAAAGCCCACGCCGAACTAACGTCTGACGAGCCGCACAACGGTTTCTATGTGGTCGGTGTGAGGGAACATATCCACCGCTTCGATCCGTACGGCTCGATAACCCATATTGAGAATAATCGGTAGTTCGCCACCGAGGAGCTCGGCGTTACACGAAACGTACACCGCTCGCTCCGGTGCGATCTGGCCAAAAACTGCCGCCAGAACAGGTTTCGGACAACCCTGTCGGGGTGGATCGAGGATGACTGCATCCCATCTTTCGCGACCCACTCTCTCGAGTCCGTCTTCGACTCGTGCGGAAATGAAGCGCGCTCGGCTATCCGGAATGCGGTTGAGCCGCACGTTCGTTTTTGCGTCCTGAATAGCCTGCCGATTTTCTTCGATACCCGTCACCCGTGAGCCCGCGGCCGCGAGTGGAAGAGAGAACAGACCGCTGCCGCAGTACAAATCGAGTACACGCTCGGCACCCCTGACTCCCTCAATAACGCACCGTTGCAGCACCTCTGCCGCGCGCGCATTCGTCTGAAAAAAGGCGGCGGGCGAGATCAGGTAAGAAACGCCTCCGACGGTTTCGCGCACGTGGCTGCGTCCATCGATTCGGATTGTGGTCGGTCCGACCATGAACGGTCCGGGAGTGTCGTTAATGTTGACGAAAAAACCATCCGGGCGGTCGTCGGATTCAAGTAATGACCGAACGGGCCGGCGCAGCGACTTGTCGTTCCGCGTGACAACCAGCATCGCCACGGCCTCGCGATCATCCCTGGTTGTTCTGACCAGTAGATGCCGCAGCACTCCGCCGGCCGGGCCGGCAGCGGCGATTCCCGCCGCGGCGAGGCGATCGCGAAGCGCAAACGCGATTCTATTGCCGCGCGAGCTGTGCACCGGACACTCCTCCACGGGAACGATGCGATGAGAGCCGCGTTCATAGTGGCCCATGATCAGTCCACGGCCTCGGAGTCCGGAGCCGAAGACGAACGCGACTTTCTGTCGAAAATGAAATGGGGTTGCTTCATCAGAATCTTCGGCTGCAAACAGCGGAGAAGCGATCATTCCATCCGTTTCGCGCAACGCGGGCTTCAGAAGTTTCCATAGCGCTGCCTCCTTCGAAGCCAGCTGTTGCGCATAGGACAGATCCTGAATGGTACAGCCGCCGCAGATTCCAAAGTGCCGACAGATCACAGCTTCATTATCAGCGCTTCGAGAATCAACGCAAAGATACCGAACGGTTCAAAAAGATCGCCTGAGCGGTTATCATCTCGGCAATTGCCATGACTCCCGAAGATTGGAAACGTGTGGAAGCGCTGTATTTCGCCGCGTTGGAGCGGCCGCCGGATTTGCGCGCGGCGTTCCTGGACGAAGCGTGTGGGGACAATGACGAGCTTCGCCGTCACACCGAGGCTTTGCTAAAGGCGGATAACGTCAAAGACGGGTTCCTGTCGCGGTCGGCCCTGCAAATCGCCGCGCTCGACGTGGCGCGACAGCCGATTCACGCGCTGGCGGGTAAGCGCATTGCGCAGTACGAGATCTTGTCGCCGCTTGGTTCAGGCGGTATGGGAGAGGTCTACTTCGCGCGAGACACGCGTCTCGAAAGAAAAGTGGCCATCAAGTTCTTGTTTCCGGAGTCTCCGTTTGAGCCTTCAGGACGGCATCGTCTGTTGAATGAAGCGCAGGCCGCCGCGGCTCTGGACCATCCGAATATTTGCACGGTTTATGAGGCCGGAGAGGCAGACGGTTTCAGCTTTATCGTGATGCAGTACGTCGAAGGGGAGACCCTGGCGGCCCGCATCAATCGTGAGCCAATCAATCTGTCCGAAGCTTTGCTGATTACACAGCAGGTTGCACAGGCCCTGTCCGCCGCACACGCGCACGGCATCATCCATCGCGACATCAAACCGCAAAACATCCTGCTTACGTCGCGAGGTGAAGTGAAGGTTCTCGATTTCGGTTTGGCGACTCGGTTAGCCGAAGAGCCCTACGGCGGAAGCACGGAGGCACCTGCCGAACGTCCGATGATCGCAGGCACGCCGGGCTATACCTCACCCGAACAGGTCCGAGGAGCGGTTGTTGATCGACGTACGGATCTCTTTAGTTTGGGCGTTGTGCTTTATGAAATGTTGACGCGTCAGCGGGCCTTTTCCGGCGGATCCACAGCGGAAACGATGGCGGCGATTGTGGCCACCGATCCTCAGCCTCTGAGTGAATCGATGCCGGGACTGCCCGCTGAAGTGGAGACGTTCGTACGCCGCTTGCTCGCCAAAGAGCCGAGGGCCCGTTGGCAGACCGCTTCCGAAGTCGAAGACGAGGTTCGTCGTCTGCGCAAACTGATCGATGGGGTTCCGGCAACACGCGCAGCTTTACGGAACCGCGTTGCAGCCGTTGTAGCCATCGCCGCGATCGTGGTTGTGGCGGTGTGGATCGCCGATCGTGGGAAACGGTCGACGCCTTCTCAACCGCATTATGTCCAGCTAACGAACTTCAGTGACAGCGCGACTGGGCCGATTCTTTCTCCCGACGGCCGCCTGCTCGCTTTCATTCGCGGCGATTCTGCGTTTCTCAGCCGTGGCCAGATCTGGATAAAGGAACTGCCGGACGGACAGCCCATGCAACTTACGAATGAGTCGATGCCGATTTCGACTCCATACTTTTCGCCGGATGGCGCACATATCGCTTACACCGTCACCGAGCCGCGACGCGTGGCGTGGGACACCTGGTTGGTGCCGGTTCGCGGCGGCCCGCCGCGAAAACTGTTTGCGAATGCCACAGGTTTGACATGGATCGATAGCCAGCGAATTCTTTTCTCGCAAGTCAGGACCGGGATGCACATGGGCGTTGTTACTTCGTCCGAAAATCGTTCCGACCCTCGCGATATCTATTTCCCTGCTCACGAGCGCGGCATGGCGCATTATTCGTACTTGTCGCCAGACCGGCGATCGGTGCTGATCGTTGAGATGGATCACACCGCGACGTTTCGTTCGTGCCGGCTCGTTCCTTTCGATGGCAACTCCAGCGGGCGTCTTGTTGGTCCTGAAGGTACGTGCACTTCAGCGGCCTGGTCCCCGGATGGGAAATGGATGTTTTTTGCCGTTCGCATAAACGGGGAATCTCACTTGTGGCGACAGCGATTTCCAGAGGGCGCCGCCGAACAGATCACGTTTGGACCTACTCAGCAATCGGGTATTGCCGTTCCCAGCGACGGCCGATCCCTGGTTACGGCGATGGGCTTACGTCAGGGTGTCGTGTGGATTCACGACAAGAACGGTGACCGTCCGGTTTCCGCTGAAGGAAATGCGTCGCGACCGATGTTCAACAGCACGTCCGCCAAGGTTTACTACCTGCTCAGTCGTGGGTCCGCGTCTTCAACGAATGAATTGTGGGTGACGGACCTGACATCCGGAGCCAGTGCGGCCGTTCTTAGCGGGTTTGAAATTGACCGTTACGACATCTCTCCGGATGAAAAGGAAGTCGTGATATCCGTCTCGGGAGCCCAACCGAGTTTATGGGTAGCTCAAACCGATGGTAGTGCTCCACCGCGAAGACTTGCCGTTTCGGGAGATAACCCATTCTTTGGACCGCGCGGCGAGGTTGTCTTTCAGGGTGTGGAAGGCCGCAAGAACTATCTTTTCAAAACCAGCATCGACCGAACCGGACAGGAGAAGGTTGTTCCGCAGCCGATCAGCAACGTCAGATCCGCTTCGGCTGATGGCGAATGGGCTACAGTGATCGGGTCGACGGAAGAGGGTAATGCGACGCAACTCGCCATATCCATCTCTCGCGGTCAAGTCGTCCGTATTTGCACGGGCGCCTGCGTTGTGCAATGGTCCCCAAACGGCCGGTTTTTTCAGGTTGCATTCGATCCGACGGAGTTTCCCGAGAGAGGCCAGACCTTCGTTCTGCCGTTGCCGTCCGGAGACATGTTGCCACCGGCGCCGCCGTCTGGACTGCGTGACGGAACCGATCTAGCTGGGATAGCCGGTCTCCGCACAATACCCGCGCCGGGTTTGACTCCTGGATCGGATCCCGAAACTTACGCGTACGTGAAAACAACGATCACTCAGAATATCTACCGCATCGCCCTGCCGTAGGAGACATGTGCCCAATACCGGATCGCGAGAAGTCACTCAACTCTTGATGGCATGGAGTCAGGGAGAGCAATCTGCCCTCGATCGAATGCTGCCGATTGTCCATTCCGAATTGCGCCGGCTGGCCCGCCGCTACATGCGCGATGAACGCGTTGGGCACACACTCCAGGCAAGCGCCCTGGTCAATGAAGCGTACCTGAGGCTCGTTGATGCGGATGGCGTCGAGTGGCAGAATCGCGCGCATTTCTTTGCGGTGTCCGCACGCCTCATGCGGCAAATCCTCGTCGACTACGCGCGAAAACGCGGCGGTCTAAAACGGGGCGGCAAAGCGAGCCCGGTTTCATTGGATGAAGCCATCGCCGCCCGCATCCCCCTCGATGACGATCTGATTGCTGTACATGAAGCCTTGTTGCGCCTTTCGGAGATCGACGCTCGAAAAGGCCAGATCGTCGAGCTGCGGTTTTTCAGCGGACTGACGGAAGAGGAAACCGCCGAAGTACTGAACATCTCTCCCGAAACGGTCAGGAGAGACTGGCGCTTCGCCAAGGCCTGGCTCCGTAACGAATTGAAATGAGTTTGGCCTTCGGCTAGATTAGCCGTTCTGCATCAGAGGTACGTCCTGCGCAAGTGAGTAATCGATGAGTAA
>Ga0209382_10007225_pt1 | contig 14201 bp, 12 predicted proteins | sample SoiMetdeltSBSDD5_FD_187599 | JGI IMG/M metagenome (GOLD analysis project Ga0209382, IMG submission 187599) | Bulk soil microbial communities from a Populus tree surrounding site in Tennessee, USA - Soil MetaG P. deltoides SBSDD5 (SPAdes) (version 2) | ecosystem: Environmental > Terrestrial >... | reverse complement strand
ATCGAGGCCGATCGGGTGCGCGAGGCCGGGCTCGATCCGGCGAGTCCAGTACTCGCGAGGGTGCTGGCGCTCGCACGCGCGCTACTCGGCTTCCCGCGGCACCTGTCGCAGCACGTCGGCGGCTTCGTGATCTCGCGCGGACCGCTCGCCGAGCTGGTGCCGATCGAGAACGCGGCGATGGAAGACCGCACGGTCATCCAGTGGGACAAGGACGATCTCGATGCGCTCGGCCTGCTCAAGGTGGACGTGCTGGGTCTCGGGATGCTGTCGGCCATCCGGCGCAGCTTTGATCTCATCGAGCGACATCGTGGCATGCGCTGGACGCTTGCCACCGTGCCGGCGGAGGACCCGCAGGTCTACGAGATGGCCTGTCACGGCGACACGATGGGTGTGTTCCAGATCGAGTCGCGCGCGCAAATGGCGATGCTGCCGCGCTTGAGACCCGAGTGTTACTACGACCTCGTGATCGAGGTGGCGATCGTGCGGCCGGGCCCGATCCAGGGCGACATGGTCCATCCCTATCTGCGCCGCCGCAACAACGAGGAGCCGGTCAGCTATCCGAGCCAGGAGGTCGAGAGTGTGCTGAGACGCACGCTCGGCGTGCCGATCTTCCAAGAGCAAGTGATGCAGCTCGCCGTTGTCGCCGCCGGGTTTACGCCCGGCGAGGCGGATCGGCTGCGCCGCGCGATGGCGGCCTGGAAACGCAAGGGTGGTCTCGGTCCGTTCGAGGAACGGCTTATCCGCGGGATGCGCGAGCGCGGCTACAGCGAGGAATTCGCGCGACAGATCTTCCGACAGATCCTCGGGTTCGGCGAGTACGGCTTCCCGGAATCGCACGCCGCGAGTTTTGCGCTGCTCGTGTACGTCTCGGCCTGGCTCAAGCGCCATGAACCAGCGGCCTTTGCGGCGGCGCTCATCAACAGCCAGCCGATGGGATTCTACGCGCCTTCGCAGCTCGTGCAGGATGCGCGCCGCCACGGCGTCGAGGTGCGTCCGGTCGATGTCGATGCGAGCGACTGGGACTGCACGCTCGAGGCCACCGCGAACGGAACACTCGCACTACGGCTCGGTCTGCGCCTGGTCAAGGGCTTTCCGGAGGCCGCGGCGCTTCGGCTCATGGAGGCGCGACGCTCGTCCGGCTTCGATGGCGTGCCATCCCTGGCTCGGCGCGCCCGGCTCGACCGGCGTGAGCTCGGCTGTCTGGCCGCTGCCGGCGCGCTCGCGCGACTGGCCGGACATCGACATCGGGCGGCGTGGCAGGTCGCGGGTGTGGAGGCGCCGTCGCCCCTTACGCCCGAGCCGCAGGTCGCCGAGGGCATTCCGCTGCTGCGCGCGCCGCGCGAGGGACAGGACATCGTGGCGGATTACCGGCACGTGGGTCTCAGCCTGCGGCGCCATCCGCTCGCGCTGCTGCGATCGCGGCTCGACGAATGCTCGGTGCTGAGCGCCGCGCGGTTGCGCGAGCGTCCGAGCGGCTCGCGGGTGCGTACGGCGGGTCTCGTGGTCACGCGGCAGCGACCGGGCACGGCCAGCGGCGTCACCTTCGTCACGCTCGAGGATGAAACGGGGTACGTGAATCTCATCGTGTGGCGACAGATCGCCGAGCGGCAGCGCCGCGCACTGGTCGGCTCACGCCTGATGGGGGTGACGGGCGAGCTGCAGCTCGAAGGTGAGGTCATGCACGTCATCGTGCACCGGATCACCGATCTGTCGCGCTGGCTCGGCGACCTGGTCGCACCCTCGCGTGATTTTCGCTAGCGACCGCGACAGGGGGACGCTCCGCTTCCTGAGGCACGGGAACGCCACCCTCTTCGCCACGCGAGAAAAAGGGGAGCGTCCCCTGCTTGTCGTTACTTCGCCGGCCGGCCGGGCCGGGTGCCGTCGCCGATGTCGTAGTCGTCGAAATCGCTCAGCAGCTCCGATGTGCGCCTTTGCTCGAGCAGCCGCTCGAGCTTGCGCCACGCGGGCTCGGAGCCGCGCGGCGCACCCCTCTTGCGCTTGTCGAGGTCCTGCATCAGCCGGTCGACGTCGAGCGACTCCTCGTCGCCCGGGGCGGCTTCATCGTCCTCGTCTTCGTACTCGTCGGATTCGGGTTTCTCGCTCATTGCATCGCCTGCACGCACCGGTGCGCGATTGGCGCGACTTATACTGCGCGCGTCCGGAACCGGCAAGACTGGTATTCACGATTTGCGCGGTGACCATCGCGCTCGACCAACGCACGTCGCAGGCGACGCGCCGTAGCGTGTTCGCTCAATGCAACAGGGATGCCAGCCTGCGCCGGAACGGCGCAACCCGCTCATCGGCGCTGCCGAGCAGCGCCAACACGGCGAGCATGCTGCGCCGCGCCACGTCATCGCCGTGCGCCCGGTTGCGCCGCATGAGTTCGAGCCACTCCTCGAGCGCTGCGTCGTAATCCCCGGCAACCGCGTGGTGAGAGGCGAGGGCGTGCCGGGCCGCGGCGTCGTTCGGATCGGCCTGCAGCGCCGCCCGGGCACCCGCCGCTTCCGGCCCGGCAAGGGCCGTCTCGAGGAACCCGAGACGGGCCCGCAGCGCGCCGAGCGCAGGGAAGTGTGGATCCCGGGTCTCGATCTGCGCGATGGCTGCCCCGGCTCCCGCAGCGTCACGCGCCAACAGTCGTAGCCCGGCGAGGGCGGCAAGCAGGACGGGCTCCTCTGGCCGCTCGGTGAGTGTCTCCTCGAGGATCCGGATCGCACCCGCAAGGTCCCCGGCCTGAGCCAGCGTGTGAGCCCGCACAACGGGGTCACCCCCGCCCGGCGCGGCGGCGGCCACATGACGATCGAGCATCGCTCGTATCGTCGCCTCGGGTTGCACGCCCGTGAACTGATCGACGAGCCGGCCATCCTGCAGGAGCACGACGGTGGGAATGCTGCGGACACCGAACTGGGCCGCCAGTGCCTGTTCGTCGTCGACGTTGAGCTTCGCCAGCACCAGGCGATCGGCGTAGTCCCTTGCGATGCGCTCGAGCAGGGGCATCAGAGCGCGGCACGGTGCGCACCAGGCGGCCCAGAAATCGATCAGCACGGGCACGCGGCGCGAGGTCTCGACGATGACGCTCGCAAAATTTTCAAGGGTCGCGGTCAGGATCTGTGGGGTCTCGGGCATCGAACCTCCTGCGGGCCGCAGATTCTCTGCGCGGCATCGTCCGCCTGGCAACGCGGCTTGGAAGTCGGGACCACGATCGAGCGCCTCCGGTCCGAGTCGGCTTGGCTATACTCGCCTGCCCACAAAACGACCCGGAATCAAGGGGATACAAGGAGTCGATGATGGATAGAAGGAAATGGACTGGTGCCTGCCTCGTCGTCGGGCTCTGCGCAGTGTCGGGGACCGCGCTCGCGGACTGGAAGGGGAAGGGTGAGCTCGGTGCCTCCTTCGCGAGCGGGAACAGCGAGAACGAGTCGGCCAACGCCGCGCTCGAGATGAAGCATACGCGCGACAAGCGGACCAACACCTTCGGCTTCGCCGGCAACTACGGCAGCGATGGCACGGTGACCACTGCCGAGCGCTGGGAGCTTCGCGCCCAGTCGGACTACGCCTTCACCGACCGCGCGTACTGGTTCGGCGCCGGTCGCTACGAAGACGACCGGTTCAGCTCGTTCGAGTACCAGGCTTCGCTCTCGACCGGTCTCGGGTACAAGCTCATCGACACGGAGCGGACCAAGTTCTGGGTGCAGGCCGGTCCCGGCTACCGCTTCGCCGAGCTGCGCGAGACCGGCGAGTCCGAGGATGGCGTCATCCTGCGCGGCGACCTGGGCTTCGAGCACCAGCTCACCGAAACGACCAAGATCGTCGACCGGTTCCTGGTCGAGACGGGTTCCGACAATACTTATCTACAGAACGATCTTGGCCTGGAGGTGACGATCACCGGCTCGCTGGCGCTGCGGCTGGGGTACCAGGTGCGGCACAACACCGACGTGCTGCCGGGCGTCGAGAAGACCGATACTCTCGCCACCGTCGGATTGCTTTACGAAACCAAGTAAGCTCGCAACCATGAGAGCGCCTGCGGACGTGCGGACCGAGCCGCGCTTCCTGTACCGCGACGCAGCCGACGTCGAGACCGACGTAGGCCGACGCATCAACGCCGACTGGCTGGCTGACGAGGAAAGGATCGTCCGGCGCCTGGCGGATGAAGCTCGCCTGTCGTCCGCGGACCAGTCGGCGGTGCGGAGCACTGCGGTCCGGCTGGTCGAGGCCGTTCGGCGCGAGCGCGCCGCGAAGTCCGGGCTCGATGCCTTCCTGCGCAAGTACGACCTGTCCTCCCAGGAAGGCGTGATCCTGATGTGCCTGGCGGAGGCGCTTCTCCGCATCCCCGACGACGACACGGCCGACCGGTTGATCGCCGACAAGATCCGCGCCGGTGACTGGGAAAGCCACCTCGGGGACAGCGAGTCGATGTTCGTCAACGCGTCGACCTGGGGACTCCTGCTCACCGGGCGCATGGTCTCCCTCGACGACTCCGAGCGGGGCACCCCCGGGCGGTTCGTCTCCCGCCTGGTGACGCGGATCGGTGAGCCGATGGTGCGTGGCGCGATGCGCCAGGCGATGCGCATCATGGGGCACCAGTTCGTGATGGGTCGGACCATCGAGGAAGCGCTCGAGCGGTCGCTCAAGGGCGAGAACGCACGCTACAGGTATTCCTTCGACATGCTGGGCGAAGCGGCTTTGACCGTCCCGGACGCCGAGCGCTACATGGCAGCCTACCGCTCGGCGATCGCTACCGCGGGCCGGGCGATCCCGGCGGGAACCCCGGTCGAGGCGGCGGCCAGCATCTCCGTGAAGCTGTCCGCCCTGCATCCCCGCTACGAGCGCAGCAACCGCGGCCCGGTCCTCGCGGAGCTCGGGCCGCGGCTCATCGAGCTCGCGACCGGGGCACGCGAGGCAGGCGTGGCGCTCACCGTGGACGCGGAGGAGAGCGAGCGACTCGAGCTCTCGCTCGAGCTCATCGAGGCGGTGTGCCGCGCGCCGGGACTGAAGGGGTGGCATGGCTTCGGGCTCGCGGTGCAGGCCTACCAGAAACGTGCGGGAGCAGTGATCGACTGGCTCGCCGCACTCGCCGCCGACACCCGCCGCAGGCTCAATGTCCGCCTGGTCAAGGGCGCCTACTGGGACAGCGAGATCAAGCGCGCGCAGGAGCGCGGGTTCGACGCCTATCCGGTCTACACCCGCAAGTGCAACACCGACGTCGCCTACCTGGCGCACGCGGCGCGGCTGCTGCGCGCCGGGGAGTGGATCAACCCGCAGTTCGCGACGCACAACGCGCATACGGTGGCCTACGTCGCGCGACTCGGCGGTCAACTCAACCGCAGCTTCGAGTTTCAGCGGCTGCACGGCATGGGCGAGGAGCTGTACGCGCAGGTCGTGGGACCGGATCGGCTTGATCGTCCCTGCCGTGTCTACGCTCCTGTGGGTGAGCACGAGGACCTGTTGCCTTACCTCGTCCGCCGCCTGCTCGAGAACGGCGCCAACACATCGTTTGTCAACCGGATTCTCGATGAACGGTTGCCGGCCGAGGCGATCGCCGCTGACCCAGTCGACGAAGTCGACGGCCTGCCGACCGTCGGGCATCCGCGCATCCCGTCACCGCGGCGTCTGTTCGGGCAGGAACGCGCCAACTCGCGCGGGCTGAACCTGGCCGATGGCTCCGTCGTGGCGGCGCTGGCGCGCGACATGGAGGCGGCGGCGCGCGGCGCACACGTGGCGGCGCCCATCGTCAATGGTCACGAGCGCGATGGTCGCGCCTCGCAGGTTACCAATCCGGCCCGGCGCTCCGACGTCGTCGGCACCGTTACGGTCGCGAGCGCGGAACTGGTAAACGAGGCGCTGGACGGTGCTGCGGCCGCTGCGCAGGACTGGTCGGCGACAGCGGCCGCCGATCGCGCGCGCGCGCTCGAGGCGGCGGCCGATGCGTTCGAGACGCGGATGCCGGAGCTGATCGAGCTGGCTGTGCGCGAGGCGGGCAAGAGCATTCCGGACGGTATCGCAGAGGTGCGCGAGGCGGTGGACTTCCTGCGGTACTACGCCGCCCGGGCCCGAGCCGACTTCGGCGCGCCGGTCCGTCTGCCTGGCCCGACCGGGGAGAGCAACGAGCTTTCGCTGCACGGGCGAGGTGTCTTCGTCTGCATCAGCCCGTGGAACTTCCCGCTCGCGATCTTCACGGGCCAGGTCGCGGCTGCACTCGCCGCCGGCAACGCCGTGATCGCAAAGCCCGCCGAGCAGACGCCGCTGATCGCGGCGGCGGCCGTGCGGCTCCTGCACGCGAGCGGCGTGCCCGGGTCCGTGTTGCAGTTCCTGCCCGGCGACGGCGGCGAGGTCGGGGCGCGTGCCGTCGCCGATCCGCGGGTGGCGGGAGTCGCGTTTACCGGCTCGACCGAGACCGCACACGCGATACACCGCACCCTCGCCGGTCGCAATGGCGCGATCCCCGTGCTGATCGCCGAGACCGGGGGCCAGAACGCGATGATCGTCGATAGCTCGGCGCTGCCGGAGCAGGTCGTTCTCGACGCCGTGCAGTCCGGGTTCAACAGCGCGGGGCAGCGCTGTTCGGCGCTCAGGATCCTGTGCGTGCAGGAGGAGATTGCGTCGAAGGTGCTGCGACTGCTCGCCGGCGCGATGGATGAGCTCGCAGTGGGCGATCCCGCGTGGCTGCGGACCGATGTGGGTCCGGTGATCGACGCCGACGCGCTGCGCGCGCTCGAGGAGCACGCGTCCAGGATCACGCGCGGCGCTGCATGGCAGCATCGCTGCGGCCTCGGGCCGGATGCGGACGACGGTCACTTCCTGGCGCCGCTTGCGGTGGAGATCGACTCCATCGGGCGGCTCGAGCGCGAGGTCTTCGGGCCGATCGTCCATGTGCTGCGTTACCGCTCCGACCGTCTCGAGGAGCTCGTCGATGCGATCAACGCGACCGGGTATGGTCTTACCTTCGGCATCCACACGCGGATCGACAGCACTGCGCGCCGCGTCGCGGCGCGCGTAAGCGCGGGCAACGTCTACGTCAACCGCAACATGATCGGCGCGGTCGTCGGTGTGCAGCCCTTCGGCGGCAGCGGACTGTCCGGGACGGGTCCCAAGGCCGGCGGACCGCACTACCTGCATCGCTTTGCCCACGAGCGGACGCTGACGATCAACACTTCGGCCGTGGGCGGCAACGCCTCGCTGCTCGCGATGGAGTAGGCGACCGGCGCGCATGAACCTGAGCGTCCTCGATATCTTCAAGATCGGCGTCGGCCCGTCGAGCTCCCACACCATGGGGCCGATGAACGCCGCCTGCACGTTCGCCGAGGACCTTGTCACCCGGGGCCTCCTCGAAAAGACCCGGCGCGTCGGGGCGCAGCTGTACGGCTCGCTCGCGCTCACCGGCAAGGGTCACTGCACCGATCGCGCTGTACTGCTGGGACTCGCCGGGCACCGCCCGCACACCATCGATCCGGAGGCGATCGAGCCAACGATTGCGCAGATCCGTGGCAGCGGCCGCCTGCCGCTCGCCGGAGCGCACGAGATCGAGTTCGACGAGCCACTCGACCTGCTTTTTCACCGGGACCAGACCCTGCCGATGCATCCGAACGGGATGCGCTTCACGGCGCTCGACGCATCGGGGGCCGTGCTGCACCGCGAGGAGTTCTATTCCACCGGGGGTGGCTTTGTGGTTCGCGCCACGGAGTTTGGCCACGAGCCCGACGCCGACAAGGACGTCCGGGTCCGCTACCCCTTCGGATCCGGCGCCGACCTGCTTCGGATCTGTCGCCAGGAGGGTCTCGAGATGCACGAGGTAGTGCTCGAGAACGAGGCGGCGTTCCGCAACGCGGCGGAGACCCGCCGGGCATTGCTCGGCATCTGGTCGGCGATGAACGACTGCATCGAGCGCGGGCTCAAGGGAACGGGTCTGCTCCCGGGCGTGCTCAAGGTCCGCCGCCGCGCGGCGCGGCTGCACCGCATGCTGGTCGAGGCGGGAGGGTCGCAGCCGCTGCAGGTCATGGACTGGATCAACGCCTTCGCGCTCGCGGTCAACGAGGAAAATGCGGCGGGCGGACGCGTCGTGACCGCGCCCACCAACGGCGCTGCCGGGATCGTGCCGGCAGTGATCGCGTACTACCGCCGTTTCGAGCCCGGCGCGAGCGACGAGGGCGTGCTCCGGTTCCTGCTAGTCGCTGGCGCGATGGGGATGCTGTACAAGCGCAATGCCTCCATCTCGGGCGCGGAGATGGGGTGCCAGGGCGAGGTCGGCGTTGCCTGCTCGATGGCGGCAGCGGGTCTCGTCGCGGCGATGAACGGCACACCCGAGCAGATCGAGAATGCCGCCGAGATCGGCATGGAGCACAACCTGGGGCTCACCTGCGATCCGATCGCCGGCCTGGTGCAGATCCCATGTATCGAGCGCAACGCGATGGGCGCAATGAAGGCGATCAACGCCGCGCGTCTCGCCATGCGCGGCGACGGGACCCACAAGGTCTCGCTCGACCAGGTCATCGCGACGATGCGACAGACCGGTCACGACATGTCGGTCATCTACAAAGAGACGAGCCAGGGAGGCCTGGCGGTCAACGTACCGGAGTGCTGACGATGCAGGACCGCAGGGTCGTGGTGACGGGCGCTTTCGGCCAGCTTGGCTCGACCGTGGCACGGGCGTGCGCGCGCGCCGGTGCGAAGGTCGCCCTGCTCGACATCGCGCCTGCCATTCCGCCGGCGCTCGAGGCCGAATTCGCCGAACGGCACCTGCTCATCCGCGCAGTCGACCTCGCGGACTTCGAGGCGACGCGCAAGGCCATGGTTGCGGCGGCGATGCGCTTCGGCGGCATCGATGTGCTGGTCAACATTGCCGGTGGGTTTCGCTACGAGACCCTGCTCGACGGCGGGGTTGCGACCTGGGACGAGATGTACGCCATGAACCTGCGCACGGCGGTCGTGAGCTGCAAGGCGGCGCTACCCGCGCTGCTCGAAAGCGGTCGCGGCCGGATCGTCAACATCGGGGCGGGTGCCGCCGCGAAGGGCCGCACCGGCATGGGCGCCTACACGGCGTCGAAGGTAGGAGTGCAGCGTCTTACCGAAAGCCTGGCCGACGAGCTCAAGGACCGTGGCATCACCGTGAACGCGATCCTGCCCGGCACGATCGACACGCCGCGCAATCGCAGCGACATGCCGGACGCGGACTTCTCGCGCTGGGTCGCACCTGCGGCGATTGCCGAGGTGATCCTGTTCCTCGCCTCGGATGCCGCGTCGGCCGTGACCGGCGCCGCGATACCGGTCACCGGCCGCGGCTGATCGCGCGCTCAGGTGGGTGTGCCACGGGGACCGTTGCGGACGCGGCGCGCCGAGCCTCAGCTGATCCGGCGCGGGTAGTCGAACTCGGCGTCCTCGCCCCGGCCCCAGTCGAGCTGGTCCCAGCCGGTGATCTCGAAGCGTGCGGTGAACACGGCGCAGGTCGGCATGTTGTCGATGGTGTCGCCGGCGGAAAGCCGGTTCGCAAACTCGGTGATCCCGGGGTTGTGACCGACCACCATGAGCTGCCGTGACTCGCCCCCCAGCTCGCGAATCACGGCGAGCATGTCCGCGGGCGCCGCGAGGTACAGCCGCTCGTCGGCCTGCAGCCGCGAGGGGGCGACACGCAGCTCGCGGGTCATGATTGAGACAGTCGTCAATGCGCGCACCGCCGGGCTCGAGAGAATGCGGTCGGGCTTGAGGCGGCGCGAGCGCAGGCGACGCGCCATCTCGGGCGCATCGCGCTGCCCCCGCGCATTCAATGGCCGATCCCAGTCCTCCTGGTCGGGCAGCGACCAGTCGGACTTCGCGTGCCGCACGAGGATCAAGCGCTTCACGCGGCCCGCACCTCGACCATCCCGTCCGCGAGGCGTGTCGCGTAGGTGCGCACAGGCTCATAGGCAGGCGGCGTCAGGGCGTCGCCGGTGCGCAGCGAGAACCGGGCTCCGTGACGCGGGCAGATCACAACGTCGCCGTCGAGCTCGCCACCGGCGAGACCTTCCCCGTCGTGTGTGCAGACGTCCTCGATGGCGAGGAACTCACCATTGACATTGAACACTGCGACGAAACGACCATCGACCTCGACACTGGCAAAGTCGCCGGGCGGAATCGATGCCGCCGGTGCGACGGGGACCCAAGGCGCGACACCGGCGCCGGCATCGACGGGCGTGCCGCTCACATCATGCCCGTCTGCAGCCGCGCCGCCTCGGTCATCATGGTCTGGTTCCATGGCGGGTCGAAGACCAGCTCCACGTCGGCGCGCTTGACGGTCGGAATCATCTCCACTTTCTCGCGTACGTCCTCGACCAGCACCTCGCCCATCCCGCAGCCGGGCGCGGTAAGCGTCATCTCGATTGACACCACCCGGCCGTCGGGCTCGGAGCGGACCTCGCACGAATATACGAGACCGAGATCTACGATGTTGATCGGAATCTCGGGGTCGTAGCAGGTCTTCATCTGCGCCCACACGAGCTCGCGCACGTCGGCGTCGCTCGCGTCCGGCGGGAGGTCCGGGACCGCCGCGAGCTCCTTGCCGAGCGCGTCCGCATCCTTGCCCGCCACGCGGAACAGGTTGCCCTCGACATAGACGGTAAAGCTGCCGCCGAGCGACTGCGTGATGAAGCCGCTCTGACCCGTGCGCAGCTTGACGTTGATGCCGGCCGGGACGATCACCGCGTCCACGTCGCGCGACAGCGTGAAGGGCTCGTTGTCGAAGCGGCTCATGGCCACTCCGCCGGGTTGCCCTCGGTGCTGACGGGCTCGGCCTGCGAATGCAGTGCCGCATCGAGCGTATGCCAACACAGGCTCGCGCACTTCACCCGCGCGGGGAACTCGCGCACACCGGATAGCGCGCCGAGCTTGCCAAGCGGGGCCGGGTCGATCGTGGCGTCGGGGCTCGTCAGCAGCTCGTGCATCGTCGCGAACAACCGCTCGGCCTCCGCGACGCCGCGGCCCTTGACGCTCTCGGTCAGGAGTGATGCCGAGGCGACCGAGATCGCGCAGCCGCTGCCCTCGAACGAGACGTCGCGGATGGTGTCGCCTTCGAGCTTGACGTACAGGGTGAGCCGGTCGCCGCACAGCGGGTTGAAGCCTTCCGCGTGCCGATCGGCGTCGGGCATCACGCGGAAATTGCGCGGGTTGCGGTTGTGGTCGACGATCACGTCGCGGTACAAGTCCCTGAGGTCCATCAGGCGAACATCCTGCGGGCGAGCTCCACGGCCGCGGCGAGCCGCTCGACTTCGTCGTGCGTGTTATAGAAGGAGAACGAGGCACGCGCCGTCGCCGGCAGGCCGAAGAACTCCATGACGGGCATCGCGCAGTGATGACCGGTGCGGATCGCGACGCCCTGGTGGTCGAGGATCGTCCCGAGGTCGTGGGGGTGCACGCCGTCGAGAGTGAAGGACACAACGGCGCATTTCTCCGGCGCCGTTCCAACCAGGGTAAGCCCCGGGATTTCGCACAGGCGCTCGTTGGCGTGCGTGAGCAGTTGATGCTCGGCGGCTGCGATCCGCTCGAGCCCGAGCGTCTCCAGGTAGTCCACGGCGGCGGCAAGGCCGACAGCGCCCGCGATGTGCGGCGTGCCCGCCTCGAACTTGTGTGGCACCTCGTTGTAGATAGTGCGTTCGAAACTTACCGCCAGGATCATGTCTCCGCCGCCCTGCCAGGGAGGCATCGCGTTCAAGAGCGCCTCGCGCCCGTAAAGGACGCCGATCCCGGTGGGGCCACACATCTTGTGCGACGAGAAGCAGTAGAAGTCGCAGTCGAGCGCCTGTACGTCCACCTTCATGTGCGGCACCGCCTGCGCTCCGTCGAGCAACACCGTGACGCCGCGCCGGCGCGCTTCGGCGATGAAGCGACGCACGGGCACGATCGTCCCGAGCGAGTTCGAGACGTGCGCCAGCGCAAGCAGGCGCGTGCGGTCGGAGAGCAGGTCCGGGTACGCATCGAAGTCGAGTTCGCCTGCGCGTGTCATCGGGATCACCCGTAGCCGGGCGCCCGTCTGCTCGCACAGCAGCTGCCAGGGCACGATGTTCGCGTGGTGCTCCAGGTGCGATATCAGGATCTCGTCGCCCTGCCGCAGAGCGGGCCGACCCCAGGACTGCGCCACGAGGTTGATAGCCTCGGTGGTGCCGCGGACGAACACGATCTCGCGCGGCGTGCGGGCGTTTATGAAATGCTGCACGCGCCGGCGCGCGCCCTCGAACAGATCCGTCGCTTCCTGGCTCAGCGCATGGACGCCGCGGTGGACGTTCGCGTGCGAGTGCTCGTAGTAGTGGGAGATGGCGTCGATCACCGATTGTGGGCGCTGGCTCGACGCAGCATTGTCGAGATAGGCAAGCGGCTGGCCGTTGACTGAACGCGCGAGGATCGGAAAATCGAGTCGCACCCGCGCCACGTCGAGTGGTGCCTCGCCGCGCCCCCGGCCGACGGGATGGGTGACGGCGTTCATGCGGCCTCCGCCAGCAGCCGCTCCAGCCGCGCATCGAAGGCGGCGTGCACTGCACGGGCGAAGGGCTCGAGGTCCATGCGCGAGAACACGGCTCCGGCGAATGCGCGCGTCAGCGCGTTGCGGGCGGCGCGCTCATCGAGTCCGCGCGAGCGCAGGTAGAAGAGGGCAGCCGGATCGAGCTGCCCAGTCGTTGCACCGTGATTGCACTTCACGTCGTCCGCGCCGATCTCGAGCTCCGGCTTGGTGTCGATCTCCGCCTCAGGCCCGAGTAACAGGTTGCGGCTGGTCTGCCGGGACACCGACTTCTGCGCCCCTTCGTCGACCACTACCTTGCTGTTGATCACCCCGCGGCCGCGCCCCGCGGCGATGCCGCGATAATCCTGCAGACTGGTTGTGCCGCCGGCGACGTGCTGAACACGCGGCTGAGTATCGAGATGTCGCGCGCCGTCGGCGAGAAAAAGGCCGGTCAGCTCCGCGGAAGCGCCGCTGCCTTCCAGGCGTGCGCGCAGGTCTAGCCGCGCGAGCGTTCCTCCGAGGCTCGCGTCGCGAACCACGAGCCGCGCGTCTCGCGCAAGCGCAGCGTCGATACGTTCAATCTGGAAGGTCGTGGCACCCTGCTGCTGGAGCCGGTAGATCTGCAGCTCGGAACGCTCCCCGACCTGGACGTCGATCACTGCGTTGACGAATCGTTCCGCGCGATCGTCGCCCCGGTAATGCAAGACCAGCTTGAGACCGGCACCCGCGGCAAGCCGCACCATGACTCGCGGGTGACTCGCGGAGCTCTCGTCACCCAGCGTGTCGATCTGCAGGTGAACCACTGTGTCCGTGCGCACGGTCGGATCCGCCTCGATCAGCAGCGCGTCACCGCAGAGCGCCGCGTTCAGGGCCGCGAACCGCTCCGTGCCACCGCCAGCGGGAATCCGCAGCCATGACGCCGCGTCTGAATCGACGGTGTCACGTCCTAGCGACCGCAGGCGCAGACCCGCCGGCCAACCATCGAGCGCGGATGCGGCCTCGTGCAGATAACCATTGACCAACACCGCGCGGTGCGGGGCAAACGACGGGGCGGCGGGTGGCGTCGCGGCGAGCGCCTGCTCGCGAGAGACCGGCGCGAACTCGCGACCCGCGAGCCGCCGCAGACTCGTGTACTTCCAGTCCTCGTCACGCGCGCCCGGGAAACCGAGCTCCGCAAAGTGCTCGAAGGCTTCGGCGCGCCGCGATGCGATCGGATCATTCGCCGCCGTGCGGTCAAACACCGCGCGCCAGCGCGCCACGGGATCGATCGTGCTGCGAGCGTTCATGCCACCTTCGCCTCGCGACGGACCCAGTCGTAGCCGCGCTGCTCGAGCTCGATCGCCAGCCCGGCGTCGCCGGAGCGCAGTATGCGTCCGTCGAGAAGAACATGAACCACGTCGGGCACGACATAGGTGAGCAACCGCTGGTAGTGGGTAACCAGCACGATCGAGCGTGCCGGATCCCGCATCGTGTTGACGCCGTCGGCCACGACGCGCAGCGCATCGATGTCGAGACCCGAATCGGTCTCGTCCAGCACCGCGAGCGTCGGCGCGAGCACCGCCATCTGCAGAATCTCGTTGCGCTTCTTCTCGCCGCCGGAAAATCCCTCGTTGACGCCGCGGTTGAGGAGACTCTCGTCCATCTGCATCAGCTTCAACTTCTGGCGGACCAGGCCCAGGAAATCGAAGGCATCGAGCTCCGGCTCGCCGCGCTGCTTGCGTATCGCGTTGAGCGCTGCCTTGAG
>Ga0209382_10007222_pt1 | contig 14202 bp, 6 predicted proteins | sample SoiMetdeltSBSDD5_FD_187599 | JGI IMG/M metagenome (GOLD analysis project Ga0209382, IMG submission 187599) | Bulk soil microbial communities from a Populus tree surrounding site in Tennessee, USA - Soil MetaG P. deltoides SBSDD5 (SPAdes) (version 2) | ecosystem: Environmental > Terrestrial >... | reverse complement strand
GCGGCAGTGTGCCCGCATGAACTCCCAGCCGTACTCGGGCGTCCACCGCTGTCCCGGATGGAACCCGAACGGGTTGTTCCGCGGGATCTCCAGCTCCAGGTGCATGCCGATGTCCACGATCACGCGGGCGGCGCGCATCGCTTGCCCGTCAAGCATTCCCAGCTTGTCGGCGGGGTCGGACAGGTAGCCCAGGTCGTCCATGAGCCGCTCGGCGTAGAGCGCCCACCCCTCGCCATGCCCGGAGCACCGACACAGCAGCCGCTGGTAGCGGTTGAGAAGCTCGGCGCGGAACACTGTCTGGGCGATCTGCAGGTGATGTCCCGGTACCCCCTCGTGATAAACCCCCGTCACCGTGCGCCAGGTAGAGAACTCGTTGATCCCTTGGGGAACTGCCCACCACATGCGCCCCGGTCGGGTGAAGTCCTCGCTCGGACCGGTGTAGTAGATGGCGCCGTCGCTGGTCGGGGCGATGCATGCTTCGATGCGGTGCGCCGGTTCGGGGATGTCGAAGTGGGTGCCGTGCAGGTCGCTGATGGCCTTCTCGCCCAGCTGCTGCATCCACTCGCGGAAGGCTTCCTTGCCGTCGATGCGGTGCTTGGGGTTGGCGTCAAGCTTGGCCACCGCCTGCTGCAGGGTCGCGCCGGGGCCGGCGATCTCGGCCGACACCGCGGCCATCTCTGTCTCGAGGCGGTGTAGCTCCTCGAAGCCCCAGGCGTAGGTCTCGTCGAGGTCGACCCGCGCGCCCAGGAAGTACTGGCTGGCAAGCTCGTAGCGCTCGCGCCCGGCGGCCTGCTTGTCGCGGCCGAGCGGGGCCAGCTCGTCGCGCAGGAAGTGTCCAAACTCGAGGGTCGCTGCGGTGGCCCGTTCCGCCGCGGCCTCCAGCCGCTCACGGTGGGTCCCGTCCACACCTTTGATCCGGCGAGCCAGGCTGCGGTAGAAGTCGTCGCCGTCGGGGCTGGTCCAGATCTCGGTCTGCTTGACCACCTCAAGCATCTGGGCACGCGCCGCCACCTGGCCGCCGACCGCCGCGTCCAGCAGGGTGCGGCGGTAGTCGCCCAGCGTGTCCGGGAAGGCCTCGAGGCGGGCGATGATGTTGCCGGCGGCCGCAGCGCCCTCGATTGGCATCAGATCGAAGGCCTGGCGCAGGCTGTGCAGGCCGCTGCTCACCACGCTGATCTCACTGACCACCTCGCCCGCGTCGTAGCGGGCCAGCGACAGCTCAAGCCGCTCCTTCATCGCATCCTTCGCCACCAGCTCGCGGTCGTCGGCCGGCTCGATGGCTTCAAGCGCGGCGAGTGTGCGGCGAGTGAGATCGGTGCGGGCCTCATACCCCTCCCGCGAGAGATCATCGAGTCTGTCGTCATAGCCCTCGATACCGGCATAGGTGGCGCCGGTCGGGCTCAGCTCCGCCCACTGGTCAACGTAGGTATTGGCTAGATCGTCTACACGTCGTTTCACGGCGACAAACCTACCGCAAGGACCGGGTTGCCACACGGTGCTTACTGCAGCAGTCGAAGATTGTGATGTAGAGGTTCGTGGATGACTGTTGTGATCGAGCCGGTCTGCAGCTTGGGCACGTACGCCTACAGGCCAGCCCGTAGTTTCGACCCTGTTGTCCATTCTGGTTACGCGGCGAGGGCGAGTTCCAGTCGTGAGAGATGGCTGGTGCGGCGTGGGTCCAGCGGGTGGCCGTTCCACCAGGCGTCGAGGCGGATGAGGTTGAGAGCGGCGGCTTTGTAGGCGTGTTCGAGGCGGGTCTTGGGCAGGCCGCGGTAGCGGGCGTGGCGGGTGTCGGTGACCTTGACGGACTGGGCGATGGTGGACTCGACCCCGGCGCGGCGGGTGTACTTGTGTTGCCATGCCTTGGTGGTCTGCTCGGCTCGGGCGTGGTCGAGGGCCTGTTGCACGGGCTGGGGGCGGATGGTCAGTTGCCGGCCACGGCTGGTGGCGGTGGTGCACTGAGCCTTGACCGGGCAGGGTTGGCAGACATCGCCAGCGAACCTGACCACGATCACGTTGGTGCCGCGTTGGTCGGCGGGGGTCCACGACGCATTGGTTTGCCCTTGTGGGCAGGTGACCTGCTGGTGAGGCCAGTCGATGGTGAAGGCGGTGCGGTCAAATCCGGCGGCGGCTCTGGCCTGCGGGGAGGTGTCGGCCAACATGGGGGTGACCAGCGTGATCCCGTACCGGTCCTGGCTGGATACCAGCAGGTCCGCGGAGGGGTAGCCGGAGTCCAGGTAGTGCTCACCTGGCAGCAGGCCACGACGGGCCAGGTGCTCGTGGATGGGTTCGGTCATCACCGCATCCGGCACGCTGGCGTCGGTGGTCGCCACGTTGGTGATCAGGTTCGGTGGGGCCTGGGGGATGTCACCGGCCGGGGTGTCCCCGGCGTCGGCGTCGCAGGTCTCGCTGATGTGCAGCTTGTAGCCGTTCCAGGCAAGGTCTCGTTTACCGCCCCATCGGGCGTCGGGGTCGTACGGGGAGGTCAGCCCAGATCTACCGGGCGGGAGACCGTCTGTGTCGGCTTCCCGCATCCTGACCACCTCCCGCCCCTGCCGGTCGGTGGTGACGACATAGTTCTGGATCAGAACGATCCGCAGGATGTCCACGGCCGGCAACTCGGCCAGCCACGCCGGCGCGCTCGGGGCGTATACCGCCTCCAGCAACGCGAACCCGTCCCGGCCGTAGGCTAGGGCGAGCCCATCGCGTTTGGTCTTCGACGCGGGCAGCCGCCACGAGTCCACCCGCAGGCCGTAACGCTGCCCCCAGCCGGCCACGTCGATGGTGGCCGCCAGCCAGTCCGGTGCTGCTGCGGCGATCGTCTCCACACAGGCGCGCACCGACTCCCCGGCCAGTTCCAGACGGTTCAGATCGCGCACTGCGGCCAACACGTGGGTGGAGTCGGTGCGCTGCTTGCCACCAGCCTTCAACAGCCCCTTGTCGACCAACGCCGCCACCAGCAGGTCCAAGACCTTCTCTTCCAGACCGTGCTCGACGATGCGGCTACGGAACTGCGAGAGCACCGAGAAGTCAAACCCCGCATCGGTCAACGCCAAGCCCAGCGCATATTTCCAGGAGATCTTGTCCCGGACCGCCTCGGCGGCCTGCCGGTCGGTGAGGTTTTCCACCATCTGCAACACCGTGATCATCGCCAGGCGCCCCGGTGACCAGCCAACAGCCCCCCGGTCCCCGAACGCCAGCGCGAACTCGGCATCAGCGAACACCTCGCCGAGTTCGTCGCGGACCACCACCGGCAACGGCGCCCGCCGTCCGGCATACATAGCCAGCACCGCTTGAGTGATCTCATCCGTCGGCTCGGGCCACGGCTGGGGTTGCAACGACATCAGGCAACCGATTCTACGGCCGGGAAGGGGAGACGACCGCGCCGTGATCATCCCAAAGTGACCACCACACGCGGCGCTCAACACGCGTCCCGCAGGTCATCAAATGGGCAACAGGGTCAACCGCCGCGGGGAGGATCGGTAGGCCGGCCCGCCCGGACACCACGGCGGAACAGTAGCTCAACGTTTTCTGGCCGTCCCAGGTCCATGTTGTCGGCCAGCAGCGCCTCGAAGAACGCGCGGGCGTGGCAGTCGTCGTCGAAGACCAGGGTGCGCGAGACCTCGATCTGGCGCATCGACAGCTCCCACCAAAACCCGCCATCACGGTCGGCGCCGGTCAGCGGCAGCGGAAGCTGGGCCATCCAACGTTCGAACCATACCTTTGCGGTGCTGGCGGTGAAGCCGTCGCAGATGTCCTGCAGCCCGGCCGGGTCGTCGCAGGAGGCGAACCCGTTGGACAGTGCGGTGAAACCGATACCCGCCGCGGTGGCCTGTCGTTTGGCCCACTCGTGCCCATTGAGCCAAACCTTGATCGGGTAAGGGAAGTAGGTACAGATTTTGATGAATCCCGGACCGACCCGGGTGTCCCAAATGTAGACGTAGAACACCGACACCCGCCGCTGCTGCCTGGTGAAGGAGAACTGCGGGCTCTTGCCCGGGTCGGTGTCGCGTTTGGTCGCGGTCCACACCTGGGCGTACTCCTGCGCGCAGCCGATCGCCACGATCCTCGAGCGGCCCTCGGTCTGGGCGGCGTGCAGATACGGGGCCATCACGTCGGCTTTACGGTCGCCGGCCGTGAACCGGATCATCGGGATGTTGTTGGCCTGCGCCCACTCACGCATGGCGGTACGGAATTTGTTACCGATCTGCTCAAACACCGCTGGCGACGCGATCGGATTGCCACGGTGATCATTCAGGAAATACACCACCCCACCCGGGGTTTGCAGCTTGGGCACGAAACCGGTCAGGTACAGCCGGTCCAGACAGGAAATATCCAAGCTCACATGACCGGCCACCATATCCGCCGCCGTCACCACCGAAATGTCCACCGCCCACCTCCCGCAACCATGCCTATGAATGCGAGGACGCGGCCAGATAAACAGAACCGCCCAGCTCACTCACGTCGCTGGGCGGTCCGAGGCGGAGCCTCTCTGGTGGTCCTGGGCGGAAGTTCGTCGGGGCTATTCCGGTTGCCAGGCGGTTGGGTCGTTGAGGTAGAGGCCGCAGGCGCAGTTCGATCCGCCGGACTTGCCGTTGGCGCGCAACGCGGCCAGCACCCCAGCCTGGAAACGGTTGTGTGCGTTGAGTTCCGACATGAGCGCGGCGATCCAGCGCTGCACTGTACGGTAGCCGACGCCGAGGTGGCGGGCGATCGCCTTGTCGGTCAGGCCCGATAGCAGCAGGCCGATCAGATGGTCACTGTCGACCGTCCCGGCTCGCCGGGACGGGTTGCGCGGCGGCCGGGCAGATAGGTGTAGCGGCACGGCGCGCCGCCACATCGCCTCGAAAAGCTTGCGCAGTGCGTCAAGCAACGCCGACGGGTACACGACGATGGCGGCGTGCCCGTCGGGCTGATGCCGCACAGGCAGAATCGCCTGCTGATCGTCGGCGAGGTACAGCCGCAGCGGTACCTCCGGCAGTGTCCGCGCCTGCTGCCCTGCCGCGATTAGCGCCTCGATCTCGGGCAGCACGCCGGTACGACCCGCCACTGCCCGCTTGTAGACGCAACGGGAGGCGACGCCAGCCTTCAGCATCGCGCTGAGGCCCGGCTCGGGCGGGGCGTTGAGGCAGCACAACTCGCGCATGGCTGCGCGGTGCAAACGGTTGAGGCGCAGGCGGATTTCGCGCTCGCCGCTGAGCACCTCCACCACATCGCCGTGCGCTGGCCACGTGCGGGCCTGTCTATACGCGCTGGCCAGGCGGATCGCCCGCTCGTGCGCCCGGGCGAGCGCATCCTCACGCTCGGCGACGAGCGTATCGAGGATCAGGCCTGCCGCGGTTGCCTGGTATCGGGATGGCTTTCCAGGCAGCACGCTGATCAGGCCAGCGGCGTCCAGCCAGGCCAGTACAGCGGCCAGGTCTTCAGGCCTATTCCATTGCGCAGCAACGTCTTCCAGGCATGCCATCGGGGCATCCAGGAGCAGCTCGTATGCGGCCCGCTCGGCAGGGCCGACCGCGTCGATCATGTGAGCCAGCCGTCTTCGACCGGGAGCCAGCCTCGTTGCATCGCTTGGTATCCGGCCTGGAATCTGGTCCCGGCGTCCAGGCACATCATCAGGTGGCGCAGCCAACGGCTCACCGTGCGCAGGTGCACCCCTAGGTGGTCCGCGATCTCCTGGTCGGTGAGGCCGGAGACAAGCAGCGACAACAGATCCCGCTCCCGCACGGACGGTCCGTGCTGATCCGCCGCAGAATCGTCGCTCGAGGCGGCAACGGTGAACGGCACGGCTCGCTCCCAGTGCATCTCGAACAGCGCCGCCAGCGCTGAGATCAGCACCGGATCGCGGACCAGCAGCCAGCTCTCCAGATCGATGGGGTCCAGCCGCAGCGGCACCAGCGCGGCCGGTTCATCGTTGATCCACATCTTCATGGGTACATCGGTGACGCGGGCCTGCTCGCCTAGGGCGATGCTACGCAGGATCTGCGGCCGCCGGCCGGGCACGGCCAGTCCCAGCGGGTCGTACAAGGCCCGTACCCGCATACCGCGGCGCAGCATTGCTAGCTCCAGCGTGTTGGCGTCGCGCGGGTTGTCCACATAGGGCGGTGCGTCGCAGGCGTACAGGTCGCGTCGAGTGTTGCGAAACAGGTCCATGAACGCGGCGCGCCCCGCATCGCGGCCGTGCAGCACTTCGACCAGCCCGGCATCGGCCGCCTGCTCGCCAGGCCGGCGGCGCACCGACAGCAGGCTCAGCCATAGCCGGGTTTCGTTGAGCCGCTGCAGGTCCTCGGTGAGCAGCTGGAGCATGATCCCTTCGGGTGCGACCGCCTGCCAGCCGCTGCTGTGCCGCTCGATCAGCCCAAGTGCGGCCAGCCGCTCCAGCTCGGCGGGGGTGCGCTCGTCGCCGGCTACAAGGGCTTCATAGCTTTCCAGGTCCCTATCGAATAGATCAGGCATCGGTCGATCATATTACGGCGTGTTAACGCCAATGGCGAGAACACGCCATCGTCCCTTCTTCCGTCCTGGGTGGACTACCTGCGACGCTCCTTTCCAATGATCTCCTTCACCCCCACAGGAGCGATGATGATCAGATCCGTCCGGGGCCGTTGGCCCGCTCCGAGCCGCGGCATCGCGGTCGGCACGGCGATGGTTACCGTCCTCGCCGCCCTCGCCGTGCCCGCCCCCGCCACCGTCACCGTCACCGTCACCGATCCTCATCCATCCGCGCTTCGCCCTGACGGCCAGAAGGATTCTGTTGTAGCTGGCGGTTTCCAAGCGACGGTCACATTGATCACTGGGCACGTGGCACGTTACACCGAAGCCCCAGACGGTCACGCGAGTGTGACGGTACTCAGCGCCCCCGCAGGCGCTTCACCATCGCTGCGCGGATACAGCGACCCGACCGGCTCCTACCTCATTCCCAATGAGGCCGAGACGCTGGTGAACAACGGTGTCCTCGACCGCGGGCTGTTCGACGTGAAGTACCTTGCGCACAACGGTTACGGCGATGACAGGCAGGATGCTGTGCCGGTCGTCGTGGGCTATGAACCCGCGGCGGGCGCGCGGGCGCTGCGCGCCGAAAGCACGCCGTTGGCGGCCGCGAAACGGGTACACGAGCTGGACAGCCTCAACGGCGAAGCCATCCATGTATCCAAAAAGGAGATCCGCTCGTTCTGGAAATCCCTGACAGGTCAAGGGGTATCCGTCAAGGCCGCCAATGGCGTGCGCAAGGTGTGGCTAGACCGGCGGATCAAGGCGGACCTGTCGGAGAGCGTGCCGCTCATCGGTGCGCCGCAGGCGTGGGCCGCGGGATACGACGGAACCGGCGTGAAGGTGGCGGTCCTCGACACCGGGATTGACGCCAACCATCCAGACCTGGCGGGCAAGGTCACCGGTTCCCGCAGCTTCGTCCCAGGCGTGCCCACTGTAGACGACGGGCATGGCCACGGTACCCATGTGGCGTCCACCATCGTGGGCAGCGGGGCCGCCTCGGGTGGGCAACGCAGGGGAGTCGCGCCCGGCGCGCAGCTGTTCGTCGGCAAGGTCCTGTCCGACGGGGGCGCAGGGGACATATCGTGGGTCATCGACGGCATGGAGTGGGCCGTCAACGCCGGTGCTCGAGTGGTCAGCCTGAGCCTGGGCGGCGGTCCGAGCGACGGAACCGACCCGTCCAGCCTTGCAGTGAACCGGCTGACCGCCGAGACCGGTGCCCTGTTCGTCATCGCCGCCGGCAACAGCGGCCCCGGCCGCAGCACCGTCAGCGCCCCCTCGGCCGCCGACGCAGCGCTGTCGGTCGCGATGACCAGCAAGACCGACACCCTCCACGACCGCTCCAGCCGCGGGCCGCGCTACGGTGATGGCGCACTCAAGCCGGAGATCGCCGCGCCGGGTGTGAGCATCACCGCGGCGCGAGCCGCGGGCACCACCATGGGAACCCCGGTGGATGCGAACTACACCACCGCCACGGGAACCTCAATGGCCACACCGCATGTAGCTGGCGCAGCGGCGATCCTGGCGCAGCAACACCCGGAGTGGCGCGCCGACCGGCTCAAGGCGACGTTGATGAGCACGAGCAAGGACGCTGGGTTGACCGTGTACGAGCAGGGGGCGGGGCGCCTCGACCTGGCCCGCGCCGTGCGTCAGCAGGTGTTCGGGCTGACACCCACGGTCGACTACGGCACTGTCTCTCCCACCGAGTCACCTACCCTGACCAAGCAGGTCACCTACTTCAACGCTGGCACCGCGCCGGCGACCCTGAGGCTGGCACCCGCTCTACGCTCCACGGAGGACCAGGGCGTGCCGGAGGGCAGCCTGGTCGCCGACGCCAGCGTCACCATTCCCGCCGGCGGCTCCGCCACCGCGAACGTCACGGTGGACCTGACCCGGCTCGAGCGGGGAACCTACAGCGGAGCGGTCGTCGCCACCGACGAGGCCGGACAGACTAGACTGACCGTGCCGGTGGGCCTGGTGCGGCAGCCCCCGCTGCGCAAAATCACCACGCGCATCGTCGGCCGTGCGGGGCAACCGCTGTCCCGCGGTGTCAAGCCCTGCACGTTCCTCAGACTGGACGACCAGCAGGGCTCCGAGGCGTACACGGTCTTGATGTTCCGCAGCTGGGACGGACCCAACGTCAGCGAGGGCACGGGTCTGGTGCCGGACGGCACCTATGCGGTGGAGTGCCACGATTTATGGTCCGAACCGGGCTCGTTCGAGGCCCTCGCCACCATCCATGAGCCGGAACTCACCATCGGCGCCGACGTGACCCTACAATGGGATCTCGCTAAGGACGTGGTGCTGGTGAAGGATGTGGTGACCCCCTTGGAGTCCAATGTGGTCAATTTCATCACGGGATCCAGCCGCAGCACCGCGACCGGGATCGGGTACACCAGCTTCACGCTGTCGTCATATCCGTACATCGTGCACTCCTACATCACCCCAACCGAGGGCATACCGTCGATCGGCCAGTTCCGCTCCTTCCTTGAACAGGTGCGTTCCGCACCGGAGGCCATCACTACCGTGCAGGGCAACGGAACGGTCCGGGTGAACCCGGTCTACGCCACCGATGCCGAGGCGGTGCCGAAATTCACCAGCAACCAGAAACTCGCGCTTGCCAGTGAGGACGACCTACGCTCCGGGCGGGATGTCAAGGGCAAGCTCGTCATCGTCGACAGCGAGCCATGGTACCCGATCCAGGAGGAAGCGGAGATGGCCGCTAAGGCCGGGGCCGCGGGTGTGCTCAACCATGTCAGCGGCGAGACCCCGACCGGGTTCGGCGTCAGCCCGCTGATCTGGATGAACTGGTCACGCGTGAGCATCCCAGTGTTGTGGCTCGACGGAAACCAGTGGCGCAAGGTAGCGCCGGTACTCGACGGCGCGCCACAGTCCTTCGTCGAGATCCGCGCCCAGCTGGAGAGCCCGTTCGAGTACAAGCTGCGCATCCCGCAACTCGACCGGATACCAAACGAAATGAATTATAAAGTCAAGCACCATGAGCTGGCGGCCCGAGTAACGGCTTACCACAACACCCACGCCAGGGTTCCCGCTGTGCCGAACGCCATGGAGGCCAACCACACCTTCTGGCCCACCGACTCGGTGAGCATGAACGTGGCGCACTTCTTCGAAGCCCCGACCACGCGCATCGAGTACTACAACCTGACCGGCCCGGATCTGTTGTGGGCGCGGGAGTCCGTCCTCATTCACCCCAGCACCGGTAGTATCCGCCTTTACCAGACCATGGGTGGCTTCAGCACCGCGGAACGCGAACAGGAGACCTTCTTCCAGGCCACCGTGGTGCCGGGGCTTTACACCATGGGACCGGGCTGGGACCCCACCCGGTGGGTGAGCGCATGCCCGGTGTGCCGCCAGGGCGACAACCTTTATGTATACCTGGCCGGGGCGGTCTCAGCGACCAACCGCACCCAATGGGTGGCCAGCAACGGCGCTAGTGGCACATATCGCCTTGAGCGCGACGGCATGCCGGTGCCTCCCGAGGACGGGACACCAATTCCGATGCACAAGGTCGGTGCGGAGCCCGCGACCTACACCCTGCGAACCGTCTACCACGACGCGTTCGCCGGGTCGCTGGCGGCGACCGTGCACACCGATTGGACGTTCCGGTCACAGCGCCCAGCGAGCGACAACGTCTCTTTCCCGTATATATGCGTGACCAAATTCCTCGGCACGCCCGGACCCTGCGGCTGGCAACCGTTGATCAACCTCAACTACGGGCTGGACCTCGCCAGCGACGAGACCGCAACCGCCGGACGAGCCTTCGAATTCACCGTTACCCCATGGCAACCAGCGCAGGCCGCCCCAGCCGACATCGCTGGCCTTCAACTGGAAGTGTCCTACAGCGACGGCGCGGACTGGGTACCCGCAAAGGTTTGGAAAGGGGAGGATGGCACCTATCGGGTCCTGGTGCAACACCCTAAGGCAGGGCAGACCACCGGAGCCGTCTCGATCCGGGCACAAGCCTGGGATGTGGACGGCAACCGGGTCAGCCAAACCATCGAGCGGGCTTACGGCCTACGAGACACCAGTCCGGTTCCGGCCCACACACCCGAGTACTGAATCAGCGGAACACACCGGGCCGCCCGCACAAGGTGCGGGCGGCCCACACGTCCACTGAGATGATCACAGCCCTGATCCCAGGATTGAATTGGGTGAGGACGGCATCTGGTTAACTGACCTGCCCATCGCTCGCTACGCGCAGTTGCCCTGTCCGCTTGCCCCAAGCGCGAAGGCCCGGATGCCCTCGATTGCCTTGCGTGGACGGGTGCCAGAGGGATGCTTCGCCTCGAACAGCGGCAACACTCGCTCGGCGCAAAAGGCGAGAAGACCCTGAGGCTTTTCCCGTGTGCCCAGCAGAGTGGAGGTTGATCGTGTAGGGGGTTGATCCACATTCGTAAGCTCGTCGTCGCCTGCCGATGTGAGTCCGGTCCGGGTAGCTGTGACAATCGTCCGGGCAAACGTCGTTGAGAACCTTGGTGCTCTCGACTTTCGCGTTCTATGCCGCGGCGAGTGCCCATGCTCGCTGGACCTGGCGGATTTCTGCGTTGGTGGGTTGAGCTGGGCGGGAGCCCATAAAACGAGCGGCGATGAGGGTGCGTCGCAGTGCGGTGAGCATGTCGGGGAATGATGGGTCGGTTTTCGATAGGTACCACGGTGCGTGGATGCGGCGGTCGGTGACGATCCCGGACCGGTGGCCGTGCATCGCGTACCACAGCACGACGAGGGTGTAGACGTACATCCCGAACGCCCAGGTACGCGTCACCGCTTGTGCGGTGCGGTTGCGGGCCTGGCCGACGCCGAGGGTTTGCCGGGTGTCGAAGAACGTGACCTCGATCGCCCACGGGGCGGCGTAGCGGGCCACCAGATCGGCGGAGGCGACGTGCAGGTCGGTGGTGATCAGGGCCAGCATCGGTCCGGTTTCCCGGTCGCGGACGAGGATCATCCGTACCGGTTGGGGTCCGAACACGCCATACCAGAGGCAGTCGAGCACAGCGATGCTCACGGTGTCGACCCGCCCGTAACGCGTCACGGCCATCGTTTGCCACACTGCGGTAGCGGCAGCCTGGGTGGGTATCCCGATCCGGTCGCCTTTGCACCGTGGCCGCCCCCGCTTGCCCGTGGGGGCTGGCGCCCGGTGATATACCACCGCGTTGCGGGGCAGCCGGGTCGTCCAGGAGATCCGGGCGGGCAGGTCCCGCAGGCCCTTGCCGTGGTAAGCGGCGTCGGCGACCACGTGGACACGTCGGTCGGGCACCCTCCCGGCGATAGTCGTGATCATCTGCGCTGCGAGGTCGACCGTCGAGGTGGTGCCCTTGCCCCGCCATCGTCGGCACAGCACTGGTAGGCACAACGGTCGCGACATGAACGAGGGCCGCACGATGACGCCGACGACCACCCAGCGGTGACCGAACGCCAGTTTGTTGCGGCTGGGCGCCGAGCCGTCGTGGATCCACCCGGCGCCGTGGACTTTCTTACCCCGGCGGCGATGCGCGGTGTCATCGACCGCGAGGAACAACTGCGCCCCGTCCTCGACGAGGTGGGTCAGGACCAGATCGAACACGATCAGGCCGATCTGGTCGATCTGCCAGCGGGCGGTGGAGAAAAACCGGTGCGCCCGATGATGCGACCACGTGGTCGCCAGTGCGGCGCCGGTGAGCATCCCGCAGACCGTGCGTTGTCCGGTCTGTGCGACCAGACCGATCACCATGGCTTGGAAGACCTCGAACGTCGGCGTGGTGAAACAGCGGGCGAAGGCGTCCAACAACCGGCGCAACGAGATGGGTAGGACGACCCCTGGAAGCATCGACGGATCACTTTCGGAGACGACGGTGGTACAAGCACCGTCGATGCTTCCGTCATCTCACCCCAAGATCACCCATCCCCAGGTCAACCCGCGTGTCACACCCACAATCGACCGGCCGCCAAAACTGCGAAACTTGAGGGTGCTGCGAGCCTTGAATAATCGGACGCGGGAGCATGGGCAGGTGCCCTGAACTGTTGCCTTCGAGCACGTGGGTCAACCTCTATGTGAAGATCGCTCCCAGCCGGACGGCCGTCGCCTGTGTCCCTGCGTTACGCCTGGCTGGCTGAGCATCAGGTTACGTTGGTTGGGCGGGCAACGGAAAGCACCTGCTCCGCTCTCCGTCTTGACCTCGCGCCGCAGCAGCTGCTTGCGGACCCGCTGGACCTGGAGGTTCGGCGTCAGCTCGGCCGTTTCCAGATCGATCTGGCCAAGGTCAGACCAAGGGCGGCCCTTCGGCCGCGTGCGCCGCCGTACAGACGCACGGCACAAGGCGCACGAACAGCCCGTCAGGGACTCAAACCAACGACACCCGTGAGTCAAAATCCGGCAACGGTGTCCGGCTGGGCGAGGCAGCCGACGCAGTATCCGGGGTCGCCCCTCCAACCTCAAGGGCGGTCACGGGGTTTTATGGGGCCCTCCTGACCATGAGTGACACCACGGTGACAAGTTCCCACAGTAGTCATCGCATCGGCGGCGGGGGAAAGGGCTGAAACATAGAGCATTCCTTGATGGTTCAGCCTCTCTTGACGCTCCCCGGAAGTGCCATCGTCGATCGATCATGCAGAGCATCCGGCGAGCTGCCGGTAACAAACGCTGTCGAGCCTTCGGCAAGCGGTCAACTGCGACCGGGCATGCGACAGGCTGCGACGCACATCAGTTTGGAAGAGTTCGCTAGACACGCGGGTATGCCCCAAATGCCTTGCGTCCCTTGAGGCTTAACTGCCCGCTCGGGCCCGGTGGTGACCACTGGAGGAACCGGTTTGGGGCGCGAAGGATCTTGTTGGCAACAAGTCCGAGCGCTCGGCACTGTCAGCTTGGGAGTCGCGTTGATCAATACTCGGAGTAACAACGTTCCACAGAAGACTGCGAGGAAGACTACGGTGGGTAACTATCTCCTAGATCAGCAGGAACCATTTTACCGCTGCTGCCCGCCTCATCGGGCACGCATCGGGCACGAGAGGGTCAGTATGGAGCCCGCTATCGCAACAACCGTCGCCACCCAGCCCAGTCATGCTGCAACCTCCCGATGCCGTTCAAGCCACCTCTTCAGATCACGCCGGGGCCTGTTGCCCATGGCCAGGGACGCTCGCTGTCGCGGATTAGCGATTCATGTGGGTCGAGCGTGGCCTTCGTCCATCGGGTGAGACCAAGACGTCAGACCCGGATCCGCGAGTAAGCGGTTGGTGATCGCCTGGCATTGCCGTTGGTCGATGTGATGGTGGTTGTTTGTGTTGGTGGGCATGGGAGTGTTCCCGGTGTTGTGCCGCGTCGGGGTTGCGCGGGTCTCGTGGGGTGAGGGCTGTGGGGCTTGGGAGTGGCCGGGTCGGGTGTGGTCAGGTCCAGGCGGGTAGTTTGCGTAGCCGTGCCAGGATGTGGGCCAGTAGTTGCGGTCCGGGGGGTAGCCGCAGGATGGTCTGTCCGGCGTGCCGTACGAGGCGGGCGGGCACGGCCAGCAGCCGGTGGCGCAGGGTGCCAAGGTGGGCGCGGCCGTAGCCGTTGCCGTTGTCGAGGCCGCCGAGTTCTTGTAGCCAGGCGGACAGGTTGATGGCCAGCAGGGCCGCCCACATCCAGATCGTGTCTGCGACACGAGGTCGCACAATGCGAGTGAGCTCGCGGAATGGAGGCCGACGAATGTCGGACGCGTAGCTTCGGGCTTGTGCTCGATGCCC
>Ga0209382_10007220_pt1 | contig 14205 bp, 10 predicted proteins | sample SoiMetdeltSBSDD5_FD_187599 | JGI IMG/M metagenome (GOLD analysis project Ga0209382, IMG submission 187599) | Bulk soil microbial communities from a Populus tree surrounding site in Tennessee, USA - Soil MetaG P. deltoides SBSDD5 (SPAdes) (version 2) | ecosystem: Environmental > Terrestrial >... | reverse complement strand
AAGGAACGGGGCCAATTTATTTGTGGCGCAGCCACCCCTCCTTAACCAAGGAGGGGAATTCGCATAGCCCGAGCTTCTTCCCTAATTTGGACAACTCTGATCCCAAGAGGGGCCAAGAATCGCGTGCCTGAAACGTTGGTCTTTCCAACGTTGGTCTATTACCGTGCCCACCTTTTGATGCCAAAATCTGCCCGGCGCGTTACTATCTAACGCTATGGAACGCCGGGTTTGCTTGGTTTCTTTGCTTGCCGTCACCGTCTTCGGAGTCCACTTGTGGTCGGCCCAGCGGCCGACGGCACCGTTGAGCGATCTGCAGAACATCATCATCATCTTTCAGGAGAACTGGAGTTTCGATTCACTGTTCGGGTTCTTCCCCGGCGCGAACGGCATTGCGAACGCCGGCGACACGGTCAAGCAGGAAGATCAAAAAGGGAAGCGGTATGCGACTCTCCCACAGCCGATCGACACAATGAAGAGACCGGCGATTCCCGACCCGCGGTTCCCAGCGAATCTGCCTGTGGCGCCCTTCGATCTGGCCAAATACGTAAAGCCCGACGAGACAACGGGTGATCTCCGTCACCGCTTCTATCACCAGCAATTACAGATCAACGGCGGTCGGATGAACCGATTCGTTGCCTGGAGCGACGCTGGCGGACTCGCGATGAGTTACTACGATGCGCAGGATTTTCCGGAAGGCAAGCTCGCCAAAGAATTCACACTCGCCGACAATTTCTTCCATGCCGCCTTCGGAGGATCGTTTCTCAACCACATGTGGCTCGTCTGCGCATGCACGCCAACTTGGCCCAAAGCGCCAACGGATATGGTTGCAAAGCTGAAAGGCGACGACCTTGAAGTGGACGGCGTCGTCACACCGGACGGCTACGCTGTGAATACGGCCTATCCTTTCTATAAACCTTATCCGGCGAATGCGTCGGATCCTGCACGGCGTGTCCCGCCTCAGACTGCGTTGACGATTGGAGATCGACTGAACCAGCGCAATATTTCGTGGCGATGGTACGGCGGCGGATGGGACGACGCCATGGCCGGCGACCCCGATCCGCTTTTCCAATACCACCATCATCCATTCGTCTATTTCGAGAACTACAAGGATGGATCTGAAAACAAAAAAGAGTTCCTCAAGGACGAGAAGAATTTCTATGAGGATCTGAAAGCCGGAACGCTGCCTTCCGTTTCTTTTATCAAATTGCTCGCTCTGGATAACGAACATCCGGGGTACACATCTTTGATGCGCGGACAGGAGCGCGTCGTCGATATCGTAAAACAAGTCCGCGAGAGTCCATACTGGGCGAAGTCCGCGATCTTTATCGTCTATGACGAAAACGGCGGGCGTTGGGATCACGTGGCGCCGCCGAAAGTCGATCGCTGGGGACCCGGCGCACGGGTTCCGGCAATCATCGTGTCGCCATTCGCGAAGAAGGGATACGTCGATCACACGCCGTACGACACCACCTCACTTCTGGCGTTCATTGAGAATCGCTGGAACCTTCGTCCAATCGCCACGCGCGATGCCATGGTGCAGAATCTGATGAACGCGTTTGAATTCCGCGGACGCTGAGGTTTATTGCGGATGGTTAATCACACAGTCGCATCGTTGTGGCGTTACCCCGTGAAGTCGATGGCAGGCGAGGAACTCGATGTCGTAGACATGACTGCGCGCGGTCTGACCGGCGATCGCGCCTACGCGCTCGTCGACACGACGAGCAGCAAGGTCGGCAGTGCAAAAAACGTAAAACGTTTCGGTAACCTGCTCAAATGCGACGCGCGGTTCACAGCTACGCCACAATCAGATGGACCGTTGCCGCCGGTCCGCATTACCTGGCCGGATGGTGTCACGACACGCAGTGACGATCCCGAGATCGAAACATTCCTGACGAAGTCATTCGGCGATGGCGTGACGCTGATGTCAACAGCGCCGGATGGTTTGATTCTGGAATTTGCGGCCGGAACGCTCGGCGGTAAGTTCGCGGAAACGACACAGCTGCCGGTGTCGAGTGGTGCGCCGAAAGGAACGTTATTCAACTATGCGTCGGTGCATCTGGTCACGACATCGACTTTGCGCGAACTCGCCGCGGCTCATCCCCAAGGCCAGGCCGCGATGCAGCGATTTCGACCGAATATCGTGGTCGACAGCGTGGATGAAGAAGGTTTTCCCGAAAACGATTGGATTGGGAAAACTGTCGCTATCGGACCAGATGTCCAGCTGCGCGTCTCCATTCCTTGCCCTCGCTGTGTGATCACGACCTTGCCACGGACAGACTTGCCTCAGGACTCATCCATGTTGCGAACGATCGCGCAAGCTAACACGGTCGATATGGGCGATTTCGGCAACCTTCCTTGCGTCGGCGTGTATGCCGATGTGATCAAGCCCGGCCGTGTACGTCGCGGCGATGTGATTCGAGTTTTGTCTTAAGCCCGCGGCTGCCCTACTTCGTCAAAATGTCGATGTTGCCGTTCCGACCTACCAGGCGGATTTCGCATCCGCCTCCGGAGACTCGCGCGCTGAGCGCTTCCTGATTGCCGCTGATCCCGGAATCGGCTCGCGGAACAAGCTCCGGTCGCGAACCGTCTGCCGGGGTAAGGACGACGCGGCCAAATGATGTTCTGGCGTTGATGTTGTAGCCCACGCCTCGTGGGACTGTAAGTCGGATCGGGCCGAATGACGTCGTGAGCGAGACCGGCTGGCAGCGGCTCGTCCTGGCCTCGACAGCAACGGCGCCGTTCTGTCCTTCGACCGTAATCGGACCGGCGGCTCCATTCACCGTAACGCCATTGAAGGTAGTCTTCGCATCCACTTCCCCGCCGATGTCGTTCAAGGTAATCGACGTATTATTTGCGGTGACTTTCGCGCCACCCTTGACGCCGCGCACATCGACGTTACCAAAACTCGTCTCGACCCATGCGCTCTCTCCGACGGTGTCGCCGACCACGTTCGTATTATTCGCAAATATTTTTACCGTTTTCCCAATTCGGGAAAACGTGACGCCATCGAAACTGGTTGCGAGATCGGCCGCACCTGTCACGTCGGTAACTCGGACCGCGCCATTCTGATTCTTGACGTTCACATTCGCCTTGATACCCGTGAGTGTCACCGGACCGAACGAATTCACGATGGACACCGGCCCACCGGCAGTCTGCACTTCGATCGTTCCGTTGTTGCTGTTGATCGTCACTCCACCGGAAACGTTCGTCAGACGTATGTTGTCGAACCGGTTCGATACTTCGACGCTGCCGGTGATGTCACTCGCGGTCACGTGTCCATTGCCGTTTCTGATAATGAGATCGCCATTGTTCGTGCGGACTTCAACGTTGCCGAATGAGTTTTCGATCTGCTGCCGGCCACGGCCTCCGGAAAAGACGACGTTTCCGTTGTTGTTATGAATCGAACCTGCGGCGTGTGAATCCGTCACGATGACGTTGCCGAACCTGTTCCGCACGTCGAGCGGAGCGCTTTCTGGAACCGCAATATCGTACTTCACGCTGAACCCGATATTCCGCCGGCCGCGGCGTTGCTCGGGAGGATAGTCGGTCCGCACCATCACGCCGGACGACGTTTCCTGAACCGAGATCTGAATGCCATCGCACACGGCTCGAGCTTCGGCGTCTGTATCGGCGGAGCACTGGATCGAAGCGCGAATCTCCGCTTCCGCTCGCGAATGCGTCCGAATAGCGATGTTCCCCAGCGAATGGTCGATTTGAAATGCCCGTCCGGAGGCGAGCGCGACCGTCTTCTGAAAGTCACGGCGAACTTCTGCGGGCGCGCCGGAAACGGCTGGTGCAGCGATCGATAGAATGATGGCGATATTAATTGCTCTTAGCATTTTCCAACCACTCCTTGAGCGTCGACTGCTTTTCCTGATACAGCGACGCGAGTTGGGTTCTCAAATAAACGTTGTATGCGTTGCCGTCCATGTGGGATTTCAAATCCGCGATTGCGGAATCCAGAAGGACGAGCTTTTCGCGATATGCCGCGGCGAGCGGTGTCGAAGACTTCTCGAGGGAAGCGCCGGCAACGGTGGACAATCTCTCGATCGACTTCTCGTATTCGAGCTCGCTCTTTTCTACATCGCGTAATGCTTCGCGAGTCAGAAAGTCCTCGCTCGCTTGATCCGTCGCTGGTTGCGTCTTGCGTCCCGGCCATACCTGAGTGAGGGCCGCAGCGAGAAGCAGCACCGCTGCTAATGCGACGCCCCATTGCCACCACCGAAATGACCGGCGCTCCGGAGCCAGTTCGGATAAGTCGGACTGGATGCGCGGCCACAACGACGGGCTCTCCCACTCTTCGTGAAGCTCGCGCGCGGCGACGGAGATGTCCGACCATTCATCCAACTGTTTCCGGCACGCGGTACAGGTTTCTGCGTGCGCAATGGCATCGGGCATTAATTCTTCGGACTGAAGCGCTCGCTCCAGATCGCTGCATTGGAAAATCATTTCTGGACCTCCGACAGCATGCGTTTCAATTCCCGCTTGGCTTCGAAAAGCCACGCCTTCGACGTTCCTTCGGGGATGTCCATAGCGGCGGCGACCTCGGTGTGTTTCAATCCCTCGACTTCGTAGAGCATGAACACCATGCGGTGTTTGGGATTGAGTCGCTTCATTGCCTGATTGATCGCCATACGCATGCTTGAACACGGACCGGATCGCTCCGGTTCAGCAATCAGCGCGGTTTCGCGCTGACGCTTTCTCAACACGTCATAGGAAGCGTTGATGACGATGCGGCAGAGCCAGCCGCCGATGCTCGAATCGCCGCGGAATCCGCCGATCGACTTGAAGGCTTTGACGAACGCGTCCTGCACGGCGTCCTCCGCGTCCTGCCGGTTTCCGACCACGTGATACGCCACGCTCTTCATCTTCGAGCCGTGCTGCCGGTAAAGCGTCTCGAACGCACCGACGTCCTGCCGCCGGCAGGCGTCGAGCAGTGCGGCCTCGGAGTCGTGCTGGAGAGTGGCGTCCTTCACTTGAGTCAGTGCCAACGAACCTGCTTCCATTCGCCCTTATGACGGGCGCCGGTGTATAGACGTTGGAAAAATCTACACCTTCGAATCATATTTTGGTGTCTTTGAGACGCGATTCTCGCGTGTAAGAGTGGAGGCAATTCATATGAGGATCCCAGTCTCAGAAGCCGTAGCGAGAATGTACACCTTGAGATACGCGCTCTTCGTTCTTTTGTTGACCATGTGGACGGATGGGTCACTCGTTGCCCAGGCAAACATCATCACGACGGTGGCTGGTAATGGTCAGCGGGGATTTGGAGGCGACGGAGGTCCTGCCAGTGAAGCCATGCTCAATTCTCCAGGCAGCGTTGCCGCCGACTCTAACGGCAATATCTATATCGCCGACTGGCGAAACCAGCGCATTCGCAAGATCAGCGTGACCGGAATCATTACGACGGTAGCCGGCAATGGACGGCAGGGCTTCTCGGGGGACGGAGGCCCAGCCATCGATGCATCTCTTGATCTCATAAATATTGATACTGACTTCAGCAGGAATATTGATCCTAATACTGGTCATCCCTATCCCGGTGCAGCCGGTGGCATCGCCGTGGACGCAGCGGGCAACCTTTACATCGCAGATACGAATAACCATCGCGTCCGCAAAGTTGACCTCAATGGAATGATAACGACGGTCGCCGGTGGCGGTATTGGCGAATCCTTGAGTTATCCCTCTGGACTTGCAGTGGATCGGGATGGAACCATCTACATAGCCGATCCCGGAGACCGTGCCGGAAACCATCCGCTGCTTAAACTGAATCCCGACGGAACACTCAGTACAGTTGCCTGCTGCTTCTGGAGCTGGAGACCTATGGGTGTGGCTCTAAGTGCGACAGGAAGTATCTATGTTGCGGACTCCTATTTTGGTTATGACGGAATGGTTTTTCAAAATCGATACTCTTGGAAATGTCCAGCCGTTGGGGGGACCGCGTTTTTCGTTTACAAGTACTAGCTGGACGAATAACCCATGGGCTAGTCCGTGGAGTTTGGCAGTGGACGGGTCCGGGGATGTTGTCGTAGCCGAAGTCGCCGGCGTTATCGCCAAGGTCTCACCGAACAACGGGGAGGTAACAATCGTTGCAGGTTCGCCAGACGCGACATGGCGCTACGGCTGCTGCGGCACTTCAGGGTATGCCGGGGATGGCGGCCCAGCCGATCGATCCCTTTTAGCGTCGCCGTATGGAGTCGCCGTGGACAGAGCCGGAAACATCTACATTGCCGATACGGGCAACAATCGGATCCGAATGATTGCGCCTCTCAACCCAACAATCACTCTTGATTCGAACCGGTACTGCATCGGAGATCCCTGGACACTCGGAATAGCGAGTCCAATTTCGAACGCCTGGGTTCAATTGATTGGAGCTTCCAGGGGAACACCCTGGGAGATTGCGGATTGGCGGAAGACTGGATTTAACGGCAGCGTTTTAGAAACCGGAGTCTTCCGTCTCAGTGACACTGGCGACCACACACTGATCGTTACCATTGACGGCAAACTGTCCAACAGCGTTTCGTTTAACGTATCGACCTGTCAGTAGAGTGATTTCCAGCGGGACGGAACCTACCAGTTCAATTTCAGTGCGAACTGGATCAAGCGCGGATTGCTGCTGGTAGAAACAATCCGGCCGAAGTCCCCCGGCGTAATAATAGCTCCGCTATTGTCATCAACGGATGCGTTGCTGAGATTGCTCACAGGATTGGAGAAATTTACCTGGTTGAAGAGATTGAAGAACTCAGAGCGCAGCTCCACACTGCTGGACTCCCGAAAGGGGAATCGCCGTGTCAGAGCGATATCCACATTACTTTGGCCTGGGCCGCGCAACACGTTGCGCCCGACATCGCCGAAATCTGTGCCGAGGTCGCTCGCGAATGCGCGGCCGCCTGAACTGGGAATCGGTTGATTGGCTTGAACCACAGGGCGACTGAAGGCGAACGGATTAAAGAAGTAACCCGATAGGATCGTCAAAGCCGTCTTCCGATCCGCACCTGATGTCCAATTCGGCCGCGACAGTCCGTTAATACCGTAGAAGGATCCAGCACCTCCATCGATGATGTCGATTGGCAAACCCGACATTGCAGAGGCAATGCCGGACACCTGCCAATTGGAAAACACTCTTCGCAAAGCGGAGGAACTCACTGCCAAACCGGGCAGCTTCCAGACATAACTCAGAACAAAGCGATGCGTACGATCGAAGCTGGACACTCCCCGATTGGCGCGAGGATCGAGTTGATTCCCCAGCGTTCCTGAATTTTCCGTCACGTCTCCAGTACCGGCAATGGCTCCCGACCCGTTGTCTATGGACTTCGAATATGTATAAGAGGCGATGAGGTGCATCCCTTTCCACTTCGTATCGCTGAGACTTACTTGCAAGGAGTTATAGCTGGACTGACCGCTGGACTGAATTTGTGGCAACCCGCCGGCTTCAACACCTTGGTACGGTGCTCGCAGCGCTACGTTTGTGGGATCGGTAGAGTTCGTGGTGATGACCTGGTGCGTCACTGGGTTGGTGACCGGTTGTTGAGGACTCGCCAATACAGCCTGGTTTAACCGCACACTGCGGAGAAGGTTGAGCCCACGAGTACCGGTGTAGGCTGTTTCAAGCCGCAGGCTTTCTGACAATCCCCATTGAGCACTGAGATTGTATTGGTGGAAGTATGGGGTCCGGATTCCGCGATCAAACACCGTAGCCGCCAGCGAAACGCCTTGCACAAGGGTAGGAAATTGATCCCGTGAGGGCAAAGGATAATAAGGATCCGCAAACGAGACGGTCCCCCCGCGACTCTGGCGAATGGCGTAAAGGGGCGGCGCATTGATGGTCGTGCCGAGGTGCGTCATCGAGGCGCGAGAGTAGAAAATCCCATAGCCACCACGAACGGCCAGTCCATTCGCGGGAAGTGGAGCGTAAGCAAACCCAACACGTGGCGCGAAATTATTGGGATCGATACTCTTGAAGAGACGCTTGGACGCGTTGGGAATTTCGAGTGAGTCCAGCGATGGAATAACATTGCCGGCCTGCACGAATCCTCCGGCTGGAGGCCCCACGGGGCGTCCGGAAGCATCCACGGCCATTCTTGGTTCGTAGAGATCCGGATCAAACGTCGCAATCGCGCCGCTCTTCTCAAAGGGCGGCAGGTCCAGTTCGTAACGCAATCCAAGGTTAAAGGTGAGTCTCGACGAAAAAGCCCAGTCGTCCTGAAGAAAAACGTTATAGTCCGCCGCCCGCATCTGGCGCGAGTTGATACCGTCGCCGATGGTGGAAGTGGCGACATTGCCGGCGAGAAAACTATTGAAACTTTGGAAAGTGATTCGGCCACGACGGTTGTTATTGGTCGTCAAATTATCCCGGTAGAAGATAATGCTGCCGCCTGCTCGAATGCCGTGCCTACCACGCGACAGCGAAAGCGTGTCGGCCAGAGTGATAGAGAGGGCGTTGTTTCGAAGATCCACGCCTGTCCCCGCGTTTCCGATTTCCAATGTGTTCCCGCTGGCACCGACGACTATCGATCCAAGCCCAGGATATGAGCTGGCGTTCGCTCGCTGAATCCCAAAATCCACATCCTTCACGGGTTGTCTGCCGAAGGTGTCTTGCCGGATCACGCTGTAGCCGGCACGCGCTTCATTAACGGTGTGGCCATTGAAGGTGTGGACAAACTGAATCGACAGCAGTCGGTTCTCCTGCTTTCGGTCCGCGCCAAAACCCGGCACGTTCGCCCCCGCCAGCGCCGAAAACTGGGGTGCGTTGGAATGGAAGAACTTTACGGAAACCCGATCGAGCTGTCCCAAGTGTTGGTCACCGTTGATGTTGAATTGGTCCTCACGGTAGGTCGAAACATCGAAACCCGCGTAGCGACCGCTAGCCTGGGGTGTGGGAATAAGAAAATTTCCGTTGGGCAGCTTTGCATTCAGCAACGCCAGAGACACCGGATCGATGACATGCGGAAGGGAATCGCCGAATTGCGGAATGAACGTCGCCATAAGCACCTTGGCAGACCTGTCGTCGGTCAGTCCCCGAGCGATCGGAACGTCGAAGCGGCTGTTGTCCGACGCGCCGTTTCGATCGCGCGTGGCCTGATATGAAAGGAAAAGGAATGTCCGGTCTTTTCGGATTGGCCCGCTAGCCAGGAGCCCGAACACATTGCGCCGCAGGACAGGGCGCACGACCTGCGCGGCCTTCAGGAACGGATCGTTCGCGTTGAGCGATTCGTGACGGAAGTAGTCATAGAAGGCGCCGTGAAAGCTGTTACCGCCGCTCCGTGTAGTGGTCTGAACGCTTCCTCCTCCGCCGCGCCCGAATGCTGCGTCGACCAACGATGTCTGGACTTTGAATTCCTCAATCGTTTCGGGCGCAGGAACAGCCAGCATTGCAGCCGAGTTGGTGTCGATCTTGTTGGCGTCGATGCCGTTGATCTGAAAATCGTTCTGTGTCACGCGCGCTCCGTTCACCGAGATATTCTGCGAGTTTCGGCCCAGCGCTGTATTGTCCGGAAGCCCCACCGACGTGCCGGGAGAGAGCGCGAAAATCTGCGTGAAGTTGCGTGTGGCCTGAGGAAGTTCCGCCACTGTCTCCGAGTCGATAACCCGTCCGAGTTGCGGACCGCTTAATTGCAAGGGCGATGCGAGAACGGTAACGGGATCTGCTAAGATTCCTGCGACACCAAGCCGAACGTTCGCCAGCGTCGTCTCGGTGATGAACACCTGAACATCCTTAAGCAGAGTGCGAGTGAATCCGCGTGCCTTGACCTCAACCTGATAGATTCCGGGGGCCAGGAACGCGAACACATAATTCCCTTCGGCAGTCGTGGTAACGGTGCGCTTTTCACCGGTCCGCGTATCCACAGCCATGACGTTCGCACCGGTAATCACCGCACCGCTTGAGTCGCTGACGCTGCCGGCAATTCGGCCGGTTGTCTGGCTTTGCGCCGCGACCCAAACTGAAAAGTAGAGCGCAACGATCGCCGCAGGAATCAAACAGCGCAATGGACGCAGCATCTGGGTTTACTGCGGGAGGTGCAGGCGAGCCAGTAACGCTGTAAATCGCGGGTCCCGGCGGAGCGGAGCGAATTGACGGTTAACGTTCAGATCAATCACGGAAGTGTCAAAACTATCTACAGACTTCGTCAACCATGTAATCGCTTCGTTATGATTGCCGAGTGCCGCATGGATGCAGCCTATCGAGTGTGACAGGTTAAAGCGTGTCGTCGAACTGACAGCTTGCTCGAGAATTTTCTTCGCCTCAGGCGCATCTCCGGCCGCCGCAAGAAGACAACCAACGCGAGCCATCTGTCTTTGATTCTTGACATTAGCCTTTGCCTTTGCCTTCCGGGCCTCACTCAAAGCTTCGCTGAACATCTTCTGTTGCGCATACATCTGGCTCAGACCCATATGTGGTTCTGGGCTGCCGGGATTGTCCTCCAGTTCCTTCCGAAACGCCTCCGCAGCGAGGTCGTATCGCGCTACACGAACGTAATAGCCGCCAGCCGGTACCACCCTTCGATGAGGCCCGTTCGGATCCACTTCCGCAGACTTCTTCGCCGCCGCGAATGCCTCGTCGAAACGTCCCAGGGCATTAAGCAGCCGGGAATACAACGAGTATGCTTCGGCAAAGTCTGGCTTCAACTCGATAGCACGTTTTAGTTCTTTCTCTGCGTCTATCCACTTTCGGTCATACCACATGCGGACGGCGGCGAGTGAATGGTGCGCTTCGCCCAGGGAGTCATCCAGGACGAGAGCCTTTATCGCAGCCTCTTCGGACTTAGGCCAGCCCTCCGGTCCCGGCATCGCGCCGCCAGCGCTCAACGCGGCGTAGTAATCTGCCAAACCGGCGTAGGCCAGGGCATAGTTCGGATCAATGGCGATCGCCTTCCGAAAATATTCACCCATTTTCAGGTTCGATTCGGCCGTGTTTTTTTCCCAGTAATATCGGCCCTGAAGGTAAAGTTGATAGGCTTCGTTGCTTTTTGTCTCGGACTTCTCGGCAACCCTCAGCCCCAGCTTCGACGCAACCGTCGCGGCGATTTCCCTTTGTACATCGAGCACCTCGACTCGATGACGGTTGAACGTTTTTCTCCACAACGCGGTCATGCTTTCGACATCCAGCAGGTCAACCTGAATATCGACGAGCTCGCCATGCGAAGCGAATTTCGACGTGAGGATGGCTCGGACTCCCAATTCACGACCCACCTTATCAGGATCAAAGTCCGCACCCTTATAGCGTTGAACCATGGAACGCGGAGTAACCTGCAACTGAGGAGTTTGCGCGAGAGCATTCGTGAGGCTTTCGGATATTCCGTCGCTGAGATATTCGTCCGAAACGTCGCCTGCATTCACGAATGGCATCACTGCCAATGAGTGGATCGGCTGGCGGGGGTTGTCGAAATACGCCAGGAGGGCTGCCGTCAACGCGAGCGTCGACACAGCCGCGATGATGCCACGTCTCCACAAGTTATGGGACCCGCGGCTTGTGGGTGTCGCGGTTACGGAAGCCGGATTCTGGAGCTGCGCGCGAAGATCCTTCAGGTCATCCGCGAACTCCTTGGCGGTTTGATATCGCCTTTCTATGTCCGCACACAGCGATTTCGCAACGATGCGGTCGAGAGCGGGTATTCCTTGCACCTGTGTCGGCAGCGGCGGGAAATCGTCGTCCAGGACTTCACCGGTCAAGTGCGTCGGTGTCTCGCCGTCGAATGGGTGCTTACCGGCGAGCATCTCCAACAGTACAACACCCAGGCTCCAGATATCGGTTCGTGCATCTACCCGCTTTCCTTTCGCCTGTTCTGGAGACATGTATCCTACGGTTCCCATCAGCACACCTGGATTTGTGTGGTGGGTAGAAATGGTCGAAGCATCTGCCGAGGAAGCGAATACCTCAGTCTCGGACAACTTGGCTAATCCGAAATCCAACACCTTCACCAGCCCGTCGGGTCGAATCATGATGTTGTCGGGCTTGATGTCGCGGTGCACGATGCCGGCAGCGTGAGCCGCTTCGAGGGCCCTAGCGACCTGCAGCGCGACATCGATCGCTTCCTGTATGGGCATCGAACCATCCAGCGGTAGTCGCCGGCGCAACGTTTGACCCTCGATGAATTCGGCAACAATGAAAGGAGCACCCTCAACCTGCCCCACCTCATGAATCGTGACGATGTTCGGATGATTCAAGGAGGAAGCCGCGCGCGCCTCCTGGACGAACCGGCGTACCCGGTTACTATCGGATAGGAAGGGACGGCGGAGCACTTTGATTGCAACTCGTCGGTTGAGCCGGGAATCTTGGGCGAGATAAACCTCTCCCATTCCCCCGCCTCCTAGCCATCCAATCACCGTGTAGTGACCTATGAGTTGTCCCTTTTCGAATCTCGGTGTTTCCGAGCTCAGCAGCTCCGCCGCGATCTCTCCTGGGGGCTGCTCGAGGAAACTCTGGGCGTGGCTATCACTTGCAAGTAGCGACTCCACTTGCCGCCGTAAAGAATCGTTGCCCGAGCAAGCCTGATCGAGCAAGGCGGGCCGCTTATCGGGCGGCACATTTAACGCTTGGGCGAATAATTCGTCAATTTGGGCCCATTCTTCAGGGTTCATAACAGTTGCTGGGTCGCGTCAAGACGGAGTTCGCGATGAAGCCACGCTTTGGCCGTTCGCCAATCGCGCAGAACCGTGTTGGGGGAAATCTGAAGTGCCGATGCTGTTTCTTCGACACTAAGACCGCCGAAGAACTTCAGCTCAACGACGCGGCCCTTTCGTGGATCCAGTTCTGAAAGACGAGTCAGAGCATCGTCGAGGGCAATCAGGTCTTTACTGCGTTCAAGTGAAACCGCAGTGGCCTCATCAAGTGAGACCAGTTGCACTCCGCCGCCATTCTTCACGCGGCCCCGCTTGCGAGCATAGTCCACAAGGATTCGCCGCATCATTTGTGCGGCGATACCGATAAAGTGAGCCTTGTTTAGCCATCGCATTCGCTTTTGATCGATGAGCCGCAAATAGGCTTCATTGACGAGAGCTGTTGCCTGTAGTGTGTGGCCCACGCGTTCGTGAACCAGATGTCGCGCGGCCAGCCTGCGCAGTTCCCGATAGACTATCGGCATCAATTGTTCGAGAGCAGCCTTGTCGCCGTCGCTCCACGCAGAAAGCAGTTCGGTTATGTGTGTTGTCGTCATGAAGCGACGGGATTATGCCATAGGGTAGACGGCTCTCTTCGCCGCAAAAAATAAATTTATCTCATGGTGGTTTTCGTCCGAATTTATCGCGTCCCAGTTTTTTTACGGCTCACGGTGGGTTGATTCCGGCGGATTTGTCGCGTTTCTGAACGAGGACGATTTTCCGGAGGTGACCTCATGAAGTGGCCTGCGCTTTTGATTCTGATTGGGCTCGCAGTAACGGACCTAAACGGCCAGGTCTTTGTCCCCACCGGCCGTATGACCAGAAGCCGAATTGGACACTCCGCGACCTTACTTCAGGACGGCCGCGTCCTCATCGCTGGTGGCGGCAACCCGTTGGCTTATGGCGAAGCATCAGCCAGCGCTGAGATCTACGATCCCGATACCGAGACTTTTGCCGAGACAGGCGCAATGACAGCTCCGCGAGCTTCCCACTCCGCGACCTTACTTCAGGACGGCCGCGTTCTCCTGGCAGGTGGGTGTGCAGGGGCGTGTTCCACTAGCGCGGAGCTTTACGACCCGGCGACTGGAACATTTTCCAAAACGGGCAATATGCCCATTGTGCAGGAAGTCCGTCCTGCGGTTTTGCTACGAAACGGCAAGGTGCTGGTCGTTGGCTCTCTAACAATCGAACTATTCGATCCCGCATCCGGCACATTCGCTTCCCTTGGCAAGAGTCAACTCACTTCCTTTTACGGGAGCCTCCGCGCGACTTTACTCGTGGACGCCACAGTTCTGTTGACCGGCGACCTCGACGCTTTGATATATCACCCCGCAAGCAACCAGTTTCATAACGTGCCGCTCCGGTTGAACTTTACTGGAGCTACGTCAACGCCTCTGCTCGACGGTTCCGTCCTATTCGCAGGAGGTTTCAATCCCGACTCTTATCCCGAGCGCGCGTATAGTCGGAGCGTTTTGTACGATCCAGTAACTCAAACTTTCGGGATTGCAGCTGTCATGCGGCAACCGCGAGACTCCCACACTGCGACATTGCTGAGGGATGGTCGCGTTTTACTTGCTGGTGGAAACAACGGAGACGGCTTCGACGAAACTA
>Ga0209382_10007219_pt1 | contig 14206 bp, 14 predicted proteins | sample SoiMetdeltSBSDD5_FD_187599 | JGI IMG/M metagenome (GOLD analysis project Ga0209382, IMG submission 187599) | Bulk soil microbial communities from a Populus tree surrounding site in Tennessee, USA - Soil MetaG P. deltoides SBSDD5 (SPAdes) (version 2) | ecosystem: Environmental > Terrestrial >... | reverse complement strand
TCGACACAGCAGCGGCAGTTCAAGGGTTACACCGAGTCTGAGACCTTCGTTGAAATTGTTCCGGGCAGCACTCCGCAAGCCATGGGACGCGCCCTCGCCGACGCCGGCGTGGTGAGCAGCCAGGCCGCATTCAGAGTTGCCGTTTGGTGGCGCGGCGCCGGCCGCCGCCTCCAGGCGGGCGAGTATCGCTTCGATGCACCCATGACTCCTCGCGAGGTCGTGGACAAGATAGCCCGCGGCGATGTGTACATGAGTCCTCTCACCTTTCGCGAAGGATTGACGATGCGGGAGATGGCGGCGCTCTTCGAGGAGCGCGGCTTCGGATCGGCGAAGGACTTCCTCAAAGCTGTTGCGCGGGAGGAGCTCATTCGAGACATCGATCCACAGGCGCCCGATCTCGAAGGGTACCTCTTCCCCGACACCTACACGCTGCCGCGCCGCACGACCGCCGCTGAACTCGTCGACCGGATGGTGGATCGCTTCGAGAAGGCGCTGACGCCCGAGATTCGAGCGAAGGCCGCGGCGCGGGGGCTGAGCGTTCGTCAACTCGTCACGCTCGCGGCGCTCGTCGAGAAAGAAACCGCGAAGCCGGAAGAGCGTCCGCTCGTGGCCGCCGTCTACGCGAACCGAATCAAGATCGGGATGGGCCTGCAGTGCGACCCGACGGTCATCTATGCACTCGAGCGCGCGGGCCGCTACACCGGCAATCTGACGCGCGCCGACTTGCAGTTCGATTCTCCCTACAACACGTATCGCTATGCCGGTCTGCCGCCCGGCCCAATCGCCGCGCCGGGACAAGCGTCGCTCGAAGCGGCGGCGGAGCCGGCCGATGTGCCATACCTGTACTTCGTCAGCCGCAATGATGGATCGCACGTGTTTGCGACAACGCTCGACGAGCACAATCGCAACGTGCACGAGTGGCAGGTCAGGTACTTTCGAGAGAGGCAGGGTAGAAAGTAGAAGGCAGAAGGCAGAAGGCAGATGGCAGAAGGCAGACGGCAGACGGCAGACTTAACGTCTCGCCCTTCTATCTTTGCCTTCGACCTTCGACCTTCGACCTTCTGCCTTCTGCCTTCTGCCTTTTGCCTTCTGCCCTCTGCCTTCTGCCTTCTGCCATCTGCCATCTCCCTTCCGTAAGGCCTACCACGGCTGGTAGTAATTCCTTTGCCCCACTACAGTCCATCCCATGTTGGGTTGTGTGTTTATGATCCTTTTGGCGTGGGCCAGCGGAGCGGAGGCCGGAGACTCAGTCGCCGGGACCGTGAAGGATGCGTCGGGCCGGCCGGTCGCTGCTGCGAGCGTCGTGCTGATGACCGCGGAGCAGACGGCAGTCACGAAAGGGCAGAGCGACGAGTCGGGAAAATTCAGCCTCACCGTTCCGAGTCCGGGACGCTACTTGCTCGTCACCACCGCACCCAACCTTGAAGAGTCTCGCTTGCCGGTCAGCGTCACCGGCACAGGCCCCACAACTGTTGATGTCATCCTGCGTCCCGGTCCTCTGCGCGAGGAGGTGACGGTCACCGCCGCACCGAACCTCGTCGAGGACGTCCGTCGCGTCGGCCAACCCGTGAACGTCGTCGACGCCGACGACATTGCCACGCGCACGACCACCGTTGTCGCACAGGCGGTCGAAGGCGAAGTCGGCGTGATGCTGCAGCAAACGAGTCCGACGATGGCGGGTGTGTTCGTGCGCGGGTTGACCGGAAACAAAGTGAATGTCTTCGTTGACGGCGTGCGCTATTCGAATGGCGCGCAGCGCGGCGGCGTGAACACCTTCCTCGATCTGATCGAGCCTGGATCGCTCGACAGGATTGAAATCGTCCGTGGGCCGTCGAGCGCGCAGTTCGGCAGCGACGCGCTTGGTGGGAGCATCCATTTCCTGACGCGTCCGCCATCGCTTGGGATCACCGGGCCGCCGAAATGGGGTGGCACGGCCAGCGTCTCGGCTGGTACTGCGCACCGTTACGGCGGCGGTCAGGGCTTTGGGTCCTACACGGGAGAAAAACTGGGGGCGACCGGATCGTTTTCGGTGCGGAACGTCGGCCTGATCCGCCCTGGCGGCGGGATCGACTCGCGTGCCGCGGTGACCCGCTTCTTCGGGCTCCCATCGGATCAACTGATGGACAATCGGCTTCCCGACACAGGGTTCCATCAGCTTGGCGGATCCGCGCGCGCGCAGTGGGCACCCACCACTGTGACGCGGACCTCGTTCAGCTACGCCCGCACCTTCCAGGATGGCGGCGACCGCTACGACCAATTGCTCGGCGGGGATGGCAATCTGATCTCGGAGCTCAACGGCCTGTCGCTCGATCTCTTTTCCGCGCGGCTCGAAACGCTTGGCGCGGGCTGGTTCGATCACGGATCGGTCACGTACTCGCTCAACAGCCAGCGCGAGGAGCGCGTCAATCAGGGCGGCAACGGCAACCCGAACGCAACGATTGGGCACGAACCGGAACGCACGACTGTGCACGGCGTGCAGGGCGCGTTGACGAAACAGTTGTCACCTCGCCTGTCGCTGACGGTCGGCGGTGATGTGTATTTCGAGAAACTGACGTCCGATGCCTTCAACGTCAATCCCGTTTCCGGTGCCGTCTCCACGCGTCGTCCGCGGGTGCCAAGCGGGGCGACGTTTACGCAGGGCGGACTGTACGGACAGTCGATCTTCGATGTGCGGCCCGACAAGGTTCGACTCATAGGATCGCTGCGAGTCGGCGGTGCAAGCTACGAGGCGAAAGCGTCCGACAGCCCCCTCGTAAACGGCCAGCCGTTGTGGCCCGACGACTCGTTGAAGACGGGAACCGTGACGTTTCGCGCGGCCAGCGTCCTCACGCCGTCAGCGTCGTGGACGATTCTCTTGTCCATCAGCCGAGGGTTCCGCGCGCCGCACATGACCGACCTTGGCACGCTCGGCCTCACGGGATCCGGATACGAAGTGGCGGCGCCAGACATCGCCGGACTCGGAGGATTCGTCGGCACGACCGCGGACGCGAGCGCCGTCTCCACCGGACGGCCGGTTGAGCAACTCGAGTCTGAGACGAGCGTCCAGTACGAGGCGGGCATCGGCTACCGGCACAAGATGTGGCGGACCGATCTCACGTTCTTCGTCAACAGCATCGACGGCAACCTCCAGAAGCAGACACTCATCCTGCCGCCCGGTGCGGTGGGCATCGATCTCGGCGGCCAGACGATCACCTCACAAAACGCGAACGGCGCCGTCTTCGTACCCGCGTCGACCGCGCCAGTGCTCGTCCGCGCCAACTTCGATCACGCACGAGTCTGGGGTATCGAGCACACGGCGCAGGCCATGCTCACCGAGCAGATTTCTCTGAACACGTCATTCACATACCTGCGTGCCCGCGACACCAACACTGATTCGCCCCCGAATATCGAGGGTGGCACTCCGGCCCCCGACGCATTCATCACCGCTCGCTGGACATCGTCGAACGGCCGCTGGTGGGTCGAGCCGTACACGCATTTTGCGTGGGAGCAGTCGCATCTCTCCAGCCTCGATCTCGGCGACCGCCGCACTGGCTCTGGACGCAGTCGCTCCAGCATCCAGGCGTTCTTCAACAACGGCGCCCGCGCCCGCGGATGGATCGGTCCGGGGGCAGACAACGTCTCCGGAAATGCAGACGATGTGCTGATGGCGACGGGGGAGACGCTGGCCCAGATTCAGAATCGCGTTCTGGGCGTGGGCGTGAACTCGTCGTCGCTCTACACCGCCGTCCCGGGCTACGCAACATTTGGCGTGCGGGCCGGATTGCGGAGCCGTCCGCACGAAGTCGTCGTGGACTTCGAGAATCTGAACGACGAGAACTATCGCGGGATCAGTTGGGGCGTGGACGCTCCGGGATTTGGCGTGTCAGTGAAGTACTTGCTGCGGTTCTAATCTACCGCGCCCCCCACTTCAGCTTCTGTCTCAAGACGTCGAAGTACGTCCGATTCGGCGCTCGGACGAGTCGAAGCGTCCGGTCCGCTCGATTGATCTCGACGATGTCATCGGGCTGCAGGGGGTGACCGGATTGCCCGTCGAACGTCACGTACACTTCTTCGTTGCCGTTCATTTGCGGCTCGACTCGTACCTCCGATGACGCTGGCAACACCACAGGCCGATTCGTCAGCATGTGCGGCGCGATCGGTGTCAGCAGCATGGCGTCCACGTCCGGATGGACGATGGGGCCACCCGCGGCGAGGTTGTACGCTGACGAACCCGTAGGTGTCGCCACGATCAGACCGTCCGCACGAACCTGCATCACCAGTTGATCGCCGACCAGCACCGACAGGTCGATGATTCGCGACAGCGCAGCTTTCGTGATGACCACGTCGTTCACCACGAAGCGCTCGGTGTGCACGGTGCCGTTCCGCAGCGTCTTTGCCCGGAGCATCATCCGCTCATCGATCTCGGCGTCGCCGTTGAGGACCGACTCGAGGGATTCGTAGAGTTCCGGAAGCGTAATTTCCGTCAGGAATCCGAGACTGCCAAAGTTCACCGCGAGGATCGGGACGTCGGTTCCGGCGTGTGCGATTCGCCCCGCGGTGCCGATGAGCGTGCCATCGCCCCCAAGGACGACAACGAGATCGCTGTTGTACGGCAGCTCGTCGCTGGAGCTGGTCGGGCGGCCCGGAGGCAGGCCGGCGAGTTCCGCTGTATGCGTCTCGAACACGGGCTCGAGACCGCGTGCTTCGAGCCATCCCGCCAATTCGGCGAGTACGCCGGCGGCGGCATCGAGATTGTGCTTGGCGACCAGTCCGACTCGCTCAACTTCGTTCATGCGTCCGGCCATTGGAGGTGTAAGAGGAATTCCCGATTCCCTTCCATGCCGGTGATTGGCGAGTCCACGAGACCGGCGCGGGTAAATCCTAGCGCAAGTGCCGCGTCGGTGACCTCGGCCACCACCCGTTGGTGGATCGCGTCGTCACGAACGATGCCCCCTTTTCCCACTTCGTCGCGCCCGGCTTCGAACTGCGGCTTGACCAGAGCAACGACGTCAGCGCCTCGTCCGAAGATCGTTGTTACTGCCGGCAGAATCTGGGTGAGGGAAATGAACGAGACATCGATCGTCGCCAGCGTGATCGGCTGGAACTCGGACGGAAGCTGGTCGGGCGTCAGCCATCGTGCGTTGACGCGCTCGAGCACGGCTACACGCGGGTCGTTTCGCAGCCGCCAGTCCAGTTGGCCGTGGCCCACGTCGAGCGCGATGACGCCTGCGGCGCCGCGCCTCAAGAGGACGTCTGTAAATCCCCCTGTAGACGCCCCGATGTCGATTGCGAATCGGCCCGTGGGATCGATGTTGAAGGCGTCGAGGGCTCCTTCCAGTTTCAGTCCGCCGCGACTGACGAACGGATGATCGGGAGCAACCAGTGACACCTCGACGTCTGGCGGGACGGCCGTTCCAGCCTTCGAGATTACACGACCGGCAACGAGCACCTGTCCGGCGATCACGAGCGCGCGCGCCCGCTCACGTGATGCCGCCAGGCCGCGTTCGACGAGCAGCGTATCGAGCCGAACGGTCGTCTTCAATTGGTGCGGTCAATGACCCAGCGGACGATCGCCGGCAGCTGACCGGCAAGCCCGGCATCGGCAAGCGCGGCCAGGGCACGGTCGCCTGAGTCCGCCGCCAGGCGCCGGGATTCGGCCAACCCGAATAGCGAAGGATACGTTGGCTTGCCCGCGGCTGCGTCCTTGCCGGCAGTCTTTCCAAGATCCTCGGATACGCCTTCCACGTCGAGGATGTCGTCAACGATCTGGAATGCGAGGCCGAGGGCTTCCGCGTAGCTGCGGATCGCGCGACGTTGCGCGTCCGAGGCTCCAGCCATCACCGCGCCTGCCACTGCGGATCCCTGAATCAACGCTCCTGTTTTCTGCGCGTGCATCCTCTTGAGTTCAACTTCAGTGAGCGGGATCGCGCCAGGCGTTGCCGCTTCGAGATCGACTGCCTGCCCGCCAACCATTCCTGCCGCGCCAGCCGCGTCGGCAATCAAGCGGACGACTTCGAGCTTGCGCGCCGCGAGCTCGTGCGCCGGGACAAGTGCGGATTCGCTCGGCAGCCGCGAGAGGACGTGGAAGGCTTCCGTGAGCAGGCCATCGCCTGAGAGGATCGCGAGGCCCTCTCCGTACACGACGTGAGCCGTCGGCCGTCCGCGGCGAAGCGTGTCGTTATCCATCGCGGGAAGATCATCGTGCACGAGAGAGTAGGTGTGGATCAGCTCAATCGCGCAGGCCGCTGGCATCGTGAGTTCGACGACCGCGGCGATGTCGGTCCCATTGCGCTCGGCGACAGCTTCAGCCGCGGCCAGCACGAGCATGGGCCGCAGCCGTTTGCCGCCCGCCATGACGCTGTAGCGCATCGCATCGCACACCGCGGCCGGCGCGCGTGATGGCGATGGGAGCAAGTGCGCGAGCGCCGCATCCACATCGCGACGCCGCGTCTCCAGCCACGTTCGCAAATCGTGCGACGTCGTCGTCACTTTCCGCCAGCCGGTTCATTATCGGTGCCGAGGCCTGTTGGCGCGGGCCGCAACTCGCCGCGCTCGTTCAATACCTCGATCCTCCGTTCGGCGCCCTCCAGCTTGGCGTGACAGAAGCGGGACAGCTGCACGCCGCGCTCGTAGAGTTCCAGCGATTTCTCGAGCGACAGGTCACCCTCTTCGAGCGCTTTGACAATGGCGTCGAGTTCGGCGAGCGCGGATTCGAAGTCTTTGATGGTTGGTTCGGTCATGAGTTTTTCGGGTCGTCTGAGGCGTGCGTGTCGCGTACGTCGCAGAGCAAGCCGCCCTCGAGCAGGTCGACCTGGACGCGATCGCCGGGCGCGACCTCCTCCGCGCGTCGGATGATGGCTGTCCGATCTTCATTCCAGCACACGGCGTAGCCGCGTCCGAGCACGGCAAGCGGACTCAGTGTTTCGAGTCGCGCGGCGCGCGCGCCGAGCTGTGCCTGCGCGCGATCGTGGCGTCGTCGCATGCTCGCCGCGAGTCTGCCGGCGGCCGCGGCAAGCTGACCGCGAATCCCCGCGAGCCGCCGTCGCAAATCATGCGTTTCGAGACGTGACGAGAGCGTCCGGAAGCGACGCTCGTGGCGTGACACCGCGGCGTTCATCGCGTGTTGGAGGTGATGAGCGAGCTCCGCCGCATGGCGGCCGCGAAGCGCCAGCCTGGCGGGGAAGCCGGCAAGCCCTCGGCGGCTACTCAAGAAATGCACGCGCGTGCGACGGCGTTCGAGGCATGCGCCAATCGAGGCCCGCAGCCGTCGCGACTGGCGATCGATGCGCGTGTGGAACTCGTCCTTCGCCGCGAGGACGATCTCGGCCGCGGCGGATGGCGTCGGCGCGCGTACATCGGCCACGAAGTCGGCGATCGTGAAATCCACTTCGTGCCCGACGCCGGTGACGATTGGTACGGGCGACGAGGCAATAGCGCGCGCGACTGGCTCCAGGTTGAACGGGACGAGATCCTCGGCGGAGCCACCGCCGCGTCCCAGAATCACAACGTCGACGCCGCGGACGCGTCCGATCGAACGGATGGCATCTGCGATTTCCGCGGCCGCGCCATCTCCCTGAACACGCGTGGGCCGAATGACGAGGTGCACGTTCGGATGGCGCCGTGTGATCACTTTGATGATGTCGCGCACGGCTGCGCCGTCGAGCGAGGTCACGATGCCGATGCGGGCAGGCAGCGCGGGAAGCGGGCGCTTGCGCTTCGTATCGAACAGCCCCTCAGCCTGGAGCTTTTTCTTCAGTTGCTCGAAGGCAAGCTGTCGGGCGCCGAGCCCGTGCGGCTGCAAATGATCGCAGAGAAGTTGATACTCGCCTTTGGGTTCGTAAACCGCAAGACGGCCGCGCGCGATGACGTGCAGCCCGTCTTCTGCCTTGAATTTCAGATAGCGGACCGCCGATCGATACATGACCGCTTTGATCTGCGCGTCGCCATCCTTCAGCGTGAAGTACATGTGGCCGGTATTCCACGTCTTGCAGTTCGAGATTTCACCTTCGACCCAGATGTCGCCGAAGGATCCCTCGAGCAGGGTGCGGATCGACGCGGTGAGCTCCGAGACGGTCACCACGCGGCGCTCGCGCGGCGCCGTTTCTCGTTCAGGAACGTCGTCCTCTTCGAACGGTTGTGAGAACAGGTCCGACATGATCGAGAAGGTGTCCGGCTACAGCCGGACGCTACAAGGACGTTGCGGGCGTAGCCGCAGCCAGCGCGTCAACCTCCTGTGCGGACAGGTTCAGGCGCTCGATCGCGGTGGCGCGGCCAGTCTTCGGGTCCGCCGATACGATGACGGCGTTGAGACGTCCGGGTCCCGTCGCCGGCTCGAATTTGGCCGGCATCCCATTGATGAATCGGCTGAGCGCAGCCTCGATGGTCACGCCAATGATCGAGTCGTGTGGCCCGGTCATCCCCGCGTCGGTCAAGCACGCGGTGCCTTTGGGCAAGATCCGCTCGTCGGCGGTCTGCACGTGCGTGTGCGTTCCAACCACGGCGGTCACGCGCCCGTCCAGGTGCCATCCCATCGCGATCTTTTCCGACGTCGCTTCCGCGTGAAAGTCGACGAAGATGACGCGCGTCTTGGCGCGAAGCGTCTCGATTTCCCGCAGCGCCACGGCGAACGGATCATCGAGCTGCTGCATGAACACGCGGCCCATCAAATTCAGCACGCCGACAGGCTCACCGGAACGCGTGCGGCCCACGAAGCTGCCGCGGCCTGGAACGCCGGCGGGGAAGTTCGCCGGGCGGAGCAGGCGCGGCTCGCGCGGCATGTAGTCCAGGACTTCCTTCTTGTCCCAGACGTGGTTTCCGGACGTCATCGCGTCCACGCCATAGCCAAGAATTGTTTCCGCGATATCGCCCGTCACGCCGAATCCGGCCGCAGAGTTCTCGACGTTGGCAATGACGAAATCGATTCCGCGCCGTTCGACCAGCGTCGGGATCGCCCGGCGCGCGATGTCGCGGCCTGGTTTGCCAAAGATGTCGCCGACGAACAGTATCTGCATTCGTTTCTGACGCTCGTCGTTCCCGGGAACCTTTAGAGGGACTCTACCTTGATCTCAATGTCGCGGCCACGACGATCTTCGATACGTGGCAGCGACACGATCAGCTCGCCGGCGCGCACGGTGGCGCGGGCGCGGCCGGCGTCCACGGCCGCCGCGAGCCGAACGAGGCAGGCAAAGCGCCCGAACGTCCGCTCGGCGAGATGAAACGCGACCTCGCGGTTTTGGCAGGCAGGCGGCGCCTTGTGCCCGATTATGACCACGGCGTGGTGCGTGAACAGCACGCGAATCGCGTCAATCGCGACGCCAGGAAGATCGACCACGATTTCGAGCGATTCGGCGGTCTCGACGACGTCGAGTGGAGGACGGTATTCCGGGCCGGCCGTTCCAGGCGACGAGGGTGAGTCTTCGAGCAAGGCGAGGAGACGTTCGACGTCCTCGTCACCACCCTGATCGAAATAAATCCGGGCCACCGCGCCATTCTAATCCCGCATCCGATCCTGGTCGAGGGTAGACGGGAAGTACAAGAAAGCCAGACGGTTAGAGGTGTGGCTCTGGCGTGAGCCAAATATGAGCACATAATACTCATATAATATGCTTTACAAGCGCTAATAATTTGGTAGACTATCTCCTGTGAAGAGATTCGGGGCGTGCAGCCCCGTTGAAAGTAGGAGGACACAGACCATGGCTCTTGTTCGTTGGAACCCCATCAGCGAGCTGGCGGCGCTTGAAATCACTCGGCTCGATCGGATGTTCTCGGATCTGTACAGTGAGGGAACCCGCGCGTGGGTGCCGCCGGTGGATATCTACGAGGGCGACAATCACGAGGTCGTCATCAAGGCGGAACTGCCGGATGTGAAGAAGGACGACATCCGCGTGACGTTCGAGAACGACGTTCTCACGATTGCCGGCGAGCGCAAGCAGGAAGCCTCAGTGCAGCGCGACAGCTTCTCGCGCGTGGAACGGCGCTTCGGCAGCTTCTCCCGCTCGTTCACGCTGCCCACGACCGTAGACGCCTCGGCGATCGCGGCGAGCTACAAGGATGGTGTGCTGACCGTTCGGCTTCCACGGCGCGAAGAGGCGAAGCCGAAGCAGATTACCGTCAACGTCGACTGAGCCCCTGAGCCCCTGAGCCAATGCGCACGGCAGACTGCGTTCCGCCGTGCGCATTTTCCTTTGGCCCTCACTTCAGCTACTCTTCTTGGATATGGCGCAGAATGTCGATGTGGGGGCCGCCGATCCAGAAGGCGGGTCGAACGAGTCCGCCGCCCCAATCACCAGCCGATTCCTCTTTGTGGACGTCGCCGCGCAGCGCGCCAAGCAGCTGCGCCGCGGTGCGCTGCCGCGTCTCGATCGCCACTCCAGCTCGCACACCCCGCATAAGCTCGAACGCATTGCGATGGAAGAAGTGCGGAGCGGCCTGATCGAATACGCCTTGCCGACCAAGCCTGAAGCCTTCGGGAAACACTGAACGCTGATTCCTGGGATCACGGGACGCGGATCACGCGGATCAATCGACGGGACGCGGATTACGCGGATCAATCGATGGGACGCGGATTACGCGGATCAATCGATGGGACGCGGATCACGCAGATCAATGGACGGGACGCGGATTACGCGGATCAATGGGGCGTGGGTTCGGCGTGATCCGCAGTCCCGCCCGAGCGTTCTCGGGCACGGGGCCGACGTTGGCTAGGCCGAACCCCGGATCCCGGACCCCGGAACCCGTAACCGAGTACCCACGTAAGTGCCGTACATGGGAGCCATTCTCGGTGTGCTCGGGTTGTTCCTGGCCGGCATTCTGGCCCTGGTACTGCTCGCCAAGGCCGTGCTGTGGCTGGTCCTTCTGCCGTTCCGCCTGATCTTCGGGCTGATCTTCGGTGTCCTGTTTCTGCCGTTGCTCATCCTGAAGGTGGTGATCGGGATTGTCTTGCTCGTCGTGATCGGGCCCGTCGTGCTGTTCGCCGTGCTGGCCGCGATCGTCGGTGCCCTTGTCGGGGTGGTGATCCCGCTCTTCCCGCTCCTCTGCATCGCCTTCGTCGTCTGGGTCGTGCTCAAGTCGACGCGCGCCGTAGTCGCGTAACCCGGACCCCGGATTCCGGATCCCGCGTTTACGGTTTCTGACGCGAGTACGGCGTTGCCCGCTCGAACGCATCCGCCACTCGAAGCACGGTTGCCTCGTCCATGGCGCGGCCGGTGAGCTGGAAGCCGCAAGGTAGCCGGGTCGACGTAAACCCGCATGGCACGGAGATCGACGGGAGTCCCGCGAGGTTGGCGGCGACGGTGAACACGTCGGCGAGATACATCTGAAGCGGATCCGACGTGCGCTCGCCGAGGAGGAACGCCGGCGTGGGGCTCGTCGGCAACGCGATCAGGTCGGTCTTCTCGAGCGCCGCCTCGTAATCACGCCGAATCAGCGTGCGCACCTGCTGGGCCTTCAAGTAGTACGCATCGTAGTAGCCCGCGCTGAGCACGTAGGTGCCGAGCAGGATCCGCCGTTTGACTTCTGCACCGAACCCCGCATCTCGCGTGCGGTCGTACATCTCTCCGAGCGTGTCGGCCGGCACGCGCAGTCCGTACCGCACGCCGTCGTATCGCGCCAGGTTCGAGCTGGCTTCCGCGGTAGCGACCAGGTAGTAGACGGGGATTGCGTGCGCGCTGTGCGGAAGGGCGACGTCCACAATCGTGGCGCCCTGCTGCCGCAGTATGTCGACACTCGCCTCGAACGTGGTTCGTACTTCCGGATCCACGCCTTCATTGACCAGTGCCCGCGGCACGCCAATGCGAACGTTCCGAATGTCTCCCGTCAGCGCGGCCAGATAGTCGGGGACGGGAACAGCTGCGCTCGTCGCATCCGACGGATCGGCGCCAGCCATGACCTGCAGCGTCGCGGCGGCATCCGCCACCGTCGTCGACAGCGGGCCAATTTGATCGAGCGATGATGCAAACGCGAGGAGTCCGTACCGCGACACACGTCCGTATGTTGGTTTGAAACCGACGATGCCGCACATGGAGGCGGGCTGGCGGATGGAGCCACCGGTGTCGGAGCCGAGAGCGATCGGTACCATCCGTGCCGCAACGGCTGCGGCGGATCCTCCGCTCGATCCTCCAGGCGTCCGATCGAGCGACCACGGGTTCCTGGTCGGTACGAATGCCGAGTTCTCGGTCGACGAGCCCATGGCAAACTCGTCGCAGTTGGTCTTACCGACCACAACCGCGCCGGCGGCGACGAGGCGCTGCACGACGGTCGCGTCGTAGGGCGGAGTGTAGTGTTCGAGGATGCGCGAGCACGCGGTCGTCGTCACGCCGCGCGTGCAGAGGTTGTCTTTGAGCGCGATGGGAACGCCAAGCAGCGGCAGTTGCGGCCAGTCGTCCGGACGCGCATCCAGCGCGGCCGCCTGAGATAGTGCTAAGTCGGCAGAGACGGTGTGGAACGCGTGGATCGTGTCGTTTTGCGCGCGGATTCGGTCGAGCGCCGCCTGGCAGACGTCAGTAGCCGAGGTCGTGCTGGCGCGAATGGCGTCGCTGATCTCACGAGCGGTGTCGAGCGCCATGATTACCCGAGCACTCGTGGTACTTTGAAGAGACCGTTCGCGACGTCCGCCTCAGGCGCCTGCGACAACGCATCCTCACGTGGCAGCGACGGCCGGGCCACGTCGTCCCGCCACGAACCGGTCGCGCCGAGCGGATGGGATGTCGGCGGCACGCCGGCGGTGACGACCGCCTGCACCTGTTCGGCGTAGGCAAGAAAGCTCGAGAGTTGCGGCGTGATGAGATCTTTCTCGTGCTCGGTCAGTTCGAGTCGCGCGAGCCGCGCAATGCGTTCCACGTCAGCGCGGGTAAAGTCGCCTGGCATGCGCGAGATCGTAGCATCATTCAGGGAGGCCGCATGGCGACTCGTCCCGCGGCAGTAGCCGGGTCTTGGTATCCGGCGAGCGCCGGTGCACTTGCCCGGGAAGTGGACGACTACGTGGGTCGCGCTACGGGAATACCGGGTGGCGCGATCGACGCGATCATCGCGCCGCATGCCGGCATCATGTTTTCCGGACCGATAGCCGCGTACTCGTACAAGGCCGCCGCGGCACACGAGTACGATGTGGCGGTGCTCGTCGGGCCTTCGCACTTTGCGCATTTCGATGGGATCGCGCTGTTTCCGCAGGGCGAGTTTGCCACCCCGTTTGGCGGCGCGGCGATCGACGACGAAGCGGCGCGCAGCCTGTCGCAGGCCGGAATTATCAAACCGTTTCCGGCGCCGCACGCTCGGGAGCACTCACTCGAGATGCAATTGCCTTTTCTCAAACGCCTCCTGCCGAACGTTCGCATCGTTCCGTTATTGATGGGTGACCAGAATCGGCGGACGATCGAGGCGCTCGCTGAAGCGCTGACGACAGCCGCATTGCCGCGGACGCTGTTGGTGGCGAGCACGGACTTGTCTCACTACTTCGATGCGACCGCCGCCGCGAAGCTCGACGGCGCGGTGATCGAACGCGTCGAACAATTCGATGCCGAAGGCCTGCTGGATCTGTTCGAGAGTTATCCTGCGAGTGACCGAGGGCGCAATGTGGGTTGCGGGATTGGCCCGGCGCTCTCGGTCATGCTGGCGGCGCGGGCCCGCGGCGCCAGGCAGTCGCGTGTGCTGAAGTACGGTCACTCGGGCGAAGTGTCTGGCGACTACGGGGGCGTGGTTGGGTATATGGCGGCGGCGATGGGCAACTTCCATGCTCACTGACGCGCAGCGTCGCGCGCTTCTTGCGATCGCGTGGCAATCAGTGGTGGCGCGCGTTGCCGGCGAGCAGCTCGCGTTTTTGCCGCCTGCAAATCTTCCACCCGCGTCAGGCGTGTTCGTGACGCTGAAGCATCACGGCCGGCTGCAAGGCTGCCTCGGCACCCTCGAGTGCCTGCAGGATCTCGGCCGGGAAGTTGTGCGCTGCGCGGCTGACGCAGCCACGATCGATCCACGTTTCGCACCCGTCACGTCCGAACAGTTGCCAGGACTCAGTGTCGAGGTATCCGTGCTCGGGCCGCTGGAGCAAATTGACGATGGTCGACCCTTCAGTGAATGCATTGTGATCGGACGACACGGCCTCGTGATCGAACGTGGCCGCCGGCGTGGTGTGCTGCTGCCTCAGGTCGCAACCGAGCGGCAGTGGACGGCCGAACAGTTCCTGCGGCAGACGTGCATCAAGGCCGGCCTCGACCCCGACGCCTATCGGAGCGGA
>Ga0209382_10007217_pt1 | contig 14208 bp, 13 predicted proteins | sample SoiMetdeltSBSDD5_FD_187599 | JGI IMG/M metagenome (GOLD analysis project Ga0209382, IMG submission 187599) | Bulk soil microbial communities from a Populus tree surrounding site in Tennessee, USA - Soil MetaG P. deltoides SBSDD5 (SPAdes) (version 2) | ecosystem: Environmental > Terrestrial >... | reverse complement strand
GGCCATCGAGGCCAGGTTCGCGGTGTACGGGACGCGCATCGGCGCCAACGAGAAGTCGCTCTCGCTGCACGGGGCGCGCGTCGGGAACGTCGAGCAGAAGCTCCAGGGGCTGGGGGTTCACCTGGAGAGCGCCCAGCAGGCGCTCGGGTCGGCCGGTACACGCATCGAGAGCTCCGACCAGGCGCTCTCGTCGCAGGCGGCCCGGCTCGCGCAGCTGGAGGCGCGCCCGAAGGTCTGCAAGGGCGAGGTGGTGGTGCCCGGGACGTCCGCGCTCGCCTCCGGCTCCGGCGATCGAGACTGGTCGAAGCACGTCATCTTCCCGTCCGGGATGTTCGCTCAGCCTCCGCAGATCGCGACGTCGCTCTACCGGGTCGAGTTCGAGGCGGGGCGAAACGCGCGGATCCAGATCGAGTCCAACAACGTCACCCCGGTGGGCTTCGACCTCCGCTGCATGACCTGGCTGGATACGCGCATCCCCACGTGCGCCGTGCAGTGGATCGCCATCGGCTCCTGAGCGCCGGATGCGGCGCTCGCGCTCTCGCTCGGTGAGGTTTCTTTCCGGGCGAGACCCCTGGTGCACGTGTATCTGGCCGCGACACCTCGTGAATTTCGCCCGCTGTCAAAACCACTGACTTTGGAGCGGGGCAACTCCAGTCCGCCGCGGCGGACCATCTCAATGTAACCAACGCCGCGCCGCCGAACCTGGAGCGGGGGCCCGGCCCTTTCAAACAAACAATTCATCCTTTTTGAGGACTCGCCATGCCACTCCCTACCGCGAGCGCCACCACTGCGCGCTCTTCCATTCCCACCACTTCCACTTCCTTTCCTGCTCCCACCATCAATCGTCCTCCTCCGCCTCCGTCGCTCGGCGGTGGGTCTCGCAGCAGCTTCGGCGCCGACTCGTTCCTCTCTGCCAAGAGCGGCGGCGGCGCGGCGGTGGCGCGGGGCGCCCCGGTCGCGGCGAAGGGGAACGATGACACCCAGCACGACGGCCACCTCGTCGGGCCGGACGGCCGGACCCACCGGCCGGGGACGCCCCTGAGCACGGTGGCGGGGCAGGGGAATGGCCCCATCATCATCCAGGTCAACGGCATCAACACCAACCTGGCCGGGCAGCAGGCGGAGATGGCGCGCCTGCAGCAGCTGAACCCCAACGCGCGGGTGGTCGGCATCCACAACTCCACCCAGGGCACGGGGAACGACCTCCTGCAGTCGATCCGGGACCTGGCCGGCGCGGGCGGCAACGCGGCGACCGCCAGCCTGCGGAACACCATCCTCACCGAGCTGCGCGCCGGGCGGCCGGTCCACCTGGTCGGGTACAGCCAGGGCGCGATCATCACCTCGCGGGCGCTGACCGAGGTGCGCACCACGCTGATCCAGGAGAGGACCCAGGCGCTCCGCGCCGCCAACCCGAGCTGGTCCGCGTCGCGGGTCCGGAACGAGGCGACCCGGCAGGCGGAGGCGCAGATGAACCGCAACATCCGCGTGGAGACCTTCGGCGGCGCGGCGCCCAGCTACCCGAACGGCCCGCAGTACGTCCACTACGTCAACCGCGGCGACCCCGTGGCCATGTTCGTCGGCCTCGGGCCCCTCGGGACCGGCCGCGGCCGCGGCGCCCAGGTGCACTACTTCAACGACGGGATCGGCATCCCCGCGCACGGCTGGGACCGGTACATGAACCACCGCGTCCCGTTCGATCAGGCCCGGCGCGGCGACTTCCGGCGGTAGCGCAGGAACGCAGTAACCCGTTGGCTCTTTTGTTGGCTTTCCGCGGGCCGGGAGACTCGCGGAAAATGCGGGGGCTGAGGCCGCTCTTCGGGGGATGAGCGGCCTCGCCCCCCTCTTGTACGGTGAGGTTTCTTTCCGGCCGAGAGCCCTGGCTCATGCGTATCCCGCCGGACCCACTGAAGAATTCCGGCGCCTGTCAAAACCTGTGACTCTGGAGCGGAGCAACTCCACTCCCCTGCGGCGGACCATCTCAGTGTAGGCATCACGCCGGCGCCTCCGACTGGAGCGGAGGCCCGGCATCTCAACATCGTTCGCCCTTTCGAGGTCTCGTCATGGAGCTCCCGCCCGTCACGAGCGCGCCGACCTCTGCGCGCCCTTCCACGCCGGCCTCGCCACCTTCGGCCCCGACCGCTTCACCCTCCGCGCCCGCCGGCGATCAACCAGCAGCGCCCACGGCGGCGGGCCGCGGAGTCCCGAGCCGCAACACCGATTCCTTCATCCCCTTCGGCCGCCCGGCCACCCGTCAGCCTTCCACCCCGGCCCCGGCCGCGCGCGCCACGCCTCCTCCGCGCCCGCCGAGCGAGAGCGCCGAGGGCGCCGCCTTCCGCACCCGCACCAACGACTTCCGGCAGACGCTGTCCGACGCGCGCTCGGTGAGGTCGCAGCTGGACGCGCTCCCCAAGGACGACCCCAAGCGGGCGGGGCTGGAGAAGCGCCTGGGCGAGCTGGAGGGGACGCTGAAGAAGACCACCGGCTACACCCTGGACACCGCGCCGAAGCCGGGCACGCTGTGGATGGACCCGCGGATGCAGCGCAACGTGGAGCCCGGCGCGAAGCAGTTCCCCGCCGGCAAGCCGGTGACGGAGCCGCCCAGGCCCAGCGACGTGCTCTTCGGCGGCGGGAAGACGCTCACGCTCCGCGGCGCGGACGGCAAGGAGCGGACGTTCAAGAACGCCGAGGAGTACCAGAAGTACGTGGCCGACACGCGCGCCGCCCGCGGGATGCCGCGCAAGGACGGCGACCCGGTCGGCGTGCACCTGACCATGATGGGCGGCGGCGGGCAGGGGAAGCGCTACCTGGCCGCCATGAACGAGATGCTGGAGCTGGGCGTGGTGCCCACCAGCGTGAGCGGCACCTCCGCCGGCTCCATCGGCGCGGCGCTGATCGCCGCCGGGGCGGACCCCAAGAAGGTCTCCGAGTTCATGCTCGACCCGCGGCTGCAGCAGCGGATGAGCGACGCCAACGCCTTCAACACGCTGGACCAGGTCCTGCGCGAGATGACCGGCATCAAGGACCGGCCGGTCACCTTCGCCGACCTCAAGATGCCGCTGCAGATCGTCGCCACCAAGTTCTCGGACACCCAGCCGCCCCCGGGCCAGGGCGACCTCACCCAGGCGGCCAACCGGCGCTTCGTCTTCAGCCAGGAGAACACGCCCAACACGCCGGTGGCGCTGGCGGTGCGCGCCTCCATGGCCATCCCGGCGGTCTACGACCCGGTGCGGATGGTGGACCCCACCACCGGGCGCGAGGTGCACCTCTACGACGGCGGCATCCTCGACAACCTCCCCACCGACACCGCGCCCAAGGGCCAGCCGATCGTGGGCCTGTCGCTGTGGGACCGCGGGACGCTCGCGCCGCGCGGTGACAACGTCGCGGAGCGGCGGCCGCTGGCGGCCGGGAACCTGGACACCACCAGCTCGTGGTACGGCCTCCGGAACGGCCGGGACGCGCTGAACATGCAGGCCGCGGCGGCGCGGCGCGCGGACGACTACCGCGACGTCACCCGGCCGCGGCCCGGGCAGTTCCACCTCGGCCTGCCCACCTGGAACCTGGAGGACCCGCGGCAGCGCAACACCGTGCTCGGCTTCGACTGGGACAAGAAGGTGGACCCGGAGCTGGACAAGCAGACCGCCGCCGTCACCCGCGACTTCTTCAAGAAGTTCCTGGGCGACCTCACCGACCCGAAGAAGTCCGGCACCAACACCAGCACCACCGCGCCCAAGGACCCCTCCTTCGACCGCAAGGTCACCCTGGACGGGAAGGAGTGGAGCGCCGCCTACGACGGCAAGGGCTCGCTCACCTTCTCCAGCGGGGACCAGCGCCACTCCATCCGCTTCACCAGGGAGCAGGCCGAACAGCTCCACCTCGACCACCAGACCTTCAAGGACATGGCCGGCCAGCTCCTCCACCTGCTCCGCGAGGAGCTGGAGAAGCAGGCGCGGATGAAGAAGGCGGGGTAGGCCCGGGCGTCGAGCCCGGCGTCACCCGGGCGGCCGAAAACTGGCGCGGGGCGCCGCTCGCCCCGAACATGCCGCGCGATGCGGCCCGACAGCAGCGCCACCTTCGTGTTCATCGGCGACTACTCGCAGGACGGGACCTGGCCCCGGCCCGTGGCCGCGCCGCCGTCGCCGGGGAAGCCGGACTGGAACCGCACCTCCGTCTCGTTCAGCGCCAGCCGCGCGAAGGTGACCTACGGGAACGGGACCCGCCCGGCCCGGGGGCGCACCTAGAAAAGACCGGTCGAGCTGGGTGCCCCAGGCCGGGGCTACTGCCGCCAGCTCGCCCGGCTCACGAACTGATTCGGCGACACCTTCGACAGCCGGCACTGGTACGGGTTCGTCGCCGAGGGGACGCGCAGCACCCGGACCGAGCCCCGCAGCTGGCGCAGCTCGCCCAGCACCACCGTGCACGCGTGCGAGCTGGGCAGCGGCTGGCGCAGCATCTCCCAGGTGACGGACGGGTCGTCGCTGCAGCTCACGCTCAGCGCCTCCAGGTCCTCTCCCGGCTTCACCCCAGGCTCGCCCTCGCTGCCGATGACGCGGGCGTCGCAGCTGGTGCCATGGACCGCGCGGACGATCCGGGTGGTCTCTGCGGTGACCGGCGTGGCGCTCTCCGCCAGCGCGGCCGGCGCGAAGCTGAGCGCCCCCATCACCAGCGCGATGGCCAGGCTGGCGAGGATGGCCAGGTAGTCGCTGCGGTCGGGCTTCAGGCTGGTCGGGCGATCCATGCCCCCTCCCAGTGCAGGCCCGGGGCCAGCGCCAAGTGCCCGGAATCACTCCTTGGATGACTCCGGAAGCCGGGTCCTGGCGTGCCGGAAAAACGCCGCCGCGTCGCCCCCAGACGCGCGCGAACGAGGGTTCCCCGGCACCCGCCCGGTGGGTGGAGACCCTGTCCCTGGGTCTAGCGAGACGCGCGCGGGCCGGCGTACAGGTCGATCACCTGGTCGATGGCGCGCTGGCACACCGAGCAGAACGGCACCTTGTTGCGGGAGAACATCACGCAGTCCATCTGCGGCCGGAAGTACCCCTTGGCCTCGTAGTTGGCGCCCTCGAAGGCGCCGACCTTCCCGAAGCCGGGGTCGGCGGAGAGGAGCCTGGTCTCGTTCTTCTGCTGCTCCAGGAAGAGCGCGTCCATCTCCGCCTCGGGGCGGTTCTCGGCGCGGATCTTCTTCCGCCGCTGCTGGACCTCGCGGGCGTGGGTCTCGAACGTCTCCTTCGGCCAGGGGGTGGGCACCGCCGTCCCCTTCGCCACCTGCGCCTTCCACTTCAGCTTGCCGGGCTCGAGCAGCGCGGTGACGTTGCGCTCCCAGGGCTCGGTGCGCACGGCGGGCGCCTCGTAGGCGACGTCGGAGGTGTAGTACTCGTCCGCCAGCCCGGCGAAGTGGTGGCCGAACTCGTGGATGAACAGGTACGGCGCCCAGAGGCTGTCGGCGGCCACGGTGCTGTAGAGGTTGAAGATGCCGCCCCCGCCGTAGGTCTGGGAGTTCACCAGGATCTCCACGAACTCGTACGGCGCGAACCCGGCGACGTCGCGGAAGGCGCGGTTCTCGAAGGTGAGCACGTACCGCTCGGAGCCGAAGGCGTCGTAGGTGGCGCCCACCGGGGAGCGGCGGTGCAGCCCGGTGGACGGCCTGGAGACGCCGGAGTCCGCCGCGGCGGGGCACAGCCCCCACACGTTGAAGTCCGACCTCCGCTCCTTGAAGGGCGAGTACGCGAAGAGGATCTCCGCCAGCCTCCGGGCGTCCTTCTCGAACTTGGAGCGTTCGGCGGCGGTGTAGCCGTCGCCCAGGATCAGCAGGTCCACCTTCTTCGCCGGGTCCCCGGACTTCAGGATCTCCATCAGCGGCCCCGGCGAGGGCGGCCGCGCGCGGTCCACCGTCTGGTCCTCCGGGTCGACGCTGGTGGTCCACACCTCGGCGAAGCGGTTCTCCCGGTCGCGCTTTTTGAGGATGACCTGCACCGGGCGCGAGGGCGCCGGGAAGCGGAGCGATTCGGAGAAGGTGCGGTGGATGCGACCGGCCTCCGAGGTGGTCTCCCACTCCCCGAAGATGGAGGCGAAGCCGCGCGAGTACAGCAGCCGGTTGGTGTCGCGGTCCCGCACCTCGAACAGGTACTTGCCCAGGTTGGTCTCGTCGACCGGCGCGGCGGGGTTGCCGGGCCAGGGCGCGGCCTCCACCACCACCCGGTCCAGGCTGAACCGCTCCTCGTGCGCGTTCCCGGTGTGGAAGTAGTCCAGCCGGAAGGTGGCGGGCGCGGCCGCCAGCACCGCAAGCAGGGCATTCGCGATCATCCGCCGCCTTCTAGCCCACCCCCTGGATCCAGGGGGCGCCGATGAGGCGGCCTGGCGCGCCGCCTGCAAGGATCCGCCAGCATGCGCACCGCCACCTGGCTCCTGATCGCCGCCGCCGCTCCCGCGCTCGCGCTCGCTCAGCCCGCCGGTCAGGAGCTCTCCGCGCCGCCCCTCCCGGAGGCCTCGCCCTCGCCCTCGCCCCCACCTCCGCCCCCGCCGCTGGCGGCGCCCGGCGACCCGCCCGGGATCAACACCATGTCGCTGGACGCGGCGCCCGGATACGGCGCGGGGAAGAAGGTCCGGCTGGAGCTCGACGACGGCCAGACGCTCAGCTGCGAGCTGCTGAGCGAGATGCCGGACCGGGTGACCATCCGGATCGGCAGCGGGGCGCCGTTCGAGATCTCCCGCGCCTCCATCCGCCGCATCGAGCCCGCGGATGGGCGGCCGTCGTCGGCGTACTGGTTCCGCGACGCGAACGTGAGCCGCCACTTCTACGCGCCCACCGCCTTCATGCTCCGTGCGGGCGAGGGTTACTTCTCGCAGAAGGAGCTGGTCTTCAGCTCCTTCGGCTACGGCGTGACCGACAACTTCTCCCTCCTGGTGGGGAGCGTGGTGCCGGCCTGGTTCGCGCCCGGCGGCCACCACCTGGTGGCCGGCTTCAAGATCGGCGCGGACTTCGGCGACATCTGGCACGTGGCCGGGGGCGCCCAGGGCCTGGCGCTGCCGTTCATCTCCAGCGGCCCGATGTTCGCCGGCGTGGCGTTCTTGACCCTGACGGTCGGCACGCCCGACGTCAACCTCACCGCCTCCGTCGGCCAGATCGCGTCGGCCGGGAGCTTCTCCTCCTCCTCCTCCAGCACGACGATCGTCGCCGCCGGCGCCTCCTTCCGCGCGGCGCCCAACGTGGCGCTGGTGACGGAGAACTGGTTCTTCCCCTGGCTTTCCCCGCCCTTCAGCGTCTCCACGGAGCCGTTCTTCATGCTCAACTCGGTCGGGGTCCGGCTGATGAGCGATCACCTGGCCGCGGACCTGGGCCTGGTCCGCTTCCAGGGCTCGTTCTTCCCCATCCCCTGGGTCGACTTCACCTACTCCTTCGGCTACTGAGGGCGGCCCCCTCGCCACCGGGACATCCCGGTCAGGGGGCCCTCAGCGATCCGAGGGTCCCCTTCAGGCAGGCCCGGTGACTACCCCACGCCCACCGCGGTCCAGGCCTCCTTCACCTTCTGGGCCTCCACCGAGTCCGCCCCGTACAGGTCGGAGGCGGCCTGGATGCAGGCCTCGCGGGCCTGCGCGAACGTGGTGCTGGGCGTCATGTAGGTGGTGAGCGCGCGGGCGAAGATCTTCAGCCCCTTCTCCATCCCGATGCCGTCCTTGACCTCGATGCCGGAGGTGCGGTTCGTCCCGCCCTGGGTGAGCAGGTAGAAGGCGTTGTTGGCGATGCCGGAGGACCCGTGGACCTCGGTCTGGTTCGGGTAGTTCCGGTAGTTGTCGATGGAGTAGTTGTCCTTGGTGGGGTCGTCCATGTAGCGGAGCGCGTCGCCCGGGGTGCCCGGGGTCCAGCACTGCTCGCCGATCTTGAACGGGTCCAGCTTGTCCGCCAGCTCCGGGTTCTGCTGCATGGCGTACCACTCCACCCCTGCGCCCCCGAGGATGTCGCTCATCGCCTCGTTCAGGCCGCCCGACTCGCCGGAGTAGATGAGGCCGGCGGTGCGCTCGGTGAGGCCGTGGGTGATCTCGTGGCCAGCCACGTCCAGGGTGGTGAGCACGGACGCGTTCCGCCCGTCGCCGTCACCGTAGTTCATGGTGGTGCCGTCCCAGAACGCGTTCACGTAGTTGGTGTTGATGTGGACGTTGTTGACCAGCTTCTCGCCCCGGCCGTCGATGGAGTCGCGGCCCAGCACGTCCTTGTAGAAGTCGTACGTGGTCTGCGCGCCGAACTGGGCGTCCACCGCGGCGGCGTTGCGCGGGTTGTCGGTGGCCTCGCCCCAGATGTTGTTGTCGTCGGTGATCTCCCGAGCCCCGGAGCCGGAGCTGCGGTTCATGGCGTCCCGCGTCTCCACGCCCTGGCCGCGGGTCTTGTCCAGCAGCTTCCAGGTCCCGTCCGGCTTCTTGGTGGCGCCCACCGCCACCTGCCCGGCGTAGATGGAGGTGTCGTCCTTCACCGGCGGAGGCGGGGGCGGCTCGTTCGGGTCCTTCTCGATCGCCTTCAGCTTCCAGGAGTTGAGCACGCCCACGTCGGCGTTGGCGGTGTCCTGCACGGTGAGCGTCCACTCGCCCTTCACCGGCTCGCCCTCGAAGGCCTCGGAGAGGTCGAAGCTGCCCTTGATGTTGTCCTCCGAACCGCCCTCCTTGTTGGAGAGGATGACTTCCTTCCCGGACGGCGAGGTGAGCTTCACCACCAGGTCGCCGCGCCAGGTGTGGTCGACGTCCAGGTCCACCGTGAGCTGGCCGGCCTTGAAGTCGCCGTCGAGGGTGATCTTGGAGGTGACGGTGGAGTTGTCCTGGATGGGCGCGCGGGGCTCGGCGGCGCCCTCGGCCTGCTGCAGCGGCGGCGGCTCCTCGCCCTCGCCCGGCTCCTCGACGCACCCGGCCTTGGCGGCGCCTTCGGCCTGGCGGGCCTTGGAGGCCTCGATCTGCTTCAGGTCGATGCCGCCCATCTGGTTCCAGCTCTTGAGGACCTCACCGGTCTGGGCGTCGATCAGGTAGTTCTGCCGCTGGGGGCCGTCGGCCAGGCCCAGGTTGGTGCACTCCACCCGGTAGGCCACGCGGTAGCTGCCGTCGGCGGCCTGGGTGATCACCTTCTCCGCCGCCGGCGGGCGGTCGCAGGAGCTGCCGAACTTCTCCAGCGCCGTCCTGGTGGCGTCGTCCGCGGAGAGCCGGGGCGGCGCGGCGGTGAGCGTGCTCGGGATGGGCTGCGCCTCACCGGTGACGCTCTTCACCTTCCCGTCCTTGTCCAGGTGGGTGATGATCTGCTCCGGGAAGACCTTCAGCCCGTCGTGCACGCGGTCCAGCCGGACGTGGGTCATCCCCAGGCTGTCGCGCTCCACCGACCGGACGAAGAACGCGTCGCGCGCGTCGCCCTGGATGGTCTCGCCGATCCGGATGTTGAGATGGTCCATCGACGCTTCGATGGCCTGCCTCCCGTCCGTGCTCGACGGGTCCAGCGGACCGGCCAGCTTCGCCGGCGGCACGAACGACGCCATCGAGGGCAGCGCCACGTGGGGGCCGGAGCGGGACGCGCCCAGGCGCTCGGCGGCGGGGCCCTCCCCCGCGGCGAGCGAGGAGAAGGAGGAGTCCGCCTGCGCGCGCGGTGCGGCGACGGGCGCGGCGGAAGAAGAGGTGGAGAGGGTCGAGGGGGCCTGGACCGCGACAGGGGCGGTCTCCGTGCGTCGGATGTTCATGATGGTTACGTCCTGTGGTCTTTGGTGATTCTTGGGGGGCCAATGTAAGTCGCTCGCATTTTCGAGGCGGGCTGGCCGGATGTTGCGCTTTCTCGTCCTCTCGTCGGACGGGTTCTTGTCCTCTCTCCGGGCGCGATTTCGTCGACACTGCAGGGAGGGAGGAGGAGCAACGAATGCCAAGCTTCTTGCTGCTGTTCCGGGACGACTCCGCCGTGAGTGACCCTTCGCTGGGCCAGCCGCAGGAGGCCCTCTACCAGCGCTTCGTGGCGTGGTCGGAGCAGCTCCACCGCGAGAAGCGGCTGCTGGGGGTGGAGCGGCTGGAGGACGGGGGCGCCAGGACGGTGCGCCGCCGCGGCGGCCGGCTGGTGGTGGACGGGCCGTTCGCGGAAGGGAAGGAGGCGGTGCTGGGCTACTTCATCGTGGAGGCGAAGGACGAGGAGGAGGCGGCGCGCCTCGCCGGGAGCTGCCCGGGCCTGGAGGACGCCTGCGCGGTGGAGATCCGGCGGGTGGCCCCGTTCCCCAAGCCCGCGGGAGGGTGAATCAGGTCTCTCCCGAGGTGGAAGGGGGGGCGGCCGACTCTTCCTCGGCGGCGCGCTCGGCCTCTTCCTGGCCGGCCTTCATCTTCTCCTTCTCGGCGTCGACCAGCTGCCTGGCGCGGACCGCGTGGTCCTCGGGGACCAGCAGCTCCCACCACTCGGCGGCCGCGGGGGCGCTGAGCAGGTCCACGGTGCCGCCGGCGCGCGCGCGCGGGTAGACGGGGATCTTCTCCGTCTCCAGCAGCTGCACCAGGGCGTCCTTGGTGAGCGGATCCTCGGCGGTGCCGGCGGGCACGAACCTCCGGGTGTCGCGGTCGGTGGCCAGCGGGATGCCCCGGCGGCGCATCTCCTCCATCGAGACCAGCTCCGACGTCTCGCAGTCGGAGCACTTCTCCGCCGCGTCCTGGTACTCCGCCCCGCACTCGGTGCAGTACTTCATCGCCCTCCCCCTTCCGGCCCGATCGCCTCCGCGCGAGCCTCGCCTTCGCTTGAAACTTAGCGGTGGCCGGCCCTTCGCGCGAGCCCTCCGTTGACTCGGCTGCCCTTGGGGGCGGACGCTTGGAGGGCCATTCAGCGCTGGGAGGTCGCACGCATGAAGGTGAACCTGCGCGGTGTCCACGTCCACCTCGGGGAGCGGATGAAGGAGCACGTCCACTCGCACCTGATCGATCCCATCCTCACCTTCTATGACGACCAGGCCGCGGAGATCGAAGTGCACCTGCGCGACGGGAGCGCCAAGGGCGGCGTGGACAAGGAGTGCCGGGTCACGCTCCACATGCCGGGGAGCGCCGCCATCCACGTGGAGGAGGTGACCGACGACTTCTTCAAGTCGGTGGACCTCTGCCGCGACCGGCTGGAGAACGCGCTCAAGCGCGAGCTGGAGAAGCGCCGCAAGGGTGCGGGCCACCCGACGCCGCACCCGGCGTCCCGCGCCTAGCGGCCGGCCCGCGGAGGACCGGACGTTCCACGACGGCCGCGGGGGCGGGCGCGCGCGCCTGCCTGCACCCGCGCCGAGCGTCCCCGGGGCTTTTCGGCCCGGAGCCATTCTTGCTGCACCATTCCCGCGACGCTATAAGCAGCCGTATTCCCTCACGGGGCGGTGATGGCGCGACTCAAGTTCCTCGTCTTCGCATTGCTCGTCATCTCGGTCTGGTCCGCGCACCTGGTCCTCCTCCCGCCGCCGCTGGTCGCGCGGTCGGTGGAGCTGGCCATGGCGCAGGCCCAGGGCGCGCGACCGCTGGCGGAGGCGCAGATCAGCGAGCGCCGGCAGCTGCTGCAGCGGACGGCGCTCAAGCTGGGCGCCCACTCGAAGCTGGCCGCCGTGGTCCAGGCGCTGCGCCCGCCCACCCCGAAGGAGGCGATCGCCGCGGACAAGCTGCAGCCGCTGCGGGCGCTGGCGGACGAGCAGGCGCCGGAGGGGATCCGGTCGGCCCTGGTCGTGGGGTACACCACCGAGGCCGGCGGCACCTTCTTCCGCGGCGCGGAGCCGGCGGACGGGCTGGACGCGGCGCTGGGCAAGGCGGGGCAGGACGGGATGGTGCAGGAGGCGTTCGGCGTCAGCCACCTGTTCGTCTCGCTCCCGGTGTGGGACCGCACCGTCCCGGAGCCGAAGCAGGTGGGCTCCATCGTGCTCGGCGCGCCGCTGCTCACCGACGGGATGATGGACGCGGTGGCCAAGGACGCGTCCCTGGCCGGCGCCGGCGTGTTCCAGGGCGGCCGGCTGGTGCAGGGCGGCGGCGCGGAGAAGGCGGCGCTGGAGCGGGTGGCCAAGCTGGCGCAGCTGGGCTCGGGGACGGTGGTGGACCGCGGCGCCACCGGGTCGCTGGGGCCGCTGAAGCTGCCGCTGTTCACCTCCGCGGACGACCGCGGGGGCGGGCGCGCGCCGCTGCTGGTCGCCTCGCGCCAGGCGATCGAGGACACGCCCTACGAGTTCATCGCCCTCACCTCGGTGCAGCCGCTGATGGCGGCGCTGGGCGGGTACCAGCAGTTCGCGCTGGGCGCCCTGGGCGTGCTGCTGGTGCTGACGCTGGCCTGGGCGGCGCTGATGGGGTCGGGCGAGGTGAGCGTGGCGGAGGAGGATGAGGACGAGACCGGCAAGCAGATGCTGCCGGTGGAGCCCCGCGAGGCGGAGCCGCCGGCGGAGGCCGCGCCCGACCTGAGGCCGCCGGAGCCGGCGCTGGCCTCCACCATGCCGGACCCCGGCGAGCCCGGGGACCCGCGGCTGGCGCGGGCCATCGCGCAGCTGGGCGGCGGCGGCGGGGAGGGGGAGGTCCCGCCGACGCCGTCGGTGCCGTTCGAGCCCATCGAGCCTCCGCCGGAGCCCGCCACCACCGCGGAGTCGGACCTGGTCCCGCCGTCGGGCTCGCCGTACGAGATCGCGTCGCCCCCGGAGGATCCGTTCGCGCAGTACCAGTCGCCGGCGATGCCGGACACCGAGGGCACCGGGCGCGTCGAGTCTCCCTTCGGCGCCGCCGGGCGCGACCTCGCCTCGGAGGAGCACGATCTGCAGGAGCCGCCCACGGCGGCGCCTCCTCTGGGCCGGTCGTACCCGCAGGAGACGGTGCCGCACTTCTCCAGCGACCCGTCCATCCCGGTGGTCTCCCAGGACGACAGCCCGGACGCCACCCGCGTGGCGACCGTCCCCCAGGAGCTGCTGGATGCCAGCGCGCGCACGGCCCGGCCGAACACCCTGCCCGCGCCGCGCCAGTCGGGATCGATCCCGCTCCCCAGGATGCCCGCGGTGCCCGCCGCCACGCACGTGGTCAGCCCGGAGGAGCAGCACTTCCAGGAGACCTACCGGGAGTTCGTCGCCACCCGCGAACGCTGCGGCGAGGGCGCGGACGGGCTGACCTACGAGAAGTTCGCGGCCAAGCTCCGGAAGAACAAGGAGCAGCTGGTGCAGAAGTACGCGTGCAAGACCGTCCGCTTCCAGGTCTACGTGAAGGAAGGCAAGGCCGCGCTCAAGGCCACGCCGGTGAAGGACTAGCGGCGCGGAGCGGCGGGCGGTCGTTTCGGGCTACAGCTTCAGCTCGTCGACGTACTCGGTGGCGGTGAGGACTCGAACCCCGCGGCGGAGCAGCGGCACGAAGTGCCGCCGGTTCTCGGTGAGCACCACCCGGGCGCCAGCCGCTCGTGCGACCTCGGCGATGTGCGCGTCGTGGATCCGTCCGCCCGCGATTCCCTCCTGGACGGCAGTGCGGACGAAGGAGAGCCGGCTTGCCCGGGGCAGATCGAGCACGTCGCAACGGCCGAGGATCTCCTCCTCGACGATCTGACCGGCATCCGCCGGTGAGATCCGCAGCCCCGCCGGCAAGCGGGTGGCGACCGAGTAGAATTCGAGGCAGCAGTGCCAGGCCGTGCGCGGGCGTCCCAGCGCCCCCTTCGCGATGGCGTCCATCAGGCTCTGCGCCGGGTCGGCAGGGTCGATCTCGATCAGGCCGTTGACGAGCACGCTGGTGTCGATGAAGGCGACCTCGCGGGTCAAGGCCATCGATCCCGCTCTTGCTCGATCATCTCGGCGATGTTCACGCGCGGCAGCTCGCTCGTCTTCGCGGTCGGGCGCGCCACCAGTCGCGTTCCGCGCCGCGCCAGCTTCGGCGCGGGGGCGGCGCGGACGATCCGGATGGTGAAGTCCTCGACCGAGATCTCCAGCGGGGTCCCCGGCTCGAGGTGCGCGCGCTGGCGGATGGCGGCCGGGATCACGATCCGTCCTGCCTTATCGATGGTAGACCTCATGGCAGAAGAATGGCACTGGGATGCCATGAACGCCAGTGGGGGGAACGCCAGGGGTGGCGGTGCAGTCGTGCTACAAGCGCGCGCCGCATGATCTCCGAGATCTTCGACGCGGACGCCTGGCGGCCGGTCCCCGGGCTGGAGCTGACGGACATCACCTACCACCGGGCGGTCTCGGTGGGGGCGGTGCGCATCGCCTTCAACCGGCCCGAGGTGCGCAACGCCTTCCGCCCGAGGACGGT
>Ga0209382_10007214_pt1 | contig 14214 bp, 8 predicted proteins | sample SoiMetdeltSBSDD5_FD_187599 | JGI IMG/M metagenome (GOLD analysis project Ga0209382, IMG submission 187599) | Bulk soil microbial communities from a Populus tree surrounding site in Tennessee, USA - Soil MetaG P. deltoides SBSDD5 (SPAdes) (version 2) | ecosystem: Environmental > Terrestrial >... | reverse complement strand
CCTCGCGATGATAGAGGGCGGCACAGGCATCAGGCCAAAGAATCTCTTCTGCCTTATCGTATTGGCCAACGTCCGCTTCCATCGTTCCTCGACCTCGATTCTGGCCATCCCAATAGATCAAGTGACCAACCTTATCGATGACGCCCGCTGGATCCTGGAAGAGGATTTTGCTGGCGAGCATGCCGATCCGTTTCGCCGGATCGCCATAGTGAATGAGTTCGGAAAGCCAATCCGGCTCCGCGACCGCGTCACTGTTGAAAAGCGCGATCCAATCACCTTTGGCTTTCGCGAAGGCCAGGTTGTTTGCTTTGCAGAAACCGCTGTTGTAAGAAAGCAGGATCGTTTGCGCATTTGGCAAACGTTCCGCCCATGAAACCAGCAAGTCACGGCTCCCGTCGGTCGAGCCGTTGTCGACGAGGATGAATTCGATATTCTTCCAGGTCTGGTTTGCCAGCGAACGGAAACAGTCGTCGAGCAGACGTAGACCGTTCCAATTAACGACAATGACACTGATAAGCGGCTGGCTCGGCATGAGTGTTTAAGCCTAAAGGCGGTCCGGTTTACCCGCAAGCATGATAATTTTCAAGGAGGATGAGTGATTCAAATTTTGAGATTCAGAGCCTGCCGGCTCGCCCTACCCAACTCGGTTCTCTGAGAATCCTTCGAGCGCTTCCGCGTCGTCCGCGGCGCATGGTCGGGCCGTGGTGTTTTCTCGATCGATATGGGCCGCTCAGTTTCTCGACGGAGAAAGCAATGGAAGTGGCGCCGCATCCGCACATCGGAATACAGACGGTATCCTGGCTTTTGCAAGGCGAGATCATTCATCACGACAGTCTCGGTTGCGAAGCTCTCATGCATGCCGGACAATTGAACCTCATGACAGCCGGACATGGCATCGCGCATTCTGAAGAAACGCCCGCGGCCAATTCCGGAAAACTGAGCGGCGTGCAGCTCTGGATAGCTCTGCCGACGAGCATCCGCGATAGCCAGCCCATCTTCGATCACTATCCGTCCGTTCCTGTACTGGATCTTCCCGCCGGGACGATCACATTGATCGCCGGCGAAATGCTCGGACATTCATCTCCAGCCAGAACGTTCTCTCCAATCATCGGAGCGGATATCGCGTTACATAAGCGCGAGTCGATGCTTCTTCCTTTGAAGTCTGAATTCGAGCACGCGTTGTTTGTTTTGCACGGTGACGTTCACCTCGAGGAACGCCGGATTGAGAACGACACCTTGCATTATCTACACAGCGGAAGGGATCAGTTGCGCCTGACGGCGACTGACGATTCGCGGATACTGATGATCGGCGGTGAACCCTTCCCGGAAAGTATCGTCATGTGGTGGAACTTCGTTGCACGAACCCGAGACGAGATAGCACAAGCGCGCCAAGATTGGATCGAGCATCAGCGGTTCGGGGAAGTTAAGGCATATCGCGGCTCGCGTTTACCTGCACCGGATTTGGCGAATATTGCTCCACCAAATCCCGCCAGCTAGGGATAACGCTACCAAGTCTGATATCTGGCACCACACCTGCACCACATCCCACCGAACTTGCAATAGGTAAAGGTCCTGAATTTGCCCTGTAAAAGTACGGTCGGTCTCTTCGATCCGTTAACAACTTAAGAATCGAGGTAGAAACATGCGTCGTTTTTCTGCACTGTTGTTGCTTTTGATTTTGTCTTCCGCAGTATCTGCTTTTGCCCAAGGCGGGGAAGGAAAGCCCCATTTCTTTGTTGGCTACTCCAATCTGCAAGCGGAGGGTTTGCCCAACAAAAATGATCCGGACAATTTGATAAGCCCCGATTTCATCGATCGTCGAACAACACTACACGGGTTTAATGGCGAGGTGATGTATCCATTTAATACATTTGGACTTACCGGTGATTTCTCGTGGAATCGCAATAAGCAGTCCTCAGCCTTCACGACCGGTACACAAGATACGAAGACCGACATCATGTATCTGGTCGGTGGCCCGTCGTTCCACTTCCTGAATTCAGCTCGCGTTGAGCCGTTTGCCCGCCTGATGGGAGGCGCAGCACGGACGAATTTCGAAATTTCCAGCCAGCGGAATTTCACCAGTGGAACTGTCCGCAGTGAATTCGACACTCATTCCATTGATCTGGCGATGATGGTGGGAGGCGGCGTCGATGTTCGTGTCAACGATCGATTCAAAGTACGGATTCTGCAAATCGACTACGCCCCGATCTTTCTAGGGGATCGAGCGATCCGCGTTCTCGGCAATGCGGGAGCGTTGCAAACTGTGGAACTTGAAGGACAGCGGCAGGATCAGTTCAGATTCTCGTTCGGTGTGACCTTCTAAGCCACACGAGAAACCCGAAGTTCTACTGGTTCGTTCAAAGTACTACTGTAGGGGCGGTCTACGACCGCCCTCCATTTGCGAGGGTCCGATCCGATTGTTAGGGAAATGCCGAGGGACGGAATTGAACCGCCGACGCCGGCCTTTTCAGGGCCGCGCTCTACCATCTGAGCTACCTCGGCAAGGCGAACTTATAGAGATTAGCGGACAGGGGGCAGTTCCGTAAAGACGGAATTTGGCGGAATGCCGGTTCCACGCTTGTGGAATAAGCGGTTTATAACGATATTGAGCCGACAGGTGGAAGGCGATGGCCCCGGTAGTGCATCTACCTGTCCGATGTTCAGGGTTGTCGTTTTCTCGTCCGGCTCGCCTAAAGGTATTGGCACACTCATTGAGAGGATCCATCGGGAAGTTCCCGGCGCGCGAGTCTGTGGTGTCCTGCTCGAGCGGAGGCCTGGAAAGTCGTTTGGCAAACGTCTGTCGAATTTCGGCGGCAATCTTGGCGATTGGGACTTCGTTCGATATGCAGGAAAGCGTGCTTTAGGCGCTGCGTCTCGCCTTCCGCTTCGCCTTGCGACATTAGGTTTGCGCGCCGTGCACGCCGCTCAGCCCGCCAATAATAACGGCGAAAGCATGAACGAAATCGGCGAGCGCCTGGGTTGTAAGTTTCACGTGACTACCGACTGTCATTGCGAGGAATCGCTTCAGTTCGTGCGCAGCCTCAATGCGGATCTTGGTCTCGTTTACGGAACGAGGATTTTGAAGCCGTGCTTGTTCCGCATTCCACGTCAGGGTTCGATCAACATCCATAAACGCAAAGTGCCGGATTACCGCGGTGGCGGCCCAGTCGGTTTGTGGGAAATGCTGGACGGGCAGCCGGAAATCGGCGTCACGGTGCACGAAGTCGAGGAACAGCTTGATGCCGGCGCAATTGTGAATTCGGCGACAATTGCGATCGAGCCTTTCGACACGTTGCGGTCGCTCGCGACGAAGGCCCACATTGTCGCCAACGATCTGCTCGTTCGATCGGTTGCGCAGTATGCCGCCGGTAGCGTACAGCGCACGCCGCAGAATGGCGAAAGCCGGATGTTCAAGAATCCCCGTCCGTCTCAGCTCGAGCAATATGAGAAGGAACTCGCGCTGCGGCGTCCCGGTTTTCGTGCGAGCCGCGGACGATCGACTGGGAAGCTCCTGCTGCGCAGCTCACTCGGTCTGCCGCTGGTCGCGATGCGAAATTGGCGCGCGCGAATGCGGAGTCGCTTCCCGGTGACCATTCTGTTTCATCACCTGGTTGCGGACCGGCCACACGGTCTGGGAATTTCGACAGAAGCTTTTATCCGGCAGATTGAGTTTCTCAGGGCGTTCTACCGGATCGTTTCGATGAAGGATGCGTTGGCGTTACTCGGATCGGGTGACGTGAAGGCTCCGACGGTGGTTCTGACGATCGATGACGGATACCGCGACAACTTTCTCACGCTGCGTGCGATCCGCGAGGTGCTGGATGTGCCGATGACGCTATTTGTCAGCACGGGAATCGTCAGCACTGGATCACGTTTTCCACATGATGTGAGGCATGGGAATCAAGGGTTCGAGCCGCTGACGTGGGATCAGGTGGTACGGCTAAGGAAAGACGGATTCGAGATCGGGTCACATACGCGGACGCACTTCGATTGCGGTTCGAGGGATGTCGAGCGCTTGAAGGACGAGATCGTCGGATCGAGACAAGAACTCGAGGGACACCTTGGCGAACGCGTCGAGATGTTTTCCTTTCCGTTTGGTCTGGCTCAGAACATGTCACCGGAGGCGATGGCCATTGCATCGCAGAATTACCGGTATGTGTTTTCGGCCTACGGAGGGAACAACGTGGCGCCCAGTCAACATTTGAAGAGATGGGCGCACCCGAACGATTTGTGGGAGCTGGAATTAATGATTCAGGGTGTGCTGGAGTTTGGACCTCGAATCAACGCAGTCAAAACTTGTGAGATGGCGAACCCTCTCCCGGCGCTTCGCGCCGACCTCTCCCAGCGGGAGAGGGGGGACGCAGCGTAGCGCTGTTTGCGTTTCAAACCTTAGAGATGCCGATTTCGCAGTCGTCTCCGTCGATGTCCCACTTGGTCCAGTGCTCTGCGCCGTTGCGGCCGGTCGCGACTTCGTTGGCGAGCGTTTCGGATTTCACGTAATCGGACATTCGTTTGACTGCATCCTGCACTCGAGCCGAACTCTCAAAGTGGATGCGGATGCGATCCGTCACAGAAAGCCCGGCATCCTTCCTCATGTTTTGCACGCGATTGACGAATTCGCGCGCGAGCCCCTCGTTGACGAGCTCCGGAGTGAGCGTCGTGTCGAGCGCTACCGTCAAGCCTTCGTCGGAATCCACCAGCCATCCTTCCATACTGTTCGCCACGATCGTCATATCTTCCTTCGTGACAGTCACGGTTACGCCGTTAACCTCGGCGGAAAAAGATCCTGACTTGTCGAGCGTGTTCACTTCCGCAGACGACATTTCACGAATGCGTTTGGCAACAGCGTTTACGTTTTTGCCGAACCTCGGTCCGAGAACTTTGAAATTCGGATTAGCGGTTTTCCGCACGATCGGCGACGACTCATCTACAAACTCGATTGCCTTGACGTTGACCTCTTCAACGATGACGTCGTTCATTTGCTCGATCAGACGACGTGTTTCTGGAGATGCCGGCACCGCGAGTCGAGCGAGTGGCTGGCGCACCTTGAGGTTCGTCTTTGCGCGCATCGAGCGTACAAGCCCGACAACGCGCTGGGCAATATCCATTCGGTTTTCGAGCTCGACGTCGATCAATTCTTTCTGGCTTTCCGGAATGAGCGCGATATGAACGGACGTGTGCGCCTCGCGTCGCGTGGCTTCCATCAGCGAGCGATAGATTTCATCCGCAAGGAAGGGCGCGATTGGAGCCGTCATCTTCGTGATTGCCACGAGGCATTCAAACAGGGTCTGGTAGGCCGCGGTCTTGTCCTTACCTGGCTCACTCTTCCAAAAGCGGCGGCGATTTCGCCGGACATACCAATTCGACAACTGCTCGATGGTGAAATTGCTGACCAGCCGCGCGGCCTTCGTTGGGTCGTAGTCATCCATCGCTGCCGTGTAAGCGGCGAGCGTGGAGTTTAGAAGCGACAGGATCCAGCGATCGATATCGGGCCGTTCTTTGACCGGGATTTCAGGCTCGCGGTAATGGAAGCCGTCAACGTTGGCGTACAAGGCGAAAAACGCATACGTGTTCAGCAGCGTGCTAAAGAACTTGCGCTGGACCTCAGCCACGGCATCGACGTCAAAGTTCTTCGGTTTCCACGTTGGACTCGCCGCAATCAGGAACCATCGGACGCTGTCCGCACCATACCGGCCGATGACTTCGAATGGATCCACCGAGTTGCCGCGGCTCTTGGACATCTTTTGCCCGTTCTTATCGAGGATAAGATCGCTGCAGATGACGTTCTTAAAGCACGGCTGTTTGAACAGGAACGTGCTGATGGAATGAAGCGTATAGAACCAGCCGCGAGTTTGATCGATCGCTTCGGAAATGAAATCGGCAGGGAACGACTGTTTGAACGTGTCCTGATTCTCAAACGGATAATGCCACTGCGCGAACGGCATTGATCCCGAATCGAACCAGACGTCAACAAGCTCCGGAATGCGCCGCATATCTCCGCCGCAGCCACATTTCAGCACCACTTCGTCGATGTACGGGCGATGCAAATCCAGCGGCTCGGGTAGCTTGGCGCCTTCGTGGCGCAGCTCCTCCACGCTGCCGACGGATCGTTTCATCTCACAACGTTCGCAAACCCAGATCGGGATGGGTGTGCCCCAATAGCGGTCTCGTGAGATCGCCCAATCCTTGTTTTCCTCAAGCCAGTTGCCGAAGCGGCCAGTGCCTGTTTCCGGCGGATACCAATTGATCTTCCGGTTTCCTTCGATCATCGCGCGCGCGTATTCCGTCGTGCGGATGTACCAGCTTTTGCGCGCGTAGTACAACAACGGCGTGTCGCATCTCCAGCAGTGCGGATAACTGTGCGTCGTCGTTTCTTTCCGCAACAGCAACCCACGCGATTTGAGATCGGCGGTGATCGCGGGGTCCGCGGCCTTGAAGAATTTGGTCGCAAAAGGTCCGGCGATGTCGAGGAACTGGCCGCGCGCGTCGAGCGCCTGGATCATCGGCAGATCGTATTTCTTCGAAGCTTCGTAGTCGTCTTCGCCGTAAGCCGGAGCCATGTGCACAATGCCTGTGCCATCCGTCGTCGTCACGAAGTCGCCGGCGATCACGTACCACGCCTTTTTATCGACGGGAAAGAAGTCGAACCAGCGCTCGTACTGTTTCCCGACAAGGTCCTTGCCTTTCATCGTCGCGACGATCTCGGGTTCTTCGTGCAGTGCCGCCACACGTTCTTTGGCAAGGATCAGGAAGTCATCCTTGTGCCGAACCTTGACGTATTCCACGTCTGCGTTGACGGCCAGGGCGACGTTCGAGATCAGCGTCCATGGTGTCGTGGTCCAGACGAGGAAGTACGTATTGTCCTCGCCTTTGATCTTGGCCTTCACATACACCGACGGATCCTGCACGTCGCGGTAGCCCAGCGAGACTTCGTGCGAAGACAGCGGTGTGCCGCATCGCGGGCAGTACAGCTGGACCTTGAAACCCTGATAGATGAATCCTTCTTTGAAGTAGCGATCGAGCGCCCACCACACGGATTCGATGTATTCGTTTTCGCAAGTGACGTACGGATGGCGCATGTCGATCCAGTAGCCCATCCGTTCGGTCAGGTTTTCCCAGACGTCTTTGTATTCGAAAACAGACTTCCGGCATTCGGCATTGAACTTCGCAATGCCGTAGGTTTCAATCTCGCCTTTGTGTTTCAGGCCGAGCTTCTTCTCGACTTCGATTTCGACGGGCAAGCCGTGCGTATCCCAACCCGCTTTGCGGTGAACCTGCAAGCCGCGCATCGTCCGGTAACGGCACTCCAGATCCTTAATCGTTCGTGCGAAAACGTGGTGAATACCGGGTTTACCGTTGGCCGTTGGCGGCCCTTCGTAGAATGTGAAATCCGGCGCGTCTTTGCGCGCTTCCACGCTTTTTTCGAAAAGGTTGTTCTTTTGCCAATAATCGAGGACCTCTTGTTCCAGGTCCGGAAGGCTCACTTTGTCCGAAATCTGCTTGAACATCCTCTTAATTTAACACGTTGCAAATCCGAAACACGCGGGCATAAAGCCCGCGGCTACGCGTCACAAATGCAACGTGAACCCCGTAGGCGCGGGCTTCACGCCCGCGTGTTTCGGATTTGCGTAACGAACTGGTTCAGGAAATGCATTGGCTACGGCATGTCGACGGGCATCAGCCTCTGTATGATCGTGAAAAATGAGGAGAAATTCATTCAGGGCTGTCTCAGCAGTGTCAAATCCATAGTCGACGACATCATAATCGTTGACACCGGATCGACCGACGCGACCCTCGAGCTGATCCGTCCATTCAACGCGAAAATTCTTCATTACACATGGCACAACGACTTTGCGTCCGCACGTAATGCCGGTCTGGTGCTGGCCAAAACCCCATGGATCCTGATGCTCGATGCCGACGAGCGGATCGCGGCTCAAGACCTCCATCTCGTCGTGGAAGCGACCAAGCGTGACTGCATCGGCTTCGAATTGTTGTGGCGAAACTACGGCTTCAATCCGGTGAAGGCCGACTGGCAGGTCAACACCGGAGAGTATGAAGAGGGGAAGGGATTTCCAGGATTCACAGAGGCCCCGATGTTTCGCCTTTTCCGCAATGATCCACGCCTGCGCTACGAAGGCGTCGTTCACGAACAAGTCACCTGGAAGACGTTTCCGGGTGCTCGCGTCGAAATCGTTCCCGTTGTGATCCATCACTATGGTCGCGCGCTGGCGCAGGAACGGCTGGTGGAAAAAGGGAACATGTATCTCCAGTTGGGCTATCAAAAGATCGAACAGTTTCCGGATCGCTGGGAGCCGTACTACGAAATCGGCCTGCAATTGCAGGAGTTCGAGCGTTTCGAGGAGTCGATACCATTTTTCGAAAAAGCTCTGGCCCGGACGCTCGAGCCCGACATGCGTGGCTTGCTGTTATTTCACATTGGATTTGGATTCAAACAGAGTGGGCAAATGGAAAAAGCAATTGAACAATTGGAGTTGGCGGTCGCCACGGGTTATGACCGCAGCACGATTCGGCTGACGATGGCGAACATTTACTCTTCGCTCGGTGAGACAACGCGCGCGATTGAACAATACGACCGCGCGTTAGGTTTCGATCCGAATGATCCGCTGGTGCTTTTGAACTATGGTCTGTTGCTGCGCGATGCTGGTGATTCGGAAGGTGCGGAACGCATGTACCGGGCTGCGCTGATTTCGAATGCCAACTTCAGTCTGGCCGCGATCGAGCTTGCAGCGCTGCTAAGCGCGCGGAATCGATTTGCAGACGCGGCGGCGCTGCTTGAAGACGTGCTCAAAAGGGAACCGTCGTGTGTTCAGGCGCGTCAAGGACTCGCGAAGATCTACATCCTGGTTAAACGACCGGATGACGCATTGCAGTTGCTTGAAGGACCGCAGGACGATCTAACGTCCGAGACGCTGCGCGGTGCGGCGCACCTCGATCGGGGTGAAGTAGAGTTGGCCCGTTCGATTTTCGAGGATGTTTTGAAGAGAGACCGCAATTTCGTGGGCGCGCGTGTGAACCTTGCGCACGTTTACGCCAGGATGGGTGATTTTACTCGAGCCGTCCGTCACGTCATTACCGCGTATGAGCAGACGCGCGACAAAGGCCTGCTGGAGATGGCGCGCAGTTTTCAAATCCAGGCGGCGGCTCCTGCCGCCGCCCCTGTGTCGTGATGCGTTACGGAATTTGAGGCCGCTCGAATGGTTTCTGTTCGGGCGTGAGGCTCTTGATGAACGCCAATAGTTGCGTGCGTTCCTGGGCCGTGATCTTCCGCGGTTTCAGCTTTTCGTCCAGGTTCGGATTCTTGTTTCCACCTTTCAGTAGGAAATCCACCGCTTCCTCGAGTGTTGCAGCTTGTCCGTTGTGGAAGTATGGGGGATGTTCGGTGACGCTGCGCATCGTGGGGGTCTTAAACGCCCCGTTCAGCTTTTTCGCTTCATCCGCGTTTCCTCCGCTTGCCGCTGCGGCATCTGCCAGGATTTTGCCGCGACCCAAATCCGGGTTCGGTTTGTCGAAGCCGACGCCGACATTGTGGAACAGCGTGTCCGTGTAAAGCGGCGGCAAGTGGCACAGCGTGCAGTTCGCTTTATCCGTGTTGCTGAATACGTCGAATCCTTTCACAACGTCTTCGGATACCGCGGCCTTATCACCCTTCTCGTATCGATCCCATGCGGAACCGTCCGAAATGATTGTCCGGACAAAACTGGCGAGCGCTTGCGCAATGTTCGCTTCACTGGCCGGTGCGCCAAACGCTTTTTGGAATCCTGTCTTGTATCCCTCGATGCCGTTCAGAGTTGTCGCGACCGTGGCGGGATCGCCGCCCATCTGGCCTTTCCAGGCCGCGGTGATTTGGGCTTCCAGCGTCTTGGCGCGGCCGTCCCAGTACCATTCCTTGTAGTACCCAACGTTGTACAACGTCGGCGTGTGCCGCGTGTTCAAGCTGCCGTCGAACTTGGTCGAAAACTGTTTTCCGTCTGCCCATCCCTTATCGGGAAGGTGGCAGGTCTCGCAGGACATCTCGCCTGTTTTTGAAAGGCGTTTGTCGAAGAACAATTGCTTGCCCAGTGCGACCTTTTCCGCGGTCAGCGGATTGTCGGGCGGGGTCGGCACAGGTGGCAGAGCCACAAGATCCAGATTCACCGGCGTCGCCGCTGGCGCGGCAGGTGCCGCCGCCTTCTCAGCAGCCGGTTTTTCGGCATTGTTTCCACACGCAGACACGATGAGCGCCAACACAAGTACGAGACTGTATGCATGCTTTGTCACGGCCTATCCTCCAGCGTTCTACTTTGCCCAAATCTGCCGCCTCCTGGCAAGCTATACTCTGCCGACGAACCCATTGGAGGTCATCAATGACCCGCCGGATACTCACATCCATTGCATGTTTGGTTGTACTGGCCACCATGTCCTTAACGGCATCGGCGCAGCAATTCAATCCCAGCCTGTTCGGCGAAATGCGCTGGCGCAACATCGGTCCGTTTCGCGCCGGGCGCACCCGACCCATCACCGGCGTTCCCGGTCAGCCGAACGCGTTCTACATCGGCGTCCATAACGGCGGCGTCTGGAAGACAACGGATTACGGCAGGACGTGGAAACCGATCTTCGATGAACAGCCGACAGGTTCTGTAGGTGCGATCGCTGTCGCTCCATCGGATCCAAACATCGTTTACGTCGGCAGCGGCGAAGGATTGCAGCGGCCCGATCTCTCGGTCGGTGACGGGATTTACAAGTCCACCGACGCGGGAAAAACGTGGACTCATCTGGGACTGCGCGACGGACAACAGATTCCCGAGATCATCGTAGATCCGCGCAATCCCAATCGCCTGTTTGTGGCCGTGCTCGGCCATCCCTATGGCGCCAACGAGGAGCGCGGCATTTTTCGATCGTCTGACGGAGGCCAGACATTTCAGAAGGTCCTTTACAAAGACGAGAACACTGGAGGCTTCGATCTCGAGTTCGATCCGTCGAACCCGCAGATCGTCTACGCAACGTTGTGGGAAGCACGACAGGGTCCCTGGGAGAACGGCGCGTGGTCCGGAACCACCGGCGGTATCTTCAAGTCCACTGACGGTGGCACGACCTGGAACAAACTGACGAAGGGTTTGCCGGCGGATCCTGACGGTGTGGTGCTTGCAGAGATCGCAGTTGCGCCAAGCAATCCTCAACGGCTGTACGCGGTCATCAACAGTCAGCGTGGCGCGGGTATTTACAGCTCCGACGATGCCGGCGAAAACTGGACCAAGACGACGACCGATACACGTCCACTAGCTCGCCTGAGCGAAGAATCACCGACCGTGGATCCTAAGAATCCGGACATCATTTATGTTGCGACGGTCGTTTGCTGGAAATCCACGGACGGGGGTAAAACCTGGACAGCATTCAAAGGAGCGCCCGGAGGCGATGACTATCAGCGCGCATGGATCAATCCAACGAATCCCAGCATCATTGCGCTGGCGAGCGATCAGGGCGCGGTGATTTCCGTGAACGGCGGTGAGTCATGGAGTTCCTGGTACAACCAGCCGACGGCGCAGATGTATCACATCACCGCCGATAATGCGTTTCCGTACCGGCTGTGCAGCGGACAGCAGGAGAGCGGCTCCGCGTGTGTGCCGAGCCGCGGCGACGACGGCCAGATCACTTTTCGGGAGTGGAGACCAGTCGCAGTTGAAGAGTACGGATACGTTGCGCCGGATCCGTTGAATCCCGACATCGTCTATGGTGGCAAGGTTACACGCTACGACCGGAGAAGCGGGCAGACCCAGAACGTCACCCCGAAACCGATTCGTCCCGCCGACTTCCGGACATTGAGAACCGCACCGCTTGTTTTCTCGACAGTGGATCCGCACGTTCTGTTTTTCGGCGCAAATACGGTATGGAAAACGATCAACGGCGGTATGAGCTGGCAGCAGGTCAGTCCTGATTTAACGCGGAAGACGTTTGAAGTGCCGGCCAACATTGGAAAGTATCGAAGCGCAGACACTGCGAGAGCAACGCAGCGCGGCGTGGTTTATACGATCGCGCCGTCGTACGTCGATATCAATCGAATCTGGGCCGGCACGGACGACGGGCTGATCCACACCACGGCGGATGGCGGTCTGCACTGGACGGATGTCACTCCTCCTCAAGTGACTCCGTTCGCGAAAGTTTCGATCATGGACGCCGGACGCTTCGACGCGTTGACGGCGTACGCGGCCGTGAACACGATTCGGCTGGATGACATGCGGCCGCACATCTATCGGACGCGCGATGGCGGCAAATCGTGGACCGAGATTACGAACGGTATTCCGGCGATTGCGCCGGTAAATGTCGTACGCGAGGATCCGCGACGCAAAGGGCTGCTTTTCGCGGGCACCGAACGCGAAGTGTACGTTTCGTTCGATGACGGTGAGAACTGGCAATCCCTTCGCTTGAACATGCCGGCCACATCAATTCGGGATCTCATCATCAAAGATGACGATGTCGCCGTCGGCACTCACGGTCGAGGGTTCTGGATTCTTGATGACATCACACCGCTGCGACAGTTAAATCAAACCGCGGCAGCCGCAGAGGCAGTGTTGTTCAAGCCGCAGACCACGTACCGATTCAAATGGAACAAGAACACCGACACTCCGCTGCCGCCCGACGAGCCGGCGGGGCAGAATCCACCGGACGGCGCGATCATCAATTACTTGCTCAAATTACCGGCGTCGGGTCCTGTGACAATCGAGATTCTGGATGTAGCGGGGAAGCTGGTGCGACGTTATTCGAGCGACGATCCGGTTCAACGTGTCGATCCGAATACTTTCCCAGTGCCGTTGTACTGGGTGCGGCCGCCGCAGTCGTTATCGGCGACAGCCGGAATGCATCGCTTCATGTGGGATCTGCATTACGCGCCCATACCAGGCGGTCAGGCGAATTATCCAATTGCCGCGACATTTATGAATACTGCACCCACGATCAACTCACCGTGGGTTGCGGCCGGCCAATATACGGTGAAGCTCACGGTGAACGGGAAGAGTTATACCCAGCCGTTGACCGTGAAGATGGATCCACGAGTGAAGACGACCGCGGAGGGGCTCGCACAGCAATTCACGTTGTCGAAAGCGCTGTACGACGGTTCGCTGCAGGCGCAGTCCGCGTTGCGGGATCTGCGGGAATTGCGGACGCAGCTGCGGACAGTCCGCGAGCGTGCGGGATCAGGGCCGGTGGCTGAAGCGGTACAGGCGTTCGATGAGCGAGCTGCGGCGCTTGAGGGCGCGGGCGGCGGAGGACAGCGCGGCGGCGGCGCTCCGGCGGCGGCCCGGGACTCGCTGTCGAATATCGGTGGTTCTCTGGGGCAGTTATTGTCGATGCTTCAAGTGTCGGACACCGCCCCGAGCACGCAGCTAAGCGCCGCCGTGGCGGACAGGCGCGCCGCGCTGGCTGGTTTGATGTCGCGGTGGAATGCGCTTAAGGGAGCGGAATTGACCGCACTCAATGTCAAATTAAGCCAGGCAGGTCTGCCGAATGTTGGGAAATAGCCGCGTTTTTTGCGGCGCCGGGAGAGGGTCTGAAAATTCAACATCGTGGTTTCTAGCCCTCTCCCGCCCTTCGGGCACCCTCTCCCTGCGGGAGAGGGACGCTCTTACCGACGTTTGCCGCTACCGTTACCGCCGGCTTCCGCAGTAGCTACCGCTGGAGGCTGCACGGTGGGGACGCCAATCCCCATGACTTCGCGAAGAGCCAACTCGATGCGTCCGCGATAATCGTGATTCTCCTTCAAAAACTGGCGTGCGTTCTCGCGACCCTGTCCGAGCCGTTCACCTTGGAAGGAAAACCAGGCGCCGCTCTTATCGACAATGTTCTTCTCGACGGCCATATCCAGCAATTCGCCTTCGCGTGAGATCCCGACGCCATAAAGAATGTCGAATTCGGCTTCGCGGAACGGCGGGGCAACTTTGTTCTTCACGATCTTGGCTTTGGTGCGGCTGCCAACAACTTCCTCACCGTCCTTGATGGAGGCGATGCGGCGAACGTCCACGCGCACCGACGAATAAAACTTCAAGGCGCGGCCGCCGGTCGTGGTTTCGGGGTTGCCGAACATGACGCCGATTTTTTCGCGGATCTGGTTGATGAAAACAAGACACGTTTTGGATTTCGAAACGATACCGGTGAGTTTGCGGAGCGCCTGCGACATCAATCTCGCCTGCAGACCCATTTGAGCTTCACCCATTTCGCCTTCGA
>Ga0209382_10007212_pt1 | contig 14214 bp, 15 predicted proteins | sample SoiMetdeltSBSDD5_FD_187599 | JGI IMG/M metagenome (GOLD analysis project Ga0209382, IMG submission 187599) | Bulk soil microbial communities from a Populus tree surrounding site in Tennessee, USA - Soil MetaG P. deltoides SBSDD5 (SPAdes) (version 2) | ecosystem: Environmental > Terrestrial >... | reverse complement strand
GGCTGGTCGGCCACAATGGCGCCGGCAAGTCCACCCTGATGCATGTGGTCGCCGGCACCCTCAAGGCCGACAGCGGGGCGATCATGATCGGCGGTGTCGAGCAGGCCTCCTACCGGGTAGCGATCGCGCAGAGCCTCGGCATCCGCTGTGTTTTCCAGGAGCTGTCGCTCTGTCCCAATCTCACCGTCGCCGAGAATGCCCGTATCTACCATCCTGCCCTGAGAGGGCTGCGGTGGCGCCAGAATGCCAGCGAGCTCATTCGCGCCAAGCTCGACGAAATCTTTCCCGGCCATGGCATCGCCACCGGCGAGGTGATCCGGGACCTGTCGATCGGCAAACGCCAGATGGTCGAGGTAGCCCGTGCCTTCACCGTCACGCACGATCCGCTGCGGCTGGTGGTCCTCGACGAGCCGACTTCCTCGCTGGACAGCCGCACCGCCGGCCAGCTTCTCGGCTTCGTCAGGCGCGCCGTTGCAACCGGCATAAGCTGCATCCTGATCTCGCATTTGCTCAGCGAGATTCTCGACCACTGCGCCAGGGTGGTGGTGATGCGCGATGGCAAGGTGGTAGCATCGGACGAGGCGGCGCAATTCGATCGCGACAGGCTGATCATTGCCATGGGCACGGCAGCGACGTCGCGGCAGGCGTCATTCCGCAACGCGGCTGCACGTCGACAGGAAGCGCCGCTTCGGGTTCGGGCCCGTCCGGCGCGTCAACATGACGGTACAGAGCTTAGAGCCCATGCAGGCGAGATCATCGGACTGGCTGGTTTGTCGGGGCATGGCCAGGCACAATTGCTTCTCGACATCTTCAAAGCATCGACCACCCGGTCGGAGCCGATCGAAGTGACGGCACCCGTCGCCATCATTGCCGGCGACCGTCAATCGGAGGGGATTTTCCCCTTATGGTCGATCGCCGAGAACATCGCCGTCCGATCGATCGGCAGGCTTCGCAAAGGCATTTTCATCGCGCCGCGCCGTGAAGAGCAGCTGGCGCGCGAATGGCAGGAGAAGATCAAGATCCGCACGCCGGACGTTCGCAACAACATTCTTTCCCTCTCGGGCGGCAATCAGCAAAAGGCGCTGTTTGCCCGAGCGCTGGCTTCCGACGCTCGCATCATCCTGATGGACGATCCGACACGCGGCGTCGATGTTGCCACCAAATTCGAGATCTACGAGCTGATCCGGGCCGAGACCGATCGCGGACGGACGTTCCTGTGGTACACGACCGAGACCGAGGAGCTGGCGAACTGCGACCGCGTCTACGTCTTCCGCAATGGTCGAATCGCTGCCGAGCTCAATCGTGACGAGCTGACCGAGGAGGCCGTCATCCAGTCGTCCTTCCATTCCGAGCCATGGCCGACCTCGACGTAGAGAGCCGCACACGTCGCTTGACGACGCTCATGGGGGTGGCGCCGCGCCGGCTGCTGCGATCGATGCTTCCGGCACTCTCGCTGGTGCTGATCATGATCGGCATCGCCTGGCTCAATCCGCGCGCCATCAGCTATTTCGGCTTCACGCTGATGCTGAACCTGGCGATTCCGATCGCGCTTGCGACCATCGCCCAGATGTTCATCATGACCGGCAACGATCTCGATCTTTCCATTGGCACCTTTGTCGGCTTTGTGGGGTGCATCACGGCAACCTGGCTGCGCGAGGCGCCGCTGATCGGCGCGCTTTCGCTCATCGCCGCCGTCGCCGTGTACGCGGCACTCGGTGCACTCATCCATTTGCGGTCCCTGCCCTCCATCGTCGTGACGCTGGGGATGAGCTTCGTGTGGCAAGGCCTGGCAATTCTGCTTCTGCCCAAGCCAGGCGGGTCGGCGCCCGACTGGCTGCTGCAGCTGATGGGCCTCAAGCCGCCCTGGATCCCGTTTCCGATTGTTGCTGCCATCATTATCGCCGCGGTCGCCCATCTCGGCCTGATGCGCACCTCGTATGGTGCAATCCTCAGGGGCTCCGGCGGCAATCCGCAGGCGATCCGCCGCGCCGGTTGGTCGCTGCTCAAAGCCAAGGTCACGCTCTACACGCTCGCCGGTCTCTTCGGCGTCGCTTCGGGCATGGCGCTGATCGGCACCACAACGTCGGCCGACGCCAATATCGGCAATGGCTACACGCTCCTATCGATTGCCGGCGTCATACTCGGCGGCGGCGAATTCATCGGCGGACGGGTGTCGCCGGTCGGGGCGGTGCTGGGCGCGCTGACGCTGGCGCTCGCTGCCTCGCCGCTCCTCACCTTCATGCGGATTCCGCCGGACTGGCAGGTCGCCGCCAATGGCGCCATTCTCATCATCGTGCTGGCTGCTCGCGCCCTTCTCAGTCGCCAGGAGGCGTGACCGGATGATCTCGGCGGAGAGCATCGCTGCCCGACCCTGGATCTGGTCTTTCCTCGGTGCCCTCATGGTCTGGCTGGCATCGATCGCATTCACCGGCGGCTATGGCGCTGGCGGGATGATCACTGCGGCACTCTCGCTCGCCGTCTTCATGGTCATTGTCGGAATCGGGCAAATGTTCGTGATCACCCTCGGTCCGGGCAATGTCGATCTGTCGCTCCCGGCCAATATCGGCCTGGCGAGCGCGGTGGCGATGAAGGTCATGGGCGGCAGCGATGCCATGGTGCCGATCGGGCTTGCCGCGGCGCTCGGTTCCGGAGCGGCGATCGGAGCGGCCAACTATCTCCTGATCCGGGCGCTGCGAATTCCGCCCATCATCGCCACCTTGTCGGCAAGTTTCATCGTCCAATCGATCGACATCAGCTATGGTCGCGGATTGCAGATCAAGCCGCCGCCGGGCTTCGCCGACTTCACCAATCTGCAAATCGCGGGCATTCCCGTCCTCGCCATCTTGACGCTCATCTTCACCATTGTCGCAAGCCTGGTGCTGCATCGGACCGTCTACGGACGCTCGGTTGCCGCCATCGGACAAAACCCCCGCGCCGCGTCGCTCGCCGGAATCAAGGTCGGCCGCGTCCGTTTCCTGACCTATACCCTGTGCGGCCTGCTCGGCGGTCTCAACGGCGCATTGCTTGCCGGCTATTTCCGCGGCGCCAATGTCGATATCGGCAATGAATATCTGCTGGCCTCGATCGCCGTGGTGGTAATCGGCGGAACCTCGGTCGCCGGCGGCAAAGCCAATGTGCCGGGCATCTGGGGCGCCGCGCTGTTTCTGGTCTTGCTGCTCACCATGCTCAACACCTTTGGCGTGAGCGCCGGCATTCGGCTGGTTCTGACCGGGCTCGTCATTGTCGCCATCATCACCGCAAGCGGACGACGGATCAGGGTCTGAGCCCGACTGGCGAAAATGCCTCAGAGCACGTGGTTAAGCGTACCCACCGGTGGGGCAAGAACTCGCCGTCTTAGGAAAGATGTCGGACAGAATGTCACAGAAGACATCGGTTCGGATAGCTGCTGATTTCAAGTCGGGAACATAGTTGGCTCAGCACATGTTCTCCGCGCCAAACCGGAGGACAAACCCATGGCTCGAAAACGCGAACTCATAGATACAGGCACTGACAAGCGCTACGTTCGTCGAGACGAGTCGGGACAGTTCAAGGAAAGTGACGATGTCGGCCGCTCACTCTCTGCCGACCGGCGCCGCAAGGCCAAGACGGTCGTGAAACCAGGTCAAGGCGACAAAGGCGACCGGCCAGCGAGCAAAAAGGGTGGCTCAAAGAAGGCTCCAGCGAAGCGTTAGGCTTTCCACTCGGTGCCGGTTCTTGTCGAAGAAGTCCGGAATAGCCCGACGCCACCGACCCTGGCATCCGGTTCCGCCTAGGTCGGGTCACTGGTCTCTGTCTGTGTCGGGAAGCTCGCGAGCCGCGACACCGGACTGGGGCAGTCGCAACGATTTCGAGATCCGGCTTACAATCACGTCCAATTCCAGCTTGTTTGCTACAGGATATCGCAGTTCCAGCACACAAGCTTGCTGTCGGTCCTTGGAGAGTGTGGCCTTGAGGTAATAGATCAGCCCGCCTCGATAACCGGAATAGACTGCCCAGCCCTGCTCCTGCCGGCGATAGGTGATGCTCTCGCCCTCGACCTGTTCGAGATATATACGCACGATATCAGCGATTGAAACCCGCTTTTCGTTCGCCCCACCAGCGATGACCATTGCGGCTTCCGCCAACCCGCTGGTGAAACGTGTAGCGCCATCGGCACCCGTCTGCTGGATTGGGGTGAAGATGTAGCTCGGATACTCCACCGAACATCCCGAATATTGCGAAACGAAGGTTTCCCAGCCGGTTGCCGCATGTGCCTGCCCTGAAAGGCCGAGGAGCAGGACGCCTAGCACCAAACGGTTCAGTGACATTTGCAATTCTCCATCTTGCCAGGACAGACCTGGTTCTAGAGCAACCAATAGCCACTCAATTCGGTTCGACACGGCTGCTGGAATAAAGTCGAGACCGAAACGAGAGGCTCAGGGCGAAGTCGGGCCGGCTTTCCACTGCGGCAGAAACCTATCGTTCGCAAGTACATAGGCAGCCAATTGCCGGACCTCATCAGGGGTCAGTTGCAGGTGATAGGTGACTTGGCTCTGCTTGCTTGAGAGGCCGATCGAGAAGAATTGAAGGCCAAATGAGAGGTTCGGTTCGGCCCCGCAGATGGTCTTGGAGTTGAAATGGGTAAGTTTCGCCATATAGGTCGTTGCATGGCTGGGCCTGCCAGACAGGCCAGAATGCGGCGCCATTCTCAGAATTGAACTTTGAGGCATCGAAACCGTTTAAGTGGACGGCAGAGCCAACTACTGACGCCCCTGCTGCGGGGGAGTGTGTCCATCTGGCGTGACCCAGCGCCTCGGTCGACCGGCAGGTCTATGCCGACTACCAAACCACTTTCCGATCGGAGGATATTAGTCGTCGAGGATGAGACCTTGATCGCGATGGTGATGGTCGACTTTCTCAGGGACCAAGGGGCTTGGGTGATAGGGCCTGTGAGTACGGTGGATTCTGCTATGGACGCCATCGCTTCATCCAGCAAGATCGATGGCGCGTTCCTGGACATCAATCTCAATGGAGAGGCCTCCTACTTCGTAGCAGATCTTTTGTCGGAGCGCGGAATTCCATTTATCTTCGTCACAGGCTATCGAGAGAACGATATTCCGGCCCGCTACAAGGCTATTAAGCGTTGCGAAAAGCCGAAAGGGCCAGAGGCCTGCGTTCAAATTCTCCGGTCATTATGGCCACCCGGCTGACGAAGAGATGATCCTCAAGGATGTCCCCTTAACACCGGGCCACGGTTGATGCCTCCTCCCTCCAATCTCTGCGGAGACACAGAAATACGATGTAGTGGGTCACCAGCAGCGATGGCACCCAGAAGGCCGGGATCCAATAGGCAGGCCCGATGAACGGTGAAGCATCATACAGGGTGGCAAGCGTGATTGCGTTGAGCAGGTCGAGTGTACCAACGATGTTGAAGAGAAGGACGAGCGGTCGGGCGAGCACCGACCGCCGAACCACAGCCGGAATGGCGGCGAGTGCCAACGCAGCAGACACCAGATCACCGACGGCTGCTGGATAGGCAAACTGGCTTGGGATCCCGGGATAATGCCCACCCGGAGCCAGGAACATCAGCCCGAGATGGCGCATCGAATGCAGGAGCAAGATGGGAAGGACGATGGTTGACGCTTCCAGTCTGTCGAGCTTTGGCAGAAGATAGAGCTTTGCCGCTATCCAGAAGATGATCGTGCTGAGCACCAGATTCACTGTGAGCAGGTTCATCGGTTAATCTCCGCTTGAACGGGTTCACGACGTCGACCGGATCGATCCTTGTTGAGTCGCGGCGATTTACGGGGCTGGAATCCGTGCGATCGGGAGCACCCTGCCCCCAGGTTCTGCCTTCACGATGACCATCTCTCCCTGAGCCGGCCGAACTCCGGTCAATGCAGCAATATTGACGCCATGAGTCACGACCAGGAGCGCGCCAGGTCCTCTCCAGGCCCCAATGGTTTGACGGGCTCCTGATGCTAGGGCAGCGCTGCGGCCTTGGAGCATAAATGCGTTGCTGAACGTGTCGGCAACTTCGACTCTGGCAAGCCCCAGCAGCTTGGCCGTATCGATACAGCGGCACCAGGGGGAGCTTAGAACCTTACCTATCCGCACTCGCTCGGCCTTCAGACGTTGGCCCATCCGTACTGCCTGCTGTCTGCCTTTGGTGCTGAGGTTCCTCTGGGTGCTACAGTCATTGAGATTGAACCCTGGCGGATCGCCCGTGCCGCCTGGAGCATCCCCATGCCGCATGAGCGCCACCGCGCCATTCTCGCGCAAAGCGGCGAATGCCGCTCTGTCCTGAGCATTTGATTCCGGAAGTTCCGAAAGGGCACCCAAGAGGATTGAGATCGTGGTGAATACGGCTCTCAGTTTCATGGCTCCATCGGCCTTCGCTCATTGCATTCTTTGCGAAATTTTTTCCGGAGATTAGCGCCTGGATCATTTGTACTCAATCAAGCGCCCACATTACCCGGCGGGCCGACCCGCGCGCGGCGACACTTCGCGTCTGGCATCAAGCCGCAGCATGACAATGCCGGCGGTCGCGACGAGGGTGCCGCCGAGGATGGTCGAGAGGTTTGGCACGTCTCCCCAGAACAGAAGGCCGAAGACGACTGCCCAGATCATGCCCGAATATTCGAATGGCGCCACGAAACTCGCCGGCCCAATCCGGTAGGCGAGAGAGAAGAAATACATGGAGGAGGTCACGAGTGGTCCCATCGCCAAAACGAAGCCGAGATCGATCTTCATCGGCACCGCCCAGGGCCGCACCATGAAGGCAAGACTGGGATGCATGTCTGCCTTAAAATCGACGAGCGAGAACAGCACGGCCATCAGCAACGCAAGAATCAGATAGATCACGTTCTGATGGAAGGAGAGCACACCTGGCTTGACCTGCGCCCCGACAAATCGCGCCAGCAGCTGCCCGACGCCATAGCCAAAGGCCGAATAGAGCGCAAGCAGCGCCGCTGGATCGAACAAATCGCCGCCCGGTCGCAACATCAGGAGGGTACCGGCGAAACCGACGGCAATGGCGACCACGCGATGCAGTGGAACCATTTCTCCGAGCGTCACCCCGGCGAGGCCGGCGACGAAGAGCGGCATGGTGAAGTAGATCGCTACGACATCGGCGAGTGGCAAGGCGGCAATTGCCATGACGAATGACACATAGGCTGAGCACAAGACGATGCCGCGAAGAAGGACAAGTCCGTAATACGCGGGTCTCAATAGCCGTGGTCCGCTTTCCCGCCAGGCGATGAACGCGACGAGCGGCAGGGCGATGACGGCTCTGAGAAACATCAGCTCATGCGCCGGATAGCGGGTGCTCATGCCCTTCATCATGGCGTCCATCGATGTCGCGCAGAGCACCGCGAAACAAGCGCTGAGCGCCGCGAGTGCAGGGTTGTCGCGCGGACGGTCAGCCTGTTCGATAGAGGGAGTCGGCAGGGCCATAGGAGAATGATAGAGTGCCTCTCCGAGGCTCACTTAGGTATAATTGTTCTACCCGCCGTGCAGGATTGCGCGGTCTGCACGATGAGCTTGCGCCCTACTACTCGCACACAGGCCGGCCGTCGATCGATCCGGCGCTGATAATCCGGATACTGATTGCCAGTAGCGGACATAGGCAAGGTTCGAAGCTTGGTCCCGGGGCCTTCTCGTCAGACAGTGAGATGGCGGCGCACCGACTCCGGATCGAAGCTTGCCATGGCCCCTTGTAGCACCACCTCGCCGCGGTCGAGCACCGTCACCTGGTCGGCGAGATCCCTGGCAAATTCGAAATATTGCTCAACCAGGAGGATCGCCATGTCGCCGCCCTGGCGCAGAGTGGCAATTGCCCGGGCAATATCCTTGATGATCGAGGGCTGGATTCCTTCGGTCGGTTCGTCCAACACAAGCAGGCGCGGACGTGTGACAAGCGCCCGGGCGATGGCAAGCTGCTGCTGCTGACCGCCCGAGAGATCACCGCCGCGACGGGACAGCATTGTTGCCAGAACGGGAAAGAGCTCGAAAATGCGATCCGGGAGCCTGCGGTTCGAACGCGGCCGGTTGACAAGTCCGGTTTCGAGGTTCTCGCGCACCGTCAGCAGCGGAAAGATCTCACGACCCTGTGGCACGAAGGCGATGCCGAGGCGCGCGCGCCGGTCGGCGGGGAGCCCAGCGACCTCCGTGCCGTCGAGACGGATCGAGCCCGACACCCTGAGATGCCCGACAATGCCGCGCATCAGGCTCGACTTGCCGACGCCGTTGCGGCCGAGCACGCATGTCACCTGCCCTGGCTGGGCGTTGAGCGACACACGCTTGAGGGTGTGAGCGGCACCGTAATAGAGATCGAGATCGCGTACCTCGAGCATCGTCACCGCCCGAGATAGACGTCGATGACGCGGCTGTCGGTGCCGACCTGGGCCAGCCGGCCTTCGGCAAGCACCGCTCCTTCATGCAAGACGGTTACCTTGGCATCGAGCGCTTCGACAAAGGTCATGTCGTGCTCGACCACCAGCACCGAGCGCTGGCCGGCGATGGATTTGAGCAACCTGGCGGTATCCTCGGTCTCGGCGTCGGTCATTCCGGCGACCGGCTCGTCGACGAGGAGCAGTAGCGGCTCCTGCGCGAGCAGCATGCCGATTTCGAGCCACTGCTTCTGGCCATGCGACAGAGATGCGGCAATGCGGTTCTTCTGCGTTCCGAGATTGACGATCTCCAGCACCTCGTCGATTCGGTCGCGCGATTCGATCGAGGCATTCCAGGTCAGCGCTTTCCAGGCGCCGCGGTTCCCGGCTAGAGCCAGCTCGAGATTTTGCAATATTGTGAGATTGGCAAAGACGCTTGGCCGTTGGAACTTCCGGCCGATGCCAAGCTCGGCGATGCGAGCCTCGTCGAGGCGCGTCAGGTCGATATCGCCATTGAAAAGGACTATTCCCTGGTCGGGCCGGGTCTTGCCGGTGATGACGTCCATCATGGTCGTCTTGCCAGCACCGTTCGGTCCGATGACGGCGCGAAGCTCGCCCTTCTCGACGATCAGCGACAGCTTGTTGAGCGCCCTGAAACCGTCGAAGGTCACGCTGACGGAATCCAGATAGAGGATGGGCTCGGTCATTCCGCTGCCTCGGGCGTAGATGCCGCTACGGATCGACGAGGCATCGACCAGGACCGACGAAACAGACTCTCGGTAACGCCGAGCAGGCCCCGCGGCAGAAACAATGTCACGCAGATAAACAAGCCGCCAAGAACGAACAACCAAAATTCGGGAAAGGCAGCGGTGAACCAGCTCTTGCCGAAATTGACCAGGACGGCGCCAATGATCGGGCCGACCAGGGTGCCGCGCCCTCCGACCGATACCCAGATGACCGACTCGATCGAATTGGCCGGGGCGAACTCCCCAGGATTGATGATGCCGACCTGCGGGACATAAAGCGCCCCGGCAAGTCCAGCCATGGCGGCTGAAATCGTGAACACGACAACTTTGTACGTCTCCACCCGGTAGCCAAGGAAGCGGGCGCGATTCTCGGCATCCCGGATGGCGATCAGCACAAGACCGAAGCGCGAGCTGGTGATGGCGACGCAGATCAGGAGCACTGCAGCCAAAGCCAGACACGTCAGGATGAATAAGCCGAGCCGTGTCGCATCGCTCTGCAGGCTGAAGCCCAGAATATCCTTGAAATCAGTCAAACCATTGTTGCCGCCGAAACCCATGTCGTTGCGGAAGAAAGCGAGCATCAGCGCATAGGTCAGCGCTTGAGTGATGATCGAGAAATAGACGCCGGAAACGCGGGAGCGAAAGGCGAACCAGCCGAAGACGAACGCCAATAGCGCAGGGACGATCACCACTGCGGCGACTGCGAAAGAGAAATGATCGAAGCCCCACCAATACCATGGCAATTCGGTCCAGTTGAGAAACACCATGAAATCCGGCAATTCCGGATTAGCATAGACGCCGCGGCTACCGATCTGCCTCACGAGATACACGCCCATGGCATAGCCGCCCAACGCGAAGAACGCGCCCTGCCCCAGGCTGAGAAGCCCGCAATAACCCCAGATGAGATCGACCGATACGGCGAGAATGGCAAAGCAGAGATATTTGCCGAGAAGCGAAACCACATAGGTTGGCACATGAAGGCTGTGCTCGGGCGGCGTCAGCAGGTTCAGAACGGGAACAATCACGGCAAGGAGGACAAGGACAGACAGGCACAGCCAAAGCCGGAGCGGGATATGCGTGCGGGTGGCCGCCATCATGCTTCCACGGCCCTGCCCTTGAGCGGAAAGAGCCCGCGTGGTCGGCGCTGGATGAACAGCACGACGAAGACGAGAAGCAGAATCTTGCCGAGCACTGCGCCGGCAATGGGCTCCAGCAGCTTGTTCAAGCCACCGAGGATCAGGGAAGCCACGAGGGTGCCGAAGAGGTTGCCCACCCCGCCAAAGACCACGACGAGGAAGCTGTCGATGATGTAGGCCTGCCCGAGATTGGGGCTGACATTGTCGATCTGGCTCAAAGCCACACCGGCCATTCCGGCAATTCCCGAGCCGAGGCCGAAGGTCAGCGCATCGATCCGGCCGGTCGGTATTCCCATTGCGGCGGCCATCTCGCGGTTCTGCGTCACTGCCCGAACCTGCAGGCCAAAACGGGTGAATCGCAGCACCAGCAGCAACACGACAAAGATTGCCAGGGCGAAGACAATGATGCTGAGCCGGTTGATGGTGAGCGTCAGTTGACCAAGCTCGACCGAGCCCGACATCCAGGTCGGTGTGGCGACCTCGCGATTGGTCGGGCCGAAGATCGACCGCACCGCCTGCTGCAGGACCAGGGACAGCCCGAATGTCGCGAGCAGGGTTTCGAGCGGTCGGCCATAGAGAAAGCGGATCAGGCTTCGCTCGATTCCGATTCCGAGCAGCCCGCAGAGCAGAAAAGCCAGCGGAATGGCTAACAGAATAGAGAGTTCTCCAAGCGTGGGTGCGGAGGCGGCGATCAGCTGTTGGATGACGAAGGCGACATAGGCGCCGATCATCACCATCTCGCCATGGGCCATGTTGATGACCCCCATCACGCCGAAGGTTATGGCGAGTCCGATTGCGGCCAGGAATAGGACGGAGCCGAGCGACAGTCCGTAAACGAGGTTCTGAACGGCATTCCACAGCTTGAGCTCCGCCTCGATCTGCTCGAGCGCCCGCCTTGCTGCGGCGCCGACCGGATCATTCTGCGCGGCAGGGCCCGTGAGCAGGGAAACGGCATCGCGACCGCCATGGCTTCTGATGGTGTCGATGGCGGCAATCTTCAGAACGTCCGGACGTTCGCCGGCCAACAGGATGGCTGCACGGGCAATGGTCAGGGTCTGCTTGACGCGATCATCGGTCTCGACGGTCAGCGCGCTATCGAGGCTGGAGATTGCCGATGGATCGCGGCTCTTGAGCAATGCTTCGGCTGCCTGACGGCGCTTCGTCGGATCGGGGCTAAGCAAGGTGAGATTGCCCAATGCGACCCTGAGATCGCGTCGGAGCTTGTTGTTGATGCCGACCTTCTCCAAGGCGCTGCGATCGACGACAGGAATTGCGGCCCCGGTCGCGGCGTCGGTGACTTCGGCTCCGTCGAGGATCACCATGCGGCGGTCGGCCTTGCTGACGAGCAGCTTGCCGTCATTGAGCGCCTGCAGGACGATCGACGCGCGCGGCGAGCCGCTGCCAGCGATTGCGGCGATCGCGGCGCTCTTGCCAGCGAAATCGCTGCTGCCGAGCGGCTGCAGCAACGAAACCAGATCCTCGGCCTTGAGCGGAATGGAATGCCCGAAGGCCAAGATTGCAAAGACGAGGAGGACGACACTTTTGAGGCGGTTCATGAAGCGTCCACAGACGAGGGGTTGGTTGGCGGGCGCGCGGTGCCGCGCGGCCCGCCGCGAAGAGGATCAGCCGCTGGCCCCTCCGCATTTCCCGGTCTTGACGTTGAAATTTCCGCAGGCGAGCGGTGCGCGCCAATCGGAGATCAGGTCCTTCGATCCATCGAGATAGTCGGACCACTCGTCGCCGACGACCGTGCCGGAGGTCTGCCAGACGATCTCGAACTGGCCGTCGGCCTGGATCTCGCCGATCAGAACCGGCTTAGTGATGTGGTGGTTCGGCATCATGGTCGAGGTGCCGCCCGAGAGGTTCGGCACGGATATGCCGATGATCGCCTGCCCGACCGCATCAGGATCGGTCGTTCCAGCCTTCTTGACCGCCTCGACCCACATGTTGAAGCCGATGAAATGGGCTTCCATCGGATCGTTGGTCACGCGCTTGTCGTTCTTGATGAAGGCTTTCCACGATTTGATAAAGGCGTCGTTGATCGGCGCCTTGACGCTCTGGAAATAGTTCCACGCGGCCAAATGGCCGACCAACGGCGCGGTGTCCAGGCCCGCCAGCTCCTCCTCGCCGACCGAGAAGGCGATGACCGGAATGTCCTCGGCCTTGATGCCCTGATTGCCGAGCTCCTTGTAGAAGGGCACGTTGGCATCGCCGTTGATGGTGGAGACCACGGCGGTCTTCTTGCCGGCAGAGCCGAATTTCTTGATGTCCGAGACGATGGTCTGCCAATCGGAATGGCCGAATGGCGTGTAGTTGATCATGATGTCGTTGGTGCTGACACCCTTCGATTTGAGATAGGCCTCGAGGATCTTGTTGGTGGTGCGCGGGTAGACATAGTCGGTCCCGGCGAGCACCCAGCGCTCGACACCTTCCTCCTTTGCGAGATAATCCACCGCGGGTATCGCCTGCTGATTGGGCGCCGCCCCGGTGTAGAAGACGTTTTTCGAGCTCTCCTCGCCCTCATACTGAACTGGATAGAACAGCAGGCCGTCGAGTTCCTCGAAGACCGGGAGCACCGATTTGCGCGACACCGATGTCCAGCATCCGAAGGTCGCCGCGACCTTGTCCTTGGAAATGAGCTCGCGTGCTTTCTCGGCGAAGAGCGGCCAGTTGGACGCCGGATCGACCACGACGGCTTCCAGCTTCTTGCCGAGCAGTCCGCCCTTGGCATTCTGCTCGGCGATCAGCATGAGCATCACGTCCTTGAGCGTGGTCTCCGAGATCGCCATCGTCCCGGACAAAGAATGAAGCACACCGACCTTGATCGTCTCGCCTTCGGCCAAAGCGGTCCCAACCTTGGCAAACGCCAATGTCGCGAGCGACAAGCCCGCCATTTCGAGGAATCGTCTTCTTGAGCTGCGCATGACTCTTGTGGCCCTTCCCTATGCACATTTCGCAACAGGTCCGGTAAGCAAGGTGCGTGCCATGGCGGTGAAGGGCGGAAATGCTGGGGCATGCATGCGCGTACTGACGCGTGATTATGCAGCGCAGCATATTTTCGATGCGAGATTGGGCAGTCAGGCAGCCTTCAGCCCGCCGGCCTGCTCGATGAAGCGCATAACCTCGCCGACACCCTTGCGGCGCAGGAGATCGGTGAAGACGAAGGGCCGTACGCCGCGAACCCGCTCGGCATCCGCCTTCATGGTGGCAAGATCGGCGCCAACATGGGGAGCGAGGTCGGTCTTGTTGATGATCAGGAGATCGGAGCGGGCGATGGCAGGTCCGCCTTTGCGAGGGATCTTCTCGCCCTGGCAGACGCTGATCACATAGAGGGTGAGATCAGCGAGATCGGGCGAGAAGGTCGCTGCGAGATTGTCACCACCCGATTCGATGAAGACGACGTCGAGATCGGGGTGACGGCGGCGGAGGTCGGCAATGGCCGCGAGATTGATCGAGGCATCCTCGCGGATGGCCGTGTGCGGACATCCGCCGGTCTCGACGCCGATGATGCGATCCTCCGGCAAGGCCTGGGCGCGCGTCAGAATCAGAGCATCCTCGCGGGTGTAAATATCGTTCGTCACCACTGCCAGAGAATAGCTGCGGCGCATTGCTTGGCAGAGCACTTCGGTCAGGGTCGTCTTGCCGGAACCGACCGGCCCGCCGATCCCGATGCGCAAGGGTCCATTCGGGCTCATGTTCGGAAGATCCGGGAGGGCTGGGTCTCGTGTCGCATCGAGGCGATCTCGGACATGATCGTGGCAGATCCGAGGTCGTCGATGGTGGAGACCGCTGCCCGGGTGGCGGCGGCCAGGATCGGTTCCTCAAGGCCATGCAGGATGGCCACGGCGTCGCTCTGGCCGATGGGCGCAAGCCGTTGCGCCACCGACACCAGATTGGTGATGAAGGCCGAAAGATAGGCGGTGAGGGTCAGCTCGAGCGGAATCGCGAGCCGCGACGCGGTCT
>Ga0209382_10007210_pt1 | contig 14216 bp, 10 predicted proteins | sample SoiMetdeltSBSDD5_FD_187599 | JGI IMG/M metagenome (GOLD analysis project Ga0209382, IMG submission 187599) | Bulk soil microbial communities from a Populus tree surrounding site in Tennessee, USA - Soil MetaG P. deltoides SBSDD5 (SPAdes) (version 2) | ecosystem: Environmental > Terrestrial >... | reverse complement strand
AGCGGTCTCGCCGCCAGCGGCCCGAACGGCTCGCCGGCCCTGTCGCAGTGCCCAAGCAATGCCATTGACCAGCACATCCGCCACCCGAACCGACCCGCAGACGAGACGATCTCCCCGAAGCCCTTGATGCGATGTAGGAGCGGGGCCTCCGCTCCTCGTGACAGTCACCCTTGATCGGTTGTTTGATCGGGTTGTCACGACGTACCACGACGAAGGAGGCCCCTTGTGGAGGAGTATGACGGCCGGCAGTACGTCGGAGTAGACCTGCACCGGCGGCGCAGTGTGATCGTGCGGATGACCCCTGACGGGCAGCGGCTGGGGACGACCCGGATCGACAATGATCCGTTCGAGCTGGCCCAGCAGGTCTCGTTGTGGGGTGAGAGCCCGCAAGTGGTGTTGGAGGCAACTTACGGCTGGTACTGGGCCGCGGATGTTCTTGCTGATGCGGGCGCGGTCGTGCACTTGGCGCATCCGTTGGGAGTGAAGGGTTTCGCGTACCGGCGGGTCAAGAACGATGAGCGTGACGCCGCTGATCTGGCTGATCTGCTGCGGATGGGCAGACTGCCGAAGGCGTGGATCGCCCCGCCTGAGGTCCGCGGCCTGCGGGAGGCGATCCGTCATCGCAGCAAGCTCGTCGCGTTGCGCTCCGGGCTCAAGGCCCAGGTGCACGCGGTGTTGGCCAAGCAGGGCGTCCGCGTGACGGTGTCGGACCTGTTCGGCGTCGGCGGGCAGAAGCTGCTCGACGACCTGCAGCTGGATGCGCCGTTCAACGCCCGGATCGCATCGCTGCGGCGGCTCATCGACGCGTTCACCTTCGAGATCGACGTTGTGACCAAGCGCACCAGCGCCCAGCTGAAGACCCACCGCGGGTTCCAGGCGGTCCAGAGCATCCGCGGTGTCGGACCCGTACTTGCGGCGATCTTCGTGGCCGAGATCGGCGACGTGCGCCGCTTTGCTCGCCCGCAGCAGCTGTGCTCCTGGGCCGGCATGACCCCCAAGCATCACGAGTCCGATACCAAGGTCCGCCGGGGGCGGATCACCAAGCAGGGCAACCCGCTGGTGCGGTGGGCCGCGGTCGAGGCCGTGCAGACCCTGCGCGACGGTCCGCTCGGGCATGCCCGGGTGTGTATCGGCGAGCGCCGCGGCGCGAACATCGGCAAGGTCGCCGCGGCCCGCAAACTGCTCACGCTGGTCTTCTACGGGCTGCGCGACGGTCACATCCGTTGCCTGGCCAAAGCAGCGTGAGTCCAAGTCCCGGCGCAGCCAGGCGCGAGATCGCTCTGTGTCTGACCCCCACCACGGCGCGGTCGATCCGTCTTGATTGATCCCGCCTGGCTGCGGCCGTAGCACTCCATGCCGCCCCCGCCGGCGGCGAAGGGATGACCGGCAACCGGACCCCGGTTCCGCCTCACCGTCCATCATGGACATTGGAGAACACGGCCCCCCACAACCCCCATAGTCGCTTCCCGGCGCACCGATTCTGCGCCGCCCGGGATCGGCGTCAAGACCACGCCCGCTACGCGGGTCGACCTCCGGTCGAGTCCTGACCCCGACCCCTCACCGGCGTTCATCCGCACCGAGCCGAGCAACGCCCCAAACCGGTCACAACCCGTCCAACCTCAATGGTTGACACGGCCCCACTCCTACAGGGATGACAAAGAGGGGAGCCAGATCCGTAAAGATCAACCCTGCATCGAGAAGAATGAGCGCGAGCGAAGCGAAGCGCGCGCCCGCACTCTCCGTACCGCCCCGATAGCGGCATGACCGGACGTCGCGCCGTGCCCTGCGGGCGGCCCCCCGTCGGTGCTTGCTCTTCGTGTCGAGCGGTTCGCGGCAGATCCGTAAAGATCAACCCCGCACCGAGAAGAATGAGCGCGAGCGAAGCGATGCGCGCACCGTGTGACGAGCGGACAGCGGCAGATCAGTACGTGAAACCCATCAAGTCGACCCAGATCGTGCGTAGCCAACCTCAGATCGGACTGGTGCATGTTTCTCGGCGAAGTCGTTGCGTCGCTACGTCCGGGAGGTCGCCGATTCACAACTTCAGGTCCCGACGGACTCCTATCCCCCTATACAGACGCCAGCAATCCAGAACAGCACGAAGGCTCCTATCCAGACTGCCAGACGAACTTTGCCAACATCGTTGTCGGTTATGCCCAGGGTCCGAGCACTCAGAAATGAGACGATGACGGCTGCGACGCAGCCCATTGACGCGACTAGCGCGGCGATGCCTTCGGCCGTGCCATCGATTCCGCGCTCCGCGAAATGTACCAGCATTCGGCTTAATCCCTTTGAGTGTGGCCGCCCTTGTTCCGGCGTTCGCGTGGACAGGAGCACATGCGTTTCGAGGCATCGGCGGGCCGTGTTTGGTGCTGGCGGAGGCGGCGGATGCGATGGGTGATTCCGAGGCTGAGCACGACGAGTCCGCCGATGTCGATGCCTTTCGTTGTTGCGTGAAAGAGTGCGCTGCGGACGGGATCGGGCTGGTGGAGCCCGTCCCAGATGCCGAACGCGGCGCCCGCCGTGACACCGGCGGTTATCAGGGTGTAGGCGATTGTGCGGCCGGGTGTGGGCTGGTGCTCCGTTGCCGCGTTATCCACTTCTGGGGTGTTGCGCCACCACCGGACACACCACCAGAGCAGGATGGTTCCGCCGACCAGGCTGCTGGCGTACTGCGCCCACTCGAAGGCCGGGAGAGCACCGCTCCGCGCGGTCAGCGCCGGAATCCGACGCACGCCCCAGCCGTTGGCGTGCGTGAACGCGTCCCAGATGATGTGGGTACATGAACCGAGCACCATCGCCGGAACGAAACGTAGCGGTGGGATGGTGGCCGGATCGGTGATGCGGCGCCGCAGCGATGTCGGTGCATATAACACCACGACCGGCCGGACCAAGGTGAGCCACAACGCCAAGATCACCAGTCCTGCCGCCGCATCGACGGTAATAGCTCCCGCGAATTGATGGCTGAACGCGGCGCTGTATGGCGTCGGCATGTATAGCGGAAGGTCTGGCACCACGCTGCCGATGACCAAAGCGGATGGAGGTAAGGCCCATCGTGTGAAAGGCAGAACCGCGGCCACGTGGGCACCGGTGAACGGCATGTGCGCTCAACCGGTCGTTGCGGGCGTGTCGGGCAGCCTGGTTCGATCGTGCAGCGGGCAGTCGCAGCGGCTTGCTGGCGCTGTGCCGCCCCTCGACCGGCGCGACATCCTCCGCACCGCGATCGGCAGGATCACCGGTATTCGAGCCAACAGCTTGAGGAGCCCGTTTCGGCGTAGCTCACCGATGAATGCGGTGCGGAGGATCCGAAGCGCCGCGGATGCGATCTTGTCGGGTCGTCGGCGGTGGACGCCGAGCACAAGGAGGTATCCGAGGCACAGCAGCTCACCTCGCCAGAAAGCCACCTCCTGGGACCGATGCAGCGCCTTCACGGCAACGTCCTCGGCTGCGCGCACGTCACCTTCGGCTGCTACGAGCGTCGCGTAGCCCAGCTGCACCTGTAGCCGCGCCGAGCTGATGTTCGAGCCAGTCTTGACCAGCCGGTACGCCTCGTCGAGATGATCTTTGGCCAGGCGCAGAGCGCCGCCGGCGATGAGCGGTTCGGCGATTCTCAGGTGGATGAATGCGTTCGCGCCGATGTCCTCGGGGCACAGATCCTGAAATTGTTTACCCGTGAGGTACAGGTCGACCGCGGTCTGGAGCTGCCGGTCGACCTCGGCGATACGAGCGAGAAAGTGGTACGCGGTGGCGACCCATCGGGCGATGACCAGGTCGTTAGCCCTGTTGCGGTAGTCGATGGCCTCGGTGAGTACCTGCCGGGCTCGGTCGATGTCCTGGAAGGACGTGAACCTTGCCATTCCCTCGTAGACCAGGCACGCGCAGCGGAACTTCTGCCGGTAGCGGTCGGTGGGCATCGCGGCGCGTATACGGTCGACTGTGTCGATCGCCTCGTCGTATTGGCTGACTTCGATCTGATAGGCGGCGAGCGCGATGACCGCCGTCGCCCAGTCGTCCGAGCCAGGGCGGGAGCTGTCGATCGCGGCGTTGATCGCCTGCACCCGGTCGCGGCTTTCGGTCGCCTGGGAACCGAGATAGGCGGCCTTGGCCAGGTACAGTTCGGAGATGTCGCCGCCGCTGTGCCGCTGCAGGGTGATGGCTTGATCGAGCGCTTCACCGACCCGCCGGTCGTTGGCTGGCTCGCCGAGGTTGGCGGCAAGCCTGCCGAACTCAGTGAAGAACCCAGACAGCGTCGCGGCGTCGAGGAGGCCAGGTCGGGCGGCGATCTCGTTTATTGTGAAAACGTACGTCGCGTAGTCGTCACGGGTCACGTCCGCCGGCTCGCGCCGGGCCCGGTCGATGAGATTCCGTACGTTGGCTGTCCACCGGCCGGCGTCGGAGGCACGCGCGGCGAATTTCGCCTGCCATTGTGCGACATCAAGAGGTACAGCGCTCATATCGTCACGCTTGGCCGCTTTGCGAGCAGTAGAACTCGCGAAGCAAAGAGTGGACGGTGAACCGCGTGTTGCCGCTTAGCGACTTGACCAGGGCGAGGTTGCAGGCCATCGCACGAACCCGCAGGAACGCATCGTAGTCGGCGATCTCACTGAGCTGAAAGAACTCCCCCGCGGTGATACTGGTGCCGGCAGGACGGAAGCAGAACACGGACATCAGATCGGCGACCAGGTCCGCCGCCGAACCAGGGTCCACACCCGCGTCCCGCAGCTTTCGCTCCAAGACGTTCAGCGAACTGACGTAGCAGTAGTCCCACACCGCTCTGCCGAGGACGCCGTTGATGTCGCGAAGGCGGTCGATCACCTCCCGGATGGGCAGCCGCTCGACCCGAGCCTGGTTGACGATGATCTGAATCAGCAGCGGATTGCGTTCGGCGGCCTCGACCACATCGTCGAGATCGCGTTTCCTCGGATCCAGCGTCGGATCGTCAACGGCCAGGTAACGCGCATACTCAGCGGCGCTGTCCTTATCCGGCCCGTCCCAGGTGACTTCCCGCAGGCCATGCAGGCCGGTGCTACCCACGGCCTCCCGGGTGGTGATTACCGCCTTGTGTGGCCGAAGAATCCGAGCGTCGGCCAGATAGCGCACGGCTAGCTCGGCCTCCCTCGTCTCGAGGTTGTCCACGACTATCAGGCACGGCTCCGTCGGCATCGCCGCGGGAAGCTGCCGGTCGATCAGACCGTCATTGAAGTCAAGGTCCGGGGCAAGCTGCTGAGCCAGCTCGACAAGCAGATCTCGCCAGTCGGTGTTCTCGCGCTCGTGATCCCGCTCCACATGACCGACCCGGTCCATGTGGCTGAACTTGGCCGAGACGCTCACGACCCGCCGAAAGCCAGCCGCCGCGGCGTGTTGCCGGACCAGCTCGTAGGCGAGCGCGGTCTTGCCCACGCCCGCACCACCGAAGATCGAGATAATCCAGGCAGCGTCGCGGTTCCCGAGACTCTCGGCAAGAGAACCCAGCACACTATCGACACCGAAAAGCCGCTCATGATCGACATTTGTGATGTCGCGAAGACGGACAACGTCCGCAACCAGCGGCGGCGCCTCTACCACCGGGGTCGGTGACACACCGGTCGACCGGGCAGGCGCCAGATCAGCCGGAACCGGAGCTGTTCGCCCACCGGCCAGCACTAAGCCCTGCACCACGCTGACGATCGCCAGCACCGTACCAATGCCGGCCAAAAAGAAACCCCCGACGCTTGCGATCTTGTCAGCGTCATCCAGACCCCGTCGCTCCAAATAGAGCGCAACCGAACCGGCACCGACAGCGCAGATCCCCAACAGCACCAGGACGACCCCCGCGACGAACCGCTGCCACCACGTCGTCCGCACGACAGAATCGTCCCAGACGGATCAATACAGAGCCCGCCCAACCGCGTGCGGAGTCGGATACACGACGAACCCGAACACGCAGCGCTGACCGGTAGCGGATCCACAAGGGCCCTTCTCGCGCACACGCAGCACGCGGCGGCCGCGCTCCTCGCCTACATCGGCGATGCCAATAACTGGAGCGGTCGTGGTCGTGCGCCGGACTTCCAGAGTCCCAGTCCGTTGTATCGCGCTAGCCACGCGCGTCACCGTGCGTGTCGAGCGGTCAGCGGCAGATCCGTAAAGATCAACCCCGCACCGAGAAGAATGAGCGCGAGCGAAGCGGTGCGCGCGCCCGCGCCGCTTCGTGACGACCGGACGGCGGCAGATACGGATGTTTCATGCGGCTATGGTGTCGTGTCGGACGACAGCGGTGATCTTGCGTGACGTGTCCGAGTGGCGACAGAGACGCAGCCGGATCAACCGATGCCCGCCGACGCGATGTCCGACCGACGATCCGCGCTATGGGACAGACGAGTAGGGCCGACGCGCAAGCGGCAATCGACGCTCGGTTGTCCCGACGTCGAATATTGTCCTGAGGAGCAGACATGCCACACCAACAGGAAATTGTGGTCAAGTATTGGAGCTGGTGCTGGAAGTGGTACATCCCCACCGGTTACCCCTGCAGAAAGTCCAAGACGGTGATGGGCTGGTGCTACGACTTCGCCGCCGTCAAAGAGTACAGCTGGGGGGTCCGGTGCAAAGGCGTGGGATGTGAGCCGGATATCGAGGGCGGCCAAGCCGGCGGCATCGAGTACACGAAATGGCAGTGGTGCCTGGGGTTCGGTTCGAAAACGGTGTACAACGTCACCTTGTGCTCCGAGGACGCCTGGGACGTGTCCGGCACTTGTAGCCCGTACACCGGCCAGAACGCCGGACCTCTTGTGCAGGCCGGTGAGAATGTCACGGATCCGTGGTTCCTTCGGCTCGACCCCGGCTTCGAGGACGGCACATATGCCCGACCCCACCCGGGCGGCGTCAAGGTCGTCGAGACGTTCGGCATCGGTCAGTACGTCAAATGCCAGCGCTATGACGTGGCATCCTGGGACATCCGGGCGGACGCGTACATCATGGCCGGCGTCGGCGGCGCCGACACCCCAATGCAGTGGGCGTGGACGCTGGGAGGAACGTCCCACGGTCAGGGCACCTTCGCCAATGACCGGTCCTCGGTGCTGGCGGTGACCGTGCCGTCGTCGGGAAACCAGGTGCCACTACAGGTCACCGCAACCGACAGCGACGGCCGGGCGGTGACTAAACAGGCGGCGCTCAACCTGTCATCCAACCAGGTGTTCTGCGACCAGACCATTCTCGCCGCAAAGAAGCCCCTGCGGATCCCGCGCGAGAGGATCAGCCCGGACAAGGTCTCCCCGGCAAGGCTCCTTCACGACACAGGGGTGTGATCGCCCGACGACGAGCGGCTTGTCGAGGATGCACCCGAAGATCGCGACGGAGGGGCGGCGTAACGCGCATGCCGCCTTGTCAGCGGCAGATCCGTAAAGATCAACCCCGCACCGAGAAGAATGAGCGCGAGCGAAGCGATGCGCGCGCCGGCACTCTCCGTACCGCCCCGACAGCGGCAGATGAGCGCGCCAGCGCATCGACGGCCTGACATGTGTGTGGAATCTGCTATTTGTCGGGGTCACAATCACGGCTAACCCAACTCAAATGTTGAATTCACCCCGCTACTGTTGCCGTGAATCCGGGAGCAGATTGCTGCTCGGGGTGAAGTAGGCGAGAAGCTAACGGGTGAGAATAGGAGGCGACTTTCTTGCTGAGCGCTTATCGATCGGATAGAAGTTGCACGCTCGGTGAGACGAATGGTCAATGGATTGAACCAGTGCGCAAGGGGTCGGGTTCAAGGCCGACGGGCACGAGCTGGGCGTACAGGGCAGCCGCACGATCGCGCGCGCCGCTGTCGGTCCGCTGGCCGGCGTCCAGTTCGGCCTGAGCATTCAAAGCAGCGAACTCGATCCACGGCAGTGGCGCATTGCCGGTGGCCAGCCGAAGTGCGCTGTCCAGTTGGTCACGGGCGCGAGGCACGTCTCTTGCAGCGGTGATCCGGGCCTGAGTGATCAGCGCGCGAGCCTGAACCGGGACAAGGTCGCGGGGCGCTGCGATGCCGAGCGCCTCAGCGGCGTATTCGGCAGCCAGTTCGAGATCGTCGGCGGACTGCGCCGCGTCGGCCGCCGCTGCCAGCGTCTCGGCCAAGTCAATCAGCTGATCGCCGTCCCTGAAGTATCTGATGGCGGCGGCCATCGCATTGGAGTCGGACGCCCGCGAAGCGTGTGGTTCGTTCAGCCTACGCAGCAGGACCTGGCAGCGCGTGATGTCATCGCGTCGGTCGCTGTCAGCGAGCCTCTTCACATTGGCGTGAGTCAGGGCCACCGCAGCGGCCACACGCCCGGTCCGGCCCAGGAAATCAGCCCAACGCAGGCCGATCTGCGAGAACACGTGCCCTTCTCCCGGATCCGGGAACTCGGCCCGGTCGGCGGCCAGGAAATGATGGTCAGCGTCCGCGGTGCGCCCGCCTACGTCGGCGGCCCACCCGGCGACGGTGTGCGCGTCAGCGATGAGTTCTGTCGACTTCAATCGGTAAGCCAGATGTTGGGCCTCGGCGGCGACTTCCATTGCTGGATGGGGCCGGCCAAGGCGGCACAGACAACCGGCAAGATCGCACAGGGCTCTGACGAGCAGCGACGTCGGACCGTTTTCCCGCGCGCGGGAAACCAATCGTTCGAGCAGTAACCGCCCGGAGTTGAGATCGCCCGAAAAGATGCTGAGCATCGCGGCGTCGTTGAGATAACGACCCACGGCGCGTCTCTGGAGCGCTCTGGCGCAGGCCTGCTCGCGGGCGTCGTCGCCGATGAACGCGAGGGCGGCGCGCCGGCCCAGGCTAACCGCGGGCAACGTCTGCCATAGCGCGCCATCGTCGGAATGACTCCGGTACAGGTTATCTGCGGCGTGCCACTCTCCTGCCTCTATGCACAACTCGATCGCCTCGGCCAGTTGGGCAGCCTGAGCCTGATCAGACAGCCTCCCGCCCGCGACGCCCGTGAGCACCAGGTCGGCGGCAACTCTCGCCGCGCCCATAGCCAGTGGGCGGAACGCATCCCGAACCAACGGATGCGCCGAAACGGTGCCGTCGTGATGCCAGCGCAGCAGTCCGGCGAGGACGCCACGAGCCGCGGCCTGGATCGTGTACTCGTCCCAGCCGTCGCGATAGGCGGCGAATACGGGGTGTTGGGCGACGGCCAGGATCTGGCGTATGTCGACGTGCTGGTTGAAGAGAGAAACTGCGGCGACCAGATAGCGGTGCCCAGGGGAGAGCCGCTCGGCGTAGAAAGCAAGCACCCGGCCGACCTTCTCGTCGGTGCGACCGGCGGCCACGAGCTGCTTTGTCAGCTCGGAAGGCACTTCGTCCGATTGTGTCCTGAGTAACGCGGCCATCGCGGAAAGCGCGAGCGGATGCCCGTCCACGCGCGCGGCGAGAGCGCGGCATTCCGCCGAAGTCAGTTCTTTCGGGTCAGCGGCCTGCAGCAACGCCGCGCCGTCATCGGGCGACAACGGCGGAATGTCCAGCACCCGAGCACGGGTGCCGTCAAAGGTGGCCAGGTCGGCGAACGGGAATCTGCTGGTCAGAACGACCAGGGTCCGCTGTTCGAGCCGGCAGACGCCTGTCAGCACATGCCGCAGAGTCCCGCTCAGCATACGGCCGTATCGTTCGCTGTTTGGCCCAGCCTGGAGTGTTTCGAGGCCGTCGAGCACCAGTATCGACGGGGTTGTGCGCAGCACCCGAAGCACCGCCCCGATCGTGCCAGCCGACGTGAGATCGAGGTCCAGCTCGTCACCGACCCGAGTGACCAGTGCCCGGCTCCAATTCTCGACGCTGCTGTCCACCGTGAAATCCCATATGAACACCGTACGGGCGCGGGTTTCGTCGAGACCACGCAGCCATTGCCCGACCAGCGTGGTCTTGCCTGCGCCGCCCCAGCCGTTGACGGCCACCAGCCGTACCGATTCGTCCGCCGTCCAACGGTGCAACGTGGCCAGCTCGCGGTCTCGCCCGACTACCACCGGCGGCAGATCCGCGATCGAGGCGGCACCCAAGAACTCCAGCCGAGCGGCCCTCGAGAACGTCGCGAAAAGGTGTCGCTTGAGCATGGGCAAGGTCTGGCTGTACCGGGCGTCTGGATCCAGGATGCTGAAGTGGTCGCCGGCAAGCATCTCAGGCTGCGGAAACGCGGCTTGCGCAGAGCCACGTCGGACCACCTCGTCAGTCCGGCCGCCGTAGGTGTAGATCGGGATGCGGCACTCCCGTTCGTTGATGCCCGCCGCGTTGACGATCTGACGCAGCACCACACGGTTCGCGTCGATCACGTTCTCCTGTAGAACCTGCAGGTCGCGGGCCTGCGGATGACGCCCGAGGCCAGCCATGCTGCGGATCGACCGCAGGATCTCCGTTCCGGAGTTCGGACAAGCCAGCATGATGATTATCTTGATCGGAGCCAGTTCCCGGCCGCGACCCTCGGCAAGCATCCATGCCAGATACCGCTGCAAGATCAGTCCACCCTGACTATGGGTGACAATCGCGGTGCGATCCTGGTCGGCAAATTCGGACAGGTGAGCGTTCAACGATTGGGCAATGTCGTCGAAGTTGGGAATCCGCGCCCAGGGCCTCCACGATAATTTCGGTGACTCGTACCCGAAGGGCCGGAGAGCAATACCGTCCAATTCGGAATCCTCGCGCAGACGTCTGTTGAGACGATCCCAGGTCGCGGGCGAGGACCAGAAGCCATGTATAAGAACCAGATTCGCGTCAATCATGGGTGGCACCACCGTCAAGAATGGACGTCTGGTGCATGATAAAGGACACGGAGGCCCCGATCGCCATGGCCCGTCTTCTACCTGCCGCGTGCGGATTGGAAAGCGGGATAAAGCGTCGGAAATCCGACCTGAGAGTGCCCGCTGCCACGGAGTTCCTTCTCGGCAGAGTCGCAAGCTGTAACTATGTTCCGGATGCCATGTAGGCGGCGAGGATGTAGTTGGGATGGCGGTCGAGGTTCTTTCGGGCGCGGTCGTAGCGCATCGTCGGCGTGACGGGTGGCGATCTGCACGTCGCGCAGGCTGACACCGGCGTCAAACATGGTGGTCACGAACGTGTGTCTCAACATGTGAGGGTGCATCCTCGGCATCCGCACGCCAGCGGCCGAGGCAAGGTGCTTGAGCCGGCGGGTCGCGGCATGTCGGTCCATCCGGGCGCCGAGGCTGTTACGCAGGATCGGCCCGCCAGTGCGGCCATCGATCGCCAGGTCGATGGCGCGCGCCACCGCCGGCGGCAGCGGCACCAGGACAATCTTGCCGCCCTTGCCCCGCACCCGCAGGACCCGGTGGCCGTGCTCCTCACCAAGGTCGGCGATGTTGGCCCCGCAGGCTTCGAAGATCCGCAGCCCGAGCAGGCCTAGGAGCGCGACCAACGCGAAGTCGTTCGGGTTGCCCGACAGGCGGGCGGTGGTGATCAGCGCCTTGAACTGCAGATGACCCAGCCCGAGGGTGGGCGACTCGGCCGGCACGGTGGGCCGGCGGACGTAGTCGGCCGGCGAGTGCCCAAGGATCTGGTCGATCACGCAGACCCGGTAGAAGCCGACCACGATCGACAGGCGATGAGAGACAGTCGAGGGCTGGTAGCGGCGCACGTCCTGCGGCCAGCGCACGTACCGCTCGATGTCCACCCGGACCGCGGCGAGCGGGTCCAGGCCCTGATCGGTGCACCAGCTCAGGAAGACGCGCAGGTCGGACTCGGTGTGCAGCCGAGTCTGGCCGCGGTAGCGGCCCAGGTAGGCAGACACTGCGGCGCGCACAACAAGCTTCTCGGCTCGCGCCACGCCGGTATCGGGAGCAGGGAAGGCAGCCATACATCACCGTGCGTCACCGGCAGCGATGAACGCCAGCACACCGGAGGCGGTATGAGAGTGAAGGGCCGGCTCTCGAGCAGGCCTACGCTTCGGCGAGGACTCGCACGACGCGAAGCACAGCCGAAGGAATTGCGGCCTTAACACCTTCGGCCATCATTTGAGCGCTGGCCTCGTCCTCAAGGATGACCACGGCGTGCGCGGCGGCTACGTCGTCGGCCTGTTGGCTTCGCAGGCATACCCCGACAGCCCGTCATAGACACGACCGCATGCCCGCCCAAATCACCAGCCATCACGTTCGGTAACGAACAGCTTGCGGCAGATCCGCGTGCCCTGCGGGCGGCCCCCGTAGAAAGATCCCGTAGCGCTGTTGGATGGGATCGGGAACGTCCTGCTGGTGTGGTAGACGGGCTCGTTGTCCCAACACACACCGTGGAGGACGTTCGTGGCCAAGGGTAGCGGGTTGACTCGTGGGGATCGTCGTCGTAACGAGCGGATCGCGGCGGTGCGGGCGGTGGTGCGGACCGATCGGGCGGTCCTGGCTATCGATCTGGGCGAGGATCGGCAGGTTGCTGCGCTGCTGGATCACGACGGTCGGGTGTTGGGCCGACGCAGTGTCAGGGCCAAGGCGCACGGGTTGGGCGGCCTGCTGGGCTGGGCGCAGGCGCAGGCCGCCGGGCAGGGGTTCGCCGGGGTGGTGGTGGGGTGCGAGCCGACCGGGCACCGGTGGCGGGCGGTGATGGCGCTGGCCGACGCGGCGGGGATGGGGTTCGTGTGTGTGCAGGCCCTGCGGGTGCATCTGGCCCGGGAGGCCGACGACTACACCCGGGACAAGACCGATCACAAGGATGCGGTGGTCATCGGCAAGCTGGTGGCCCGGCTGGACTGCTACTTGCCGGAGCGGGCCGATGCGGACTGGGCCCGGCTGCGTCATCTGGGGCAGCGCCGGTTCCGGCTGGTCGGCCAGGCGGTGGCCTATCGGCTGCAGGTCGCCGATCTGCTGGCCTGTTGCTGGCCGGCGGCGCTGTCGGCGGCGGCCAAGCCGTTGGGGTCGACGACCTGGCTGGCGTGTCTGGCCGTCGCGGTCGCCGGCGACGGCGACCCGGCCAACTGGCACCGCGTGGGCCGGGAGACGTTCGTCGCGGCGGTGCGCCGGCAGCTGCCCCGCTTGGGCGGTAAGCGGGTCTGCCGTCGGATCCTGGAGGCGTTCTTCGATGCGTTGGCCGACCGTGCCGGGGCGGTCGAGCAGCGCCGCGGTGGGCTGGAGCGTATCGGGTTCCTGCTCGACGACTGGTGCGCCACCTCGCAGAGACTGTCCGAAGTGCAGACTCGAATGGTCGGGGTACTCGACGCGCTGCGGCTGACCGGGTTGGTCACCTCCATCCCGGGCCTGTCGGCCCTCGGCGCGGCGGTGATCCTGGCCGAGACCGGGGACCCGTCCCGGTTCGCCACCGGCCGCAGCGTGGTCAAGCACGCCGGGCTCAACCCGGCCGAGAACACCTCGGCGGCCAGCCGCGGCGTCACCAAGGTCAGCCGCCGCGGCCGGCCCGGCGCTGCGGGTGGCCGCCTGGCCGGCGGTATGGGCCACGCTGCCGGCCAACCCGGTCCTGGCCGCCAAGTTCACCCACCTGAGCGGCCGTGACCGGCACCGGCTGTCCGCGGGCCAGGCCCGCGTCGCCTGCGCCGCGGCCCTGCTGCGCTGGCTGCACGCCATCGTCACCTCCGGCCAGGCATGGGACCCCGACATCGCCACCGGGGCCGCCCGCGCCTGCCGGCCCGCCACCGCGGCGGCCTGATCCCGGGCCGGACATCACGACAACACCCTCAGCGCCGCAGCAGGTCCACTTAGACATTAGGACCGGCTCGTGGCCGCGTCTCGACCGACGACAACTGCATAGACCACCCTCCCGGCCGGGCGAGCCCGTGGCCCCCGTAGAGACACCAAGCTCACCACTCGACCAAGGGCCGCCCCGCCGCACTCCGCACCAAGCTCGCTTGCGCGCTGTCGGGACCCGCCCACCAGCGGACGAAACCCGGTTGACGATCTACGTAGAGAGGCGGACCGCGGCGGAGCCCCGGCAGCACAAGGGGCAGGGTGTCACATCCGTCGATACACCGACCGGCCCCGCCGGCCGGGTACTCACGCACGCCCACCCACCAACATCAATGGTCCAAAGTAGACGTCATTCGCCGCGCCGCAAGCGCCTCGACCAGCCCGGACATAGATCAACCAAATCTGCACGGCGCCTTGAGTTGACAAAGGGTACTTACGCTGGTCGGTGCTGTCTGTAGCGATCGACCAGCGGCTACTTCTTGAATGGACGTACGGCTTCAGCCCGGCCAGGCTGGGTCGAGGTGTCCGGCGGGGTCGCTCTATCTAGCGGCTGCCCACCCGTAGCACGGGGGTGTGGCTCTGATCTGGCGTGC
>Ga0209382_10007209_pt1 | contig 14216 bp, 14 predicted proteins | sample SoiMetdeltSBSDD5_FD_187599 | JGI IMG/M metagenome (GOLD analysis project Ga0209382, IMG submission 187599) | Bulk soil microbial communities from a Populus tree surrounding site in Tennessee, USA - Soil MetaG P. deltoides SBSDD5 (SPAdes) (version 2) | ecosystem: Environmental > Terrestrial >... | reverse complement strand
CACCGGCGAACGTCGCGGTGGCACCGCCGAGGAACAGCAGTACCCAGAGCCAGCGTGGAATCGACGGCAATGCGCCACGCTGAATGTGCGCGAGCCTTGCCGTCACCAGGATCAGGGCGGCCACCAAGCCGATCGGCACCCACCCCGGGTAGAACGTCAACAGCACCCCGATGCCCGCCACCGCGATGAGTTTTGTTCCGGCCCACAGCCGGTGGATGACGGTGTCGCCGGGCACCGGCCGCAACAGCACCACCGGCGCGCGCTGCCGGGTCGCGGCGGGGGCCGTCATGACACCCCTCCTGCCGCTGTCTGCGCCGGGGACAACGCGCCGTCGTGCAGGTGCAGAATGCGCGGGCACAGGTCCTCCAGGCCCGAAAAGTCGTGGGAGATAACGACAACGGTGAGGCCGGCGCGGCGCCGAAGATCTTCCAGCAGCCGGAGCAGGCCGCGTTGACTCGCGGCGTCCAGGCCGGCCAGCGGCTCATCGAGGATAAGCGCGCGCGGTGAGCGAGCCAGCAGACCGGCGAGCACGACGCGGCGCATCTGGCCGCCGCTGAGCTGATCGATGCGTCGCTTCGCCAACGTAGAATCGAGTCCGACGGTAGCCAGCGCCGCGACCACGCGGCTGTGGTCACGGTGCGAAAACCCAGCCGCCGAAGCCACTTCCAGATCGACGCGGCTACGCATCAGCTGCAGCCTGGCCGCCTGGAACGAGATCGCCACCGCGCCAACCTGTTCGGAAACCGGAGCACCGTCGAGCAGACAATTTCCGACAGTGGGCACCGTCAGACCCGCCATAATCCAGGCCAGCGTCGACTTGCCCGACCCGTTCAGGCCGTGGATCAGCACACCGTCGCCCTCATGGACCACGAAGTTGATGTCGCGCAGAGCCGTTGTGGCCCACGGCGTTCCACTGGCGTACTCGTGTCCGACGCCATTGACCTCGAGCACCGGCTCATCGGAGTGGTGCGCCGCGTGCACCGTGGCGGCAGGTGCAGCGGCCGTCTCCACCATCTCGGTGTTGTCGGCGGCGCCGCCGTTTCCGGTCAAGTTGATCACGCGATCCGCGGCGTCGGCTTCGCTGTTGTAGTGGGTGATATGGACCAGCGACATGCGGTGGTGCTGGGTCAGCCCGGACAGCACCGACATCAGCCCGTCGCGCCCGTCCTGGTCGACCATGCTGGTCACTTCGTCGGCGATCAACAGCGACGGCTCGCGCGCCAGCGCCGCCGCCACGGCGAGGCGCTGCAACTCGCCGCCGGACAGGCCGCCGGTGTCACGCTCGGCCAGACCGTCGAGGCCGACCTCGGTGAGCAGCCGATGCACGTCGGTGGTCTGGCCGGGCGGCAGGCCCCACACCACGTCGTCGGCGACGCGCGTGCCCAGTACCTGACTCTCCGGATGTTGCATGATCACCGCGGCGCCCCCGAGCTTGCCGAGCCCCACAGCGCCGGGGCGCTCGATGGTTCCGGACGTGGGTTGGCGCCCGGCGAGCATCAGCATCAGTGTGGTCTTGCCCGAGCCGTTGGCGCCCGTCACCGCCAGGTGCTCGCCAGGTTCCACGCTCAGCGACACCGGGCCCAGCGCGTCGTGGTCGGCCTTCGGGTAGCGGAAGACGACGTCGTGCAGCCGAGCCGGCACCGGCGCCACCGGTCCAATATCGGTCGACGACTCCAGCTTGTGCACATCGGGAATCCCCAGCAGGCGGCGCATGACTCGCGACAGCGCCCACCAACCGATGAAGGTGACGAAGACGATGGACAACACCGACGAGCCGAAGAAGAGGAACGGCCAGTAATGCAGCGCGGTGGCGAAGTCGTGCTTGAGCCGCTCGGCGACGGGCTCCATATCGGGAATGCGGGCGATCACCGCGGCGAGTCCGTTGATGTTGGCGGTCACCGAATCGAAGATCAGGTGGCGCAGCCGCGACAGGATTGCAAGCGCCGCCACCGTCGCGACCCCAAATAACGCGCCCGCGAGGAGCGCCGCAGCGAACACCGTGAGGATCCCGCGGCCGCGACGTTTCACGATGCCGGTCAGACCGCCGATGTAGGCACAGTTGACCACGGTCATGAATCCGCCCATGCCGGCGATGAGAAATGCGATGACGGCACCGGCGACAGTCGCCGCGATCAGCACCCGAAGCCGATACCGGTAGGCGAGCAGACCCATCGGCACAGTGCCGAGCAGCGACACTCCGGCAGCGAACGGGACGACGACTGCGATGATCGCGGTGGCCGCACACAACGCCGCCATCACCGAGGCTTGTGCAAGCTCGACCGGCTGAAGCGAGCCGGCCCGCCGCGGGGGGCTCGGCTCGGTCGCGGTCATCTCCCGATTCTGCCAGCCGCCGCGTGAGCGCCCGCGCGCCCACGCTGTGACCGCCGCCACCGGCGCGTGCGTTTGAACTGCATAGTAAACCTATGCAATCATGGAACTCATGACCCCGACGCTCGGAGCCGACCTGCTATCCGTAGTGGCCCGGATCAATCGACTGGCCACGCAACGGGTCCGCCTGCCGCTGGGATTCGCCCAAGCGCGGCTGTTGTCCACGATCGAGGATCAAGGTGCGGCCCGGATATCCGACCTGGCCGCACTCGACCACTGCTCGCAGCCGACGATGACCACCCAGGTCCGCCGGCTCGAAGACGCGGGCCTGGTATCGCGCACCGTTGACCCCGACGATGCGCGGGCGGTACTGATTCGCATCACCCAGAAAGGCGTCGAGACTCTGCGGCAAGTGCGCGTCGACCGCGGTGCGGCCATCGACCCGTATCTTGAGCGGCTAGATGCCGCCGACCGGCAAACGCTCAGCGACGCCGTGCGCGTGCTGCGCAAGCTTCTCGAGGATGCGGCCGCCCCCATCCACCAAGTAACAACCGAAAAGGAGTAGCCGCACCGTATGTGGCGCCAACCCAAGGCTGTTTGGGCCGTTGCTTTCGCGTCCGTCGTCGCGTTCATGGGCATCGGTCTCGTCGACCCTATTCTCAAGCCGATCGCCGACAACCTGAACGCGTCGCCGTCGCAGGTGTCGCTGTTGTTCACCAGCTATATGGCGGTGATGGGCGTGGCCATGCTGATCACCGGTGTGGTGGCCAGCCAGATCGGGCCCAAACGCACACTGCTGTTGGGATTGTTGATCATCATCGCCGGCGCGGGCTTGGCCGGAATGTCCGACACCGTGCTGGAAATCGTTGGCTGGCGTGCACTTTGGGGTCTGGGCAACGCGTTGTTCATCGCCACCGCGTTGGCGACGATCGTCAGCTCCGCGCGCGGATCGGTCGCCCAGGCGATCATCCTCTATGAAGCGGCGCTGGGCCTCGGCATCGCGGTCGGCCCGTTGGTCGGTGGCGTCCTCGGCTCGATGTCATGGCGCGGACCATTTTTCGGGGTCTCGGTGCTGATGGCGTTCGCGGTCATCGTCACGGCGTACCTGCTGCCGTCCACACCGCGCGCCGAGCGTGCCACCACGCTGGCCGACCCGTTCCGAGCGCTGCGCCACCGCGGCCTGCTCGGCGTCGCAATCACCGCGCTGCTGTACAACTTTGGCTTCTTCACGCTGCTGGCGTTCACGCCGTTCCCGCTCGACATGACCGCCCACCAGATCGGGCTGATCTTCTTCGGCTGGGGGCTGGCGCTGGCGTTCACCTCTGTGGTCGTCGCGCCGCGGCTGCAGCATCGCTTCGGCACCGTGCCAACGCTATTGGTCAACCTGCTGGCGATGACGGCGACGTTGACGGCGATGGCCGTGGGCACGGAGAACAAGACCGTCTTGGCGACGTGCGTGGTGGTCGCCGGTCTATTCATCGGCATCAACAACACGCTGATCACCGAGACCGTCATGAAGGCGGCGCCGGTCGAGCGTGGAGTGGCCTCGGCCGCCTACAGCTTCGTACGATTCTCCGGCGCCGCGCTGGCGCCGTGGCTGGCCGGTGTGCTCGGCGAGCGGATCAGCGTGCACCTGCCGTACTGGGTGGGCGCCGCGGCCGTACTGCTGGGCGCCGGTGTGCTTTTCGCCGCGCGTCAGCATCTGGTCGGCATCGACGTCGAGGACTCCGAACTCGACGAGATCACCGAGCAGGCAACGGCGATCACCGTCGGCAGCGACAGCTAGACGACGGTCCCCACGAGGTGGCCGACGAGATACGTCGCGGCGATCGCGATCGTCCCGAACAGCAGCTGACGCAGGGACGCAAACCACAGCGGCTTCTTGGTGAACCGAGCCGCGACTCCCCCGGCGATCAGTAGGCCGACGCCGCCGAAGGCCAGGCCGAGCCACAGCGACCGGAAGCCGAGCAGGTACGGGATCAGCGGGACGATGGCGCCGACGGCGAACATGATGAAGCTCGACCCGGCCGCCACGTAGGGCGACGGCTTGTCTTCCGGGTCGACGCCCAGCTCTTGGGTCAGATGAAAGTTCACCGCACGGCTCTCGTCCTGGTGCATCTCGTCGGCCGCCTTGGCTGCGGTCTCCGGCGATAAGCCGATGTTGACGAACATGTCGGTGAGCTCGGCCTGCTCGGCCTGCGGATGCAGTCGAAAGGCCCGTTTCTCGACGGTCACTTCGGATTCGATCTGCTCGTTGGCCGTGGTCACCGATGCGAACTCGCCCAACGCCATCGAGAATGCGCCGGCGACCAGGCCGGCGAAGCCACTGATCACCACGGTGTGTGCATCTGCCGCCGCGCCCACACCCGCGATCAGCGCGGTGTTGCTGACGAGGCCGTCCATCGCGCCGAACGTCGCGGCGCGCAACCAGCCTCCGCTGACGTCGCCGTGCTGATGATCGAAGTCGTGCGGCCGCCACGACTGCGGGGTCGATGACTGTGACTCGGTCATGCCTCGATTCAACGGCATGGGTTTCTGCTGGTCTAGCTAGGTTTGCCTAGGTTTGCCACATCGCAGTTTCCACGCACCGCCGAAGGGCTACCGTCTGGTTATGACCACCACTGCGGAGCATCTACGCAACACGCTGGACGGCCGTTGGCGCGACGTGAAGAACAGGATGCGAGAGGAACTCTCCAACGAGGTCTTCCGCCCGCATTACACGCCTAACACCGTCATCGCCCGCACCAAGGTGGCAGAGCAGATGAAGATCATGGCGGCCCACGGCGCCGCCGAGGACGGCTTCAAGAAGGAGCACGGCGGCAACGGCGACGTCGCCGCGGCGGTCACCCGGATCGAGATGCTGGCGATGTCCGATCTGTCGCTCATGGTCAAGGCAGGCGTGCAGTGGGGGCTTTTCGGCGGGGCCATCGAAAACCTCGGCACCGAGCGCCACCACCAGGCGTACGTGCCGCGGATCATCAGCCTGGACCTGTTGGGTTGCTTTGCGATGACCGAGACCGGCCACGGCAGCGACGTGCAGTCGATCGAGACGACCGCCACCTACGACGCGTCGACCCAGGAGTTCGTCATCGACTCCCCCACTCGCACCTCGCGTAAGGACTACATCGGCGGGGCTGCTGAAAGTGCCACCGTCGCAGCAGTATTCGCTCAGCTGATCACGCCGGACGACGAGGGCCACGGGGTGCACTGCTTCGTGGTGCCGATTCGGGACGAGGACGGCAACGACCTGCCGGGGGTGACGACCAGCGACTGCCACTACAAAGGCGGACTGCCCGGTGTGGACAACGGTCGCATCCAGTTCGACCATGTCCGCATCCCGCGGGAGAACCTGCTGAACAAATACGCCGACGTGGCCGAGGACGGTTCGTACAGTTCGCCGATCGAGAATCCGAACCGACGCTTCTTCACCATGCTCGGCACCCTGATCCGCGGCCGGGTCACCGTCGGCGGCAGCGCCGGTTCCGCGGCGCGGGTGGCGCTCGACATCGCGACGCGATATGCGTTGGAGCGCAGGCAGTTCAAGGCACCTGAGGACGACCACGAGGTGCTGCTGATGGACTATCTGGTGCATCAGCGCCGGTTGTTCCCGCTCATCGCGCGGTCCTACGCGTTGCAGTTCGCGCAGAACGAACTGGTCGCCAAGACGCATGAGATGCAGACCGCCGACGACCCCGATCCCGAAGAGCAGCGGGAGCTCGAGTCACGAGCCGCAGGCCTGAAGGCGGCCAACACCTGGCACGCCACTCGCGCCATCCAGGAGGCGCGCGAAGCCTGCGGCGGCGCAGGCTATCTCGCCGAGAACAGGCTCATCGCGTTGAAGGCCGATACCGACGTGTTCACCACATTCGAGGGCGACAACCACGTGCTGATCCAGCTTGTGGCGAAAGAACTGCTCACCGCCTACGCCGATGACATCAAGGGCATGAGCCCCGTGGAGTGGGTGCGGTTCGCCGCCAACTTCGCCGGCGAGCGGGTGCTGAAACGCACTGCGGCCGAGACGATCATGCAGCGAATCCTCGATACGAGACAGGACAACGAGGAAGAGGGCAGCCTCTTCAACCGCGGTACCCAGCTCAAAATGTTCGAGGACCGCGAGGAGTACATGATCGCCACCGTCGCACGCCGGCTACGTGGTAAATCCAAGGAGATGAGCGCATTCGACGCGTTCAACGCCGTTCAGGATCACGTGCTGCACGCTGCCCAGGCGCATATCGACCGGATCATTCTGGAGGCGTTCGTGGCAGGCATCGACTCCTGCGAAGACGACGAAGCGAGCAAGATCCTCGACCTGGTGTGTGACCTGTACGCGCTGTCGGTGATCGAGGACGACAGGGCGTGGTTCATGGAGCACCAGTTCCTGTCGACCGAGCGGGCCAAGGCCGTCACACGTGGCATCAACGAACGCTGCCGCACGCTGCGGCCGTACGCCGAAACGCTGGTCGCCGGCTTCGGGATCCCGGAGCAGCTGCGCTACGCCGAGATGCTGCACCCGGAGAACATCGTCGACACATAAGCCCTTATGTCGACGCCCGAGACGCACGGGGAGGTCGAGATCTGTGAACATGTTCAAGCGTTGCGTATTAGCGGCTGCCGTGCCGATAACGGTCGTCGCGATGGCCAACTCGCCGCTGGCCGGGCCCGCCGCTGCTGAGCCGTCAGCAACCGAAGTGGTCACAGTGATGCCCGTCGGCCCGAACGGCGAACCGATCAACGGTTACCAGGAGGTGCCGCCCCAAGGCAACGTCACCACCGTCACTGATTGCACGGCGCCATCGCTGTCAGCCGTCGGTGATGAGATCTACTCGTGCGGACCAAGCGCGGCCGGCGCCGACCCCTGTTGGCCCTCGACGCCGGGAACACTACTGTGCCTGGACGATCCGTGGAATAAACGGCTTCACCGCGTGAGCTACGGTGGTCAGCTGCCACATGTGCAGCCTGGACCAATCACTGATCCTCTTGGGCTCCTTCTTGATGACGGCGCGCGCTGTCGCTTTCGCAATGGCGGCGCCTGGGGTGGACGGGATGACGGGTATGTCGGCGTGTACGGCTGCGGAGCGGCCGACTCAAACCTCGCGGTGCTGTGGCTCCCCAGCGAAGGCCCGGGGACCTGTGTCGATCGCTCGACTTCCGCGTGGACAGTCAAAGTCGGCCAACTCGGGCTACCTAACGAGCCCTTTCCGCCACCCCAGACGCGGACGGTGACCACCGCGTGGTTCGCCGGCGATGGATCGGCCTAGCTCGTAGGGCCGAGGGTCCCGTGTCGGTGGCGGGTGCCAGACTCGCCGCATGCCTGACACTGACGAATTCCTTGGCCGTTCCGCGCTGATCACAGGTGGTACTCGTGGCATCGGCAAGGGCATTGCCGATCGGTTGCGTGCGGGTGGCGCACGCGTCGTGGTGGCGGCGCGCTCCGTGCCCGACGGAGCTTCTGCCGACGTCATCGCCGCTGATGTCAGCACTGCCGAAGGCGTTGCGACGCTGGGCTCCGAGGCGCTTGACCGACTCGGGAGCGTCGACATCCTCGTGCACAACGTCGGCGGGTCGGGTCAGCACGACGGTGGCGCCACGGCACTCACCGACGAAGACTGGCAGTCGGCGTTGAACGCGAACCTGCTGGCGGCCGTCCGGCTCGATCGGGCGATCATCCCCCAGATGGTGGCGCGCGGTTCGGGGACGATCGTGCACGTTACGTCGATCCAACGACGGGCGCCGCTACCGACCACCATCCCGTACGCCGCGGCGAAAGCCGCGTTGACGAACTACAGCAAGGCCTTATCGAACGAGTTGGCCCCCAAGGGCATTCGCGTCAACGCCGTCTGTCCCGGCTACGTCGAGACGGAGGCGGCGTATCGGATGGCCGAGGAGATCGGACAGATCGACGACATCAGCATCGACGAGGCGCGTGCACAAATCATGGAATCCATCGGCGGCATCCCGCTGGGAGCGCCGGGACGGCCGGCCGATGTTGGCGAACTGGTCGCGTTCCTTGTCTCCGATCGCGCGGCGTACATCACCGGTGCCGAGTACGTGATCGACGGCGGCAGCGTGCGCGGCGTGTAGTTATGGGCTCGGAATGGGATCGAGCGCCTTGAGCTTGCCGTCCTCGATTTTGAACCGGACCGTGGCGATGCCCGTCGGGCAACACGCCGGGTCTTGTCCCTGCCGCCACTGGTACTGCACCGCCGCGGTGTCATTGCCCTGAGCCGTGACCGTGATGTAGGGCCGCGGGTCCGGGGTCGCTGTGCCAATAGGCGACTTGCGGTCGAAGAACAACACCTGTCCCGGACTGTCGGATGCGTCGCCCGAGGTGACGACGGTCCAGTGCAGACTGCAGTCGGCGGTGTGCCCGCTGACGACCTCGATCCACTGCGCCGCGGGTAGCTTGGCGATCTCGGCGGCGACAGCATCGGCGCTTGGCCCGTCTTCTGGCGTGCAGCCGACCGAGGTCGTCGTCGGCGGCGCAGGCGGGCTCCACCCGCACCCCGCCGCGATCAGGCCCAGGACAAAGACGACGGCGATCAACCGGGAAGTTCGCATGGCGCCGAGCTTACGGGGGCGCTAATGTGCGAACCTTCCCGGCTGAAAGAAGTTGCGGGACGCCGTTATCCAGCGGCGAGCTGCTTCTTGCCGTATACGCGCTCCAGCAGCGCCGTGTCCCCGTGGATCTCCGCGCGGACGGTCTTCCCATCGCGGATGGTGAATACATCGGCGTCCTCGCCGGTTTCACCGCCCGCGCTGACCTCAGTGATGGCGACGACCGTGTCGCCCTCGGCGATGAGGCGCTTGACCTTCACCGTCAGCCCTTTCTCGGCCAATCGCCCGAACTGCTCCATGACCTCGGTCTTGCCGTGGAAGGTGCCGCTGACGGAGCTCTGGCCGGGCTGCACCCATTCGATGTCGTCGTCGAACAGACTCATCACCGTGTCAAGGTCACCAGCGGAGAAGGCTGCGTAACCGCGCTCCATGAGCTCCTTGTTTTCCTGCTCAGACATATAGATCCCCCTTTTTGTGCATCCGATCTTCGGCCGTGAGTGGCGTGGCCGGTGTGGGGAACCGCGTGTCGCAGCTCCCGGATCAGTCCGGGCCGTTCGCCGCCTCATCGATTATCGAACTCGGTTATCAGCGACGAGCGCGATCAGCCCAAATAATTTGACGCGCTTGCGAAAGAAAACAACCTGGGGGTCCAAAAAGTGTGCGAGCCGACCCCTCGTTGTGCTCGTACAGGTGAGCGCGACCTTTCGGAGACCGCGCAGTTGAAAGGATCACATCATGAAGACCAAAGTCCCCGCTGCCGTCGGCGCGGTGATCGCCGGCGTTGCGGCGCCGGTAATGATCCTTCTCGCCGCGGATACCGCACACGCGGATACCGGCCCTGCCGCCGGAAGCGATCAGGTCACCGTTTCGGAACAACCGACCTCGCAGCAGACCTCACAACCGAAACTGAAGAAGGAGTGGATCCGCTCAGACGGCAGTTCCGTGTTCTTCTGATCGGCCAGTCGCGCTGGCGCCTTCATGTTGTGGGCGCCGGCGCTCAGATGCTTGCTCCCCCGGCTGGACTCGAACCAGCAACCTGTCGGTTAACAGCCGAATGCTCTGCCAATTGAGCTACAGGGGACTGTCGCCTGCACGCGGACACGGCCGCGACGCAAGAGAAGACTCTAGCGCAAGCCCCGCTCGAGCCGCCAATACGACGCCACCGCCGCAGCACTCAGGCAAGTGAGGCAGGATGGACCGCAATGCACCGTCGTCCGGGAGGGGCCCTGTGATCCGGTATGTCGTCATATTGGCCGTTGGCTACGTGCTAGGGGCGAAGGCCGGCAGACGCCGATATGACCAGATCGCCGGAACCTACAAAGCGGTGACAGAGAGCCCGGCCGCCAAGGCTGTTATCGACGCTGGGCGCCGCAAAATAGCTGACCGCGTGTCACCCGATCCGGCCTTGGTCAAGCTGACACCCATCGACTCCGAGACCGACGTGCTGCAGCCGGAGCCGATGGCCAATAAGCAGGGCTAACCGATGCCCTGGTTGATGGTGGTGCCTGGCAGCAGTGGGCCGGTGCTCACCCCGATGCCACCTCCTGGGTTGCTGCCTGCGTTCGGCCCGTAGACGCCGAAGTCGGGGGTTCCGATGAAAACCGGCTGCCCGTTCGAGTAGGACAGGCACTTGCCATCGTCTTTGTTGCCGAACCATGCCAGGCAGGCCGGTTGAGCCGTGATCTGGGTGCTGTCGGTCGACACTGCCGCGGCATAGAGCGGAACGGCCACAGCGGCGGCTACAAAAGCGCCCGCGATCAGCCGAGTTCGGTTGGACATAGGCCTCCCTCTCCACACGGTCCCCGACAGCCCATACACCATAACGTGCTCAGGGCATTTATGCAGTAAGGTCGTCGCCGCTCGCCTGTTCGAGCAGGCTGCGCCGATAGGCCTCCATCGCCACCAGGTCACCGAATAATGCGTGGTACTCGTCGCCCTGCTCCACCGGCGACATGCGCTGCAGCTTGGACTTGACCTCGGCAATCTGGCGGCCAACCCACACTTCCTGCAGCCGAGCCAGCACCCCGCCGATGTACCGCGGCAATTTGTCGTCGTCGTCCACATTGATCGCCTCGACGCCCAGCTCATTGACCAGGCTGGCGGCGGCCTCCGAAGCCGTCTGCCCCCGCACCGCCTCGATCCACTGTGCGCCGGCCAACCCGGCCGACGTCCCGCCTGCCGCCTCGATCGCGCCCCTGACCGCCGCATAGCCGGGATGGGTGAAGCTCTCCACCGTCAGCGAGTCGAACACCGGTCCGGCCAGCCCGGGGTACTGCAGTGCGGACTTGAGCGCCTCGCGCTGCGGCCACAGGGTGGGATCGGCTGGGTCGGGCCGGGTCGCGGTCGCGCTCTGGGTGCGGGGCTGGCGTGGCCGGACCGATTCGTCACCGGTGCGACGCCTGCCGCGCTCCGGCAACCCGCGCTTCTGCGCCTCCTCGCGAACCCGGCCGATCACTTGGGCGACGTCTGCCCAGCCGACCCAACCCGCCAACCGTCGCGCGTACTCGTCGCGCAGCATGCTGTCCTTGATCCGCGCCACCATCGGCACGCACCGCCGCAGCGCCGACACCCGGCCTTCGGCGCTATCGAGATCGTGCTCGCTGAGCGCGGTGCGAACCGCGAACTCGAACAACGGCGTCCGCCGCGCGACCAGATCTCGCAGCGCACCCTCGCCAGATTTCAACCGCAAATCGCACGGGTCCATCCCATCGTCGGCAACCGCGACGAACGATTGTCCGGCAAGGTTCTGTTCGCCTTCCAAGGCCTTGACCGCTGCCGCGCGGCCGGCGGCGTCGCCGTCGAACACGTAGATCAGTTCACCGCGAAAGAAGTTGTCGTCCATCATGAGTCGGCGCAGCATCGCCAGGTGCTCATCGCCGAACGCGGTGCCGCAGGAGGCGACGGCAGTAGTCACCCCGGCGAGGTGCATGGACATCACGTCGGTGTAGCCCTCGACCACCACCGCCTGATGCGACTTGGCGATGTCGCGCTTGGCCAGATCGAGGCCGAACAACACCGACGACTTCTTGTAGAGCACCGTCTCTGGGGTGTTGATGTACTTCGCTTCCATCGTGTCGTCGTCGAAGATGCGTCGCGCCCCGAAGCCGATGACCTCGCTGCCGCTGGCCCTGATCGGCCACAACAGCCGGCGGTGGAAGCGGTCCATCGGCCCGCGTCGACCCTCCCGCGACAAGCCGGCGGCCTCGAGCTCCTTGAACTCAAATCCCTTGCGCAGCAGATGCTTTGTCAGCGAATCCCAGCCCGATGGCGCGAATCCGCAGCCGAAATGCGCGGCGGCCTGCATGTCGAAGTTGCGGTCGAGCAGGTACTGCCGCGCGGGCGCGGCCTCGTCGGACTGCAGGGCCGCGGCGTAAAACTCCTGCGCGGCGGCGTTGGCGGCCAGCAGCCTGCTGCGGCTGCCTCGGTCGCGCTGCACGTTCGTCGCTGACGCGCCGGTGTAGGTGACGGTGTAGCCGACCCGGTCGGCGAGCAACTCGACGGCCTCGACGAAGCTGACATGCTCGATCTTCTGGACGAACGCGTAGACGTCGCCGCCCTCGCCGCAGCCGAAGCAGTGGAAATGGCCGTGGTTGGGCCGGACGTGAAACGACGGCGACTTCTCATCATGGAACGGGCAGAGCCCCTTCAGCGAATCCGCACCCGCGCGCCGCAGCTGCACGTAGTCGCCGACGACGTCCTCGATCCGGATGCGTTCGCGAATGGCCGCGATGTCGCGATCAGGAATCCGGCCGGCCACCGGCCTAGTCTAGGCCCGGCTCGAGGCGCTCCAATCGCCCTTCTGTGAACGACGCGATCTGGTCGACGACCACCCGCAGCCGCGCACCGTCGTCGTCGGCGTCGTTGAAGGCGGGCACAAAGATCGGGTCGAGCGTCGCCGGTGCATTCGCATACACCCACTGCGCGACGCGACCAATCCGCTCGCGCTGGCGGGCCTGCAGGTCGAGGTGGCGCGGGTCCGACATGATGAACTGCAGCGCCAGGATCTTCAGCACCGTGACCTCGGCTCGCACCAGCTCGGGCACGCGCAGCTCGGCCTGATAGCGAACCAGCGGACCCGGGCCGTAGGCCTCGCGGGTGGCGGCGATGGCGGCCGACGCGAACCGGCCCACCAGCTCGCTGGTCAACCGCTTCAGCGCGACCGATGCGGCCAGCGTGGCGTCGTACTTGCCGACGGCCGCGACGACCGGCAACGCCGACAGCCGCTCCGCGGCGGCCACCAGGTCGTCGGCCCGCAGGCCTGCGCCCATCCCGTGAGACTCGCCGAGGCGTCCAAGCACCGCGGCCGCGTCGTCGTCGGCCAGCACCCGCATGTCGATGCGGCCGGAGACGACGCCGTCCTCGACGTCATGCACCGAGTAGGCGACATCGTCGGCCCAGTCCATCACCTGGGCCTCCAGGCACGGCCGGTCCTGTGGGGCGCCGGAGCGCACCCAATCGGCAGCGGCGGCGTCGTCCTCATAGAAGCCGAACTTGCGCTTCTTGGCGCCGCGCCGCCACGGGTACTTCGTCACCGCATCGAGCGCGGCCCGCGTCAAGTTCAGCCCGGCGCTGCGGTCTTGGGGGTCAAGGACTTTGGGTTCGAGACGGGTGAGGATGCGGAAATTCTGCGCGTTGCCCTCGAAGCCGCCGTGCTCGGCGGCCAGCTCGTCGAGGGCCCGTTCGCCGTTGTGACCGTACGGCGGGTGGCCGATATCGTGGGCCAGGCCGGCCATGTCGACCAGGTCGGGATCGCACCCCAGCCCGATGGCCATGCCGCGGCCGATCTGCGCCACCTCCAATGAGTGGGTGAGCCGGGTGCGTGGCGTCTCGCTCTGGCGCGGTCCGACCACCTGAGTCTTGTCCGCCAGTCTGCGTAAGGCCGCGCTGTGCAGGACGCGGGCCCGGTCACGGGCGAAATCGGTGCGATGTTCGGTGTTGGTGCCTGGCAGGGCGGCAGCCTTCGGCGGTTCGACGACCAGCCGTTGGCGGTCGAACTCGCCGTAGGGATCTCCAATCACAGCCACCGACGCACAGTCTGCCAGTACTACATTGTGGGCCATGCGCATCGCCCGTTTGCTCGGCCTCGTGCTGGCGGTCCTGACAGTCGGCGTCCTGCTGGCCCCTACCGCCATCGGTCAGCCGCCGTTCCGGCTGCCCAGTTATGTCAACGACGGCGCGAATGCGCTCAGCGGGTCGCAGTTCAGTGACGTGCAACAGGCCGTTGACAAGCTGTACAACGACCGGCACATCCGGCTATGGGTCGTCTACGTCGACACCTTCTCGGGACAGGACGCGGTCAGCTGGACCGAACAAACCCGGCGGCTGTCCGATAT
>Ga0209382_10007204_pt1 | contig 14221 bp, 13 predicted proteins | sample SoiMetdeltSBSDD5_FD_187599 | JGI IMG/M metagenome (GOLD analysis project Ga0209382, IMG submission 187599) | Bulk soil microbial communities from a Populus tree surrounding site in Tennessee, USA - Soil MetaG P. deltoides SBSDD5 (SPAdes) (version 2) | ecosystem: Environmental > Terrestrial >... | reverse complement strand
CGACCCTTCGGCGCGGCGGTGCCAGACCAGGCCGCTGGCGAGGAAGGCCTCGCCGAGGGCGCGGCGTTCGAGGGCGATGCGCTCCTCGCCGAAAGGGTTGCACGTGGTGAGCGCGGAGAGCGCCTCTCCGAGGTCGCGCTCGCGATCGGAAAGCAGCCCCATGGACATCCAAGGTACAGCAGATGGCGTCTTCCCGTACACGAGGCCGACGATCGAACCTCCGCGATCGGGCGGCTCGGACGGGTCATCCTGCGGCATTCATGAGAGTTGCTCCGGCCCGTGGCGGTGGTGGCATCGCTCTGGCTCCTGCGGGATGCCGCGCCGCGGCAATGCCGCCGCTCGCCCCCTCGGAGGTTCCCGATGCCCACGCTCCCGCGCCCCGATCTCCGCGACCCCCAGGAGCCCCGGCCCCCGGCGGACTCCGGATCGAGCCTCGAGCTCGATTCCAGCCCCCATGACGACGAGATCCCCGATCTCGAGCAGCTCGGCGAGGTCGAGGTTGTCCTCGACTGGCCGGCCGCCGAGATGGAGGTGGGGCTCGCGGTCCCCGCCCGCGACGGCGCCCCCTGCGCCCGACCCCGCGGACCTGGTCACCGCGGGCGCGGACCGCGGTTCGGCCGCCGCTTCGTGGTCGCGCTCGCATTCGTCTCGGTCGGCATGTGCGACTGCGGTGCCCGCTCCGCCTCCGCCGCGGGCTTGCTGGTCGCCGACGGAGGGCTCGGCGGCGCGCTCGCCATCGAGCGCCACCAGGTGCGCGTCACCATCGACAACGGCATCGCCGTCACCGAGGTCGAGCAGACCTTCCGCAACACGGAGAGCCGCGTCGTCGAGGCGCTCTATACCTTCCCGGTGCCGCGCGGCGCCTCGGTCTCCGGCTTCTCGATGTGGATCGGCGGCAAGGAGATGGTGGGCGAGGTGGTGGAGAAGGCGCGCGCCCGCCAGATCTACGACAGCTACAAACAGCAGCAGCGCGACCCCGGGCTGCTCGAGCAGACCGACTACAAGACCTTCGAGATGCGCATCTTCCCGATCGCGGCGGGAGCCGAGCAGCGCGTCCGCCTCGTCTACTGGCAGGAGCTGTCGTACGACGCGGAGTGGGCGACCTGGGTCTATCCGCTGGCGACGTCCTCGCGCACCGGGCTCGACTCCCGCACGACGGGCCCCTTTTCGCTCGACTTCGACGTGCGCTCGGAGGTGCCGATCGTCGCCGTCGAGAGTCCCAGCCACCGCAACGACCTGGTCGTCGCGCAGCACGGCCCCGGCGTCGTCCAGGCGAGCCTCGAGCAGAGCGCGGGAGACTTGCAGCGCGACGTCGTGGTGGCGATCCACACCGTGCGTGCGCGCACGGGCGTCGACGTCGTCGCTTCGCGCGCCAAGGGAGAGGACGGCTACTTCCTGCTCACCCTGACCGCCGGCGAGGAGCTCGCCAAGCTGCAGGACCCGATGGACTACGCCTTCGTCCTCGACGTCTCGGGGAGCATGGACGACGAGGGCAAGCTCTCCATCTCCCGCGATTCCCTGTCGGCTTTCATCGACGCGCTGGCCGAGCAGGATCGCTTCGAGGTGATCGCCTTCAACGTCGCGCCGGCCACCGCCTTCGGCAGCCTTCGCGCGGCGAACGGCGAGTCGAAGCGGCAGGCGGCGACCTTCCTCGGCGCCCAGCGCGCCCGCGGCGGCACGTTCCTCGAACCGGCGCTGCGGGCCGCCTACGCCTTGCAGCAGCCCGACCGCGCGCTCAACGTCGTCATCCTCTCCGACGGCATGACCGAGCAGCACGAGCGTGCCGAGCTGCTGCGCCTCGCCGCGCAACGCCCGCCGAAGACGCGACTGTTCGCCATCGGCATCGGCAACGACGTCGACCGCCCGCTGCTCGAACAGCTCGCCGACGAAGCCGGTGGGCTCGCCGCCTTCGTCTCGCGCGGCGACGACTTCGCCCGTCAGGCCAAGGCGTTCCAACGCAAGCTTCAGCGGCCGGCGCTCGCCAACGTGCAGATCACGCTCGACGGCGCCGGCGCCTACGACATGGAGCCGCCCGTTCTGCCGGCCCTGTACCACGGGCTGCCGGTGCGCCTCTACGGGCGCTACAAGGAAGCCGGCGCGATCAACCTGCGACTGTCCGGCGACATCGGCGGCGAACGCATCGAACGCACGGTGCCGATCGAGCTGCCGGCGGCGGCCGAGAACCCCGCCATCGAGCGCATGTGGGCGTGGAAGCGCGTCGATCGCCTGCTCAAGGAGGGCGAGAAGGCGGGCAACCGCCAGGCGGCGGTCGACGAGGTGGTGCGTCTGGGCGAGGCGTTTTCGATCGTCACCGAGCACACCTCGTTCCTCGTGCTGGAGAACGACGCCGAATACCAGCGCTGGAAGATCGAGCGTCGCAACGCGCTGCGCCACGAGCGCGAGCAGCGTCAGCTCGACCGCCTGCGCCAGCAGGTGGAGGCGATGCGCCGCCCGGCCACCGAGGCCGTGGGACCGCAGGCGGTGGCCGCCAAGGACCTCGGCGCCGGATCCGCTCGTCCCTCTCCCGGCCAGCGTTTCAGCACGAGCCCCAACGTCGCCGCGCAGCCGACCGAGCGCCGCCGTGACGTCGACCTCGGAGGCGGCGGTGGCGGGGCCCTCGATCCGCTGACGGCCGGCCTCGCCATCGCCCTCGCCGCCGGTGCCGCCGCGGCGCGCCGCCGGGAGCGCCGCCGATGAACCAGTCGGCGGCCGGCGTCCACGGGCTCACCATCCGCCTCGCGCCACGGGTGTGGCGTCGAGGGCCGGTCGCCGAAGCCCAGCGGTCCCTCTGGCGCCGAGTACCCGACCCCGGTCTCGGACTCTCCTTCGCACTTGCGGCCGCCGCGGCTCTCGCGGCGGCCGCGCCCGCGTCCCGGCTCGAGCTGCGGCCGGAGCGTTTCGTCGCCGAACCGTGGCGGATCCTCACCTGCCATTGGGTGCACTGGTCCGGCGAACATCTCGCATGGGATCTCGTGACCCTGGTCGCACTCGCCTGGATCGCGCGTGGTCCGGCATGGCGCACGCTGGCTGCCCTGCTGGCCGGCAGCCTGGCGATTCCGCTCGCGCTCGCAGTGGTGCAACCCGACCTCGTGAGCTATCGCGGCCTGTCGGGGCTCGCGTCCGTTCTCTTCACCTTGGTTGCCGGAGACTTGTTGTTCGGGCGCCGCGAGCCGCGTTGCTCTCAGGCTGCGCTCGTCGCGCGCAACCGACGGCTCGTCCCCGCGACCCGCATCATCGCGACCGTGGCTCTCCTCGGGTTTGCCGCCAAGGTCGCCTACGAGCTCGCCACGGGCACGACGCTTTTCGTCGACGCGGCTTCGGCTGCAACGCCGTTCGTTCCCGTCCCGCTCGCCCACGCCGTCGGTGGCGCTTGCGGCCTCCTCGTTGCTCTCAGCTCACACGATCGCGGGCATTCAGTGGGCGACTCCCGCAGCGCCGGTCGAGCGAAGGGGACACCATGAGACGAAGCACACGGCAGCTCGTTGCAGCCTTGGCCAGCGGCTTCCTCCTGGCCGCACTCTTGGTTCTGCTCGGGCTGCGGTTCGCCGGACTCTCGTTTCTAGGCTTTCTGCTGACCGTCTACCCCGCTCTGTTGCTTTGGGAATTGGGCTATCGCGGTTCGCTCATCGAGTGGGGCGATGGCTGGGTCTGGCTCAGCAATCCAGGAATCGCGCTCGTCTACGGCCCCGTGGTCCTTGTCCTCTCCTGGCTATGCTGTCGAGCGCTTTTCCGACTTCGCAAGGAGCGCGCAGGCTAGCGCGCATAGCTTGCGGTCGACGCCACCTGCAATAATCGGCGCCTCCGCATGGCAGAGGTTCCCGCCTCCCCTTCGGGCTCGATGCGCGCCCGCGCCGGCCGTCTCCTCGACGCCCTCGGGCAGCTCGGCCTACCCATCGGCGCGGGGCTCGTTGCCGGCTTCTGGATCGCCGACCGCGGCGTCCGCTGGCTGCCGACGATGCTCTCGGCCGTGTTGCTCGTCGCCGTCGCCTCGCTCGTCCTGATCGCTGCCGGCTTCTGGCTCCGCCGCCAAACGCACACCGAGGCGCCGGGCGGAAGGCGGCTACGCAAGCGAGTCGTCGCCGTGCTCGGCCTCGCCGTCGCTGCCCTGGCCGCGCATCTCGCCCTCTGGTGGACCGAGCAGCCGAGCCCGCTCACCGCGTTGTCGCCGGCGAGTCGCGCTGCTGCCTTCGCCGAGGACGTCCGGCGCTACCGCGACTACGACCGTGGCATCGAGCTGGTGGTGCGGCGCCTCGAGTCCTCGCTGGCGCTCACCGCCGCCGGCGACCGCGCGCTGGGCCCGGCCGACGAGGCCCTGCTCCTCGACGTCTGGTCGGCCGCCCACGACCAGGCGCTCGCCCTCGACCAGGTGCGCCGCTTCTGGGAGGACTGGTACCGCTTCGACCCCTCGCGCCACGACCGCGCCGCACACGTCGACAGCTTCCTGCTCACCTTCGCCGCCGAGCTCTCGCTCTACGACAAGGCCTACCGACTCGTCGAGCCGATCGCCCGCAACCCGAGCGCGGTGCGGTTCCTCGATGCGCCTCACCCGAGCCGCGGCCTCGCCGCCGGCACGTTCACCCGGCTCCGCAGCGAGCTTCAGGGGCGCCAGGACCAGGCGCGGGTGGCCGCTGGCGCGCGCTATCTCGCGTGGCTGGCGACCGCGTTCGGCGCGCGCGCCGAGACCGAGGGGCGCGGCAACGGCTGGCTGTGGGACAACGTCGAGCGGCAGCTGGGCGCGGTCGGCGCGGTGGCGGCCCTGCAGCGCGCCGCGGCGACAGCCGGCGGCGACCTCGCCGTGCTGCGCCGCGGCGTACACGAGCTCTGGATGCCGGCGCAGAAGGGGGTGGCGGAGTGGATGGGCGACGCGCGCACGCGGCGCATCGGCTGGTATCTGATCCAAGAGCCCCAGCTGCGCGAGATGGAGGCGCATCTCGTCCCCGGCGACATCTTGCTGTCGCGCAAGAACTGGTACCTCTCGAACGTCGGCCTGCCCGGCTTCTGGCCTCACGCGATCCTGTATCTCGGCACTCCGGAGGAGCTCGGCCGCGCGTTCGACGTTCCGGAGGTGCGGGCGTGGGTGCGGGAGCAGGCGGGCGGTGAAGACCTCGGGCTGCCTGGACTCCTGGCGCGCCGCCATCCGGCGCTCTGGCGGCGCTACCAGGCCGGCCTCGAGGGCGAGCCCTACCGGGTGATGGAGGCGATCTCCGAGGGCGTCGTCTTCAACACTCTCGGCCACGCGGCCGGCGACTACCTGGTCGCGCTGCGGCCGCGCCTGTCGCCGCTCGCCCGTGCGCAGGCGTTTGTGGCGGCGTTCACGCACCTCGAGAAGCCGTACGACTTCGACTTCGACTTCGCGACCGACAACGCCCTGGTGTGCACGGAGCTCGTCTGGCGCTCCTACCGCGGCGGGCTCGACAAGGTGGGTCTGCAACTCCCGGTCGCGCCGCTGGCCGGCCGCCAGACGCTCCCCGCGAACGCCATCGCCCGGCTCTACGCCGAGGAGCGTGGCCGGTCCGACCGCCAGCTCGACTTCGTCTGGTTCCTCGACGGCCACGAGCGCGAGCGCCGCGCCGTGGTCGCCGACGAGGCCGCCTTCGCGGCCAGCTGGCGCCGGGCCAAATGGGACGTCGCCCAGCGGTAAGCCCCGTAGCTCGCGTGGCGATGCACTCGGTACAGCCAGAAACGCGTGGCACTTCCGGCGGGGTCGCTTCGCCAGGCGAGGTCTGGTTCGCGATCGCCATGACGGTTGCTTTCGCCGCGGTCGTGGGATGGCAGGTTTCCGTCCACGAGCTGTGGCGCGACGAATGGAACCCCTGGCTGATCGCCCGCCACAGCGAGTCGATCCTCGACCTGTTCGCCAACAAGCGGTACGAGGCGCATCCGGCGCTCTGGTACTTGCTGCTCTTTGCAACGTCGCGTTTCGCAGTCCAGCCGCTGGCGATGCAGTGGCTGCACGCGTCGATTGCCGTCCTGGGCTGCTGGACGATGGTGCGGTTCGCCCCGTTTTCGCGCTGGGAGCGGGGCCTGCTTTGTGGCGGATACTTCCTGCTCTACGAATACGCGGTGCTGGCCCGCGACTACGGCCTCGCGGTGCTGTTCGTCTGGGCCTTCTGCGCCAGCGTTTCGAGACGACCGCAGAGTCTCTGGCCGGCGGTGATCCTCGGCTTGCTCGCCTGGACTCACGCCCTGGCCACGATGCTGAGCGGGTTCTTGGGGCTTTGGTGGCTGAGCAGCGCCGACTCGGCGCGGCGCCCAGTGGGCTGGAAGCGCGCATTCGCGGTCGCACTGTTGCTGCTCGCGGTCGCGGGCGCGGCCTACGATGCGGCGCCGCCGGTTGACGGTGGAACCGGGCGCTGGCGATTCGAGTGGAACGCAGCCCGACTTTCGGGCGCGGTCGGCGGGCTGGCCGATGCCTTCGTTCCACTCTCTCCGTTCCAGCTGCACTTCTGGAACCATCACGTCCTGGATCCGCTGCCGTGGGTGAAAGCGGTGGCCGGGATGCTGCTCGCCGCGGTGGCGTCGTTCGCATGCGCCGGGCGGCGCCAGGACCTGGCGCTCTGGGCTGGCTGCGTGGGCTGCCTGCTGAGCTTCTCGTACCTCCGAGTCGTCGGCGTCTTTCGTCACCATGGCTTCCTGTTCGTGGCGTTGGTGGCGACCGCCTGGCTGGCCAGGTCCCAGGTTCCGGCGACTGCGGTCCGGCTGTCCGGAGCGAGACGGGCCGCATTCGTCCTGCTGCTGGCTCTCCAGCTGCCAGGCGCAGCGGTCGCTCTGCGGGCAGACGCCAGGTTTCCTTTCTCGACGTGTGGCCAGGCGGCAGCGGCAGTGCAACAACTGGGAGTGGCGGATCTGCCGTTGGTGGGAGAAACCGATGTCGCGACGGCCGGCGTGGCCGGCGCCTTGCGCCGCCCCATTCACTTCGTCCGAGGCCAACGCTCGACTCATTTCGTACGCTTCGATCGGGAGCGACGGCGCGCCCCCGACGATCGCGAGATCGTGTCGAGCGCCCGCGCCCTCGCCCTGCGCGAAGGCAAGGATGCGCTGTTGATCATGACTCGCCCTCTGCGACGGGCGAGGGCAGGTCTCGAGCGACTCGCCACCATCCCGGCCGGAGTGGTGGAGGATGAGCGGTACATCCTCTATCTCGTGTCGAAGGTGCCCCCTGCTCCGCGGTCGGGGCGCCGGCAAGAGTCCGCGAATCCTCCCGCTGAGCCTACGGTTGCCCGGTCGCTTCGTCGACCGTGAACGGATTGAGGAGCTCCCCCTGGATTTGCCTCTGACTCGAGTTCCGTTAGTGTCGGAATCACCGATCGCTGGAGGTCCCATGCCCGCAGACAAGACCTTTCGAGCCGTGCTTGCCGCAGTTTCCATCGCTACGCTTTGCTCGATTGCGAGAGCGGCAGAGCCTCCATCCACGACGTCGACGATCTCTCCCGAGGACCTCGCTCGACAGATGATCCAGGCCACCGGCGGAGGAGACCTGGGGAAGCAGGTCATGACCCAGATGATCGACGCTTTCCGTGCCTCGAACCCAAAACTCCCGGAAGCCTTCTGGAACGAGTTTCTGGCCAGCGTGGACCCACACCAGATCGAGGAGATGGTCGTCCCGATCTACGTGAAGAACCTCACGATCGAAGAAATGCAAGCCGCAATCGACTTCTACTCCTCGCCACTCGGAAAGTCGCTCATTCAGAAGCTTCCCAATATCATGCAGCAGTCCATGGCTGCGGGTCAGGAGTGGGGTCAGCACCTGGCCGCTGACGCCTTCGATAGAATCACGAAATACAAACAGTCGCACCCTGACGCTTAGCCCTCACTCGGGCAAGAGGTCGTTGGGCCGTGGCTGACGAAACGACTTACCGCTTTGGCGACTCGGAATGGGCTGTCTCGGTCGAGGCCGATCGCTCCTTCAAGAGCGGCGTCGTCAAGTTCAACGGCTTCGTCGTTGGAACCTGGAGCTCTCCCAGGGACCTCTCTCCGCCGCTCGAGGTCTCACTCTCCGACAGCAGCCGGTTGACACTGCGGAGGGTGCGCGTCCGCGGACTTCGCTACGATCTCGACATACGGCGAGACGGCATCCCGCTCACTGGCAGCGCCTACGATCCAAGACGCAAGGTCGCCGACGCGGCGGGCTTTCTCTTGTTCATGGCCGCACTCACCGGACTGTTGGGGTTCGTTGCCCTCACGGCAGCACCCGCGACTGGGGGAGCCGACTTTCCCTACGCGATCGGCTCCTTGATGGTGGCCGCCATCCTTCTTGGCCTGGGCATCCGGGCGCGGAAGGGGTCCATTCCCGCCCTGGGAGCAGCGATCGGTCTCGTCACGCTCAATGCTCTCGCCGAGGCCAAGGCTTCTCCTGGGACTTCCGGCCTCGGCTATCTAGTCGGTGCGCTCCTCCTGATCGCCTTGCTTGCCCGGGGGATCGTTGGTGCACGACAAGTGAAGCGCCTCGAGTCCCTGACTCGGGACTCTCTGCGCGGTTGACGCCAACCCCGCTGGGGCGGGGTGAGCTCAAACGCCCATCGCATGGTCGGGCCTTCGAAGAGGGTGGCTCCCTGTGGCGGGGAGCTCAACTTCAGGACGCTCGCGAATGAATCCTGGACGCCACGCTATTGATCGTCCCGGAGGGCAGCCCTATCCTGCGTCGCATGAACACAGTGCTCATTACAGGTTGCTCTTCCGGCTATGGCCTCGAGACCGCGCGCCACTTTCACGCTCAGGGTTGGAACGTGGTCGCCACCATGCGAACGCCCCGCACAGACGTCCTGCCCCGATCGGAACGACTCCGCGTGCTGGCGCTCGACGTGACGAAGCCCGAGAGCATTGCGGCCGCGCTCGAGGCAACCGGGCCGGTTGACGTGCTGGTGAACAACGCTGGCATCGGCGTTGTCGGCGCCTTCGAAGCCACGCCGATGGCTACGGCGCGGGAGGTGTTCGAGACCAACACCTTCGGCGTGATGGCCATGACGCAGGCGGTGGTGCCCCAGTTCCGCGCGCGGAGGTCGGGCGTGGTGGTGAACGTGACCTCGAGCGTGACGCTGGCGCCGATGCCGCTGGCGGCCGTGTACACCGCGAGCAAGGTGGCAATCGAAGGGTTCACCGCGTCGCTGGCGCTCGAGCTCGAGTTCTTCAACGTGCGGGTCAAGCTGGTCGAGCCGGGCTACTGTCCGAACACGCGCTTTGCGAGCAACGGCGGACTGCGGATGGATGGGCTGATTCCCGAGCCCTACGCGCCTTTCGCGGAACCCATCTTCGCTGCCTTTGCGCAGCCAGGGGCGGTGACCACCGAAGCTGACGTCGCCGAGGCGGTGTACCGCGCGGCCACCGATGCGTCTGGCCAACTCCGGTTTCCCGCAGGTGCCGACGCGGTGGCACTGGCGACGGCCCAGTCGCAGTAGCCCGGCTTGCCGTCGCGCTCCCTTGGGCCGCTAGGCTAGCCTGCCTGACATGTCCCCCAAATCGTCTGGAGCCAGCTTGCAGGCGGCGGCCGCCGACACGTCGGATCCTCTCGGCGCCGTCATCTCACTCCTCCGCCCGCAGACCGTTCTCTCGAAGATCGTGAGCGGCGCAGGAGACTGGAGCATCCGCAAGCCGCGGTATGAAGATCCAGCCTTCTGTCTCCTTCTCGCTGGGTCATGCTTCCTCACTCCTGAAGGGGTCGACACGCTCGAGCTCAGAGAGGGCGACTTCGTTCTTCTTCCTGCGACGCCGAGTTTCACGCTCGCGAGCGATCTCAGCATCCGCCCGACGCCCGTGGGCTTCGATCCTTCCCACGTGTCTCACTACGGTGTCGCGTTCGGTCCGCCGACGATGCGAATGCTGGGCGGCTACTTCCGCTTCCATCGTGAGAATTCTAAGCTCCTCGTGAAGCTCCTGCCGCCGGTAGTCCACATACGGCGCGAAGAGCCAGGGTCGACGCGTCTGCAGCGAATCGTGGAGCTGATTGCCGAGGAGGCAGACGCACAGCGTTCCGGCCGCGACCTGATCCTCGAACGTCTGGTCGAGGTGCTGCTCGTCGAGGCGCTTCGTCTTCGATCGGCCGCTGCGCCAAGAGAGGAGCAGGGGCTGCTCGCGGGTCTTGCGGATCCCAGGCTGGCGCGCGCCCTCCGCGAGATCCACGTCGACGTGGCGCGACGGTGGACGGTCGCGCAACTCGCGCGCACCGCCGCCATGTCGCGTGCGGCATTTGCCGAACGCTTCGCACGCAAAGTCGGGATGCCGCCCATGCAATACCTCCTCGAGTGGCGCGTGGCGCTTGCGAAGGACATGCTCCGTGGCGAGCACCCTCCACTGGCTGAGGTAGCAGAGAGGATTGGCTATCAGTCGGCGAGCGCGTTCAGCACGGCGTTCACGCGCCTGACCGGCCGCTCACCCGGCGTGTTTGCGCGCTCGACGGACTGAGCTACGGCGATTCACGAAGGAGAGATGAAGATGAAACCAGGGCGGCTCGTCCTTGAATGTGCGTTTGTCATGGGAGGGCTGGTCGCGACGACGGCGGCGGCCCAGCCACCCCCGCAACGAGTGCCGACGCCGGTGGCTCGACCAGCGCCGTCGCCGGAAGCCCAGTCAATAGTTCCCGGGAGAATCACCAACACCTACGCGGCGAAGTTCGTCTGCGGCGTGCAGTTCGACCGCGAGCTCGATCACATACGCGAGGCCGAATCCGGCCGCTATTCGACGGAAATCGACGTTCACAACAACAGCGGCGCGCAAGTCAGGTTTCGGAAGAAGATCATCGCGCTGTTCCCAGACCGCGACCACATCATCGGTGAAAAGCCGACGTCGCCTCAGGCGAAGGTGTTCCACGTGCTGAAGGAAGGCGAGGCCTTGGCGGTTGTCTGCAGGGACATCTACAAGCTCCTCGATCTTCCGATTCAAGTCGGGCTCGTTCCCTCCTATGTCCAGGGGCTCGTGATCATCGAGGTGTTTCAGCCGTCCGGAGCGCCGCCGCCGCCGAATGACCCGCTCGATGTGGAAGGAACCTATACGTACAGAGGCGAGCTGCCGGTGTCAGCGGGCGGATTTCCAGCCAGCGACTCAGGCGTCAGCATCGACGTGGTGGTCTATCCCGCAAAGAGCAACGGCCACGTCATGCACTAGATCCCGTGCCGTCCGAATCGGGCCGAGAAACCGAGAGCGGTCTAGACTGGTGACATGAGACTGCCCGTAGTCAGAGGGATCATCGACCGTAGAGTGTTGGTCAACTTTCGGGTCGAGCCTTCGGCCTTGGCGGCGATGCTCCCCGAGCCGCTCCGGCCCAAGCTGATCGCCGGCTACGGCATGGCCGGCATCTGCCTCATACGCCTGCGCGACATTCGCCCTCGCTTCGTGCCCAGTAGCCTCGGCATCACGTCAGAGAACGCTGCGCATCGCATCGCCGTGCAGTGGAATGGCGATCAGGAGGGTGTCTTCATTCCGAGGCGAGACACCTCCTCTTGGCTCAATAGCGTCGCCGGTGGGAGGATCTTCCCGGGAGTGCATCACCGGTCGCGCTTTGCTGTTCGCGAGGAGCACCCCAGCTACTCGATCACCATCGCCGATGCAGGTGCTAGTCCCATCCTCCAGGTCCAAGCCACTGTTGCCGGATCGCTGCCAACCTCCAGTTTGTTCGCCACCGTTGCAGAGGCTTCGCGGTTCTTTGAGGCAGGTTCTGTGGGTTTCTCGCCATCTCGGCGGCCTGACGTCCTCGACGCTCTCGAGCTCCGCACCCACGCTTGGAGCATGGAGCCACTTGAGGTTGCCAGCGTTGCATCAAGCTTCTTCGCAGACTCCTCCCGCTTCCCACCAGGCAACGTCCAGTTCGATTCGGCGTTCCTCATGCGCCATGTCGAGCATGAGTGGCACAGTCGCGAGCCGCTGTGCTGCGGTCGGCTGCGGCGCGCCGCCTGAACCCGCAGACGCTGAGCTCATACACCGTGACGCGTCCAGGCCTCGATCGAGCGACACGAGCCACCGGCCTGAGCATCACTGCGCTCGTCGGGCTTCTTGGGCTCGCTGGTGTGCTCACGCCAGCTTTCTTTGTTCGAGCAGTCAGCGTCTTCCAGGAACCTCCGACGCTCTACCTCGCTGCCATGATTCGTGTCGCAGTCGGGGCAGGGCTTGCGTGGGCAGCCTCGGCCTCGCGCTTGCCCAGGCTCGTGTTCGTCTTTGGTGTGATCATCGCCATTGGAGGCCTGGCGACTCCTTTCATGGGTGCGCAATTGGCTCGTCCGATCCTCGCTTCCTGGGCTGCCGGCGGCCCTGGTTTGGTTCGCGCCTGGGGTGCAGCCGCGCTCGCGCTGGCGGCACTTCTCCTCTACGCGTTTTCCTATCGCCGGTCGGCCTGATACCGACGCGCCGCCACGCGTCGAGCAGGGTCTGGACATCCGCCGCCAGGAATCAGCCGCGGCGCCGCAGCATCCGGTAGCGCAGCTCGACGACCGTGCGGCCCCAGAGCGTGAACACCTGGTCGGCGCGCAGGATGCCGTCCTCGTCGACGTAGACGCGCAGGCGGTCGCGAAACGACGGGATCTGCTGCGCGTGGTGGTGGCCGCCGCCGTCCACGAGTTGGAAGTAGAAGCCCGGATCGCCGAACCGGCGGCCGCCGGTGTCGAGCAGGAAGTCGCCCGTGGGCCCCACCGCGATGCTGAAGATCTCGGTGGCGTTGCCGCGCGGCAGCGGGAAGACGATCTTCAGGCAGCGCGCTCCCGAGGGCAGGTCGACGATGCCGTAGAGCCCCGAGTACAGCGCCTCCCCGGTGGACTTGAGCAGGCGGTACCAGATGGTGTGGCGGACCTCGCCCGCCGGAGTGCGCAAGCGGATGATCTCGCTGCGCAGCCCGCGCGAGGTCTCGCGCGCGTTCATCGGCAGGTTGAGCTGCTGCAGCCGCCGGCTGTAGAGGCGGCGCAGCAGGTTGCCGCCGGCCCAGAACCAGGGGCTCCACAGCACCCACATCTCGAGCTCGAAGCCGGTGGTGCCCTGGTAGAAGGCGGCGATCTCGGGGTGCAGGCGGCCGGCGGACGCTTCGTCGAGGCCGAGCTCGTCGATGCTGAACAGGCCGGCCTCGCCGCCGTTGCCGCGCGAGCGGCTGGCCGTGCGCTCGATAGCCAGACCTTCGCTCGCCGCCAGCCGCTCGATGTACGCGTCGCCGATGGTGTCGACCATCCCGTAAGGCGCCGCGAGCCAGGTCATCGCCGACGGCTCGATACGCCGGCCGAGGGCGACCACCCACTGCTGGCTCAACCAGTCCTGCAGCCGCTGTGACGGGTAGGCGAATGCCACGCTGCGAATCGTACCGAAAGGGCCTGACTGCACTAGTCTCACGCAATTGGGGGTTGTCATGGTTAGGCCGTGGTCCCTCCGCTCGGTGCTCTTCGCGCTCGTCGTGGGCTCGATGGGATTGGGCTCGATGGGATTGGGCTCGATGGCATGTACCCTTGCCGGCCACTCTCCCGGAGTCCGCAGCGTCCTTCCGGCCGATGAGACCGCCGTCGAGGCGCGCGGGCGTTTCCTGGAGATGTTCGCTCGAGCGTATTTTCCCGGGCGAACGGGGCAGTTGATGGTTGTGCCGCGCGAGGGCCACTTCATCACCCGGCCCGACGCTGACGTGGCGTACATGCACGGCTCGCCGTGGGCATACGACGTTTCGATTCCGGTGATGTTCGCGGGTCCGGCGGTGGAGCCCGGAGATTACCCACGGCCGTGCAGGCAGCAGGACATTGCGCCGACGCTCGCCGCTGCGCTCGGCGTGCGGATGCCCCCGACCTCGACTGGACACGTGCTGCCGGTCTTGCGGCCTGGGTTTGTGCGGCCGCGGGTCGTCATGCTGCTCGTCATGGATGGCATGCGCAGGGACTACTTCGACCGCTACTCCGACTCCATGCCGACGCTCGCCGGCCTGCGCCGGCGCTCCGCATGGTTCAGTCAGGCCCGCGTCGACTACGTTCCGACGAACACGGCGGTCGGGCACTCGACCATTGCGACGGGAACGGATCCCCGCCTGCACGGGATCACGGGCGTCTCGCTGTACGACCGCCCGCATCGACGGCGCCACGATCTGTTCGGTGGGGCCGCGCCGCACGATCTGATGGTCTCGACGCTGGCAGACGTCTGGCAGCTCGCCACCGCTGGCCGCGCCATCGTTCTGGCGCAGGGCAGCATCGACCGGGCGGCGACGCCGCTCGCCGGCCATGGGGCGTGTCAGCTCAACGGAGTCCCTGTCGTCCTCGCCAGCTACGACCAGCAG
>Ga0209382_10007203_pt1 | contig 14222 bp, 13 predicted proteins | sample SoiMetdeltSBSDD5_FD_187599 | JGI IMG/M metagenome (GOLD analysis project Ga0209382, IMG submission 187599) | Bulk soil microbial communities from a Populus tree surrounding site in Tennessee, USA - Soil MetaG P. deltoides SBSDD5 (SPAdes) (version 2) | ecosystem: Environmental > Terrestrial >... | reverse complement strand
ACGCGGCCCGGCCTTCCACGGCCGCGCTCTCGCTCCCCGGCGCCCTGTACGCGACCGCCTGCGCCACATGGACGCGGTGCACGGTGTCACTGCCGTCGAGGTCCGCCAGGGTGCGTGCCACCCGCATCGCGCGGTCGTGGCCGCGCATGGTGAGGCCGGCCCGGTCGTGTGCATCGGCGAGGGCGCGGCGCGCGGCGCCGTCCAGCCGGCACAGGCGGCGCAGCTCGGCGGGTGTCATCTCCGCGTTGCAGGCCGCCGCACTCGCGCGGAGGCGGTTGGCCTGACGCGCCCGCGCCGCGACCACGCGAGCGCGAACCGGCGCCGACGCCTCCGGCTCAGCCGTGTCGCGCAGCTCGGCGCGGGTGGGCTGCTCGACTCGCAGCACCATGTCGATCCGGTCCAGGAGCGCCCCGCTCAGCTTTGCCCGGTAGCGGGCCAGGACTGCGGGCGGGCAGCTGCAGTCGCGCCGCGGGTCGCCCTGGAGCCCGCACGGACACGGGTTGCTGGCGCCGACGAGCATGAAGCGGGCGGGGAACGCGACGCTGCGCTGGGCGCGGGTGATCCGCACCGTCCCCTCCTCCAGCGGCTGGCGCAGGGCCTCCAGCGCCGGGCGCGAGAACTCGGCCAGCTCGTCGAGGAACAGGACGCCGTGCTGTGCCAGGCTGGCCTCGCCCGGCGCAGGCGGCGTGCCGCCCCCGACGAGCCCGGCCGCCGAGATCGAATGATGCGGCGCGCGGAACGGCCGCCGGCAGGCGATCGGCTCGGAGCCCAGCACACCGGCCACGCTGTGCACGCGCGTGACGGCCAGCGCCTCGTCGAGGGTCAGCGGCGGAAGGATGGACGGCAGGCGGCGCGCAGCCATGGACTTGCCGCTGCCCGGCGGGCCCACCATGAACACGTTGTGGCCTCCGGCCGCCGCGACCTCGAGCGCGCGCCGGAGCGCGTGGTGCCCGCGCAGCTGGTCGAAGTCCTCTGCGCCGCCATGGGGCATCGCGAGCAGGGCGCCGGCCTCGACTGCGGGCGGGCGCGGGAGCTCGTCGCCGGCCAGGAAGCGCACCAGCTCGAGCACGGTCTCGATCGGGACCACCTCGAGCCCGTCGACCAGCGCCGCCTCGGCGGCGTTCGCGCGCGGCACGACGAGGGTGGCGCACCCGGCTGCCCGGGCGGCCTGTGCCATCACGATCGAGCCGCGCACCGGGCGCACGGAGCCGTCGAGGCCCAGCTCCCCGCAGAGCGCACACGACGCCAGCCGCTCGCCGGCGACCTGTCCCGACGCCGCCAGCACGGCCGCCGCCAGCGCGAGGTCGAAGCCGGGGCCGGCCTTCCGCAGGTCGGCGGGAGCGAGGTTCACCGTGATGCGCCGCAGCGGGAACTCGCAGCCGGAGTTGAGCAGCGCCGCGCGTACGCGCTCGCGCGATTCCTGGACGGCGGCGTCGGGCAGGCCGACGATCGTGAAGGCGGGCAGCCCGGAGTGGATGTCGGCCTCCACCGTGACGGGCACGCCTTCCACGCCGAGCAGCGAGAACGTGAGGACGCGGGCGAGCACATCCTCAAAGGTAGGCGCCTGGGTGTCAGGCAATTCGCGCGAAACGGGTCAAGTCGACGCGCCGCGCGCAGATGTTCCGGAGTCGGTACGAAGGAGTGCGGATTGTGACCCTCAGGGATGCCGCTGACCGCTCGAATGAAGTGGTGACCGACATGCGCAAGGTGCTCGGGCAGCGCGGCGAGGACATCGCAGCCGCACATCTCGAGCGCTCGGGCTGGCGCATCGTGGCGCGCAACTACCGAGTGCGCGAGGGCGAGATCGACCTGATCGCCGCGCGCGGCGCGACGCTTGCGTTCTGCGAGGTGAAGACGCTGGTGCAGCGCGGGCAGCCCCGCAGCGGACCGGCGAACCCGATCGAGTCGGTCGGGTACGAGAAGCAGGCGCGGGTGCGCCGCATGGCGCGCAGGTGGCTCGCCGCGCACGACGGGAGACTCGGCGTGTCGGACGTGCGCCTCGACGTGATCGGGATCGTGCTGTCGCGGGACGGCGAGCTGGTGCGGCTGGAGCACGTGGAGGGCGCCTTCTAGGTCCCGCGCCCGCGGTGCGACACGTTGTGGGGGCTATACACACCCCAAACCGCGCACCGGCCTGCGGCTAGGCGTCGATGACGAGCTGCTGGTACGCGATCGACTGGAAGGAGCGCCGGTGCAGCGCGCTGATCCCGTTCTGCGCGATCGCGGCGCGGTGCTCCGGCGTCGAGTAGCCGACGTTGGAGTGGAAGTGCCAGCCCGGCATCTCCGCGGCGATGCTGTGCATGTAGCGGTCGCGCGTGACCTTCGCCACCACGGACGCGGCCGCGATCGCCGCGCTGCGCGCGTCGCCGTCGATGACCGCCTGCTGGGGGTGGCCGACGTCGCCGACGCGGAAACCGTCGACGAGGCAGATGCATCCGGGCACCGCGACGCGCTTCAGCATGTCGCGCAGCGCCGCGAGGTTCGTCACGTGCAGGCCGCGCTCGTCGATGCCGCGCACGCAGCGCGAGGTCACGGCCACGCGGACGGCGGTGCGCATCACGAGCGGGTAGAGCGCCTCGCGCTGCTCGATGTCATGTGCCTTGGAGTCGTCCAGCCGCGTGAGCGTGCGAATCTCGCGGGTGGTCAGCCGGCCGTAGTCGAGCAGCACTGCCGCCGCGGCCAGCGGGCCGGCCAGGCTGCCCCGCCCGGCCTCGTCGGCGCCCGCGACGAACCGGTGCCCGAGCTCGCGGTCGAAGCGGAACAGGCGGGCCGCGGTCTTCCGCCGCTTGCGTCCCTTGGCAGACCCGGCCGCCGCCTTGGCGGCGGGCGGCATTTCTTCAGACCCGGCCGCCGCCTTGGCGGCGGGCGGCATTTCTTCAGACCCGGTCGCCGCCTTGGCGGCGGCCGGCTCTTCCTTACAAGATTCCGATTCGCTTGGGGGGCCAGTAGGTGGCGAAGGCCTGTCCGATGATCCATTCCTCTGGGACGGGGCCCCAGAAGCGGCTGTCGTCGCTCGCCCCACGATTGTCGCCCATCATAAAAAAGTGTCCCGGCGGAATCGTGATGGGATCCGGGAAATTGCAGGTTCCGGGTGCGCACGGGCGGATGTCGGGCTCCTCCTGGAGCTTGCCGTTGACCACCGCCCGGCCGTTGCGCACCGACAAGGTGTCGCCCGGGATAGCCACGATCCGCTTGATGAAGTTGACGTCGTCCTTGCCGCCGTCGGGCCGCGGGCAGAGCTGGTCGTCGGCGTGCTGCTCCCCGCAGGTGTTCTCGGCCGCGCCCGTCGGCGGGTGGAACACGACGACGTCGCCGCGGTCCGGATCGCTGACCTTGTAGTTGACGCGGCTCACCAGCACGCGCTGGCCGACGTCCAGGGTCGGTTCCATCGACTCGCTCGGGATCCGGTAGGGCTTCACCAGCACCGCCTGGATGCCGAGCGCCAGGGCGATCGCCAGCGCGACGATCACGATCAGCTCGACGAGTGGGTTCTGCCTGATGCGCTGGAGCACGGAGCGGACCGTGCTCAGGCCGGCTGCTGTTCGCTCTGGGGACTCTCGTCCCCGGGAGCAGCTCCGTCGGCCTCGTCCGGCTGAGGCTCGGTCTCCTCGGCGGCAGGTGCGGTCTCGGCGGCGGGCTCCTCGGCGGGAGCTTCGGCGTCCGCCTCGGCGGCGGGCTCGGCCTGCTCCTCGGGAGCGTCGTGCGGCTCGGTCTCCTCCGCTGCCTCGGCCACGGCCTCGGTGGGCTCCGCGGCGGCGGCCTCCGCAGGCTCGGGAGCGCCCTCCTCCGCCCCGTCGGCGGGCTCCGCCGGCGCCTCCGGCGCCCCGGCCAGCATGCCGACCTCCTCCGGGCGGAAGTCGCGCATCTCGCGCAGGCGCGCCGCGCGCCCGACCCGGCCGCGCAGGTAGTACAGCTTGGCCCGCCGGACCTCGCCCCGGCCCATCACCTCGATGCGCTCGATCTTCGGCGAGTGCACGGGAAACGTCCGCTCCACGCCGACCCCGAAGGACAGCTTGCGCACGGTGAACGTCCGGCGCGACCCGCCGCCCTTCTGCTTCAGGACGATGCCCTCGAAGACCTGGGTGCGGCGCCGGGTCCCCTCGACCACCTGGAAGTGGACGCGCACCCGGTCGCCGATGCGAAAGTCCGGAATTGCGCGCACCTGCTGGCGCTCGAGGGTGTCGATCATTTCGGTCACGGCGATGAAAGAGCCGCCCGGTGCGGCGGCTCCAGGGGAAATCAACGCGGGCGGCTGATGTTAGCGGAACGCCAGCGCTGAACCTCCGCGTGATGGCCGGACAGAAGGACGTCCGGCACGTCCCACCCGCGGTAGCTCGCGGGCCGCGTGTAGTGCGGGTACTCCACCCCGCCCTCGAGCGCCGGGCTGAACGACTCCTCGACGGGGCTGGCGGCGTCCCCGAGGGTGCCGGGCAGCTTGCGCAGCACCGAGTCCGCCACCACCATTGCGGCCAGCTCGCCGCCCGACAGCACGTAGGGGCCGACCGAGAGAGCGTCGTTCGCGAGGTGCTCGCGCACCCGCTCGTCCACTCCCTCGTAGCGGCCGCAGAGCAGCGTCAGCCGCTCCACGGCAGCCAGCTCCTCGGCGACGCCGTCGTCCAGCTGCCTCCCCGCCGGGGTGAGGACGGCCACGCGCCGCGCCTCCAGCATCGCGCCGGTGTCCGAGCCGTACACCGCCTGCAGGGCCGCGTCCACGACGTCCACGCGGATCAGCATCCCCGCCCCACCGCCATACGGGCTGTCGTCGACCTGCCCGTTCGGGAGCGGCGTCGTGTCGCGGTAGTTGAAATAGCGCAGGCCGTGGCCCAAGCGCAGCGCGTTGCGGACGTGCCGCTGGGATTCGAACCAGCCGAACCACTCCGGGAACAGAGTGAAGACGTCAATCTGCATCTGCGCTCACGAAACTCGTGTCGACGTCGATGCGCCGCGCCGCGACGTCCACGGAGCGCACCGCGTCGGCGACCATCGGAACGAGCAGCGGATCGCGCTGCTCGCGGGCGACCTCGAGCACGTCGGCCGCCGGCAGCAGCAGCACCTCGCGCACGGTGCCGACCTGCCGCGCACCGTCCACGACGGCGCAGCCCACGAGGTCGTCGATCAAATACTCGCCCGCGGGCAGCGCGCCGAGCGCGTCGCGTGAGACCTGGATCTCCTCCCCGCGCAGGGCCTCGACGGCGGTGCGGCCGTCAGTGCCCTCCAGCTTCAGCAGCGGGCGCGCGCTGGTGCCCCGCCGCCACGCGATCTTCACCTCGCGCCCCGCCACGATCACGGTGCGCCCCGCGTCGAGCAGCTCCAGGCGGGCGGTGGGCTCGGTCACGGTGAAAGCGCCGTCCTGTGCGTGCGGCCGGCCCACCCGGCCGATCCGGACTGCCGCAGACCCGTCATCCGGCTGGCCGGATGACTCCCGCTGGTCAGTCGACGATCTCGACGAGGACGCGCTTTCCCTCTTTGGTGCCACCGGCCTTCATGATCGCGCGCAGGGCCTTCGCCGTGCGCCCGCCCCGGCCGATGACCTTGCCCCGGTCCTCCTCGGCGACGACGAGCTCGTACACCACGGTCTCGTCCTCCTCCTCGAACTGGTCCACGCGAACCTGGTCGGGATTGTCGACCAGCGTCTTGGCGAGGAACTCGAGGAGCTGCTTCAGGCGGCGATCCCCTTCGCCTTGAGCAGGCGCTTGACGGTGCCGCTCGGCTGTGCGCCCTTCTGCACCCAGCCACGGATCTTCTCCTCGTCGAGCTCGATCGTGGACGGATCGGTCTGGGGGTTGTAGTGGCCGAGCACCTCGATGAAACGCCCGTCCCGGGGTGAGCGCTGATCCGTCGCCACCACGCGCCAGATCGGGTTGTTGCGTGCGCCCACTCGAGTGAGCCTGATCCTTACCGCCAAGTCATGCCTTTCTCCGCTGGTCGTCCGACGACGCTCGTCAGACGGGGGACGCCGGGAAGGATAGGGCAGGGAGGGACAGGACGGCCGACGACCGCGGGCTCCGGCTCCGGGTGTGCGTGAATCCGAGCGCCACGCGCACGCTTTCCCGCACACCTCGCGAAGTGCCGGGCGGCGCAGCTGCCGGCGATCAGCGGCCGCCGCGCATCAGCTGGTCCATCGAGGGCATCTTGCCCTGCTGGAGCGAGCGCATCATCTTCTGCATCTGGCCGAACTGCTTGATCAACTGGTTGACGGCCTGCACGCTCGTCCCGGAGCCTGCCGCGATCCGCTTGCGGCGCGAGCCGTTGATGACCTGGGGGCGCCGCCGCTCCTCCTTGGTCATCGAGAGCACGATCGCCTCGATGCGGTCCAGCTCGCGCTCGTCGATCTTCGCGTTCTTGAGCTGCTTCATCTGCCCGAAGCCCGGCAGCATGCCCATCAGGTTGCCGAGCGGCCCCATGCGGCGGATCTGCTTCATCTGGTCGAGGAAGTCGTCGAAGCCGAACTCCTGCTTGCGGATCTTGCGCTCGAGCTCCTCGGCCCGGTCCGCGTCGACCGTCTGCTCGGCCTTCTCGATGAACGAGAGCACGTCCCCCATGCCGAGGATGCGCGACGCCATCCGGTCGGGGTGGAAGGGCTCGAACTCCGCCAGCTTCTCCCCGGTCGACGCGTACATGATCGGCTTGCCCGTGACCGCCTTGATCGACAGCGCGGCGCCGCCGCGCGCGTCGCCGTCGAGCTTGGTCATCACGACGCCGTCGAACTGCGCCGTCTCGGCGAACTGCTCGGCCACGTTGACCGCATCCTGGCCCGTCATCGCGTCGACCACGAGCAGCACGTTGTGCGGGCGCACGCGCTTCTTGATGTCGGCGAGCTCCTGCATCAGGTCCTCGTCGATGTGCAGGCGGCCGGAGGTGTCGACGATCAGCACGTCGCGCTCGTCGCGCCGCGCCTGGTCGAGCGCCCATTCGGCGATGTCGCGCGGATCGCGATCGGTGCCCTGCTCGTAGACGGCGGCGTGCGCCTGAGCGCCCACCTTCACGAGCTGGTCGACCGCGGCGGGGCGGTACACGTCGCAGGCCGCCAGCGCCACGTCCTTGCCCTCGGACTTCAGGAGGGTCGCGAGCTTGCCGCAGGCGGTCGTCTTGCCCGAGCCCTGCAGGCCGGCCATCAGGATCACGGTGGGAGCCTTCTGGGAGATGGCGATCTGGCGGGCGGACTCCCCCATCAGCTCGGTCAGCTCCTCGTTCACGATCTTCACGACCTGCTGGCCGGGATTGAGGCTCTCCATCACCTCGTTGCCGAGCGCGCGCTCCTTCACGGCCGCGGTGAACGAGCGCACGACCTTGAAGTTGACGTCCGCCTCGAGCAGCGCGAGCCGGATCTCGCGCATCGCCTTGTTGACGTCGTCCTCGTTCAGCTTGCCGCGCGAGCGGACGTCGGAGAGGACGGCCTGGAGCTTGTCGGAGAGGGCGTCGAACACGGGTTACAAGAATAGGCGCCCTCGTGCGGGGCCCCCGGAGCCAGAAGTGGTCAAGGTTCAGCGTCGGAGGAAGAACAGACGCCTCGTTGGGGGTGCGCCGCCCAGCCTGCGGTTGGGTGGCGCGTCGCCGTGCGGGCCGCCAGCCGGGTCCGCGGCGAAATACCCTAATTCCAGTCTCCTATTTGCTATATTCGCCCGAACGCCCAGCCTCGGCGAGGAGACCGCATGGAACCGACGTCTGTCGACGCAAAGCCCAAGGGCCGCAAGGGGTCGCTCGAGAACCCAGAGGTGCTCGAGAACGTCCCCGGCCATGTGATCCCGATCCTCGAGCGCGAGTTCGACGACTTCGACACCGAGGCCAAGAAGTTCCTCGACGGCGAGACGCCCGAGGACAAGTTCATCGGGTTCCGGCTCAAGCAGGGCGTGTACGGCCAGCGCCAGGCCGACGTCCAGATGATCCGCGTGAAGCTCCCCTTCGGCGGCGTCAGCCCCGAGCAGATGGAGTCCTTCGCCGACCTGGCCGAGATGTACACGCCGCTGAAGAAGGGCCACATCACGACGCGGCAGAACTTCCAGTTCCACCACGTCCCCCTGGCCGACGCCGCCAAGGCGATCCGGATGATCAGCGCGACCGGGCTCTCCAGCCGCGAGGCGTGCGGCAACACCGTGCGCAACGTGACCGGGGACCCGTGGGCCGGCGTGTGCGAGGGCGAGCTGTTCGACCCCACCCCCTACGTCGGCGCGTTCGTGCGCTACTTCGTGCGCAACGAGGTCTGCCAGCTGCTCCCGCGCAAGTTCAAGGTCGCATTCACCGCGACCGACGAGGACCGCGCGATCACCAACATCCACGACCTCGGGTTCGTGCCGCGCATCCGTGAGATCGACGGCCGGGAGGTCAAGGGCTTCGAGATCCGCACCGGCGGCGGCACGTCCATCATGCCGCGCGTGGGCGCTCCGTTCTGGGAGTTCGCGTCGGTGGACGACGGCGAGTTCCTGAAGATCTCCGAGGCGGTGCTGCGGATCTTCGACCGCCAGGACTTCCTGCGCGCCAACCGCGCGCGGGCCAGGATCAAGTTCCTGATCGACAAGGTCGGCATCGAGGAGTTCCGCCGCATGGTCGACGAGGAGCTCGAAGGGGACTGGGTCGCCGAGCGCGACTTCGACCCCGATCCGCTGCTGTTCGTCGACAACGAGCAGGCCAAGGCGCCGGGTCCCCCCTCCGACTTCGGCAGCGCGAACGGCGACCAGCGCGACTTCGCCGAGTTCGCCGCATCGAACGTGAAGCCGCAGCGCCAGGAGGGCTTCTCGACCGTCGAGGTGAAGGTCACCCGCGGCGACCTCACCCCGGAGCAGTTCCGCGGCCTCGCCCAGATCATGCGGGAGTTCACCGGCGGCTACGCGCGCACCACCGTGCACCAGAATTTCCTGCTGCGCTGGGTCCGCGACGAGAGCGTCTACGACGTGTGGGAGCGCCTCGGCGAGCTGGGGCTCGGCGACGCCGGCGCCCATCAGATCGCCGACGTGGTCAGCTGCCCCGGCACAGACAGCTGCAAGCTCGGCATCACCAGCTCGATGGGACTCAACCAGGCCGTGCAGGAGCGGCTCGAGGAGATGCAGATCGAGGACCCGCTGACCAGGCAGATCCACGTGAAGATGAGCGGCTGCCCCAACGGCTGCTCACAGCACCACATCGCGAACATCGGCTTCTACGGCGCCGCGATGAAGGCCGGCGGCCGCCAGCTCCCCGCCTACATCGCCCACCTCGGCGGCAACTACGAGGGCGGCGAGGTCGTGATGGGCAAGCGCCTCAAGGCGCGGATCCCGGCCAAGCGCGTCCCGGACGCCGTCGAGCGCTGGGTCCGCCACTACGAGCAGAACCGCGGCGACGGCGAGGTCTTCAACGACTTCGTCGAGAGAGTCGGGCAGGAGGAGTTCGAAGCGCTCGTCAAGGACCTCTCGCTGCCGGTCGAGTTCACGCCCGAGCACATGACCCACTTCATCGATTGGAACCGCAAGGAGATCTACGAAGTGGTGCGTGGCGAGGGCGAGTGCGCCGTCTAGGCCTCCAGCAGCGCCCTGGCGAAGTCGTCGGGGTCGAAGGGACGCAGGTCCTCCAGACCCTCGCCTATCCCGATCAGCTTCACGGGCAGCTCAAGCTCTTCGGCAATCGCAAGCGCGATGCCGCCCTTGGCGGTGCCGTCGAGCTTGGTCAAGACGATGCCCGTGACGTCGACGGTCTCCCGGAAGAGCTTGGCCTGACGTAGGCCGTTCTGGCCGGTCGTCGCGTCGACCGTGAGCAGCGTCTCGTGGGGCGCTCCCGGCAGCTGCTTCTCGATCACGCGCCGCACCTTCGCGAGCTCCTCCATCAGCGGTACCTGCGTGTGCAGCCGGCCCGCGGTGTCCGCGATCACGACGTCGTGCCCGCGCGCCCGCGCGGCCTCGATCGCGTCGTAGACCACCGCGCCCGGGTCCGAGCCCGGATTCGCGCGCACGATCTCCGACTCGGCGCGGCCGGCCCACTCGGTGAGCTGCTCCTGCGCGGCCGCGCGGTACGTGTCCGCGGCGGCCATGATCACCGACAGGCCCGCCTCCTTCTGCAGGTGCCACGCCATCTTGCCGATCGTCGTGGTCTTGCCGGTGCCGTTCACGCCCACGGTCAGGAGGACGGACGGCTGGTGCGAGACGTCGATGCGGTCGTCTCCCACCCTTGCCACCTCGGTCAGCAGCTCGCGCAGACGGCGTTCCAGGTCCTCCCCACCCGCGAGCGTGCCCTCGAGCGCCTCGCTCTCGAGGCGCTCGACGACCTTGGCCGTCGTGCGCGCCCCGACGTCGGCGTAGATCAGGATCTCCTCGAGCCGCTCCCAGGTCTCGTCGTCGAGCGGGCCGCTGAACGTCGCGCGCAGCTCGCCGCCCAGCGCCTCGCGCGACTTCGACAGGTTCTCGCGCAGCCGGCGGAAGAACCCGCGCTTCTGCTCGTCGGGCTCGGGCTCCGCGGCGGGAGCGGCGTCGCCGTTCGCGGTGATGAACACGTCCTGCCATGTCCTGGCCATGGCGGGCGATTGTAGGGACAGTCGCGTCAGGCGCGGGCAGCGGCGAGGCTGGTGCAGAACTCGCGCAAGAGCTGCGCGAACTCCGGGCTCGTGCTGGGCTTCTCGCTGCAGCGATGCACCTGAGCGCCGGGAAAGGCCGCCACGGCGTCCTCGAACCCCTCGGGGGTGAACATCAGGCAGCCCACGTGCTGTGCCAGGAGCATCGGCACGTCGAGCTTGGCGAGTTGCGCGCCCATCACCACGCCTTCCTCCTCACGGGCCTCGTAGAACGGCTCCGCGATGTTCATCTCGACGCGGGTGAGCCACTCGTCGATCAGCCCTTGCCCGTACCCGCCCTGCGTCGCCTCACCACCCGTCATCTTGAACAGCTGCCGGACGAAGGTCCGCGGATCGGTGCGGAGCAAGCTCTGGATCCCGGCGAGGACCTCGTGGTTGAGCGCCCGGCGGGCGCCGCTCGTGGAGTTGGACACGCGCGCGTGCCCCAGGGCGAGCGCCTCCAGCCGGCCGCCCGCGGCCACCGCGAGATGCGCCGCTGCGACGAGGCCGAACTCGTCCGCCACGACGACGAACTTGTCCCAGCCCCGGCGGTCGGCCTCCTCCAGGCCGCGCCGCGCCGTGGCCTCCGATCCGGGATCGTCCACTGCCGGCTCCTCCCCCACGCCCGGCGCGTCGTACGTCGCGACGTCCGCCCACTCCTCCAGCTCGGGCTTGATCATCCACTCGAGCTCGGTGAGCATCGGGACCAGCAGTAGCCGCGGGCGCTCCATCCTCACGCAAGCATGTCGCATCAACCCGCGCCCGCGCAAGCCGCGGCGCAGCCGATGCTCGCGAATGAGGGCCACGGATAAGGTGGCCCGCGTGGACGTACCCGAGACTCGATACGCGCGCAGCGGCGATCTGCAGATCGCCTACCAGGTCGTGGGCGACGGGCCGCTCGACGTCGTGCTGATTCCGTCCTACCTGTCGAACACCGAGCTGTTCTGGGAGCTGCCGTCCTTCTCGCGCTTCTTCGAGCGGCTCTCGTCGTTTTCCCGCCTGATCCTGTTCGAGCGGCGCGGAAGCGGGATGTCCGACGGGATTGCGGGGGCGACACCGCTGGAGGAGCAGATGGATGACGTCCAGGCGGTGATCGACGCGGTCGGCTCGCAGCAGCCGGTGCTGGTCTCGTATCTCGAGGGCTGCGGCCTGACGGCCCTGTTCGCCGCCTCCCATCCGGGCCTGGTGCGGGCACTGGTCCTGGTGTCACCGCAGCCCCGCCTGGTGGCAGGACCGGGTTACGAGTGGGCGCCGAGCGTCGAGCAGCGCGCTGCAATCGTTCAAGCCATCGTCGAGTCCTGGGGGACCGACTCGCCCGCCAACCCGCTGGCTGCCCTCGTTGCCCGTGGCGACGAGCGGCTGCGCAGCCTGATGGCGCGCCTACAGCGCCTGGCGATGAGCCCTGCTGCCGCGGCCGCCGCGCTGGCGATGATCGGCGAGACAGACGTGCGCGACGTGCTTCCCAGCGTGCAGTGCCCGACGCTGGTCATGCGCCCTGAGCACGAGACATACCTCGACCCGCGCCACTCGCGCTATGTCGCCGAGCACATCCCCGACGCCCGCTATGCCGAGGTGCCCGGGGAGGGGCCGTTCTGGGTCGGGGAGGAAGACGCCGTCGCCGACGAGATTCAGCACTTCCTGACCGGAGTGCGGCGGCCGGTCGTGAGCGACCGGGTGCTCGCGACGGTGCTGTTCACCGACATCGTGGGCTCCACCGAGCGCGCCGCTGAGCTTGGCGACGGTGCTTGGCGATCCCTGCTGGAGCGCCACGACGGCTTGGTGCGCGCGGAGGTCGCGCGCCACCGAGGGCGATTCGTGAAGTCGCTTGGCGACGGCGCGCTCGCCGTGTTCGACGGCCCGAGCCGCGCGATCAGCAGCGCGACCGGGATCCGTGACGGGGTCCGTGACCTTGATCTGGAGATTCGCGCCGGCCTGCACACCGGCGAATGCGAACTGCTCCCTGGCGACGACGTCGGAGGTCTGGCGGTGCACATCGGCGCGCGCGTCAGCAGCCTCGCCGGGCCGGGTGAGGTGCTCGTCAGCAGCACCGTGCGCGACCTCATCGTCGGCTCGGGCCAGACGCTGACCGACCGCGGGCAGCACGACCTCAAAGGCGTGCCGGGACCGTGGCGGATCTTCGCCGTCGAGGCCTAGCTGCTCAGGCTGCGCGGGACTCTGACTCGGGCGTCGGCTCGCGTGCCTCGAGCCTGCGCGACACGACCTTCGAGACGCCGTCGTTGCCCATGCTGACGCCGTAGAGCACGTCGGCCGCCTCCATCGTGCGCCGCTGGTGCGTGATCACGATGAACTGCGAGCGGTCGGAGTACGCACGCACGAGCTGCAGGAAGCGGTCGATGTTGCTGTCGTCGAGCGCAGCCTCGACCTCGTCCAGGATGTAGAACGGGCACGGGCGCGCGAGGAACACCGCAAACATGAACGCGAGCGCGACGAGCGACTTCTCGCCGCCCGACAGCAGCGACAGGCGCTTGGTCGCCTTGCCCGCGGGAGTTACTTCGATTTCGATACCAGGCACGTCCGCGTCGAAGGGAGTCGGCTCCTCGATCGCGGCCTCCTCGCCATCCGCTGCGACGACCGTCGCGGGCTCGGTCCCGAAGGCCGGCTCCTCGTCACTCTCCTGCGGGCCCTCGCCCGCGAACACCGCCTGCGGGCGCGGGGTGCTGACCCGGCGCAGCTTCCCGCTGCCGCCCGGGAACAGGCGTCCGATCACGTCCTCGAAGTTGCGCGCGGCGGCCTCGAAGGTCTGCTCGAAGCTCTCGCGAATGCGGCGGTCGGTCTCGCGGATCAGGCCGCGCAGCTCGGCCAGCGCCGCCTCGAGGTCCGTGCGCTGCGTCTCCAGCTCCTCGACGTGCGCGACGGCCTCCTCGTACTCGCGCTCAGCCAGCGGGTTGACCGGGCCGAGCCGCTCGCGGCGCCGCTCCAGCCGGTCGAGGCGGGCCTGGAGCTCGTCGCGCTCCTCCGCGGACAGCTCTGCGGGCTGCGGGCCGGCGTCGTCCTCGATCCCGAGCCGCCGCCCGATCTCTGCGACCTCCGCCACCACGAGCTGCTCGCGGTCGCGGACCTGCGCCGCCTTGACCTCCTCCTGGGTGAGCGTCTCGCTGGCCTCGCGCAGCCGCCCCTGGAGGTCGTACTCGCGACGCGCGAGCTCGCGCAGCTCGGCCGCGAAGCCTTCGCTGCGGGCCTCGTCCGCGCTCAGCTCCTGCTCGAACCGCTCGCGCCACGACTGCGCGGCCGCGAGCGCGGCACGCAGCGAGACGCCCAGCCGTTCGGCCGCGGGCAGGACCGCGCGGTCCTGCTGCAGCGAGCGCTCGAGCGCCTCCACTCGCGCCATCCGCTCGCGGCGCTCGTGCTCCAGCCGGCCGGCCACGCGGCGCTCCGCCGCGATCTCCGCGCTGACCTCGGCGCGGCGTGCGTCGTCGGGACCGGAAGCGTGGCTGCGGCGCTGGTCGACCAGCCATGTAAGCCTGCGTTCCTCCTCCTCGACCTGCTGCTGCTCGCGGCGCACGTCGCGCAGCCGCGCCTCGGCGCCCTCTCGCTGATCCTCGGCGAGCTTCACGGCCGCGTCCGCCTCGCGCGATCCCTCACGGGCGTGCTCCACGTCGGCTTCCACCCGGGCCAGCTCCGCCTCGAGGTCGGCGAGCCGGTTGCGGGCCGCGAGGTCGCGGCCGCCCGCGCCGAGCGGCAGCCGACG